>Ga0073934_10006197_pt1 | contig 17640 bp, 13 predicted proteins | sample LarsenN4metaG_FD_76834 | JGI IMG/M metagenome (GOLD analysis project Ga0073934, IMG submission 76834) | Hot spring sediment bacterial and archeal communities from British Columbia, Canada, to study Microbial Dark Matter (Phase II) - Larsen... ... | reverse complement strand
GACAACGCGACGTACTATGCGCACATCAATGCTGCGCTGGACCACCAGCCGCAGGTGACCATGGACGACGGCGCGGACCTGGTCACCATCCTTCTGACCCAGCGCACGGACCTGGTGGCGAACGTGATCGGGGGCACCGAAGAAACCACCACCGGCGTCATCCGCCTGCGGGCCATGGCCAAGGACGGCACGCTGAAGTATCCCATCATCGCGGTGAACGACGCGCTGACCAAGCACCTGTTCGACAACCGCTACGGCACCGGACAATCCACCATTGACGGCATTCTGCGCGCGACGAACCTGCTGCTGGCGGGCTTGAAATTCGTAGTGGCGGGCTACGGTTGGTGCGGGCGCGGCGTGGCCATGCGCGCGAAAGGGCTGGGCGCGGACGTGATCGTCACCGAGGTGAGCCCGGTGCGGGCGCTGGAAGCGGTGATGGACGGCTTGCGCGTGATGCCCATGCACGAGGCGGCGAAAATCGGGGACGTCTTCGTCACCGTCACCGGCAACAAAGACATCCTGGTAGGCGAGCACTTCGAGAAAATGAAAGACGGCGCGGTGCTGTGCAACGCCGGGCACTTCAACGTGGAAATTGACATCCCCGCGCTGGAAAAACTGGCTGGCAACAAAAAGCCGGCGCGGCCGTTTGTGGATGAGTATGCGATGAAGGACGGGCGGCGCATCTACCTGCTCGGAGAAGGCCGCCTGGTCAACCTGGCGACGGCCGAAGGGCATCCGGCCGCGGTGATGGACATGAGCTTCGCCAACCAAGCGCTGTCGGTGGAGTACATGCTCAAGAACCACGCGCAGCTCGAGCGGCAGGTCTATCCCGTGCCCGAGTTGATTGACCGGGAAATCGCTCGGCTCAAGCTGGATTCCATGGGCATCCAGGTGGATAAGCTCACGGCCGAACAGGCGCAGTACCTGGCGTCGTGGTCGGAAGGGACGTAGCAGGATTCAGGAGCCGGGATTCGGGATGCAGGGGCGGGCCGCAGTGCCCGCCCCTTGTTTTTGTCTGTGCAACTCCGTGTCCTGCGTGATTCTGCAATGCAAATCTCGTTCTGGTATTCTGTTTGGTTGGTGATGCTGCAAATCGCAAACTGGGCTCTCGACATGGCGAAGGCGCGCGGGGCGACCTACGCGGATGTGCGCGTGATGGACATCCGCCAGCGCGAGCTTTCCACGAAAAACGGAGAAGTGGGAACCTGCGCGGAAAGCGAGTCGCTGGGCATCGGCATCCGCGTAATTGCAAACGGAGCGTGGGGATTCGCTTCGACCGACCAACTGACGAAAGAAGGCGTGCAAGCTTGCGCGGCGCGGGCCGTGGCGATCGCAAAAGCGTCGGCGCTGGCGAAGACGCACGGCGTAGAACTGGTGCCCGAGGACGTTCACGTGGACAGCTGGCAGAATCCGTACATCAAAGACCCGTTCCGGATTGCGCTGGAGCGCCAGCTCGCGCTGCTCAAGGCCGCCGATGATGAGATGCGCAAGGTGAAGGGCGTCACACTGACGGAGACCGGCATGGTCTTCCGCCGCATCGAGCAATTCTTCGCTTCGTCGGCCGGCTCGCGCATCCATCAGGTGAAGATGCAGTCCGGCGCGGGCATGGTGGCCTTCAGTTTTGCGAACAACGAGCTGCAAAAGCGGTCGTACCCGAGCAGCTTTGGCGGGCAGCACGCGCTGGAGGGCTACGAGCTGGTCGAGCGCATGGATCTGGTCGGCCACGCGCGGCGCGTGGGGGAAGAAGCCGTCGCGCTGCACAGCGCGGCACAGTGTCCCGAGGGCGCGCGCACTATTATTCTGGACAGCTCGCAGCTCGCGTTGCAGGTGCACGAGTCGGTGGGGCATCCCATCGAACTGGACCGCGTGCTGGGCATGGAAGCCAACATGGCCGGCACGAGTTTTCTTACGCTCGACAAACTGCGCAAATTGCGCTACGCGTCGGAGATGGTCAACGTGGTGGCTGACGCGCGCCTGGAGCACGGCCCCGGCCTGGGCACCTTCGGTTACGACGACGAAGGCGTGCCCGCGCAGTGCACGCCGATTATCACCGCCGGCCTGTTCACCGGCTACCTGACCAGCCGAGACACCGCCGCGATGATCGGCGAAAAGCATTCCGGGGGCACCGTTCGCGGCGAGAGCTGGAACCGCCTGCCTATGATCCGCATGACCAATATCAGCCTGCTGCCCGGCACGTGGAGCTTGGAAGACCTGCTGGCGGACACCGACGACGGCATTTACATGGAGACGAACCGGTCGTGGTCCATTGACGACAAGCGCTATCACTTCCAGTTCTCGACGGAGATTGGCTGGGAGATCAAAGGCGGAAAAAAAGTGCGCATGTTGAAGAATCCCAGCTACAGCGGGATCACCACGGAGTTCTGGAATTCGTGCGACGCCATCTGCTCGCGCGATCACTGGACGCTGTGGGGCACGCCGAACTGCGGCAAGGGCCAGCCCATGCAGTCCATGGGCACGGGCCACGGAGCCAGCCCGGCGCGGTTCCGCAACGTCAAGGTTGGCGTGGCGTTCTCTTCGTGAGGGCGCGAATGTGGCTGCCGCCTGCATGCGGAGGGGAAGAAGGCGGGAGCTGTCGCTCCCGCACTCCATACGGATTCGGTCGTTGATGAGACAGGCAACTTCACGAAAACGAGTGCAAGGCCCACCGGCGGTGGCGGAGGCGCATCTGCCGTCTTTTGCAGAGCTGCGGCGCATTGCCGAGCGCGTGCTGAAACTGAGCGAGGCGGACGAAACAGAAGTGACGATGGACGCCGTGGCAGACGCGCTGACGCGCTTCGCCAACAACACCATCCACCAGCACGTCGCCGAGCAGACGCTGACCATTTCTGTGCGCACCGTCTTCGACGGAAGCACCGCGCGGGCGGCCACGAATAAGACGGACGAGGAGTCACTGCGCCGGGTGGTGGCTGCGGCGTCGCGCCTGGCGCGTTCGCAGCCGAAGTATCCCGGCCTGCTGCCCATGCCTGGCACGCAGAAACATGCGAAGGTGCAGCGCTGGTTCGAAGCCACCGCCGCGGCCACGCCGCAGGACCGTGCGCGCGCCGTGGCGCGCATCGTCCAGCGGACTGCCAAGGAGAAGCAAACCGCCGCGGGAACCTATTCGACGGGTGCCACGCGTTCGCTGCTGACAAATTCCAAGGGCCTGGCCGCCAGCTACGAGCAGACGCGCGCGGAGTTTTCCATCACGGTGATGGAAGAACATTCCTCCGGCTGGGCCAAGGCCAGTGGGGCTGATATTCGCACGCTCGATCCCGACGCGTTAGCCGCGCAGGCTGCGCAGAAGGCGGTGGCCTCGCGCGCGCCGCGCGAACTCGCGCCCGGGCGCTACACCGTCATTCTCGAGCCGGCTGCAGCGCTCGACATTGTCGGCTTTCTCTTTTACGACTTTGCCGGCACGGCGGTGCTCGACCAGCGGTCCTGCCTGACGAAGCGCCTGGGCAAAAAGATTTTCGGGGAGAACATCACGCTGTGGGACGACGTGACGCATCCCCAGCAGCTCGGCGCGCCGTTCGACGGGGAGGGGATGCCGCGGCAGAAGGTGCTGCTGGTGGACCGCGGCGTGCCTCGCAATCTGGTCTATGCGCGCGGGACAGCCAAGAAGATGAAAGCGAAGCCCACGGGGCACGGGCTGCCGCTGCCCAACGAATGGGGCGAAGCACCGATGAACTTGGTACTGGAAGGCGGGAACTCCTCGCTCGACGAAATGGTGCGCAGGAGCGAGCGCGGCATCCTGGTCACGCGGCTGTGGTACATCCGCGAAGTGGACCCCTACGAAAAAATCATGACCGGAATGACGCGCGACGGCACGTTTCTGGTGGAAAACGGGCGCATCGTTGGAGGTATCCGGAATTTGCGCTTCAACCAGAGCATCCTGGAGCTGCTCGCCAATGTGGAGATGCTTGGACCCGCTGTGCGCGCGAGCGGCGAAGAAGCCATGGACATGGTTATCCCCGCGATGAAGGTGCGCGACTTCCACTTCACCGAAGTCACGAAGTTCTAAACGACGAGGCCGAAGATGCCGGTCCTGAGCCCGACGCTACACGGAGAGATCCTTCGCTTCGCTCCCTGCGGCTTCGCTCAGGGCGGGCAGGATGACAGCCGAAGAAGAAATCACTTGGTGAATTCGAGGCTGGCGATGGTGCGGGCGATGACGTTTTCCTGGATCTGGATGAGGTCGGAATCGGCGTAGGTCATGCCGATTAGCGTGAAGACGTCTTTCTCGCGCACAAACGTGAGCACGGTGACTGACCATTCGTGCTCGTCCACCATGCCGCGGAAACGCTTTTCGAGGGCGGGCTGGCCGGCGACCACAGTGCGACGGTCGCCCAGCGGGCTGTAGTTCACGTAGAGTTCGCGCAGGCGGCGCTCGGTGGTGGCGGCGTGCTGCTCGAGGGAAAGACGCAGCGGCTCGCGGCCGACGATGAAGAGCGTGGTTTCGTCGGCGGTGCCCATGACCACGATGGCCGTGGGCAGCGTCTTGCGCGCGCCTTCGATGACCTGCCAGCTCGGCGGCTTGTAAAGTTGAAAGCTGTAGGTCAGATTCCGATACAAGTTGCCTTCGACTTCTTCGCGCATGGGTTCTGGTGCGACGGTTGCTTTCTGTGCCGGTGCAGGCGCTGTGCTCGTTTTGTCGGCGCTTTTCGCTGGCGGGGGTGGCTGGGGCGCGGCCTTCGCGGGAGCGGCGGTTGGAATCTGCGCCAGCTTCGGAGTTGTGCCTGCCGGCGGAGGAATGTTCGCGCTCTTAGGAGCTTCGGCGGGCGGGGCCGCGGGCTTGGATTTCGCTTCCGGCTTCACCTCACTGATGACAATGGAGGCGACCTTGTCTTTCCTCACGAGGGCGAAGCCGTAGCTGGTTTCCACCTTGAAGGAGTCGCCCTCGTAGCCGACGATGTTGCCGACAATTGTGGTGCCGTCCTTCAGGCGCAGCTCATCCGCGAGAGCCACAGGCGCACTCGTGGCCAGCAGCAGAGTTCCCGCGAGGTAAGGAATCGCGCACTTCATTGCAGCGAGTATGGCAAAGGGCTGAGTCAGTAGCAAGCGGATGCGCATTCGCGAGGCGAAAAGCGAAAGGCAGAAAGGCGAAATCAGAAATCAGAAATCAGAAATCAGAAAGCAGAAAGCAGAAAGCAGAAAGCAGAAAGCGGTCTCCCTATCCGGGATCCGCGGTTCAGAGCGTTACTGGCGCCGTTGCTTGATTATCACCATGAGTTGGGCGATGCGCGTCGCCAGGCGTTCGAAATCGTCGAGCGCCGCGCGGAGCTTGACGCGCAAATCTTCCGGCAGGCGGCCCTGGAGTTGATGCAGCACCAGGGCGCGGGCGAGCAGGCGTAGTTGCTTGCGGTGGCGCGGGTTGAGCCGCTCCCACAAGCGGCGCTTTTCGCTGTCGTTGCGGCCGAGCCACTTCTCGGCGGAGGCGACGGGCGTTGCGGCGGCAGGTTCAGCAACGGTTAGCGGTTGTTTGGGTCTTGGAGCGATCATCGGCTTTTAACCAGCGAAAAGAGAAAAGAGAAAATAGGGTTGCCAAGCTGAGGTGGTGGCTCTTCCTTCCTCTTTTCTCTTTTCTATTTTCCATTTTCGCTTTCATTGTTTCTCCAGACGAATTGGTTCGAGCGATTCGCAGTTCACGTGGCCGTCGAGTTCGACGCGGCCGGTGACGCGCAGCATGCGCGATTCAAACACCCACCGGCCGTAGCGTTCGTAGGCTTCGGGAAAGAGCACGACTTCGAAAAGTCCCTTCTGGTCTTCCATCGTGGCGAACATCATGTTGCGGTAGTTCTTGGTGGGGACGTGGCGGAAGGTGACCAGCCAGCCGAGCAGCGTAACCCGTTTCCCCACAGCCAGCTCGGTGCTCCATGATTCGCCGTTGCGCTGGATTAGGTCGAGCGGGTGGCCGCTGACGCACACTTCCAGGATGGCGCTCTCGTAGGCCAGGCGCTGCTCGCGGGTGTAGTCGGGAAGTGCGGGGATGGCGTCGGCAGTTTGCGGGGCAGGTGCGGCGTCGGGAAAGAGCAGCGATGTTGCCGGCGAGACGTCGGCGGTAGAGGGCGGCGGAGCAAGCTCCGCCGCCGGAAGGCGGGAGCGAGCTCCCGCACTCCAAGACGTGGCGCCGCGCAGCAGGTTCAGGCGCCAGAGCAGCGAGGGGCGCGTTGTAGGACAGGTCTCCAGACCTGTCCCCTTGGTTCGCGCTCCCGGTGAATGCGAACAGACCTGGAGGTCTGTCCTACCGACTTCATCGAAGGCGCCGCATTTGATGAGCGATTCGATTTCATCGCGTTCCACCGGCACACGGGCCAGAAAGTCCTCCAGCGAGCGGTAGGGGCCATGTTCCTCGCGCGAGCGCACGATGTTTTCAATGGTTTCCAGGCGCAGCCCTTTCACCTGCATGAGGCCGATGCGGATGGCCGTAGGACAGGCCTCCAGGCCTGTCCCGTTGGTCTTTCTCGGCGATGAATCCGGACAGACCCGGACGTTCGACGAAAGCAGACAGACCTGGAGGTCTGTCCTACGGCGCGGTTCGGTGGTGTATTCGAGGCGGGAATGGTTGACAGAAGGGAGACGGATCTCGATGCCCCAGCGCTTGGCCTCCTCGACGTACGCCGACACGTGATAAAACCCCGCGCCGGAACTACACATGGCGGCGAGAAACTCCGCCGGATAATGCGCCTTCAGGTACGCCATGCGGTAGGCGAGGTCGGCGTAAGTGGCGGAATGCGCCTTGCAGAAGCCGAAGCCGATAAATTTTTCGACCATCTGCCAGGTTTCCTCGCGCGCCGCGCCCGAAAGCCCCAACTTTTCCGCAGCTTTGATGAATTTTCTATGCAGGCGTTCGCGTTCGCGCGCGTCTTTCCATTTCGCCTTGGCGCGGCGGACCAGGTCGGCTTCCGCCAGCGACAGGCCGCCGGCCGCCTGCGCGATTTGCATCACCTGCTCCTGATAGACGCACACGCCGAGCGTATCGCGGAGGATGGGTTCTAGCGATGGATGCGGGTAGCGCACCGGCTCCTGCTTGCGCAGGCGCTTGAGAAAAGTTTCCTTTGCGCCGTACTCCGCGGCGCCCGGCCGGATGATGGCGATGGCGCAGCAGAGGTCTTCGACCGTCTTGGCCTGGAGCGTGCGCAGCAAGCCGCGCAACCCGGGCGATTCAATTTGAAAAACGCCCATGGTGCGGCCCTGGGACAGCATGGCGCAGGTGGCCGGGTCGCCTTCGGGAATGGCGTCGAAATCAATCCGTGGAGTGGCACAGGTATTCCTGCCTGTGTTGTGTTCCGCGCGATTGCCACATGGAGCTTCACAGCCAGGAATGGCTGTGCCACTGCGTGCGATGTTGTCGAGCGCCAGCGTCATGGTGGTGAAGCCGCGCTGGCCGAGGAGGTCCATCTTGATCAAGCCCAGTGCCTCGATGGCGTTCATGTCGTACTGGGTGACGACGATGCCCTTGGTGGCCACCTCGAGCGGCACAAGACGCGTCAATGGCTGCGCGGCGATCACCGTGCCGCAGGGATGGATGCCCAGGTGCCGCGGGAAATCGTCAAGGCGCTCAGCCACGGCGAGGATCGTCTTCCACGGCTCTTCCTTGGCGGGGAGCGCGCGGCACTCCGGCAGCGTGCGCAAGGCCTCCTGAATTTCGCGCACCGGGCGGTGCGGCAGGCGGCGCGTGAAGTGGTTCACTTCACCGGTGGAGAGGCCGAAGACTTTGGCCACTTCGCGCACCGCGAGCCGCGCATGCATGGTGATGAAGCTGGAAATCATGGCCACGTGCGCGGCGCCCCAGCGCTGGTAAACCCAATCGAGCAGTTCATCGCGCCGCGCGCCGCAGATATCAATGTCAATGTCCGGCACGTCGCCGCGCTGCTCGTTCAGGAAGCGCTCGAAGTAGAGCCCCCAGCGCAGGGGGCAGACGCGCGAGATGCCCAGGCAGTAGGTGACAATCGAACTCGCCGCCGACCCGCGCGCCACGGCGGGAATGCCGCGGCGTTTGGCTTCCTCGACGATTTCCCAGACGAGTAAAAAATACGGCGCGAGATGAAGCTGGTTGATCACTTCGAGTTCATGCGTCAGGCGCGCCAGCACCGGCGGCGTCAACGGCTGGTAGCGCCGCCGCGCGCCCTCGAAGCACAGCTTCCAGAGATAGGAGAACGGCGATTCGCCTGCGGGCACGGTGCATTCCGGGAAAATCGGCTTGCCGAGCGGAAGTTTGAGGTTCGAGCGCTCAGCGATTTCGAGCGTGGCGCGCAGGGCTTCGGGATAGTCGGCGAAGGCCCGCTGCATTTCTTCCGGCGATTTGAAGTACGCCTCAGCAGCAGTGATGTCGGGCGGGGCGACCTTGGTGAGCAGCGAGCCGGTGCGGATGGCGTTGAGCACGCGGTGGTGCAGATGCTCCTCGGGGCGCAGGAAGTGGACGTTGTTGGTGGCCACGATGGGCACGCCGAGTTCGCGGCCGAGGCGGGCGGCCTCGCGAATCGTGCGGCCGTCGCCCGGCGCGAGGTGCTGCACTTCGAGATACAACCTGTCGCCAAAGGTTTCCTTGAGCCTCGCGATAGTTTCGGTATGCGTAGGGGCACGATATATCGTGCCCCTGCGAAGTTCGATGTTCGAAGTTCGAATGTTGTCATTTTGCAGCGCGTACAGAGTGAAGATGCCTTGCCGGTGCTCGCTTAGATCCGCCAGGGTTACCGGCCGGTCTTCTAGCTGCTGCTTCGTGACCAGAGCGCACAGATTGCTGTAACCTTCGACGCTCTCCGCCAGCAGCACGATCCCCTTGGAGTGCGGAACCTTGCTCCCGCCTTCACGGGGCGCGACTTGCCGCGCTCCCTCACCGGCGGAGCAAGCTCCGCCGGAAGAAAGCGGCGTCCCTTCGCTTGCGCTCTGGGCAAGCAAGCCGCCGCACTCCAAAGTGAAATCCACATCCAGCACGGTGCCGAGGATGGGTTTCACGCCGGCGTCGCGGGCGGCGAGATAAAAAGGGACGGCGGCGTAGAGGCCGTTGGTGTCGGTGAGCGCGACGGCGGACATGCCGTGCGCCTGGGCCGCGGCGATGAGTTCCTCGGGGCGCGGCACGGCGCGGAGGAAGGAGTAGTGGCTGTGGCAATTAAGATGAACAAACACTAGACACCGCAGGTAGGCAACAAAGAAAGGCCGGAGGCGAATCTTGTCGAAGCTATGCCAGTGCCGCAAACAGCGGTTGCTTCGCTGGCTCAGGTTTTCTCAGACATCCAACAATTCTTCTTCGTTTAGCGGGAGGTCAACACTTGGCTTGGCATCGAGCCACCCGAGCATGTTCAGGTTGCGGATCGCTATTGCAACATCAGTTTCATTCAAAGGCGGTCGCCGCCGTTGTTTCCAGCACATTACTTCTGAAAGGATTGTGGATTCGGACGGCTTCTCCCTATTCTGCTTGGCGACAGATTTGGCGGCGAAATGAACTGTTGCAGCTATTTCCGCCTGGTCGGTCGTCATTCGCATGAACAAATCTGCAAGTCTCTCCGCTATCGCATCCCATTCGTTGATCTCGCTCTGGTACGCCTTGCGCGCGTCCCAAAATGTTGGGCCGACTCTGACAGCAAACATCTTCCCTTTGTGTTCTTCACGGATCAGACCATTGTTAACTAAGGTGGTAACGAGGTGTTTCAAGTTCGCAGCATACGGGCCATAGCTGCCTCGTTCGTAGTGCAGTTTTGTCGGAATGCCGGACTCGGTCGCGAAGTAAGCAATCTTTTGAAATGCAGTCCGGCCAATGAGACGGTGGTACGGCTCTTTTTCAATCTTGGCAAGGATATCCACGAGAGCTATCCAAGCTGGCTCGATGCGCTTTGGAGCGTCCACCTCGGACGCCTCGCCGGCCTCCAGAAATGCCAACTGCAATTGATCATTCGGGGTTCCATGTGGAGCAAAGAGCTCGACGAAGATGTCCAAACGCCTCAGATGCCGATACAGCGTTCGGCCTACTACACGCCACTCCAATTGTCCTTGGCCGCAACCAAGAGGTGGAACAGCAAGTGATGTGATACCCCATTCGCGATAGTGTTCTACCAAATATTCCAAGCCCCGCACGATGTCTTCAAGCCGCGACACTGACCGCCAATGTTCTTTTGTTGGAAAATTGAGAATCCACGGTGGTTGTGCGCGACGATAGAGATAGGGTTTTCCAAGCATGACCGCGCCAGCTTCGCAGCGCTTTCGATAGTCCTCGTACATGTCTGGAAAATGCTCTTTGAATCCCAAAGCGATCCCTTTGCCCATCACTCCCACGGTGTTGACCGTGTTAACGAGTGTCTGAGCTCTTGACTTAAGAATGTCTCCGGTGACGACCTTAATCATCTTGACTCACAAGAAGAACAGATGTGTATCTATGGTCACATCCAGTTTGGAGCTGATCGCGATGACACGGTCTCGTGACACCGCACATGAGACATAGCAACCCCCAATATACTTCGGATCAACGCGATCAGGTATGAGCACTTCAGCACATTTAGCGGATTTCTTTTGGTAGTACGCAATTAGGTCAGGGTCAGTCCATCGCTCAGCGAACGTTAATTCCCGATTGACAATTCGTAGTCCGTTTGGCGCTGCTGCGAAACGCACGTAATCGCTCGAGGCATTTGCATCTGCAACGACAACTCCGGGGAGATCGAGCACGTCGGTACTTACTTGGAGCACGCAAATGTCCTTATGTTGTCCTCTTCGCTTATAAAGCATGACATTGCTACCACAAATATAGAGACACGCATATTCATGTAGTGGTCGGCCTCCTGGAACCACTACCTTGGCTCGCCGGTTTTGAATCGTAGAGTCTGCGATTGAGGTGTGCGCCACCTGTTGTGCTCGCTTATTTGAGAGGATCCCTGACTTCAAAATAGAGGCGAGATTGCCTATTTCCGTGATGTAGTGCAGTTCTTTCAGTTCGGAGCGTTTCACAGCCCGATATAATACATCGTTATCGTGACAAGCACGGCGTGGAGAGCACGAGGCCGTTGGGCTTGGTGGCGTAATGTTCGCGTAGCTCCAGGCCCTTACCGTAGAAAAGAGAATTCCAGCCGAAGCGGTGGCGGACGCGGTCCACGCCGCGGTGCAGGTACCAGCGGCGGTTGGATTCTGCGTCGAACAGGTCGTTCTGGCGCCGCTCAGGTTCGAGGTTGGTCACACTCAAGCCGACAAAGCGCAGCGCGACGCGGCGTGTATAGAGCGCACGGAAAAGTTCCATGGCCGCGGCGTGCAGCGATTTTTCGTCGTTGGTGGCCGGGGTGAGCCGCGCCGAGCGTGCCGCGGAGAGAAAATCGGTGTAGCGCAGGCGCAGGGCGATGGTGCGTGCTTGGCGGCGATGCTCGCGGAGCGTCGTGCCGATGCGCTCGGCGAGGTACTCGATGAGCGCGGCGAGGAATTCGACGTCAATGGTGCCGCCCTCGATGGTGGTCTCGCGGGAGATGGACTTGGGCTCGGGCGGGGCGAGGACGGCGCGGGTGTCGAGGCCGCGGGCGCGCTCGGCAATCTGGCGGCCAACCACTTCGCCGAAGGTGGCGATGAGCGCGACGATGGGCACGCGGCGCAGCTCGCCGATGGTGGCGATGCCACGCTCGCGCAGCGTCTGCGCGTGGACGTGGCCGATGCCGTGCAGCTTTTCCACCGGCAGCGGCGCGAGAAATTCTTCTTCGGTGCCCGGCAGGACGATGCGGAAGCCGCGCGGGCGTTCGAGCCGCGAAGCCACCGAGGCGACCAGCTTGGTGGTGGCCGCGCCGACGGAAACGGAAATGCCCAGCTCCTTCTCAACGCGCTGCTGCATGCGCCGCAGCGTGGCGGGGAAGTCGGGGTAGAGGCGGTCGGTGCCGGTGAAGTCGAGGTAAAAATCGTCGAGCGCGGCGCATTCCACCGCCGGTGTGAAGTCCACCAGGATGCGCTGGACGCGCGCGGCGTAGTCGGCGTAGTGCTCGTACTGCCCGGGGACGACGACGGCCTTGGGACAGAGCCGCAGGGCCTCGCGGAAACTCATCGCCGTGCGCACGCCGCGTGCCTTGGCCTCATAGCTGGCGCTGGCCACCACGCCACGCCCCACCAGCACGGGCTTGCCGCGCAGCCGCGGATCGAGCGCCTGCTCGACGGAAGCGAAGAAGGCGTCCACGTCCACGTGGACGATTTTGGGGACGCGCCCTTCGGCTCCGCTCAGGGCAGGGAAGCTGGACCAATTGCAGGCCGCGTTGGTGGCGGGTTGCAGGGGCACGATATATCGTGCCCCTACGGCGGGGCGGACACGCAGGTCCGCCCCTACATTCGTGTTGGGCGGGCCGGGAACGACGAAGGAATTGCCGGCGGTGGATTGGCGGTTCGCCTGGAAATTTCTGCGCTGAGGCAGAAGGGAAGAGAGCCCGCCGCGCGATTGGCCGCACATGTTGGTGTCCTCTGGGGCAGGTAGCGGAAGGGCAGGCCGCGTGGAAAGGCGAGGGGTGACCCGGTGAGTCCTATGGACAATGGGGCCATCCCCTCGCCCCCTCTTCCGTTGCCTACCAGAGAAGAGCATAGGCGAATAAAAAGCGAAAGTCAAGCGCTTTATTTGCCACCCCCGCAGATCACGTCTCCACCGGGGATGTGCCGAGTTCTTGAGAATTTTGCACATTGAATGCGAGCAAGCTTGCCGGGGTTCTGCCAAAACCATGTGCTGATGACGCACGCAAGAACACAATTTTTCTCTTTTTTTATGAATCGGTTTGGATGCGACCCTGAATTCTCATATACTGCACCCACCTGCGGCCAACTCATCCGCCGTGCCAGCACGTTCAACACGCGTCGCATTGACCACATCTACGAAGACCCGCACAGCCCCGGCACCCGGCTTTTTTTGCACTACGGGGATCTGTCGAGCGGCGAGCAGCTCAGCAATCTCATTTATAACGTCCAGCCGGAAGAGATTTATCACCTGGGAGCGCAAAGCCATGTGAAGGTCAGCTTCGAGATGCCCGAATACACCGGCGACGTCACCGGGCTGGGCACGATGCGCCTGCTGGAAGCGATCCGGCGCAGCGGAATCCGCACGCGTTTTTACCAGGCGAGTTCCTCGGAAATGTACGGCGATGCCCCTCCGCCCCAGAGCGAGCGGACGCCGTTTCAACCGCGGAGTCCCTACGCCGCCGCCAAGACCTACGCGTTTTGGATGACCCGGAACTACCGGGAGGCTTACGGACTGTTTGCGTGTAACGGCATCCTGTTCAATCACGAGAGCCCGCGCCGGGGGGAAACGTTTGTGACACGCAAGATTACGCGGGGCGTGGCGCACATCCGAGCGGGCAAACAGAAAAAACTCTATCTCGGAAATCTCCAGGCGCGCCGGGACTGGGGTTATGCGCCGGAATACATCGAGTCCATGTGGAAAATCCTGCAGCAGGATCAGCCCGACGATTTCGTGATCGGAACGGGAGAATCCCACTCCGTAAAGGAATTTGTGGAGGAAGCGTTTGGATATGCGGGGATGGATTGGCAGCCATACACGGAAACGGACCCGAAGTATTTGCGCCCCACGGACGTGGATTGCCTGATCGCCGATGCCTCCAAGGCAACCAAGAAGCTGGGCTGGTCCGCGCAGATTCGTTTCCGGGAGCTGGTTCGCATTATGGTGGATGCAGACCTAGAGGCGGTGGGGCTCAAGCCGATTGGGGAAGGCACCCGAATTTTGCAGGAGAAGTTTGCGGGCTGGCACCGGTGGGAATCGGGCGTCCACCAGGCGTTGAAGGCACACGAAGGCAAGCTGACGGATTAGGGCACACGGGCAGCCGGATGGAATTCTGGCAGCACAAACGAGTGGTGGTGACCGGAGGCGCAGGATTCCTGGGTTCCGCGGTGGTGGGGAAAATCCGTGCGCGGGGCGGCCGGAACGTATTTGTTCCGCGCAGCCGGGAATATAATTTACTGGAGCGAGGGTCTGTTGTCCGCCTTCTCGAAACAGTCCGGCCCGAGATCATCATTCACCTGGCCGCGGTGGTGGGCGGAATCGGTGCGAATCGGCAACACCCAGGGCGCTTTTTCTACGAGAACGCGCTGATGGGCATTCAATTGATCGAGGAAGCCCGCCGCGCCGGCGTGGAAAAGTTTGTCTGCGTGGGCACGGTTTGCGCGTATCCGAAGCTCACACCCATTCCTTTTCGGGAAGAGGATCTTTGGAACGGCTACCCGGAGGAGACCAATGCGCCCTACGGGCTGGCCAAGAAAATGCTGCTGGTCCAGTTGCAGTCCTACCGGCAGGAGTACGGATTCAATGGGATCTACTTACTCCCCGTCAACCTGTACGGCCCCGGAGACAACTTTGATCTGGAATCCTCGCACGTTATTCCGGCCCTGATCCGAAAAATGGTCGAAGCCAAGGTCCGCGGGGAGCGCAAGATTGTGGCGTGGGGCTCCGGGAACGTTTCGCGTGAATTTCTGTACGTGGACGACGCGGCCGAAGGAATCCTGTTAGCCAGCGAGCGCTACAACCAACCGGATCCCGTGAATCTGGGCGCCGGTCGGGAGATTACAATCCGCGAACTGGCGGATTTGATTCGTGAGCTGAGCGGCTACGACGGAGAGATCGTGTGGGACAGCAGTCAACCCGACGGCCAGCCGCGCCGGTGCCTCGATACGAGTCGCGCAAAAACGGAATTCGGATTCGTGGCCTCCACCGGTCTGCGGGAAGGGCTGCAAAAGACCATTCGCTGGTACGAAAGCCAGACCGTAAATTCTGCGCTCCGGGCAGAAGATTAGATGGGCACCGCGCGCAACACAACGGATGTACTACCCGTCTCCCTGGGCAGGCAAGTATCCAAGGAGCCGGTCCGGCGGGGCCTGGCCGATCCGGAACTGGGTGGCATTTCCCTGGTGTTTCCGGTGCACAACGAATCTTTCATCATCGAGCAGACGCTGCGGAACTACATCGCGGAACTCGAGGGCCGCGTTCCGGATCTGGAAGTCATCGTCGCAGAAGACGGCAGCACGGACGACACGAGAGGGGTTCTCGAACGTCTGCAACACGAACTGCCTATCCGCCTGTTCATGAACGACGAGCGCAAAGGTTACCAGCAGGCCGTCCGCGATGCCATTTCCCACGCCACGAAACCCTGGCTGTTCATTGTTGATTCCGACTACCAGTTTGCGGCCATCGACTTTTGGCGCCTGGAACCGCACCGCTGAACGCACGACATCATCTTGGGCGCCAAGTCCCCGCGCAAGGATCCCTTTTATCGGGTCTGGCTTCCCCGGGGATACAACTTTCTCCGACGGCTCTTCTTTGACCTGCCCTATCGCGACACGGATACCGGCTTCCGCTTGATCCGGCGCACGGCCGCCGAAAAGATTGTGCCGGATGTAAAGCACATGTCGTTCTTTACCGCAGAATTTGTGGTGCGCGCGCATCACGCGGGTTACAAAATTCTGGAAGTCCCGGTTCCGCACTATGCGCGAAAGATCGGAAGCACTACGATTTTCTATGTGTCGAAACTCCTGTGGATCTGCGTGGAACAATTTTTCGGACTTTTGCGCATGCGCCGGGAGTTCACGCAGAAGGGTCTTTGGAAAAAAAACAGCGGAGAGGGCCTCATAACCTGTCGGGGATCCGCCGCCGGTCTTGAATCGGTGATGGCGTGAGTACCGAAGTCTGTCCTCTGTGTAAGAGTGAAAACGTGGTCCTCTTCCTGGACGGGCGGGAGCCGACGCTCAGCGGGTCGGCAATGGGATCGTCGCGGACGGAGTTGTCGGCCGGGCGAATCATGCGTTGCCGGGCCTGTCGTTTCGGATTTCGGCAATTGCGGCCTAATGAGGACGCGCTCTCCAGCCTGTACAGCGATTTTGATATCGAGAGGTACGAGGCGGAATACCGAGGCCGAGCCCGAACCGCGGCTCGGCATTTGAGCATCGTGCATCAAGTTCGGCGCACCGGCCGAATGCTTGACGTGGGTTGCGCCTCCGGTCTTTTCTTGCGCTGCGCAGCCGACGCCGGATGGCAAGTGGTGGGGGTCGAACCCGCTGGCGCGCTCTACGAGAAAGCGAAGGAAGCCCTGGCCGAGCGGGGAGAAGTCTTCCGAGGAACGCTGCAAGAGGTATCTCTGGTCCCGGCTTCCTTCGCCGTGGTGACGCTCTGGGACGTGTTGGAGCAAGTCCCGGATCTGCGCGAGTTCCTAAGAGTGCTTATGCAGCCGTGGCTCCGCCGTACGATGTGCAGGCGAATGCGAAACGGTAGGCCGGATGTCGCGAGAGCTCTACGGCATTCCCTACGAGGACCGCGAGGAACTCAACCGCGTGCGCCGGAAACTCCGGACGCCCGTGTCACTCAGCCCAGCATGGCGAGATCCGTGGAAGCGCGGCACCCGTGCGGAGTGGCAGTCGCTCGGGAGGAAATACGGTTTTCGGCTGGCCTGGAGTGCTGCGGACCTTCCCTTGGACCTCCCAGTGGCACTCACGGGCCAACACTGGACTCTGTGCACCATACCGGAAGTTGCCGAAGCAGAAACCAGCGGAACGGACAAAGCCAGCCTCACGCCCAAGCAGCGTTGAAAGAAAGCCCATAACATCCGTCCAGCTTCGCAGCGCGGTGAGCGCGTTTGGCGATGGCGGAGAAGTTATCGGTTTTGCAGTGAGGACTGCAAGGTCAACCGCGGTTGACACTGTTGCTGCTGCGTCCTAACATGGCGCGGCGGGACGGATCCCCCCACTCATGATTGGTTCAACCCTCGGCCGTTACCGCCTGCTGGAAAAGCTTGGCTCCGGAGGCATGGGCGAAGTCTATCGGGCGCGCGACGAACGCCTGCAGCGCGACGTGGCCCTGAAAGTCCTCCCGCCGGGCACTCTGAGCGATGCGCAGACCCGCCATCGCTTCCGCCAGGAAGCGCTTACCCTTTCGCGCCTGAATCACCCGCACGTGGCCACCCTGCACGATTTTGATACGCAGGGCGGGGTGGACTTTCTGGTGATGGAGTATGTCCCCGGCGTGTCGCTGGCCAACCGCCTGGAGCAGGGCACGCTGCCGGAACGAGAAGTGGTAAAACTGTGCATCCAGATGGCCACGGCGCTGGGCGAAGCCCACGAACAGGGCGTGGTGCACCGTGACCTGAAGCCCGGCAACATCATGGTCACGCCCAAGGGGCAGGTGAAGGTGCTGGACTTCGGGCTGGCCAAGTTGATCCATCGTGAACCGCAGCCTGCCGCAGACACCACCAGCGAGCTCACCGAGCACAACGTCGCGGCGGGGACGCTGCCCTACATGGCTCCGGAGCAATTGACCGGCGAGCCGGTGGACCCGCGGACGGATATCTATGCGATGGGCGTGGTGCTCTACGAGATGACCACCGGGCAGCGGCCGTTTCGCGAGACGCTGGCCTCGAAGATGATTGACTCCATCCTGCACCAGGCGCCCGTGCCACCCCGCGCGATCAATCCGCGGATCTCTCCGGAACTCGAGCGCATCATGGTGAAGTGCCTGGAAAAATCACCGGAGAACCGCTATCAGGCCGCGGTGGAAGTGGCGGTGGATCTCCGGCGCTTGGAGGCCTCGGCTTCGGGCGTGACCATAGCGCAGGTGCCGGTGCGGCGGCGCACGGCGAAGAAAACGACGCTGTGGGCCAGCGCGGCCGGGGTGGTGGTTCTGCTGGCAGCAGTGGCGCTGAACGT
>Ga0073934_10006196_pt1 | contig 17640 bp, 16 predicted proteins | sample LarsenN4metaG_FD_76834 | JGI IMG/M metagenome (GOLD analysis project Ga0073934, IMG submission 76834) | Hot spring sediment bacterial and archeal communities from British Columbia, Canada, to study Microbial Dark Matter (Phase II) - Larsen... ... | reverse complement strand
GTCTCGACCCCCCCGATGGCGAGCCTGGAGACCGGGGATACGGTGGCCCACGTAGTGCGCGCCGCCAGCGGCCGCCTCGCGTCCCCGCTCACGGGGGTGAGCCGCGCGACGTCATCGCCTACCCGCACCAGGATGCGGAGGTCCGCCGTCGTGCCCACTCGCTGTCGTCCCTGGAGCAGGGCGAAGACGGAGGTCGCGGGATCCAATCGGATGACGACCGCTCCCAAGGGACGCTGGCCCTCTCCCGGCACCGGAACGGCGAAGGAGACGGCGACGCTGCTGTCGGCCTGGAGGAAGGGCTCGGCGAACCCGGGGCGTCCGTCTCGCGCGACCTGTGTGGCCAGCTCGACCTCAGGCGGCGTGAGATCCGAGCCTCGAGGCACTTGCACCGCGACTCGCCCCGACCGGTCTACCACCCACTCGCCGGCGTAGCCGTACGCCTCGTGGATCAGCGCCAGATGGCGCCGCAGGCGCTCGACCGCGCGAGCGCGAGGCAGGCCCGACGGCGTCGCCGTCCGCGAAAGCAATTCGGGGACCGTCGCCGCGTACCCCGCCACAACCCGGCCGTCCGCCAGGCGCTCCTCCACCCACTTGGCGACGGCCAGCTTGGCGGCATCGGCCATGGCGCCGAGGTCGGTCTCCCAATGCCCCAGCGCGTCGGCCCGGAGCGCGGTGGCGCGCCATCGAAACCCGAACCCAAGGATGAGGAGAGCTGCCACCCCTGCGGCAAACCACAGCCACCGTTGTCGGATTACAGTCGTCCCAGCCTCCCAGGCAGCCTCGCCCGGTAAAATGCTACGCAACCGGCAGGCCGCAATGACGATGCGGGCTCACGGCAGAGCACGCGGAGGACGCAGGCGCTCGCAGGGAATGCAAGGTGGGGAACCCCGATTCCCCTCTGCGTCCGCTCCAATCGCTCAGGCCTCGGTGCACCCCGACAGGGTGAGGGCTAGAAGTGGAGCTGAAGCTCCAGGCTCACGCGGTCGGGCGTGGTCGCCTGCGGAATCCACAGGTCCGCCGTGTAGAACGCGGCCGCCCTCACGTATCCCACCGGGAACAGTTCCAGGCCGAAGCGCAGTCGCACTCGCTGGTCTTCCGGAATGTCCAGGTCCTTGTCGAAGTACCCATACGTGACCTTCGCGTTGACTCCCTTGGCGGCGAGAAAGTCTCCTTCGAGGAAGCCCGCGAGCCGCTTCACCGTGCTATCCGCACGGACCCGCTCGACGATTTGGTCCACCTCGCCCAGGAGCGACACCGGGCCCACCGCCAAGCCGGCAAACCCGCCGAACACATCGGTTCGGGCCGCGCCCGTGGCCTCATTCCGCGAGGCCGACCCGCCGACCCGGAACGGCCGCCTCACGACCGCCAGCGCGGACGTGAACTGCTTGCCGTTGTTGTCCTCCGCAGCCCCGGCCGTGCCGTTGCTCATCGCGACGAAGAACGACAGCGCGCCCGGCTCAATGCCAACCTCGACTCCCTGATCCGGCGTCTTGTACGAGAAACCGGTCTGGGCTCGGATGAACTCGGCGTCGTCCTGGAGGCGGAGGCCGTAGGGGAGCAGGAACTTCCCGGCCTTGGCATAGCCGTGGAGCGGCAGCCCCTCGATCAGGGCGAACGCCTCGCGGGTAGTCGCCGGGCCGGGGCCCAACGTCTGGTCCAGGTAAAGCGCCAGTCGGCGCTCGATGACCCGCGCCTCGAGGTAGGCGTTGGCCTCGCTGAGCTCGATGGCCGTGCGGGGCGACCCGGACCGGTAGTCCGTGACGACGCCGGACCCCAGCGCCCGTACGTCCCACCCCAGCGCGAGGAAGTCGTTCAGGGCGCGGTTACGCACCGTGCCGGTTCGCATCGCCAGCTGGGTCTGCGCGTACACGCTCCCGTAGGCCGTGCGGCCGCCCCCGCCGCTCCGGTTGACGTGACAGGCCGAACACTTGAGCCCGCTGCGCACGGCCAGATACGGCTCGGGCGCGGCAGGCGTGCTCCCGGCGGCAACGATCGCCGCGACGATAGTCGAAGTGAGCATGGTCAGTTGCTCTTGGCGCCCTCGCTGATCCAGGCGCGGATGAGGGAGATCTGCTGCTGGGAAAGCGGCGCGAGGCCCAGCGGCATCTGCGCGCCCAACCCGCCTACGCTCGACTGGGTTCCCTGAACCTTGTGCACCAAGTAACTGGAGTCGGGCTGTAGTGGCCTCACGCGCATCATGCCCGGCCGCTCGGCCGACGCCACACAGACGAGGTTCGCGTAGGCCAAGCCGGCGCTGAGGTTCATGCCCTGTTGCGGGGCCGTGCCGGCGTGGCAGCCCGACAGCGCACAGTTGCTGGAGAGGATCGGTTGGATGTCACGCGCGAAGCAGGCGCCGTCGGTACACCCGCCGGTCGCAGCAACGCAGGGCGACGTGGAGACGACCGGGTTGCCGTTCTCATCGAGGCCGGTCCCGTCTCCGGCGCACGCGGACGTCGCGACCGCCAGCCACCCCACGGCGACTGCCCGGGCACGTGCGCTCACCAGGAAAGCGATCATGGCGGCTCCGGGGCGGAGGGGAATTGCTATCTATAACGACGTTGCGAGATCAGCAATCGGCAGTCAGCACTCAGCAGTCCGCAATCAGCGAGCCATTGACAGCCGCTTTACCATAAATGGTAACTATATGTCAAAGCCAACCAAGACCACCGTGTATCTCCCCGATGCCGAGTACCGCCGGCTGAAGCAGCTGGCGCGGCGTCGAGGAGTGCCCGCGGCCAAGCTGGTGCGCGAGGCGGTAGCGGAGTACGTACGTCGGCGGGCGCCCCGGCTACGGCCCCGGAGCATAGGCGCCTTTCGCAGCGGCATGCCGGACATCGGGTCGCGCGCCGAGGAGCTGCTCGAAGGCATGGGCGAGGAGTGCTCGTCGCTGATACGGGGGTGCTGCTCGCTTTGCTCGACAAAGACGAGGAGCACCAGGCGTTCTTGGTCGATCTGGCCGAGGCCCGGTGGGGGGTCGAGTGGGGCACCGAGGATGATCTCGAGCGGGCGCACGACCTCCATCGCCAATACGGCGCGCTCAAACTCGGCGTGGCGGACGGCGTCGTGATAGCGATCGCCGAGCGGCTCAAGGCGGAGGCGATCGCCACGCTGGATCTCAAGCACTTCGGTGCGGTGAAGCTCGCGGGCAACCCGCGGCTTTTGCCACGCGACCTCTAAGCCCTGGGGTACCACGCTGGCGCGCGGCTTGGTCGGCACGTAGACTCAGGCGTGCGGCGACCGTTCCTCCCCGGCGTACTGCTGGCCCTGGGCGGGGCGCTGGGCTGCCTTTTTCCCGCGGACCACTCCGCTCAGCTCCGGGTGGAGCTCGACTCGGTTCCGGAGCTGTTCCTCAGGGACTCCGTGCGGTTCACCGCCCGGGTCCTGACGGCCGCCGGGGATTCCGTCCCCGGCGCCGTGGTCTCGTTCACCTCCAGCCAGCCCACGGTCCTGAGCGTCGGCGCGGCGGGGGAAGGGCTGGCGGTGGGCGTGGGCCAAGCGACGGTGACGGCCAGCGCCCTGGCCTTCGCCGGCGCGACGCCGGCCACCGCGGACGTCCGCGTGCGCGGCCTGCTGGAGATCGACAGCGTCAAGCCGCCCCAGGTCCGTTTCGGCGATTCCCTCCACGTCTTCGGCGTGGGACTCAATCCCGATTCGTTGTTCACCATGTCGTTGGGCGGGGTGGAGCTCAGCGCGGCCCAGTACCTCGCCGCGGATCCCAAGAAGCCGGGCCGAGTGGGCCGTCTGTCGCTGTGGGTGCGACCGCCGGCCGAGCGGTTCAGCACCCTCACGCTGGTGAGCTTTGCCGGGGGCGTGGTGTTCCCTGATACCATCGGCGTCCTCCAGCGCGACCGCTACGAGCCCAACGACACCACGCCCAGCAATCTCGGTGGCATCCCGTCCGGGTTCTACAACCCGGGGCTGGCCTTTGAGGCCGGCGGGCGGGCCGATGTCGCGCAGCCGGCGGACTGGTTCACCTTCACCAACGCCACGGTAACCGACCGCACCATCATCGTCTCGTCCGAGTTCGTCGGTGCCGCGACGTTCTCGGTGTTCATCACCGACTCCCTGGGGTGGAGAAGCGGCCAGTATGTCGTGGGCTCGCGGTCGTGGACCATCGGGCCGCAGACCTATCTGTGCTCCGGCAAGAGTGTCACCCGAAACGGCCAGCCGGTGGTGCTCAAAGAGCAGGTATTCCCTATCACCATCGTCTCGCTGGCGGGCCTCCCCGCCGGGACGTACCACGTCCTGGTGCCCTACCTGGCTCCGGCCCAGCCCCGGGCCTATCAGGTGTTGATCTCGTCCAGTTACCAATCCAGCCTGCCGCGCGACGCCACCGAAGAGAACGACTACTGCGACGTCGCCAAGCCAATCACGGCGACGGCGACGACGCCGCTGAGCATCGACAACCCTCACGACATCGACTGGTACCGGTTCAGTGTCACGACCGCAGGCGTGGTCCAGTTCACCGCCACGGGCGGTAAGGCCCTGAACCCCAACTTGCCGGACCCCGATCTCGACTTGTACCTGATCCGGAGCTTCCCGGATTCCCGCGTCAGCCCCCCTCTGGATTCGCTGGTGCTGGTCGCCGCGGCGCAGACCGATGGATCAACGGAGACGCTGTCCGCGCCGGTGCTGCCGGGGAACTACTTCCTGGTGGTGGTGGACTTCGCGGGCTCGCCCGCTACGTACACGCTGGCGTCTACCATCCCGCCCGCCCCGCCGCTGGCCCCACCCCAGCCGGAAGACGCGGCGACGGCCCGCCGGCGTGAGGCATCGCAGGCGGCCTCTCCCGTCGGCGCGTCGCTCCGGGCGCAGGGAGCCGGGCGCCCATGATCTGCGTTCATTGCCAGACGCCGCTCCCCGATGGGAGCAACTTCTGCAGCGCCTGCGGCGCCGATGTGTCCGATCCCGGATCTGCGCCCCGGGCACCCCGCACCGGCAGCGTCGATCTCCAGACGCGGCTCCAGGCCGCCCTCGAGGGCCGCTACCTGGTGCGGCGGTTGCTGGGGCGTGGCGGCATGGGCGCGGTCTTTCTCGCCACCGACATCGCGCTGGACCGGGAGGTCGCCATCAAGCTCCTGCCCCCGGAGATGGCGCATGACGAGAACTTCGTTCGGCGCTTCGAGCAGGAAGCCCGCACCGCCGCGAAGCTGGATCATCCCAACATCATGCCGATCTACGGCGTGGAGGGGATCGACGACCTCCACTTCTTCGTCATGAAGTTCGTCGCGGGCCGGAGCCTGGATCAGGTGCTCGAAGCCGGACCCCTCCCGACCGACGTGGCCCAGCAGATTCTCTGGGAAGCGGCCTGCGCTCTGGGCCACGCCCATCAGCGGGGGTTCGTGCATCGCGACATCAAGCCCGCGAACATCCTGCTGGACGCCGACGGCCACGTCATGCTCACGGACTTCGGCATCTCGAAGGCGTTGCAGTCGGCCAGCCAGTTTACGGCCACCGGGCAGGTGATCGGCACGCCGCACTACCTGAGCCCCGAGCAAGCGCGGGGCGCGGAGCTGGACGGACGCTCGGACCAGTACTCGTTGGGCATCGTGGGGTATCGGGCGCTGAGCGGCCAACTCCCATTCGACGAAGAGTCGGTGCACACCCTGCTCTACAAACACATCTACGAGATGCCGCCGCCCTTGGAGCAGGTCCGGCCCGAAGTGCCCGCCTTCCTGGCGACGGCCATCCGGCGAGCGCTGAACAAGAATCCCGACGATCGCTTCCCGACCATGGAGGATTTCGCCACGGCGGTATGGCCGGAGCATCCCGTCGCCGCCGGTCGGAAAGTCCGAAGGGTCTCTCGGGCGCCTTCCACGCCCTCGGGGGCACCCACGCAGATCACTCCGTCGCCGCTGCCCCGGACCAAGCGGCGCCGCTGGCCCGCGGCCGTCTTGGGTGTGCTGGTGCTGGCGGGCGGTGGTGCGGCCGCCGCGCTGGTCTTGGGCCGCACCAAGACCGGGCCAGCCGCATCGGTGGGGCCGGAGACCGGAACCACAGTGCGTCAGCCCGCTGGCGCCACCGGCGGGGTGCCCGTCACCAGACCCGAGTCCGTCATCGCCGCGCGACCTGAGCCTGCGGCCCCGGCGCCGGTGGAACGCCGGCCACCGCCCGCCGCGCAGCGCCCGCCCGCGCCGCAGCCTGTGCCGCAGGCCGCAGCTGCTCCGGCGGTCGGCTATCTCACGGTGGACGCGACACCGTTTGGCACGGTCTACATCGATCGCCTGGAAATCGGGGACACGCCCCTGGCCCGGCACACCCTCTCCCCGGGCCGTCACATCGTCGAAGTTCGCCGCGAGGGCTACCGCACCGCGGTGGACACGGTCATGATCACCGCGGGCAACGTCACCGTGGTTCGGAAGGCGCTTATTCGGGAGCCGTCATGAGGCGACGTCGGTTGTTGGTGTGGCTGGCCCTTACGCTCACCGCCCCGCCGCTGGACGCCCAGCAGAGCCCCACGGTGCGGCGGGCGAGGCAGGCCTACGATCAGCTGGACTTTCCCAACGCCATCTCCCTGGCGCGGAGGGCGCTGGCCGAGCGCCTGAGTCGCGACGATCGCATCCAGGTATACGAGGTGTTGGGGTACTCCTACGGAGCGCTGGATTCCGCTCGGCAGGCCGTGGAGGCCTTCCGCCAGCTGGTGTTCCTGGCCCCCGACCGGGAGCCCGACGTCGAACGGGTATCGCCCCGCATCACCTCCCTGTACGCCTCGGCGTTAGGGCAGGTGCTGGTGGTCCGAAAGGTGTCGGTGGACAGCGCCACCTTCATCGCCGGGGAAGGGCAGGTGCTGATCCGCTACCAGGTCTCTCGCGCCGCCCGCGCCACGACGCGGGTGGTGGGGCAGGGAGTCGAAGTCGTGGTGGACTCGCAGCTCGTCACCGGGCCCGCCGTCGCCACATGGAACGGCCTCACCCGAACCGGCGAGCCGGCGCCGGCGGGCACGTACCAGGTGCTGGTCACCGCGGTCGAAGGCCGGAACGAGTTCACCGGCCCCACGGAGATCCGGGTGGAGCGGGGCTCGGTCGATACGCTGCCGCACCTGACCGGCCTCCCCGGTTACACCTTCCAGCCCGAAACCGAATCCCCGCCGCGGAACTGGCGGCCGCTGGGTTTGGCAGTGCTGTACACCGGGCTGGTGGCCGGGGCGGCGTTCGCTCTTGAGAATACGTCGCTCGACCTGGGCGAGCGCCGTGAGGTCGGTAGCGTGAGCTTCCTGGCCCTGGTCACCGGGCTCGTCATGAGTGTCAAGAAGCCCGATCCGCGGCCGGTGCCGGCGAACATCCAGTACAACCGGTTGCTGCGGGAACAGATCATCGAGCGCAATGTCCAGATTGCCGCGGAGAATCGCCGGCGGCGGCAGCAGGTAACGCTGACCATCACCCCGGCGCCGGCCTCCAGCGCGAGATGACCCGCCGCGGCATAGTCTTGGCGGCGGCCCTCGTGGGGCTGGCGGCACCGCGGGCGACGCCGGCGCAAACGGTCCGCTTCGGGCTGCAGGGCGTGGGGCTCACCTACAGTGAGATTGACCAGGGGCGGCGCGCCGAGGGCGGTGGGCTGGGCGGCACGCTGTCCGTTCGCTGGAGGCGCTTCCTGCTCGACGCCAGCGGCATGGGCGCCCGTCTCGACCCCAAGGGGGACGGGGGAGGCACCAGCTTCGATCTGCTACAAGGCGATGTGCGGCTGAGCTACGCGTTCGCGCCGAGCTTCGCCGTGGAGATCGGCGGGGGTCGCCGCGCCATCGATCCCGAATTCGCCACCCAGGACGTTGGCGTGATCCGTCTGGGCCTGCTCTCCGAGATTGCGCTCAATCAGATCTCGGCGGTGTGGGCGCGCGGCGCCTATCTGGTGGGCTCCCGGTTCAGCGGCGGCGGGAGCGCGGACCTCGCGGTGGAGCTGGGCATGGGTGTCGGCGTAGGTACCGCGAATGGCCGGTTCCGAGGCCGGGCGGACTTCGAGTTCCAGCGAATCGACCGCGAGGTGGCGGGCGCCGCCGTCCCGCTTCAGATGGCGGTGGGCAAGCTGGGGGTGGAGCTGGGCTTCTAGGCGGCATCAGGCAGCGGTTCCCAATACAGCAAGACGCAACCGTGCCTCGTCGGTCCTTGACGCGGAATCCGAGACCCGTTAGTGATCACATCATGTACCTGGTTGGCTCTCCCGGCATGTCATGGTCCAAGAGGGACATCGACTGCTGCTGTTGTCGGGCCTCTGCGGAGGTCGGCACCGGCTAGGTACGGGTAGGCATCCCCAGACTCTACAGCGACCTGCTGACCCACCTCCGATCGTTATCAGAGGTGGGGTTTTTGTTTGGGCTTTTGGTGGACGGAGGGACGGAGCCAGTGCGTCACGCAGTGCCTCAAGCAACCCGCATTGCACCCGCGGTCGCCGGGTGGCGGGAGCCAGCGCTTTGGAAGCTCGTAGGTCGGACGCCGCTGGTTTCCCTATGCCTCACGGAGCGCGCTGGCTCAGCGGGGCCCCATCTCTGGTTGAAGGCCGAGTGGCTGAACCCGGGAGGGTCGGTGAAGGACCGCCCGGCGCGGGAGATCTTGCGTGCCGGCATCGCGGACGGCGCGTTACCGGCCCGCCGGCTCCTGGACGCGTCCAGCGGCAACACTGCGGTGGCGTATGCCATGCTCGGGGCCGCCGCCAGGATCGACGTCACGGTCTGCGTCCCGGCGAACGCTTCGAGGGAGCGACGCGATCTACTGAGGATGTACGGCGCCGAGCTGATCGAGACGGACCCGTTGGAGGGAAGTGACGGGGCTATTCGGCGAGCTCGCGAGCTGGCAGCCGCCGAGCCCCATCGGTACTGGTACGCGGACCAGTACAGTCATCCAGCGAATCCGAGGGCCCATTACCTGACGACCGGCCCCGAAATCTGGCGCGACACTAAGGGAGCTGTCACCCACCTCGTGGCCGGCGTTGGGACCAGCGGTACGCTCATGGGTGCTGGGAGGTTTCTCAAACAGATGCGGCGCGACGTTCGCTTGGTGGCCGTCGAGCCCGACAGTCCGTTTCACGGCCTGGAGGGACTGAAGCACATGAGAACGGCCATGGTCCCGGCGATCTACGATCGATCCGCCATAGACGAGACCGTGTTGGTCGGCACCGAGGAAGCCGAGTGGTGGGTCACGCATCTCGCTCGGGAGCACGGGTTATTCGTGGGGTGGTCGACGGGCGCCGCTCTGGTGGCGGCCGGACGGCTGTTGTCGCGGGACACCCGCGACCAGCCTGAGCCGCGGATCGTGGTCGTCATCGCCCCCGACGGCGGAACGCGATACCTCTCGGAAGCCCGGCGACTGTTCGGGGAGTAACCATGCAGATAGCGCGTTCGGTGCTCACGGCGATTCGACACCATTTACAATGCGCGTACCCGTCGGAAGGCTGTGGCTTCCTGATGGGGGTGCGCGGGCCCGACGGCGAGGTAGTAGTGAGCCGGTCCCTGACAGTCAAGAATCGGCGTGTAGCGGGCCGGAAGGCACGGAACCGCTACTTCATCTCGCCGGACGATTTTCTCTCCGCCGAACACGACGCCACGGCGTCCGGTCTCCAGATCGTGGGCGTCTACCACTCGCACCCTGACGCCGCCGCGCGGCCGTCCTCCTACGACCAGGAACACGCCTGGCCGTGGTATCGGTATCTCATCGTGTCGGTGGTGGGCGGCGCGGTGCGCGACGAGCGGGTCTGGGAGTTGACCGACACCCGCGCCTTTGTCGAACAGCTGTTACAGATTGAGGAGCAATGACATGCCGGTACTGGTACATGTGCCAACGCCGCTCCGTCCCTATGTCGATGGCCGTGACGTGGTGCCGATCGAGCACGGGACAGTGGCAGAGGTGCTCGAGCGAATGACCCATGAATACGGAAAGCTCAAGGCGCACCTGTTTCAGGAAGACGGGCGCCTGCGGAGCTTCGTCAACGTCTACCTCAACGACCGAGACATCCGGGAGCTGGATGGCGAACAGACGCCTGCGGTCGATGGGGATGAGATCTCCATCGTGCCCAGTATCGCCGGTGGGGCGGCATCGGCGCGGACCCAACTCCCTCAGCTGACGCATGACGAGATTCTCCGCTACTCGCGTCACCTGATCCTGCCCGAAGTGGGGCCGGAGGGCCAGCGCCGCTTGAAGGCCGCCCGGGTGGCATTGATCGGCGCCGGGGGCCTGGGATCGCCGGCGTCGCTCTACCTGGCAGCGGCCGGTGTCGGCACCCTCGGGCTGGTGGACTTCGACGTGGTAGACATGACCAATCTGCAGCGCCAAATCGTGCATGGCACCGGCGCGGTCGGCACCTCGAAGCTGGATTCGGCGGACCAGCGACTCAAGGACCTCAACCCGCACGTCCAGGTAGAAACCTTCGAGACGCGCTTGACCTCGGGAAATGCCCTCGAGATCCTACGGGACTTCGACGTGGTATTGGACGGAAGCGACAACTTCCCCACCCGCTACCTGGTGAACGACGCCTGTGTGATGCTCGGCAAGCCCAATGCCTACGGCTCGATCTTTCGGTTCGAAGGCCAGGCCTCCGTGTTCTATGCCGGAGCCGGCCCCTGCTATCGCTGCCTCTTCCGGGAGCCGCCGCCGCCGGGCCTGGTGCCGTCGTGTGCCGAAGGCGGAGTGCTGGGCGTGCTGCCGGGCATCATTGGCAGCATCCAGGCGTTGGAGACCATGAAGCTCATTCTGGGCAAGGGCAGCACGCTCATCGGCCGGTTGATTCTGTTCGACGCGCTGACCCTCACGTTCCGCGAGCTCAAGCTGCGGAAGGATCCGCAATGCCCCGTGTGCGGTGAGCACCCGACCGTCACCGAACTGATCGACTACGAAGCGTTCTGCGGCATTGGCGCCGCGCCGGCCTATGAGGGGCCCGAGGTGACGGCAACCCAACTCGCAGAGGAGTTGCAACAGAACCGCGAGCTGGTCCTGATCGACGTGCGGGAACCGCACGAGTGGGAGATCTGCCACATCGAAAGGGCCACGCTGATTCCGCTGGGTCAGTTACCCGAGCGATTGAACCAGCTGGATGGACACCAGGAGATCGTTACTCATTGCCACCGAGGCATCAGGTCGATGCAGGCGCTTGAAATTCTGCGGGCCGCCGGGTTCTCCAGGGTCCGCAGCCTCGCCGGTGGGATTGACGCTTGGTCGACGCAGGTTGACCCGTCGGTCCCCCGCTACTAAGGAGCAGGCCGTGGGGTCGGAGGTCTCCGTCAACGGGTGAATTGATCAAGGTCGCAACGCTGAGCGACGTGCCACCGGGCACCGGCCGGCAGGTGGACGCAGGTGGCCGGGTGGTGGCCCTCTTCAACGTTAGCGGGACCATCTACGCCATCGGTGGGGCCTGCACCCATCGGGGTGGTCCGCTGGGGGAGGGCGAACTGGATGAGACCGTCGTCACCTGTCCGTTGCACGGCGCCGAATTTGACGTGACGACGGGGCAGGTGGTGGGCCCCCCGGCGGAGCAGAGCGTGCCCGCCTACAAGGTCGTGGTGGATGGTGAGGACATCAGCGTGGACGTGTCGTAGTAAGGTATCTACGCCGAGGACGAGGAACCCCTCTGTAACGGGCTAGACCTACTGCTGCCTGAAGGAGATCACCAACCTGGTGGACAAGGTCCTGCGAACCGGGCGCCTGGAACTGGTTGACCGCCGCCGTCGCATCCGGGCAGTGCTTGCGTGTGAGGAAGACTCCGAGCTTCCCTCCTGTACCTTTCTCGACGCCGCTGGCCAAACGCGAGTGATCGTTAGGCTCTCGTGGAACGAGGTACCCCAAATCCAGCTTACCGCGCCGGACCGTACCGCCCGCGTTGCACTCGTCGGGCGACCGGAGGGGATGGGTATGGTGGTTCTCATGGACGATCAACAGCGCTGGAAGACGATCACACCGATAGACCCCACAGCGACCCGCTGACCCTCCTTGACGACGAAGCCACCCTGTGGTCGGCCTCGCCCTGGCCACCCGTCCGTTTCCGGCCTATTGTTGAGCTGGCCCGCGCCCCCTGCTTGAGCCCGGACCCGCGGACCGCCTGAGAGAGCCGCATGGAAACGCACGTCCACGACGTCCTCGTGATCGGCGGGGGCGGGGCCGGCCTGCGCGCCGCCATCGCGGTGGCCGAGACCGACCCCGCGCTGCGCGTGGCCCTGGTCTCGAAGTGTACCCCATGCGGAGCCACACCGTCTCCGCGGACGGCGGCGCCGCCGCGGTCGTCAAGCCGGACGACAGCCTCGAGGCCCACGCCTACGACACCATCAGCGGCGGGGATTGGCTCTGCGACCAGGACGCCGTGGTGGCGTTCGTGCGCGAGGCGCCCGAGGAGATGCTCCGGCTGGAGCATTGGGGCTGCCCCTGGAACCGGGAACCGGACGGACAGGTCGCGGTTCGCGCCTTCGGCCAGTGCCTGCCACGCGACCGGAACGCGCCCGAACGGTTCCATCCAGCGGCCCAGCCTGGCGTTGTCGAACAGCGTGACCACGTAATTGGCAAGCAGCAGTCCGAGCAAGGCCGCCGGCAGCGACAGAACAAGGGCCTCCACCAATTGCCTGCGCACCAGCGCGCTGGCTCCCGCGCCAAGGACCTTCTGCATGGCGGTGAACGATCGGCGCCACAGGCTTCGGGACAGGAACAGATTGGCCAGGTTGGCGCAGGCGATCAGCAGCACCAGGGCGGTGGCGGCAACGGAGAGGCGGACGAACTGCGTGACCTGCGCCCGCTACGCTGGCCGCACTCCCAGACGACGGAACACCTGAGGACGAGACGACTCGCCGATCGCCCCAAACGCCGCGCCAAGCTGCGCCTCCGCCTGAGCGAAGCTCGCCCCCGCTGCCAGACGAGCGACGAACTGGTAGTAGCCACCCAACCTCGCTCGCTCCTCAAGCCGGCCCGGTAGCCAGAGGTCCGTCGGCCTCAGCCGCTCGGTGCCGCGAAACGCAGGAGGCGCTACCCCGACAACGGTGAAGGCACGGCCACTCACGGTGACTGGCCTGCCGACGACGCCGGGGTCACGGCTGAACAGCCTGGTCCAAAGCTGGTCGCTGATCACGGCGACGGGGATCGCCGCGGGCAAGACGTCGTCCTCCGGCAGCAGCGGTCGGCCCAGCATCGGCCCCACACCAAGCACCGTGAAGTAGGCCGGCATGACGTAGTGCACGCTGGCCCGTCGAGGCTGGGCACCTGCTGCGCCGAGATTGACTTCGCCTTCCTGGTACCCGGCGAGCCCGGACAAGGCGGGTGTGCGCGCCGCCAACTCACGGTGCTGGTCATACGAAACCCAGGTGACTTGCAACCCCGCCGCAGCCGCGAGGGCTGACGAGCCCCGGGACGCCGAGAACACCAAGGCCAGGCGGTCCGGATCCTGCACGCCCGGACCGGGGCGCAGCAGCAGCCAGTGGGCCAGGCTCCACGCAGCCATCGTGACGCCCAGGCCCACGGCGAGCGTCATGGCCGCCACCAGAGTGAACGCCGGGCTGTTAGGGAGCGAACGCCGCGAGTAGCGAAGATCGGAGAAAAGCGCGTCCAGCCGTCACCCACCCCCACGGCCGACAGGACACAACGTATGGCGCACGCCGCAGAAGGAAAGGTGGGGTATGAAAACCGCGCGGCGCGAGAGGCACCTCCCGCGCCGCGACGCCTTCGGCTCCGGTGAGATCAGTTACAGCACTTCGGCTTGGCCGTCCCTCCAGAGCTGCCCGACGACGAGCCGCGCGAGTAGCCGCCGCTGGTAACGCTGCCGCCGCTACTTCCGCTCGACCGCCCGCCGCCGTCCCACGCCGGCGCATACCCACCGCCCCGGCGGCCCTGCGTGGGCTGCCCTCGCGGGCGCGCGGTGCCGCTACCCGTCGCCTGGCCGCGCGAATAGCCGCGGCCGCTGACCCTGCCGTGCCCCGGTGCCGGAGTGCCATCTCGGACCACGATGACCGGCCGGCCCCAGTACCCGTAGTAGCCGTAGGGGTCGTACCAGTACGGCCAGTACCCGCCGTAGCCAAAGCCCGAGGCCCAGTACAGCGAGCCACAGTACGGCGACCAGTAGCCCCAGCCGCCGTAACAGCGCCCGTAGCCCCACCAGCCCCAGCCGTAGGGATCACCGTAGGCCACGCCGCGCCGCTCGCGGGGTTCGTCGGGCTTGACCGCCATCCGCATGGCTTCGCGGTCGATCACGAACCGGGTGGGATAGGACACGGCGACCAGCGCATCAATCACCTCGTCCGGGACGCCTGCCCTGTTAAGCGCGGCGAGCCTGGTAGCTGCAAGATCGAATTGCTGGTTCCGCTCGATGAGGAACGCCGCCAGCGCCTCCTGATCCACGTGGGATGCCGTCTCCTGCACGTCCTCCAGCGACAGCCGGGACGCGGCCAGCAGCCGGGCTTCCTCCACCGCGGCCGCGCGCTCGGCCGTGAACAGGAATTCCGCCGGCCAGGTGGCTTCGGCCGACGGCCGGTAGCGAAGCACCCGCGGCACCCGCTCGCCATCCATCCCCAGCGACTGCGCGTCCAGCCATTCGGTGCGGGACGCCATCGCCATGATGGCCGAGGCGGTGCGCGTCTGCCCACCTTGGCAGGTGAGCTTGGACCAGAGGAACACCCTGCGGCCGTCGGCCGAGAAGGAGGCGAACTGCGAGCCCGAGCAATCTTCGGTGGTGAGGTCGTAGGGCTGGCCGTCGGCCACCAGGGTTCGGGTGGACACAATCTCGCCGTTGGTGACCGTGGCCACCTCAACGCCGCGCCGCTCCGACGAGGGGCGCACGCAGACCAGAGGGCCGGAGGCGGCATCGTCGCCCACTTGCCAACAGCCCAGCCACGGGAGCCAGCGAGAGTCCGCGGGCTGCTGAGCGGCGAGCGAGCCCGGACTCAACGCCAGAAGCAGCGAGAGCAGCGGTCTGGTCTTCATGGTGTCTTCCCCCTCTGCAACCTATGCCCTAGATCCTGACGTGCAAGCCCACGGAGAACTGGACTCCGCTGAGATCAATCCCGTCATCGAACGCGGCGAAGTCCCGTCCCAACTCGCCGTTGGCCCAGAGGTAGCGGATGTCGCCGTTCACAAAGACGCGCGAGCCCAGGCTGTAGTCCACCCCGGCCATCGCCAGGCCGAGCGGCGTCCAACCCCACGACTTAAAGGTGTCGTTGAAGATGGCGAGGTCAGCGGGGTCCACGAAGGACCCCGTTTGCTCTAGCGAGTAGCGGATCATCCCGCCGCCGGCGCCCACGTAGGGCATGACCTGCGCGGGGATCCACACGAAACGCCCGATCTGGTGGCCGCGGGGCACCAGATACCACCGGACAGCCACAGTGAGGGGCGTGGTCGTGAACCTGGTGGTTTGCCTGATCGGCTGGTCGTTCTGGTCCACGTAGTACCGGGACTCCGAGGGCGTCTTCTTGTTGGTATACCCGCCGCCCAACACCAGCTCCACCGGTCCCGCAATGGTAACGCCGAAGTCGCCGGCAATACTGAAGGCGCTGAAGTCGCTCTTTTCGAGGGTGAGCCAGCTGGTCACCGAGTCGTAGATGGCACTCTGTGCGGACCGGAGGTTGAAGCCTCCCCGGATGCCAAAGGAGACGCGGGGAGCGTGGAACAAGAACCCAGGTCCGCCGCTGGGCGGCCGCTCTGGGCGATCCTGGGCGGGCAGCGCCGCCGGGAGCGTGAGCGCGGCGACCAGGGGAGCAAAGGCAAATCCGCGGAAGGCGGCGGACATGTCACCTCCTGCCGGTACGGTATGGGTCAACCCTGTCTACCGCAAGAATGGCAGCGACTTGTGTGCCATGACGAAACTCGTTGAATTCTACAGAATTGAACCGACATGCACAGCGCCGGTTGTCCTCGCCAGGCGACGCCTACGTCCCACCGGGGAACAAGCCAAGCATCGGCGAGCCACGAGCTGCTGGGCTGGGCGCCCGCTATACGTGCCGCAACGCCGCTACCGGATCGACCCTTGCAGCGCGGCGTGCCGGCAGATAACCGGCCACCCCGGCGAGGCCTAAGAGAATCCCCGCGGCCGCGACCAGTGCCGGCCCGTCCCACGACGGGACGCCGTAAAGCCACGAGAGATGGCCCGCCCGGCCAGATAGGCGCCGCCCCCGACTACCACGATCCCCACCGCCGTCACCCGAAGTCCCTGGCTCACTACCAGCCGGAGCATGTCCGGGACGGCTCTCCACCACCCGAGCGGCCATGGCACCGCCTGCACCGCCGAGCAGGACGCCGATCGCCACGAGGACACCCTGCCGCATGGCGAGCGCCGCGATGCCCCGCCGGTCGGCGCCGAGGGCCGTGCGGATGCCAAACTCCCGGGACCGGGCTTCGACACCGTAGCCTACCACCCCATACAACCCGGCAGCTGCGAGCGTCACCGCCAGCGCAGATAACCAAGACACCAGCATAGCGAAGACGCGAGGTTGCGAAAGGCGGGTCTTCAATAGGTCCGACATTATTGAGGAGATGCCGTGTAGCGGCATGCTCGGATCGAGCGAGGCGGCAAGTGCGTTGACGGCCCCAATAAGGTCTGCCGTAGGCGGCGAGAAGCGTACCGCCAGGACCCTGGTTCGCTCGGGCAAGTACGACTGGTACACGAAGAGCGGAACCTCTTGGTCCAGCTCACGCCACCGACTGTCACCCACTACGCCGATGACCTGGTACCGTTTTTCTTGCTCTCCCATCACGGGGAAACTCACGTGACGACCCAGTGGGTCGGCCTCGCCAAACAGCTGACGGGCCAAGGACGCGCTCAGTAGCACGGAGCCATCGTCGGTATCCGTGCCGGCGAAGCCGCGACCGCGAAGCAGCGGAATGCGAAGGGTCTTGAAGAGCGCTGGAGAAACGTGCTCCGCGTTCACCCGCAGGGCGCTCGAGGGCTGGTCTTCGGCCCAGTGGATTCTGGTGAAGCTGAAGCCCCCGGAAGACGGCACCCCGCTGCTCAAGCTGGCCGCCTCTACGCCCGGGAGTGCCTCAACCCGGCGCTGCAACTCGGTGAGATAGCCGCGGAGCCGATCCCCTTCGTAGCCCTGATCGACCGGGCTCAGTTGGACACGGTGATGTTCTCGAGATCGAAGCCCAGCTCCACGCGGTTCAGATTCTGAAGCGTGCGGACGAAGAGGACGGCGACCACGATCAGGACCAAGGACACCGCGAGCTGGATGGTGGTCAACACCTGCCGCGCGTAGGCCTCGCCGGCGCGAGTGGCAGCACATCCTGAGCGCCGTCGTGGAAAACGCGCTTGACGCGATACCCAGCGGCGGAGTGGTGCGGCTCCGGGCCGGTCGCTCCGACCGGCCCGGGTACGGCCACATCGTGGTGGAGGGCACGGGTCCCGGCACGCCGAGCGATCTGCTGGAGCGCGCCGGCCGCGCCGAGCAGCCGGGCCTGGCGACCGTGGCCGCCCTGCTGGAAGTCTTGGGTGGGAGCTGCGCCTCACCTTTGCCGAAGGGCGCGGCGCGCGGGTCACCATCGAGAGTCCGTTCTACGTGCCGCCGATCGAGAGCCGCCCGGCGGAGCCCGTAAGACTGGAGGGCACGGTACTCCTAGGGACGACGATCCCGACGCGCGGCGCGGGATCACCAAGCTGCTGCAGAGCCTCGGGCTCGAGGTGCCGGAGGCGGACAACGGAACGCTGGCGCGCCTTCGGAACGAGCCTCAGCGGTTCCGGGCGGCCGTGCTCGAC
>Ga0073934_10006194_pt1 | contig 17645 bp, 14 predicted proteins | sample LarsenN4metaG_FD_76834 | JGI IMG/M metagenome (GOLD analysis project Ga0073934, IMG submission 76834) | Hot spring sediment bacterial and archeal communities from British Columbia, Canada, to study Microbial Dark Matter (Phase II) - Larsen... ... | reverse complement strand
GACGCGCGAAGTTGTGTTTGAGAATCGGCAAGTAGATCGAGATAGTCGCCACGCAAAACTGCGGGGATTGAGATGTTCTGCGTTGATTTGCTCAGGTTATTGATAACCAGCAAGACTTCGCCCTGTAACGAACGGGTGTAGACTGCCAGCGCCGGGTTATCCACGTTGACCCATTCCATTGCGCCGTGACCGAAGGCGGGGTATTTCTTGCGAACCTCGATCATCCGACGGATGGAATGAAACAGGGAGTCTTCCTGCTTGCGTTGGTTGGTGACATTGACACGTGCGTAATTTTGAACTAAAGGCGCAAAAGGTCTTCCGGTTGTGAAGCCTGCGTTTGGCGAATCATCCCATTGCATCGGCGTGCGGACGCCGTTACGATCCGGGAGTTCGATATTATCGCTCATCCCGATCTCGTCTCCGTAATAGATGATGGGTGAACCGGGCAGGGTGAAGAGCAATGAATTTGCCAGTTCGATCTTTCGCTGGTCGTCATCCAACAATGGGGCGAGGCGGCGGCGAATTCCGAGGTTGATACGCATGCGCGGCTCGGGCGCGTACTGCTCCCACATCCATTGGCGTTCTTCCGGTGTGACCATTTCAAGTGTAAGTTCATCGTGATTACGGAGGAACGTGCACCACTGACAATTTTCAGGGATGGGAGGCGTGCGCTGGAGGATTTCGATCATATCGTCGGCACGCTCCTTCTTGAGCGCCATATAGATGCGGGGCATGATGGGGAAATGGAACCCCATGTGAAATTCGTCGCCGTTGCCGAAATACGGGCGCACATCCTCGGGCCATTGGTTGGCTTCGCAAAGCAGAATCCTGCCGGGATAATTCGCGTCCATAAAGGCGCGCAGTTTTTTGAGGTACGCGTGGGTTTCGGGGAGGTTCTCGCAGTTCGTGCCTTCGCGTTCAAAGAGATATGGCACTGCATCCGCGCGGAAGCCGTCTATGCCGAGGTCGAGCCAGAAGCGCGCGATATTGATCATCTCCTCCTGGACTTTTGGGTTATCAAAGTTCAGGTCGGGCTGGCTGGAGTAAAAGCGGTGCCAGTAGTATTCTCCGGTTGATTTGTCCAGCGTCCAGTTCGATGTTTCGGTATCCAGAAAAATGATACGCGCGTCTTTGTACTTTTCGTTCGTATCGCTCCAGACGTAATAATCACGGAAGGGTGAATTTTTATCGGAACGGGAAGCCTTGAACCAGGGATGTTCGTCCGAGGTGTGATTCAGGACCAAGTCCATGATGATTCGAATCCCCCGAGCGTGTGCGGTATCAATCAGGGATTTGAAATCATCGAGAGTCCCATACATCGGGTCGATGTTGTAATAATCGGCGATATCATACCCGTCGTCTCGTAAGGGCGAGGGGTAGATCGGCATCAACCACAGACAATCCACGCCGAGGGTCTGCAGATATTCCAATTTTTCTGTGATACCACGCAGATCGCCTAAACCATCCCCGTTGCTGTCTTTGAAGGCGCGCACAGAGATTTGGTAGAACACCGCATCCTTGTACCACATACCTATACCGTGAAGCCGTTCCTTGCGATCACATCGCGGAACCAATACGCGCTTTGTTTTGGGATTCGTTGCAGGGTCTGATAATCCACGCGCACGAGCCCAAAGCGCCTGCTGTAACCGCGTTCCCACTCGAAGTTGTCAAAGATACTCCAGACGAAATACCCTTGCACGTTCGCCCCTTCTTGAATTGCTTTATGCAATGCTTGCAGATGTGCCTGGACAAAACGAATTCGATCCCAATCGCTGACAAAACCTTTTTGGTCAGGCTCGTCCGGCATGGCGCAACCGTTTTCCGTCAGGTACATCAGCGGGTTGCCATATTTTTCCTTGACGTACATGACCTCGCGCTTTAATCCCATTGGATGAATGCCCCAATTCATTTCTGTACGACCCCAGCCAGCCGCGGAATAAGGGGTCAGGCGCGCCTTATTCAACCCACCAAACAGGTCGAACGAAACAAGGTCCGTGTTGTAGTGATTGATTCCAAGAAAATCTGCTGACTGATGGATCACATCCAGATCATCCGCATGGATTTTCGGTTGATGTGCGCCGATATAATCGAACAAAGCCTGCGGATAACTTCCCTTGAAGACCGGATCAAGAAACAATGCATGTGTTTCATCGTGGACGCGTTGTGCCGCCGCCGCATCTTCCTCGCTAGGGGAGGCTGGTAACAAGCCATTCAAATTTAATATCAACCCGATCTTCCCCTCATAGCCGCCCTGACGGAACACCTGCACCGCCCTGCCATGTGAAAGCAAGATGTGATGAGCGGCTTGGTAGGCTTGTGAGTAATCACAAATTCCAGGCGCGTGCAATCCTTGTGCGTAACCCAAAAATGCGGATACCCACGGTTCGTTGTGCGTCGCCCATAGTTTGACTCGATCAGCCAGATGGTCGAAAACGACGCGGGCGTAATCGGCAAAATGATCCGCTGTATCGCGCGAGGGCCATCCACCGGCGTCTTGCAAAGCTTGCGGCAAATCCCAGTGAAAAAGGGTCGCCTTGGGTTGGATGCCTGCCTTCAACAACTCGTCCACGAGGCGAGAGTAAAAATCCAAGCCTTTTTGGTTGACCGAGCCACGTCCATCGGGGAGGATGCGTGTCCACGCGATTGTGAATCCGTAACATGGGATTTGAAGCGATTTGATCACAGCAACATCCTCTTTGTACCGGTGATAGTGATCGCAAGCAACATCACCGTTATCGCCGTTCAGGATGTGAGCTTCCCAGCGCGTAAAACGATCCCAGATGCTTTCACCTTTTCCGTCCTCGTTATATGCGCCTTCGATCTGGTAGGCAGATGCTGCCACCCCCCAAAGAAAATTGTCCGGAAATTTATATTCCACGATGGATGGTCATCCTTTACATCAACCGCCAAGAAGAACATTCTTGGCGGTTGGGAGTCGGGGTTCTTGAGTGGGTTGCTGTTATCCCTTCACTGAACCAGCCAGCAAGCCGCGGACGAAGTATCTTTGCAGGGAGAAGAATACCAACAATGGCAACACCATGGAGACAAAGGCTCCGGCAGTCAACAGATGCCACTCGCTTCCGCGCGAGCCCACGATGGCCGCCATTCGTTGCGTCACCAGTTCGAATTCAGGATTGCCGCCCAGGAAGATCAATGCGACGAGATAATCGTTCCACACCCAAAGGAATTGGAATATGGCAAACGATGCCAACGCTGGGACGGAGAGGGGCAGAATCAACCGCGTAAATACAGTGAAATGGGACGCGCCGTCAATGAACGCGGATTCCAAAATATCACGCGGCAGACCGCTGATGTAGTTGTAGAGCAAATACGTTGCCAACGCTAGACCGAAACCTGTGTGTGCCAGCCAGATGGCGAGGAAGGTTCCGTTGAGCTGCAATGCCCGGTAATCGCGCAAGATTGGCACCAGCGCTATTTGGAGAGGTACAACCAACAACGCCACCACAAGGATGAACATCCACCTTCTGCCAGGAAATTCCATCCATGCAAAAGCGTATGCGGCGAATGCCGCGATCAATATCGGAATGACCGTAGAAGGTACAGCCACAGCCAGGCTGTTCAAGAATGCACCGACCATGTTGTCGCCGGGTACAACTTCCACTGTGCCATCCGGGCGTGTGAATTTAAAGTCTTGTCCGCCGAGCACCTGCTGGTAATTGTCCAGCGAGAAATTCCAGTTCACGGTCCAGATTCTTTCTTGCACTTCGATTTTACCGATACGTTTGTTGCCAACCCAGGTAATGCGATTACCGTCTGCGGTTTCGATGCCGGCACGGAATTCTTCAAAGGTTCCGGAGACACCCTCAATTTCCATGATTTCATCGGGATTCAGTCCCGTGTCCACAGGGCTGATCTCCCTTATAGGGCGCCATTCTCTATGGGGAAGTATGTTCCACCAGCCGGTTGTGGCAATGTCATCCCTGTTGCGAAAAGAGGATACGAAGATACCCAATGTCGGTATCGTCCAAATCAGGACCAGGATGAGCAGGGTCACATTGACAACAAGCTTCTGGATTCTTTTCTGACGTTTTGCGTTGTTCATGTTAGAAACCACCCTCTCTTTCCCTGAATTGCTTCAAGTTGTAGATCATTACAGGTATGACCGCAATGAGGAGAACAATGGCAATGGCAGAGCCAAAGCCAGAGTTCCGATTTGTAAAGGACTGCCGATAAAACTGGGTGGCGATCACGTGTGTGCCAAATTGCCCACCCGTCATTACCCAAACCACATCAAAGATCTTGAGCGTAAAGATAATGATCGTTGTCCACACAGAAATGATGGTTCCCTGAATATACGGAATCATAATGCGGAAGAAGATCTGGATTTCGTTGGCGCCGTCGATCCGTCCGGCCTCGAGGAGTTCCTCGGGGATACCCTTCAGTGCGGCGGAGAATAGGACCATGGAAAAACCTGCTTGCAGCCAAATGACAATGACGATGAGGAACAGGTTGTTCCAGGGCGCAATGTCTACCCATTGAGGCCAAGCCTCCGGAGTCCCTCCAAGTCTGGTTACAATGGCGTTAAGGAGCCCGATCTGTTCCTGATTTGCGGGCCTATATTCGTAAATGAAGTTCCAAATGATGCTTGCGCCGACGAACGATATCGCCATCGGCAGGAAAATCATGGATTTAGCAAGTTTTTCGAAGCTGCTGCGATCTGCCAGTGTGGCAATGATCAGGCCGAATACTACTGAGAAGGTGCTCCCAAAGATGATCCACATCAGGTTGTTGCGGAAGGCTTCACGCATCAGTGTATCTGTGAATACCGCCACATAATTGTTAAGCCAGACGAACGAGTCGCTGCTGATCAACTGGAAAAAACTCAAACCATCGGGAGGCCCATCTCGATTGAATAGGCTGATCCAGAATGTTCGCAGTGTCGGAATCGCGAGATACCAAGCCAGGATTGCCATCGCGGGGCCGACAAAAACAAACGGAAGGAGTCGGGCTCTCCACGCTTCAGGAAGTTTTTCTACCAGATTATTGAATACCCAATAGAGAAGTGCAACGCCTCCTACGCCCCAAATGATCGCGATTAAGGCAATAATCCCTCTAGGCGCATCACTATCACGAAGAAAAAGGAACCCTTGGTACAGCACAAAGAAGGCGGCCAGGGGAATGCCAACGGCTAGCAACACGCGTCCAATCAGTGTAATTATCCCCGCCCCAAGTGAAGACCCGCCTTGCTTTGTACCTTTAAGGACGCTCATACTGCTCTCCTCGATTTGGTGAAAGGCTGTGCGCTTCTGCTATTTTAACTGATAATTCCAAGTTTCCACGGTGAATTCAAAAAACATGGGTGGAAGACCGTGCCGGTCCTCCACCCATAAACATCATACGTTATCTGGCTACCGAGGCCATGAGGCGTCGATCGCCTGCAATGCCGTATCGAGGTCCTCAGAGCCGGCAACGTAACTGGAAATGTGCTCCCAGAATGAGCCAGCGCCAACCTCACCGGGCATGAGGTCCGAGCCATCGAAGCGGAAGCTGGTGGCTCCAGCAACCAGTTGGGAAACGCCGTAATCCAGATCGGATCCATACATCTCCCGCGTCGCGGTCTGGTGGGCTGCAATAGCGCCGCCGCCTTCAAGCCAGCCACTGGCTGATTGCGGAGTTGTGAAGTATTCCATCAACGCACGCACTTCGGGCCGATCGTTGAACATGGCGACCAGATCGCCTGCAACGAGGAAGGGTCGTCCATATGCTTCATCCACGGGCGGGAGGTAGAAGAAGTCATAATCCGTGCCGTAGACCTGTCCTTCGGGGAAGAAGCTCGTAATGAAATTGGCTTGGCGGTGCAACCAGCACTGCGGTGGATCGCTGAACATACCAGTCGGGGCGTCACCGAACGCGGTGGATACGATGGATGAACGTCCACCGTTCACGTATGCATCGTTGAACCAGACTTCACTCCACGTTTCAATCGCCTTCTTCACCTCAGGTGAATCGAAAGGCAATTCACCGGCAACCCACGCATCGTAATTTTCGAGGGAGGTGGTGCGGAGCATCATATCTTCAGTCCAGTCTGTGGCTACCCAGCCAGTTGCGGCACCGGACTCAATGCCGATGCACCAGGCAGTATCACCATCGTCCGCGATCTGTTGGGTCAGGGCGACCAATTCATCCCAGGTTTGGGGTACTTCATAACCAGCGGCATCCCAGGCAGCCTTCGGATACCATACAAGGCTCTTGCCCGAGTAACGGTGCATCACACCGGCTTCAACGCCATCGACTGTATTGAATTCGCGCCAGCCGGGATTGTATTGTTGTGAAAGCCATTCATCGGAAATGAAATCTACGGGCTTGACATCACCGCTGCGAACGAAGCTGGCGAAGAGACCGGGTTGCGGGAAGTCCACAATATCAGGGGCGTCGCCGGCGTCCACACGGACTGAGATCGTCCCTTCGAATTCCTTGTTGCCAACGTAGACAACGTCGATTCCGGTTGCATCTTCAAAGGCTTTCATGGATTGATCGAACTTCACGCCATCCGGATCGTTGCCTTCAAATGCACCGTCCACTGTTACAGTGGTACCGGCATATTCGCCACCGATCGCGGCTTCGAGTGCACCGCCGGGCGGATAGTCGAATCCCACTTCAGAGGGTCCTGCAGGGGCTTCGGTTGCGCTGGGACCGCACGCGGAAAGGAACATTGCTGAAATGACCAGCAAGCCCAGTAATTGCCAAATAGTCTTTTTCATTCTTCTCTCCTTGAGAATCTTAACTCTTTATCTGAATTTCGATGATTGGGGGATTTTGAACGGTCAACTTTTGGCGAGCACCTCCTATCTATATTATTGGAGATAACATCGAACAGGGACCGGCTGAAAGCGTTTTTATGAAAGCACTTTCAATGCGGAGTATAGCACAACTCTCAATAGAGTCAATGCCAAACCACAGGATAACTGGACAAAATTATGAAAAAAGTCACAAAAGACCCGCTACGTGGTTTGCCTCTCGATCAGGCTCAAAGGGATTTTGATGTGTTGTAGTGTGCGGTCGGACTCAACGATGTGTGTGAGTAGGATTTCCGCAGCCAGCCTTCCGGATTCATCCAGGTTTTGCCGGACAGTGGTCAAGTCCATATATTCTGCAATATCAATATCGTCGAATCCAATGACAGCGACATCATCAGGGATGCGAAGTTTTCGTTGCCTCGCGATTTTCATGATGCTGATCGCTTGAATATCTGCCGTAGCAAATATGGCAGTTGGGGGCTGGTCCATGCTTAGCAGTTCAAGCGCTGCCTGTTGAGAACTCTCCTGGGAGTATGCAGCTTGTCTTATGTATTTTTTCGCCAATGGAATCCCTGTTTCATCCAGCATTTTTTTGAATCCTTGCAACCTCGACTTTACCGGGTGAATAGCGTACTTTTCTGGCGGCTCAATGTCTCCTAAAAAGGCGATTCGTTTATGCCCCCTTTCGATTAAATGGCGCGCCGCAAGTTGACCGCCGTATACATCATCGATCTCAATGCTATTCAACCTCGCGTGCGAATATTCGATAAGAACGGTCTGTATGCCATTGTCGTGCAATCTTCTGGCATCCTCGTCATCGATGGCGAGCGACATAATGATGAGACCGTCGACATTTTGCATGATCGGAATGGAGGAGATGTACCCCTGAAGGTGCTCCACCGAGTCGACGGGGTAGATGACGAGCTCGTAATTTGCTCTTGATAACGCCGATGCCACACCGCGCAGCCTCTGAACAAAGGACGGGGCTGTGAAAAATGGCGTCAATACCCCAATGCGGCTTGTGTGTTGCAACGCCCGCGCCCGCGCCTCCGCCTTTGGGACAAAGCCCAACAAGTCGATCGATGACATGACGCGCTTGCGGGTTTCGGGATTGACCTTATCCGGCGAATTCAACACGCGGGAAATGGTCGAAATACTGACGCCTGAGGTTTTTGCCACATCATAGATGGTAGGCTTCTTTTTTGTTGTCATGCTGCTTAGCGATCTCTCAAATTTATGAAAGCACTTTCAGTCTAACATAGATTTGGATGGCTCGTCAATGATAGGGAGACAAAAACACCCGGCTCCAAAGGGATGCCGGGTGCGGAACGAACGTACTCAAACAGATTATCGTATTGCCTGTTCGGTTGTCGAATCGAAAATATGGAAATTGTCCATGTCGAAGGCGACGGCGGCATCCTGACCGACGCGCAACTTCGAGCGCGGGTCGACGCGGGCGACGAAGGTATTCTTTCCACACATCAGGTAAAGGAAGATCTCATTGCCCATCAACTCGGTCACATCCACTTTCACATTTACCTTCTCCGAGTCGATATTGGCGGGGACAAAGTCGGCATCGTGAATGTTCTCGGGGCGGATGCCAAAGATGATGTCTTTCCCGACATGCGCCTCGTATGGTTTTGCAAATTTCGCGGGAATCGCAACGCTGAAGTCGCCGGTGTCCACCAAAAGCTTCTCTCCATCTCTTCTCAATTTGCCGCGGAAGAAATTCATTGCCGGCGAGCCGATGAAGCCAGCCACGAAAAGGTTGTTCGGATGGTCGTAAAGATTCTGCGGAGTTTCCAATTGCTGCAAGACACCTTTATTGATGACGGCGATACGAGTTGCCATGGTCATCGCTTCGGTCTGGTCGTGGGTCACATAGATGAAGGTGGTCTTCAAACGCTGGTGGAGCTTGCTGATCTCCGCGCGCATCTGCACGCGCAGTTTGGCGTCGAGGTTCGAAAGCGGCTCGTCGAATAAGAAGACCTTCGGTTCGCGCACAATGGCGCGCCCGACCGCCACGCGCTGGCGCTGTCCGCCCGAAAGTTGACGCGGCTTGCGGTCGAGATAATCGGTGATGCCCAGAATTTCCGCGGCTTCGCTCACGCGGCGTTTGATCTCTTCCTTCGGCATCTTGCGGAGTTTCAAACCGAACGCCATGTTGTCGTACACCGAAAGGTGCGGGTACAAGGCATAGGATTGGAAGACCATGGCAATATCGCGGTCTTTCGGCGCGACATCGTTGACCACGCGGTCGCCGATGCGAATCTCGCCGCTTGAAATTTCCTCCAAGCCCGCCAGCGAGCGCAAGGCAGTGGTCTTGCCGCACCCTGAGGGTCCAACAAGAACAAGGAATTCCTTATCTTCGATGTGAATGTTCAAGTCGTTTACAGCAGTCACATCCCCATACTTTTTAAACACGTGATCGAACGTTACGCTTGCCATAGGTCTTTCCTCCGTTTCGTGGGAATATAGTAATCGGATTATACACCCACATTTTTCGTCATTGGAAGGGCTTTGCCGGCGGATTCACACCCGCTTCCACCGCGACTTCAACCTGATTCAGTCCATCAAGGTTTGTTCACCAGCCACACGCCAAACAGGATGATTCCTCCACCGACCAGCGACGCGAGCGTGATCGCCTCGCCCAGCACAACGAACGCGACGAGCATCGCGATGAGGGGCTCGATGTACAGAAACGCGCCGGTGCTGGCAGTCGTTAATGCTTGCAACGCGTCATACCACGCGATGTATGCCAGCCCGGAACAGAACACACCGAGGAAGGTGATCCCAACCCAACCCTCGAATGAGAGGCGAGGGACTTCATTATAATTTCCTCCGAAGGCAACAAGTGCGGAGGTGAACAGCCAGCCGAACGTCATCATGTAAAAGACGAACAAGCCGGCATTGGTTGTTCTTAATCTACGACGCGACAACACCGACACGACGGACCAGTTGACCGCGCTGACGAGGATGAGCGCGTCCCCCGGCGCGCCAAATTTCCCAATCGAAATCGAAGCGAGGTTTCCATCCGAAACGACAAGCAGGACACCGACGAATGCAAGCGCGATGCCAAGAATCCTGACGAGTGACAATCCTTCTTTGAGAATCAACCAACCTAGCAATGCCATGAAAACTGGTGTCGTTGACACGATCCACGCGGTGGTGCTTGCCTCGGAGGTTTGCAAGCCGTTCGATTGCAGCCATTGATGGAAGGTGATTCCCAAAAAGCCGAGCAGTGCGAAATAGCCCCATTCGTTTTTCTTTGGCAGGGAAAATTGTTTTCTTAACGCGACAGCCGCGCCGAGCACGAGCAGGCCTATGCCAAAGCGGAGCCACACGATGGTGACTGGCGAAATATCTTTCAACGCCACCTTGGTGGCGATGAACGAGGCGCCCCAGACGGTCGCGGCAAAGGTTGCTTCGAGGTACGGTAATACGGTTTGTGGTTTCATCGATTTGCCGATTATAAAGTGCAATGTCGCTTTTTACTTTGACAATGACCAGCAGTTGATGTACACTGCCCTCGATCAAAGATCAACGCATGAATCGATTCGAGTCGCAACTCGCGGCTGAAAAACTTGCCCGCCTCAGTATGGATTTTCAAGTGACCGTCCTCGCGGACTGGGGCGAGGAGATCTCCATGGGCACCAGCACATGGAAAGAGGGGACGTGGTCGCTCGCGGAATTGGATAGGCTGTACGACTCGTTATCCCTGTTTGCGAACATCATGGGCGGAAACGAAAACTTCAAGACCAATCTGGGACGCGTGACAGTGAAGAAAGCAGGCATTGGCTCACACGGTGGGGAGGCGTGGAGGGGAGAAGTCACATTTTCAGTCACGAATCTCTTCACCCCATGGACGGTCGTGCATGAGTTTGCTCACATCTGGGATGAAAACAGCGGCTGGAATCTATCTCGTCGACTCGAAAGATACACCGGCGGATTTACCTCTCGATTTCTCTCATCGGTGAAAAAATACCTTCGGCTTGCCGATCTGAATGGTTTCGTCAAAGCGGATGAACCCGGCAAGCGCGGACGCAAGCCCGGTTGCAACAAGAGAGGCTATTTTTACGGCGACAAACCCAGCGGCTCAGACTGGAACTTCAACCGCGTGGAGGATTTCGCCGAGTCAGTGGCGATGTATGTAGGCTGGGGCAAGGATAACGCCCTGCACGATCATGCTCACGCAAGAATTTCGCGCTACGAACTCGCGAACGGCGAAATCGATCCGTTCTTTCGCACAAAAGATAACTGGGCAGATTATGCAAAATACTTTTACCCTGCAGGCGGGGATTACGCCAAGACGAGGAGGTGGAGGTTTGTGGAGGAGGTGGTTTCGAAAAAACCCATCTTGCAATTAGGATGATTCAGTTGTATGCTAACTACAATTCGAGGCTTTATGAATAAATTGCATAAGTATTTTGAATTGATTCAACACCATCCCGAACTGTTTCAAAATAAAGGTGAAAAGGGCGAAATTAGAATCATTACAGGAAAGAAGCGAATTCTTTCAGAGCAAAAGAAAATTCGCGCCAAGCTTAGAAAAGAAAATAAGCCCTCCGACTGGATTGAGATTGGCGTTTTGGCTGAAGACGAATGGGCGTTTATCTTGCGTGATATGGTGGAATTCCCTGATGGAAAGGTTGGCGGATATGTTCGGTGGATAAACCGCAAGAGTTCAGAAGCTGGCGGATTCAACTCAGTCTTGATGTGTACTCAAGGTGATAAAGTTTTACTGATTCGTAAATTTCGCCATGAAGATCGGGACTGGAGTTGGGAATTTCCGCGTGGATTTGGCGAGCCTGGGTTATCGGCAGAGAAAAATGCTAGAATGGAATTGCAAGAAGAAATCGGTGTTTCAAATGCAAAATTGACCTGCCTGACAAAAGTCAAAGAAGGAAGAGGTGGAACGGCAGTGTTTTTGGTTGAAATTCCAGAAGCTCAAAAAATTACACTTTCGACACATGAGGGACTATCAAAGTACAAGTGGGTTAAAATGGAAAAATTGGAGCAGATAGTGAAAAAAGGTCAACTCAGCGACTGGTTTTCGTTGTGGGCTTATGCCATAATGAATAGTAAGGTTCATTCCGTCAAGCAACCTTAAGAAGAGGAGCAAAACATGTTGTATATCGATTTGTTAGACAGTGTCAAGACTGCTCACCCAGAAAAATATTCACATGAATGGTGGCGCCCTGATTCTGTTTCCGAGCAAGAAAATGCTATCAAGATTGCGCATACAACAATGATGGTTCGTCTTTTATACGGTGAAACACTAATTATGCCCAACAACCAGGCAAATGATTCTGTTGGCTGGCTAAGAGCCGCAGATGCATTTAATGCACTTGGGAAAAATCTTGATTGGGCCCCCGTTGCAATTGCGGCCTTTGGTTCATCGCAAGCCAAACCAACTAGTGAGTATCTGTTGGAAGTAACGCTAAAGAACTTCTCAGATCCAAATTTTGTTTTTTCCGCTTGGGTTGGTTTAGGACAGAAACAAAAAGAGAAAATTGTCAGTAATTTAAAAAAGGATACACCATCTCGTTTTGCTGAGATGATGGATGGTGTAAAATCCGAATTCGGTAGCGAATTGGATGATAAACTAATAGAGCAAGCGCTTGGTCTGCAACGATTATATAATTATTTGGTTGATTGGGAAAAAAAGGGACTTGTTGTTATTAATTCAACTCAAACGAGCTATTCTATCGGTAAGCATATGTCGAAATTAAAAGGGGAAGAAGAAAGCACAAAAGTATTAAAGAAAATAGCAAAATCAATTACGAAACAGCACGGCAAAGGAGCTCTCGAGGCTCGTAGTTTGTGGTATCGGTATCTGGAACAAATCGAAGAACCTGTAAGAAGCAATGCAAAGGCTTATGTGGACAGATATTACAACGAGAAACTTAGTATATCCGTCAATAGAGGGAAAGCCTTATTTACTTTTACAGATCATAATCCCGACTCCCCACTTTTTGAAGATGAGCTGAATGACAATCTTGCTGATCAAAGCAGAAAAGACGGCGTACTCAGCAAAGTTGCGTTACAGGTTTATCCCGAAAAAATTCGTAGCATTTCTTCGTTGAAATGGAAAACCTGTACTGAAATTGTGACAGATACGGACTTTAAGAATAGTCTTAATGCCATGCTTTATCTCTATAGAGAATTTGATAATCTAAATAAAGACAAAGATTATTTTAAAAATTATAGAAGTTGGCGAACGCAAATGTGGGAGAAGTTGCAGAAGCACAATGAATTTCTTGCTAAATCTCTTGCGCCAGCAGTCTCGCTAGACTCAACGGGAATGCGTTTAATTGTTCGTGCTGCGCCACATACAATTCCAGCGGCTTCTGCTGCTGTTTCAGCAACTGTAGGCTATATACAAGGAATTCCACTTGCTGAGAGCACAATTGTAGCTGGGGCGATAGCATACCTTTCAAGTATTTTATTCGATGTTGTAAAGGAAGAAATTCTCCCCAACCTAATAAAAACAAGTGTTGCGGGAAGGATCCGATCATCACTTGATGAAGCGATATCAATTAGGCCTGATGAGGAGCTACTAAAATGATCGCATATCATGAATTAATACTTAAACACCCTGATTTGTTCGACAATAAAAATGCCCTCATGAAGATCGTTCTTGACCAAAAGGTTGTTGACGAGTGGGAAGCAAACAAGGAAGTTGAACTGATGCAAAAGGGACTACCTTTGGAATGGGCAAAATTAGGAGTCGTCTTAGACGATCCTTATAACATCATTGTTCGTGATTTAGTTCAATTTCCTGATGGAGGTATGCGAGGTTACGGCCGCTCGATTGCAACAGCAAGTCTAAAAGGCGGAAAGGCAACTGTGGTATTTCCTGAATATAAAGGGAAGATTCTGCTCATTCATTTGTTTCGCCACGTAACTCGCAAATGGCATTACGAAATTCCGCGTGGATATGGTGAGCCAAATGTTTCTCCTGAAGAAAATGCTTACAAGGAAATCAAAGAGGAAACAGGCAGTGAAGTTTCAGAACTTATAAATCTTGGTGAAATCTACAACAATAATGGGTATGAAGCCGTGCCCGTTTCGTTGTTTTTTGCCAAACTAAAATCTGTAGGGATGGCGAATATAAATGAAGGAATTGAGTCATTCGTTTGGCTCACGGTCGACGAATTGGAAGACTGGATAGAAAGCGGGAAAATCAACGATGGTTTCACTGTTGCTTCGTATGCACGCGCTAAACTTAAGGGCCTGATATAAGAAAGGAATTTGTGATGAGTAAGTCTGATGATCCTTTTTATAAAGCTTTAGAGTTCATATTCAAGCTGATTTTTAATGTGGTAAGCGGCGCTTTAGAAATAGTGTTTCCTCAGTTCAATTGGGGGAGTTGCCTCGGAATAATTGTTGTGACCGGTTTGACAATGTTTTGTTGTTGGACAATGATTGCCTTGATTGCGTGATGGTTAATGTTGTTCTGCTTTGGTGTTGCCGTCGGTTATAATACGCCCCGGAGGCTCCTAATTCATGGAAATCACCTGGTACGGACATTCTTGTTTCCGGCTCACCGAGCGCAACTACGCGACGGTGGTGACGGATCCGTTCGACAATAAATCCATCGGCTATTCGGCGCTCAAACTTAAAGCGGATATCGTCACGGTCAGCCACGACGCGCCCGGTCACAACAACGTGGACGCGGTCAAAGGCGCGTCGCACGTGATTGACGGCGCGGGCGAGTTCGAGATCGGCGGCGTCTTCGTCACCGGCGTTGCCACTGACGGCGGCGGGGCTGGCAAGAAAAAGGGCAAAGGCTCGGCAAACAACACGATCTACGTCTTCGACTACGATGGCATCACTATCGCACATCTCGGCGACTTGAAACAAACGCCGACGCAATCAGAGATCGAGTCGCTTGGCACGATCAATGTCGCGCTGGTGCCTGTCGGTGGGGGAGGCGGGTTGAACGCGGCAAAAGCGGCGGAGATCATCAGTCTCATCGAGCCGAACCTCGTCGTGCCGATGCATTATTCGACTCCCGCTGTAAAACTCTCGCTCGACTCGCTCAGCAAGTTCGTCAAAGAGATGGGGCTCTCGAAGCCGGAGACCCAGCCGTCCCTGAAGGTGACACGATCCAGTCTTCCTGATGAAACGCACGTCGTGGTGTTGGAGTATCAGACGAGTTGAAAATGGCATATCATTCTGAGCGACCGCTGGTCGAGTGCCGCCGAAGGCGGTGTATCGAGACCGAGGGAGCGAAGAATCTCACAAATAACATGCGAGACTCTTCGTCGCCACGAAGCGGCTCCTCAGAGTGACACAAAAGGACAACATGGCTGTCAAAGTGTTGATGACATGGGACATCGCCGGTGAACGCGACCAGGAATATTTCGAGTTCATCATCGGCGAGTTCATCCCCGGCGTGCAGCGACTCGGATTGCAACCCGCCGAGGCGTGGGCGACCATCTACGGTTCGTATCCTCAAATACAAGTGGGTTTGCTCGCGCCCGACGCGATGCAGGCGCGTGAAATCCTCAACTCGAACGACTGGGGGTTACTGCAAGATCGCCTGTTCGGCTACGTCAAAAATTTTTCGTATAAAGTTGTGCCAGCAAAAAGCGGATTTCAGTTCTACTCGCCCTGATATGTCATTGCGAGGAGGACGAAATCCGACGAAGCAATCTCCTTATTAACGAAAACTGATTGTTTTGATTCAACCTCCCTCAATGCAGAAATCGCGATTTTTTTACCTGTGTGCATTCGAGGGCGCGATCGCCTTGGTCGCGCTCCTTTTGATTCCATCCGAAGGTGCGACACTCTCGCCCGCGCGTCTCGCATTGATCGCGATTCACCTTGCGCTGATTATTTTTTGGATGTTTTGCGGGATGCGCCTACCGCATCGATTGGATTCGCTCGCGCGGACGGGACCCATCCTTCTCTGCACGCTTCTCGCGCTGACGTTCAGCCTGACTCTCTTCCTCCTGCGTTACCTCGACCCCGAGGAATTTCTCCTTATTTCAATTTACGAGCGGCTCGGACCTTTGCTCTGGTATTTGCTCGTCCTTTCGATTCAATTCGCGCTTTACCTCCTCATCCTCAAAAACGGATTTCATTTTGAAGCGCTGAGACAAAACAAATCCATCTTCCTCTCTTCGCTCTATGCCTTTTGCTTTCTGCTTTTGGTTTTCCTCTTCGTCTCTCTCACCAAACTCGGCATCACAAAAGACTTGGCGTACTGGGGCGAACCCGGCGTGCCGATACTAGGTTGGCAATTTGTGTTGGCAATTCTTCTTGGCTCGATATTTCTCAACTATAAATTCTCCAATTCTCCACTTATTAAATATCTGCTCCCTTTATCGATTTGGTTGACCGCCTCTGCCGTTTGGCTGTCTGTCCCGATCTCAACTCTAAAGAATAGTTTCTACGCGCCGATCACACCGCCATACATAACGCCGTTCCCGTATTCGGATGCGGGCTTTTACGATTACCTCTCCCAATCCCTGCTCATCGGCACGGACTATCTTGGGAACATCCCGCCGCGTCCGCTGTACGTGACTTTTCTCGCCGTTTTGCATTTCCTCTTTGGGCAGGATTATGTAAAAATCATCGCCGCGCAGACGTTGGTCTTTGCGTTGTTCCCCGTTGCATTGTATTTTCTGGGATCAAAGCTCCATTCCCGCGCCGCCGGTGTGACGGTTGCCCTCTTCGCCATCTTCCGCGAATTGACCACGTTGTGGATCTCCTCCAACACTCGTACCGCCAGCACGAAGATGTTCATCACCGACTTTGCAACATCCATGGGAATCGCGTTCGTCGCTCTTGTTGTGATGCGCTGGCTTGAACGCCGCGACACAAAATGGGCGATTATCGCAGGCGGCGCGTTCGGGCTTTTATTGTTGTTGAGAACGCAATCGTTAATTATCCTGCCCTTTATTTTCGCTCTAGCGTGGTTTGCCTTCCAAAAACGGACAAAAGAATGGCTCGTAGCGTGTATCGCTTTCGGATTGGTGATGACTGCGACCATTACGCCGTGGCTAATTCACAATTACCGGGTGGTTGGTCAATTTGCCTTCGACGACCCTGCGCAGATGGCGGTCATTTTTTCGCAATACTCGTTTGATGAAAACCTCGATATCAGCAAGTTCGATTTTGAATCGGAAAGTCTTGGCAACCGCATCGTCACTTTTACGCTCGAAAACCCCGGCTTTGTCGCTGGTTTCATAACTAATCATTTCCTCAACACGGAGATCGGCGGGTTGCTGACGTTGCCACTTATCGAGCCGTTCAATGGTCTGCGCGCGCCGGTCAATTTGTATTGGATCGAGTGGGATGGAAGTCTCGAATGGTACAACCTCGCACTGATCGTTTTCTATCTTGCCGTAATCGCAATTGGCATCGGCGCGGCATGGAGTCGATTTAGATGGGTTGGTTTTACTCCGCTGGCTTTCAACATTGGGTACGCTTTCGCAAATGGCATCTCCCGTTTTTCGTCATGGCGGTATAACCTGCCGGTAGATTGGATCGTTTTCTTTTATTTCGGCATCGGTGCAATCGAAATACTGGTTTGGGCTTCATCCGTATTTGGCGCGAACATCTCGAAAATCTTGTTAGTTCAAAAAGGTGAATCGAAGCAAGAACCTCTTAAACCGAAACACGCATCACTCGTTGCCGCGTTCATTTTAGTTGGCGCGTTCCCATGGCTTATGCAGGGAATTGCACAGCCGCGTTACACTTCCACCACTGAAGAATTAAGAGAGCAAGTTGTTGCCCAGAGTTCGGTAGCGGCAGAATATTTTTCTGCGTCCGGTGTTCAAATTATCGAAGGCAGGTTGCTTTATCCTCGGTTCTTCCGCCGCAACGACGGAATATTCTCCGCGCATCCGTGGGCGATCTATGAGGTTCGAGATT
>Ga0073934_10006193_pt1 | contig 17650 bp, 11 predicted proteins | sample LarsenN4metaG_FD_76834 | JGI IMG/M metagenome (GOLD analysis project Ga0073934, IMG submission 76834) | Hot spring sediment bacterial and archeal communities from British Columbia, Canada, to study Microbial Dark Matter (Phase II) - Larsen... ... | reverse complement strand
AGAGAAGCGGCGTATCCGGATCGAAAAGGCGAGGCCGGATGGATTTGCCGGCGCGGATGACTCCGACGCGTTTGACATCGCCGCCGACGGCGTCGAGGTCGTTATTGGGCACGTAGGTGACAAATGCGGCGCCATCTCGCGCTTTCGGCGCCGCAATCACTGGCGGATCAAGCGCCTCCAGCCATTGAAGCGCCGCTTCGGCGTCGTCTGGCAGCGAGGCGCCGCGCGCCGCGGCGGCGACGAGCGCCTGGAAAACCCGCGCGGGCGAGGGAGGCCACTCCGGAACGCCATGATAGCGCCCGTCATGAAAGCGGATGGTGAGGAGGAGGAAGAACATGGATCAGGCTTCCGCTTCTTCCTCTTCGTCCTTCTTAGCTAGGAGCTTCTTGGCTTCTTTCAAATCGAACTTGTAATCGAGTGTTTTTGGCCAATTTCCTTTGATCGGCTTAACCGCCTCCATCGCATAAGCCAGAACCAATTCTTTCGCCGCATCGGACGCAAGATCAACGCTAACGGGCTGGCCCCGCCGGGGAACGGCTCTCCATCGCTCGTCATCGGCGAAACGAAGGTGGCAGCCTTCACGAAGGAAAAGGTCGAAATCCGCAGTGGCCGCGATTAACGCCAGAGAAAGAAGATAACGGCGAAGCCCATTCGTGGCTTCCTCGTTATCCGCGCGTATCGCACGTAGGGCGACTAGATTTACAGTCACGTCACGGAAAATCTCACCCCTAACCACAATCCCACCGAGCACGCGCCTTTCAGGGTTGGGTGCTCCGTCCTTGTACTCCTGCATAAATTCGGTCGCGGATTTGCTCACCTTTCGAAACGTTGCGGGCGCATCTGCAAAGCCTTTTTCCGAAAGTTTTGTTTTTTTGGCTTTAGATTCCTTCGTTAGTTCCCCTTGTTGTTCCTCATTCAAAGCCTTCCACACAGAATTGAATTGCGCGGCCGAATGCATTTCGTCGATATCCCATGCGCGAACAACCGATCGCACCAAACGCGGCCGTTTTTCGCCCGACCCACCGCGCGAATCCCACACGCCAAAAACAAGAGAGGTTGGAGCAATCTGACACAGTGGGAGTGCGTTGCCCTTGTTCTTAAGTGCGGTAAACGCCTTTGCGATTTCGAGGGCCAGGATTGGCGACGAATGGACAACCGCATCTGCGCTGCGGTGCGCCAACTCAAATATTGAACGCTTCTCCGTATGGGCTTCGTCGCCTTTCCCCGTCTTGTGAAGCTCAATCTGTATCTGCGGCACAAGGCCTGAATATGTGGGTTCCTTGAAAATCGGCTCCATTCGGTTCGCCTGGCTGCCGACGCTGTCGATCGTGCAAACTTTCGTGCCGTCCGACAGCGTGTCGATATTGTATCCGATATCGGCGTAGGTCGGCGGGAAGATCACCGCCCCTTCGCCCTCGACGGGAATGAGCTTCTGCTTTAGGTGCAGCGCAACAGGGCCATTCTTGTCGTCGGCCCAAGAGTTGATAATGTCATTTGTCAGTTTCATCGGTTCGGTCATGGCGCGGCTTCCTCTTGTGCGAAGGTGACAACTTTATTCTTGCCGGAGAGATCAAGTTCGAATTCGAATCGTCGCAAAGGAATCGTGGGCACACCGCCCGCGACTGCAGCGCGCGCAAGAAGCGGCGGCAACAACTGGCCCCATACTGCGTAGCGAACCCGCCGTGTTTCGAATTCATCCGGCCGCGCATGTTCGAGGCCCCAGGCCGCGAGGAACTCAACGACGGGCGACGCGTTTACAGGGTGCTTTTGCTTGTTTGGCGAGTATCCGGCGTCGATCGCCGTCCACGCGCCGCGCGGATCGAAATTGAAACTGCCGCCCATGGGCGTCAGTGTATCGAGCGGCGCGTTTACGAGCGCGTCGTGTTGCTCCTCCCAGAGCTGCCGTATACCTTTGAACTTCGGTTCGCCCGGTATACCCTCGGCCTTTTGCTTCTTTGATGGCTTCGCACGAACGCCGAGCAACATGCCTTTTGCGATGGAATGCGCCGAGCGATTGCCGGCGTAGAGCTTGAAGCTCTCGCGGCTTGACCCATCCGCCCAATGACCCAGTTCGACGACCGGCCGATTACCGCCGCCGAACCTGATCGGAAGGGACATCTTGTCGCCGACCCTCGCGCCGAATGTTTCGCATAAATCGAGTGATGGCGCTGCTGGTGACGACGTCGCGGCCGAGTTGACGTCAGTCTCCTGACTGTCGTCGTCGTCATCGTCTGCTTCCTCATCGGCTGCGTCCTCTTCATCTGCACCCTTGCCTTTTTTCTTTTTCGGCGGCGGGTCCACGTAGCCAATGGGACCCCAGCGTTGCGGGTCGGCTTCCGCCAGAAACTCCAGCACCGCCTCGAACGGATTTCGATCGCCCGCCGCGCGAAGCTTGAACCTGACATTTGTTTCGTCACTCCAATCAAAGCCGCCCTCGGCGTCTCCCAGTAGAATTTCAGCAGCCTCCATGAAGCCAAGACAGGCGAAGACCTGGCCGGGGTTGAAGAGATCGACGGGAATCGACGCTTCCGCCATCAGTCGCCCACCTTTTTGCCGCCCGCTTCATCATTCTCGCGCGAGGCTTGCGCGTCAGCGGCGCGCAGCAGCGCCTCCCACCAGGCAAGGCCCCACGGTCCCCACTGCTTTTGCAGGCGAGCAAAGCGCAGCGCGACCGCGCCCGCGCGTTCCTGAAGCGCTGAGGGTGGCGCATCCTCGCAGCTGCGCGTTTCGATGACGGGGCGCGCCTGCCCGTGATGGGCGGCGATGAGGTGCAGAACGAGATCCTGAAAATCAGGACTGAGCGCCTGAAAGGCCTCGTCCTTCTCCGCGTAAGGGAGCGAGCCGAATTCGTGCCTGTACCCGTCGAGCAGCTTGAAATCGATCGGCCCCCTGGTCTTGGCGAGCGGCCTTTCGAGCGCCTTGTCGGCCTTGTGAGCGTTGAACGCGCGCTGCCAGCGCTTTGCGCGCTTGCCTTCATCATGCAGGCGCGCGGCGATGGCGAGCGCTTCGGCGTAATTGTCCTTAAGCCCGACGGCCTTAGCGATCGCTTTCGCCTTCTGCTCCGTCTTTGACTGATGGTCGGCGAGCGATTGCGGCCACAGTAACGACCGCTCATCCTCCGCGTCCGCCGCGCCGCGCCACTTCTCGACGATCAGGCTTTCGGCCGGCGCACCCTCAGCGTCCAGCCTGCGCGCGAACTCCAGGACTTTTATCCAGCTCTTGTCGACTTGCCTGTGTTCTTCCGCCGCATTTTCGTCTTCCGGCGCTTGCGCCTTCCGGACGGTGATGCGGAATTTGACCAGCGGCGCCTCTGCCCCGCCCGCCGCCTCGTCGGCGCGCAGCCATTCGGCGCCGTCATCCGCCGTTCGCGGGATTTCAGCGTTTTTGGAATTGAGCAGCCCGCCGGAAAGGCCGGCGATCCTTGCATCGACGATGAGAAGCGCGCCGTCTAGCTCCCGATTGAACGGCTCCTTGATTTTCTTGACGCCCTCAAAATCCCTCAGTCGGTAGGCCTTCTTCAATTCGAGCGCAGGGGATAGCACAAAAGCGACGATATCGTCGCGCTCTAGCGCGGGCCTGTTCTTTACTTTCTCGCTTTCAGCGATGTCTTCCTCATCATCGCTTTCAGCTTCTGCTGGCGTCGCGGCTTCGCCGTCTTCCGCATCGCCGTCGCCGAGGTCGCCTCCATCAGCCCGCTGGCGCGCATTTGAATGCTGTAAAAGCTCCGCAGCACGACTGAAAAGCCACTCGACCACGGCATGCGTCTCCGTCTCGAGTTTCTCGCTTGCATGCGGCGGCGCGGCGTCGAAGAAGGCTTCAACCTCCTTTCTCTCGGACTTGGCTCCAGGCCAGCCGTCGGCGCCGATCCGAACCGGCATATGCGTCCGCCAGATGACGGAAGTCTGCGGCGGATCCTCTTCAACCCAGCCTCGCAGCCACGGCGCCACCTCAGGGCGGCCTGTATGCGTCTCGAGGGAGGTCATCGACCAGGCGTCGACAAGGGCGCGGTTGAGCCCCGGACGAAGCGGCGCCGGCGTTGTCGCCGCATCAATAGCGGCTTGCAGATCCGCATTTGATGCAGCGCGCTGTTTGAGATCAAGCAAGGAAGCCGGAGAAGCGTCATAGACGCCGCTTCCAATCTCTCGAAGACTTTTGATGGCGGCCAGCGACCGATAGTTCAGGATCGCGCGTTTTTTTTTGGCGGCTGCCGATTCTTTTGCTTTCTTCGGCGTCGGCTCGCCCGTATCTATGACGATGATCTTCGCGTCGCCCTCGCCGCGGCGATTGACGCGGCCGAAGCGCTGCACCATCCGCTCCCAGGCGACGAGGTCGCAGACCATATGGTCCGCGTCGAGATCGACGCCGACTTCGGCAGCCGAGGTGGCGATCAGGAACACTGGCTTGCCGGTCCTGTTCGCCTCCCCCGCGATGAAGCCGAGCGGGTCCTTCAGCCCTCGTGCCGTTATCTCGCGTTCGAAGAAACGGCGCGCGCCGGTAAAGAATTCGACCTCCGCCTTTTTCGTTTCGCCCTTCTTCGCCCAGCCGGAAAGCGCATCGAACACCTTCTGCGCCGTCTCGCGTCTGTCACAATAAATCAGGCAGCGGATGGCCGCGTTGTTCTCGTCGGCAAGCGTCCAAGCCGCATCCGCCAGCGCGGTTTCAAGCTTTTCTTTGTCGTTGAGCAACCGGAGAGATATCGACTTTTTCGACTCGAGGCGCCTCTTAATGATGGCATCGTCGCGATCGTCATCAAGCAGGCGAAAAACTTTGCCCCCGCGCTCCCTTCCTGTCGCCGAGAGCGACAAGAGCCGGAAGGGAGGAATGACGGCTTTCTGGGCGGCGCTGCGAGGCCCGAGCGCTTTCTGCCGGTCCTCTTCATAGGCAGCCTCGCGGCCCGTCTCGATCCCCTCAAGAAGCTGTTCGAACGGCGGGACCAGATGCGCCTCATCGAGCACGATGAGCGCGTCAGCGCCGAGCAGTCCGGCGTGATAGGGCCGCATCTTGCGCGAGACGCCATAGCCTTCGAACAACAGCCGCGAGCCGACCATGTCGACCGTGCCGACGATGATCGCCGGCGAGGCGGGATCGGCGAGCCATTCACGGTTATCGACGAATTGGCCGCGGAGCGTGGAAATAGGGAGCGGCTTTTCGCAGAGACCAAGTCCGGGCTTCAGCGCACTCGCGCAGTTTTCAAGCGCCGCACGCAGCTTATCCGCTTCCGCCGTCGCCTGATCGACGACGGCGCGACGGTCGACAACATAGACGAGCCGGCGCGGAATCCTGCGGCGAACCCCTTCATCCGCCAAGGCGCGCGCGGCAAGCCAGATCGCCATCACGGAAGTCTTGCCAAGCCCCGTCGGAAGGTCGAGCGCGGAAGGAATTTCGCCTCTGCTGAAACGGTCGGCGAACAGACTCCGTTGCCACGGAAACGGCGGATATCCGGTCAGCGCCTTGAATGCGTCGTCAAAATTTATTGCTGAGGTCGGCACCCTCAAAGTCTCGTTGCGATTCGGCAGAGGAGTCGCGCCAAAGTTTCCCCCAGCGCGACTCCAATATTCGCGTCGCAATTATTGCGGTAGGCCTCAGACCCTTGGCTAGAATATTGCGGTGACAGCACATTTCCCGGCGAATTCAGAGAGTTAACGCTCCGTTTCCGTATTTTGCCGAAGATCCCTCCAGACGCCGAAGACTAATCGGCGCGGGCGACTGGGGAGGCGCCGAGGGTTATGCCGGAACAAATTCAGCTACCCCTCCCCGCCCCTGCGGCGGCGGGCGATGTGCCGCTCGTCCCGGCGCGGATGGTCAATGAGTGGGTCTATTGCCCGCGGCTTGCCTATCTCGAATGGGTTGAGGGTGAATGGGCCGAAAGCGCCGACACGGCGGAGGGCGCCCGGGCGCATGCCAAAGCGGACGAGGGCGGCGGCAGATTGCCCGCGCCGGATGCCGACCCTGATGACCCCGCGCGTCGCGCAAGGTCGGTGACGCTCGGATCGGAGCGGCTTGGCGTTATCGCCAAGATCGACATGGTCGATGCCGAAGGCGGCAAGGTTACGCCGATCGACATCAAGAAAGGCAAGCGCCCACACGTTGCGCAAGGGGCCCATGAACCCGAGCGGGTTCAGGTCTGCGTGCAAGCCCTGATCCTTGAAGATAACGGCTACGCGGTCGATGAAGGGGCGCTCTGGTTCGCCGGCTCGCGCGAACGCGTGCCGGTGGCGCTGACGCCGGAGTTGCGCGGGACGACGCTCCGCGCGATCGCCGATTTGCGCCTTGCCGCGGCGGGAAAGCGGCGCCCGCCGCCGCTGCTCGAGTCGCCAAAATGCGTGCGCTGCGCGCTCGCCGGCATTTGCCTTCCCGATGAAACCAACTTCTTCAACAAGGGAGCCATGCCGCGCCCGCTCAACCCCGCCGACGATCCAGCTTTGCCGCTTTACGTGCAATCTTATGGCGCCCGAGTTCGAAAGGACGGCGAGCAGATCATCGTGGAGACCGAGGATGCCAAGGTCGAAACGCCATTGATCGCCGTATCTGATGTTTCGGTTTTCGGTCCCGTGTCGATCACCGCGCCAACGCTGCACGAGCTCTTTAGGCGAAACATTCCCGTCGCCTGGTATTCGACGGGCGGCTGGCTGATGGGCCATGCGCAGGGGACGGGCGCAGAAAATGCTGTCGTGCGAACCAATCAATATCGAACATCGTTCGACAAAAACGCATGCTTGCGCATCGCCCGCGGGATCGTCGCCGCAAAGATCCGCAATCAGCGCACCCTGCTGCGGCGAAACTGGCGCAGCGAGCGCGCCGTCGACGGCAAGGACGAAGCGCTTGAAAGCCTGAAGCGGCTCGCCGCGCGCGCGGAGGAAGCGCCGGAGAAGGAGGCCCTCCTTGGTTTCGAGGGCGAGGCCGCGGCGATCTACTTCCGGCATTTTGATCGCATGCTGGCCGAAGGCGCCGATTTTTCCTTCGAGAAGCGAAACCGCCGCCCGCCTGAAGACCCCGTGAACGCGATGCTGTCGCTCAGCTATTCGCTGCTGACGCGCACCTTCCTCGCGGCGCTGCAGGCGGTCGGTTTCGACCCCTATCGGGGGTTCTTTCATGTCATGCGCCATGGCCGCCCGAGTCTCGCCCTCGACATGATGGAGCCATATCGCCCGATCATCGCCGACTCGGTCGTTGTCAACGCCGTCAACAATGGCGAGGTGAAGCCCGAAGAATTCACATGGAACGGCCCCGCCTGCAGCATGAAGCCGGCGGCGCGCAAATCGCTGATCGCCGGCTATGAACGCCGCCTCGAACAGGAAACAACACACCCCCTGTTCGGCTATCGCGTTTCAATGCGCCGGCTGATCGCCGTGCAGATGCGGCTTCTCGCGCGCCACCTAGACGGAGAGATCAGGACCTACACTCATTACACGCCGAGGTAAGCGATGGCGGATGAGCGGCTTTATATCGTCACCTATGACATCACGGATCAGAAGCGGTGGCGACGGGTCTTCCGAATCATGAAGGGGTACGGCCAGTGGCTTCAGTTATCTGTCTTCCAGTGCCGCCTGACGGCGCGCCGCCGCGCGGATATGGCGGCGCGCCTCGATCGCGAGATCAAGCAGCATGACGATCATGTTATTATTGTCGATCTCGGCCCTGCCGACCGGGTCGATCCGCGGATCGAAAGCCTTGGGCGGACCTTCCAATCCTCCAAGCGGGAGGCAATAATAGTCTGAGCGATTCGTCGTGCTGTATTCACTGCCGGGCCCCGTGCGAGCGGTCGAATGACGGCGAAAGGCCCGAGACCGCTCGCAGCGTTTCAAGTGATTGCATGAATTGGCTCTTTGACAAGTCAAACATATCATAAAGGGCGCCTATCGGCGCTGCATTCCGTCGCCACCGCTTACCGGTCGCGATTTGGTTGGATAGCAACATCGAATCATGCTGTTGCGATCGGGCCAACTTCCGGGGACTGAGTGCCCCGGCCTCATTGAAGCGGAGGCGGCTCTTTCGGAGCAGCCTGTTGAAGTCGCAACTTCCGGGGACTGAGTGCCCCGGCCTCATTGAAGCATTGAAGACGGTCAACTCTGGAACGAAAAGGCAAAAAACTTCCGGGGACTGAGTGCCCCGGCCTCATTGAAGCAAAAAAATCGCCGTTAGAACTGTCTGGGGCGATCAAAACTTCCGGGGACTGAGTGCCCCGGCCTCATTGAAGCTGAAATCGCCCATTGCTGGCGAGATTGCTGACCAATAACTTCCGGGGACTGAGTGCCCCGGCCTCATTGAAGCCGATCCATGAGCCGTTTGCAGGCGCGTGGCAGAAAAACTTCCGGGGACTGAGTGCCCCGGCCTCATTGAAGCATTGCAGGGGAAATCGACAACCTAATAGCGACGCTAACTTCCGGGGACTGAGTGCCCCGGCCTCATTGAAGCCCTTCACGGGACGAAGGAACTTCTTAGTGCAGATGACTTCCGGGGACTGAGTGCCCCGGCCTCATTGAAGCTTTATCTGTGCTTGATCAATTGTGTCCAGATTTCCGGCAACTTCCGGGGACTGAGTGCCCCGGCCTCATTGAAGCGCGAGAACGCATGGTCGGTAGTTGAACGCGCATCGGGAACTTCCGGGGACTGAGTGCCCCGGCCTCATTGAAGCCACGACGCGCTCCATAGCTTCTCGGGCGTCATCGCAAAACTTCCGGGGACTGAGTGCCCCGGCCTCATTGAAGCTCGATTTCTTGCGTCATGGTTCTCTCTCTCTCTCTCTTAACTTCCGGGGACTGAGTGCCCCGGCCTCATTGAAGCAGAGCTTGTCCGCCAGATCAGGTCTGGACCAGGATCAACTTCCGGGGACTGAGTGCCCCGGCCTCATTGAAGCCACCATCTCACGGTTGGGCGCAGCCGCATGGGCCGAACTTCCGGGGACTGAGTGCCCCGGCCTCATTGAAGCTCGCTCATCGGGACAGCCGCTACCAAAAACGGTCCGAACTTCCGGGGACTGAGTGCCCCGGCCTCATTGAAGCGACGACCTTATCAAGACTCCGGAAGGCGCGCGCGAACTTCCGGGGACTGAGTGCCCCGGCCTCATTGAAGCAAGCGATGGAGCCGCAGTTTCGTCGTGCGCTGCCTGAACTTCCGGGGACTGAGTGCCCCGGCCTCATTGAAGCGCGAATGTGGGCGTGGTGATCGACGCGACGCCTGCGAGAACTTCCGGGGACTGAGTGCCCCGGCCTCATTGAAGCTACGCCCCCGATCTGCCCACTGCCGACCGCGAGCGCCAACTTCCGGGGACTGAGTGCCCCGGCCTCATTGAAGCGCACCAAAGCCGGCGTCGCCTTCGGATGCAGCCGCGCCGAAACTTCCGGGGACTGAGTGCCCCGGCCTCATTGAAGCACACGCGGGAAAGTCCCGCCTATATTTGAAGCATGCAACTTCCGGGGACTGAGTGCCCCGGCCTCATTGAAGCAGCAATTTGTGCTCGCGCGGTCAAATTGCATTGCGGAACTTCCGGGGACTGAGTGCCCCGGCCTCATTGAAGCGCGGACAACGCGCCGATCACCGTCACCATGACGCAGGAACTTCCGGGGACTGAGTGCCCCGGCCTCATTGAAGCGTGAGCGGCATGCGCTCGACGAAGCTGCAGGCGTCGCAACTTCCGGGGACTGAGTGCCCCGGCCTCATTGAAGCACCGAGGACAACGACGGCAGTCACTTTGGGCACGGAAACTTCCGGGGACTGAGTGCCCCGGCCTCATTGAAGCGGCGTCAACGCCGCACCGGCGACCACCGCTCCCGCCGAAACTTCCGGGGACTGAGTGCCCCGGCCTCATTGAAGCCGGGTTCTGGCGCGGCATGATGGCCTCTCGCGCGCCTAACTTCCGGGGACTGAGTGCCCCGGCCTCATTGAAGCCACTCAAATTCCAGCGGCGAGCCGTTCCCGGTCGGCAACTTCCGGGGACTGAGTGCCCCGGCCTCATTGAAGCATGTCAAGCCCGGTAACAGCTACGCCAACATTTCCCGAAACTTCCGGGGACTGAGTGCCCCGGCCTCATTGAAGCGGCTGGACCTCCTGAGAGGTCGGGTGTTGATGTTGCTGAACTTCCGGGGACTGAGTGCCCCGGCCTCATTGAAGCCCGCTCGGCAAGCGCGTGTGCGGCGATCCAGCTGCGCAACTTCCGGGGACTGAGTGCCCCGGCCTCATTGAAGCATGTCAAGCCCGGTAACAGCCACGCCAACATTTCCCGAAACTTCCGGGGACTGAGTGCCCCGGCCTCATTGAAGCGGGCTGCGCCTTCATGGCGGCCAGGCTGACGCCGACAACTTCCGGGGACTGAGTGCCCCGGCCTCATTGAAGCCGGCTAGACGCTCGCGGTCGGCAAGCGTCAGGCCCGGAACTTCCGGGGACTGAGTGCCCCGGCCTCATTGAAGCGCGTACGCCGCGGGCGACGTATGCGGCGTCATCGGAACTTCCGGGGACTGAGTGCCCCGGCCTCATTGAAGCTTTGCTCTCTGTCCTCCCCCCGGAGGGGGGGGGGATCGAACTTCCGGGGACCGAGTGCCCCGGCCTCATTGAAGCCAACAGCAAATCGAAGACCGCGTGCTTGGCCAACTAACTTCCGGGGACTGAGTGCCCCGGCCTCATTGAAGCCGACCATGACCGCTATCAGCATCTGCACGCATTCTTGCAGAACTTCCGGGGACTGAGTGCCCCGGCCTCATTGAAGCTTGTGGCGCCGCGCCATCGGCTTCAGCGCCCCCGGAACTTCCGGGGACTGAGTGCCCCGGCCTCATTGAAGCTGTCTAGAGGCTGCCAACGCTGCTTTGGCTTTCGTAAAGCGCAACTTCCGGGGACTGAGTGCCCCGGCCTCATTGAAGCCGGCAACCGGGCTCTCATGGGCGCGCAGGATGCCGAAACTTCCGGGGACTGAGTGCCCCGGCCTCATTGAAGCCTATCGTTCGCACCTGCGAACGGAACACCGTTCCCCCCAACTTCCGGGGACTGAGTGCCCCGGCCTCATTGAAGCATGAAGATGGCCGGCCACGTCTACGGGTATTCGCCAACTTCCGGGGACTGAGTGCCCCGGCCTCATTGAAGCCGAGCCACGCCGTCGCTTCTTGCGGCCGCGGCTTCGAACTTCCGGGGACTGAGTGCCCCGGCCTCATTGAAGCATCCAGTTGACAAACGTTTGCGGTGGAACGCCATATAACTTCCGGGGACTGAGTGCCCCGGCCTCATTGAAAAAGTTACTCTATCCACCAATCTCGCAAGGATTGGATGCCCGACCTTCATTTCGGTGCCCTATCGCTTTGAAGTCCCCCCCCCCTCCGCAAGATCTGTTGTGATCTCGGACCGCATCAACGCAGATTTTCCCGACTGTGCCTTGTCTGTATGAATTGGTACGGTGTGCACCAATCAAGACGCCCGAACCCCGGAGATTATTGATGAAGGGTTCTCCGGCTGAAGTTGACGTGACTGACTGGGCAAGGATGAGTTTCTGTAGGATCGAACAATCGACGGCGCTGCTCATTGGCGAGGACCCTTACGCGATCGTCGATGGCGCCGGCCTTGCTGATTCTTGCCCGGTGGAGACGCGCGATCGGCATCATAAGATGTTCCGGCTGCTCGATTCGCATGTCCGCATGTCGGGCATCGGGTTTAGTCAGCCGCCGACGGATATCATTGAATGGGCGGTCCACGCCTAGGTTGATCCACCTCAAGCGCTTGCGGATGCGGTTCGGGCGCAGGGGCGTTCGCTGGTTGAAGCGCAAGCGGCAGGGCAGATCAATGCCGAGAACACGGCGTCTGAAGAAGGCAGACCTCTGGGCAAGCGCGAGCGCAACACGCTGCTGCGCATCATCATCGGCATGGCGGTGCGCAGCTATGGCTACGATCCAAGCGACATACCAAACACGATTGCGGACGATTTGAGCGGCCTCGGCCTCGAATGCTCGGACCAGACCGTTCGCAAGAAACTGAAAGAGGCGCGTGGCTTCTTTCCCGGCAACTGGAAGACGCGGGGCGACGGCAAGCCTAATTGGCACTCACGCTTTCTGTCTGGCCTACGGCGCCGGCTGATCCGGTTTTGCGTCCTCCGGCATGACGCAGCGGAGTTTGAAGATGTCGCATCCGGATGGTTTCCCGAAAACCGGGTTTGGTCGGCTCAAACAAATACTGGCGCCCGGTGGTCCGATACCGGTCTGCAAATCCACATGGTGGGCGGGCGCTAATTCCGGCCGCTATCCGCAGCCTGTCAAACTTGGCCCCCGGATTACTGCCTGGCGCACGGAAGACATTATCGATCTGATTGACCGATTGACGACGCGGCGGGCCTTGACCGATTGAAGCTCCCTTGAAGAGGCGACCAAGCCAATCGAAGGAAATTCGAAGTTCGATTGAAGGCGCGTGCCAACCAAAACTGCATTCGTGCCGCCGTTTGCGCGCGCGCATCCGGAATTTCAGAACATAGGTCCGACACTATGTCCGACCTATGCCGGCGCAATCGCCGGTGATATCCCTCGACCCATAACGACCCGGAATAACTCAGCCGTCGCCATCCGCCGCGATCGGCCGCGGCGAGCCGTCCCGAAGGTTCTCCACAACTGAGCCCACCAGTCGGCCATGCGCACGCGTTCATCCCAGAAATCGCTGCGCGATTAGGCGGCGCGGACGGTGTTGCCTTCGATAGGGGCGAGCGCGCGTTCAATGGCGTCAGGATTCCAAAGCCCTGATTCATTGGCGATCGTTGAGAAGCTGGCGCGAAATCCGTGCGCCGTCATTTCCTCGCCCATAGAGCCCATGCGGCGCAGCGCGGCGGCGAAGGCGGCGTCGCTGATCGGCTTCTTCCATGTGCGGATCGATGGAAAAAGATAGTCGCCCGGCGCCTCCAGCGCTTTCAACTTCTACAGAGCGGTGATCGCCGCGCCAGGCAGGGGAACACGATGCGGGCGCCGCGTCTTCGTCCGATCGACCGGAATCGTCCAAACCCGCTTTTCTAGGTCGAATTCTGCCCATTTCGAAAAGCGCAGCTCGCCGGGACGCGGATAGAGAAGCGCCAGCAGCTGAAGACCGATGCAAATTGACGGCCGCCCCGTAAAGCCGTTGCCAGCTCAAGAACCCAACGGTTCTTTCTCAGCGTCGACTCCGATCGGCCTTCCCTTTCCTGCTTCTTCAGGAACTCTTCGGCCAGCATGCGAAAGGTGCGCGCATGTTCGGCAAGCCTTCTGTCGCGCTTCAACTGCTTCACGGCGCTCGGGTCGCGGCTGCCGGCCAGACGCTCTCGGGCCGCCAGCTGCTCCTTTCGGGCTCGAGCAAGGCCGATCTCCCTATATCGACCGATGGCGAGGAGTTTCTCCCTGCCATGAAGCGATACTTCATCCGCCAGAGCTTGGACCCGCCTGGCTGGACGATGAGATAAAGCCCGCCGCCGTCTGTCAGCTTGTAGGGCTTTTCCCGAGGGGTCGCGGTTCGGATTCGGAGGTCTGAAAGGGCCAGGAACTTCGCGCAAGCTGGGGGTATGTTCGGGTTACTGTTCACGATATACCCCACAGCATACCTCCAAAGCGCGCGGATTTGGGAATACCCCTCCGGACAGCCAAGGGGCCAGAATCACGCTAATTATCTGATCTAAATGCGCTTCCGGACGTTGCTGGATTTAGCTGGACGGTGGGCTGGTGCCGCTTGCGTGACTTGAACACGCGACCCCATCATTACGAATGATGTGCTCTACCAGCTGAGCTAAAGCGGCGATCCCGGCGTCGGGAAGGCGGCTTCCTAGCGGCTCGGGCCCGGCTTCGCAAGCGCGTGGGGCGGCGGCCGGCGCGGCCCTGTGCGATGGCAGGATCAGGCCCGAAGCACGGCGCCGGCGGCCTTTTCGGCCGCGGCGATGATCGCCTTGCCGACAGCGTCGATCTCGTCGTCCGTGAGCGTCCTTTCCCGCGGCTGCAAGGTGACCTCGACCGCAAGGGATTTCTTGCCGTCAGGGACGCCCTTGCCCTCATAGACGTCGAACAGGATCGCATCGGCGACAAGCTTTTTCTCGGCGCCGCGCACGGCCTTCAGGAGCAGGTCGGCAGGCAGCGCGCGATCGACGACAAAGGCGAAGTCGCGGCGCACCGGCAACAATTCCGGGGCGTCGAGCGCCGGCTTCGTCTTCGTGGCGCGCGGCTTGGCGGCCGGAATGAGATCGATGAACGCTTCAAACGCGAAGACCGGCGCCCCGACATCCATCGCTTTCAGCACGCGCGGGTGGAGTTCGCCGAAATGGGCGAGCGCCAGCTTGGGACCAAGACGCAAGACACCGGAGCGTCCCGGATGATACCAGGCGGGCGCATCCGCGGTCGTCTGCACCTGGTCGATTTTCGCGCCCGCCGCTTCGAGCGCGGCGATCGCATCGGCCTTCGCGGTGAAAACGTCCGCCGGGCGCGCGCGGCCCGACCAATGGCGCGGCGGGTTCGAAAGGCGCGCGCCGCCCGCGACCGCCTGCTGGCCCTCCGGACGATCGGAGGCGTAAACAGGCGCGACTTCAAAGAGCGCAAGATCGTCGCGCCCGCGATCGGCGTTGCGCCCGAGCGCGGCGACGAGATTGGGCAGAAGCGACGGACGCATCGCGCCGAGGTCTGACGAAATCGGATTGGCGAGGATGAGCCCCTGAGCGCTGAGCCAGTCGAGGCCGCCGGAGAAAAGCGCGGCATAACGCTGGTCAGTGAAGGACCAGGTGACCGCCTCGAGCATGCCGCGACCGGCGAGCGCGCGTTTCGCCAAGCGCCGGCGGTCCTGGGCCAGCGTCAGTTTCGGCGACTCGACCGCGCCGCGGGCAGGGAGCACGGCGGCGGGCAGCGCGTCAAATCCGATGATGCGCGCGACTTCCTCCGCAAGGTCGGCCTTGCCCTCGACATCCGGGCGCCAGGTCGGCACGTCGACGAGCCAGGGATCGGCGCGGCTGACGCCGAAGCCCAGCGCCGTCAAAATCTCCTCGCTTCGCTCGGGCGATGCGTCGATTCCGGTCAGGCGCTTTGTCTCCGACGGCGGGAACGCAATCGTGCGGCGCGCCGCGGGCGGCGCCCCGGCGATCATCGCCTCGCTCGCCTCGCCGCCGCAAAGGTCGAGAATGAGCCGGGTCGCAAGCTCAAGGCCCGGGACAACGAAAGCCGGATCGACGCCGCGCTCAAAGCGGTAACGCGCGTCGGAGTGAACGCCGCTCTTGCGTCCTGTCTTCGCCGTCCGCAGCGGATCGAAATAGGCGGACTCGATGAAGACGTTTCGCGTTTCCTCCGTGCACCCCGAAGTCTCGCCGCCGATGATCCCGCCGAGGCCGAGGACGCCGCCCTCATCGGCGATGACCGTCATCGTCTCCTCGACCGCATAGGTCTTGCCGTCGAGGGCGAGGAAGCTCTCGCCGGATCGGCCGAGGCGCGCATGAATTTCGCCTTTGAGCCTGTCGGCGTCATAGACATGGAGCGGCCGCGCCCGGTCATAGGCGACATAGTTCGTGACGTCGACCAGCGCCGAAATGGGCCGGAGACCGATCGCGCGCAGCCGGTCGGCGAGCCATTTCGGCGACGGCCCGTTGCGCACGCCGCGGATGAGGCGGCCGGCGAAGACGGGACAGGCGTTTTCAGCGCCCGCCGGGAAATGAAGGCCTATCCTCTGCGGGCACGGGAACGCGCCTTTCACCGGGTCGGGCGCCTTCGTGACAAGGCGCCCGAGCCCCGCCGCCGCAAGGTCGCGCGCGACGCCGGCGACGCCGTTCGTATCCGGACGATTGGGCGTCACTTCAAATTCGATGACGGCGTCGGTCGCGCCGAGCGCGGCGGCGACAGGATCGCCGACCTTCGCCGACGGAGGCGCCTCGATGATGCCGTCATGATCTTCGCCAAGTTCGAGTTCGCGCGCCGAACACATCATGCCATGCGATTCAACGCCGCGAATCTTCGCCTTCGTCAGGGTGACGTCGATGCCCGGCACATAGGCGCCGACAGGGGCGTAGGCGACTTTGATTCCCGCGCGCGCGTTCGGCGCGCCGCAGACGATCTGCAGGACGCCGTCCTTCGTCGCAACCTTGCAGACGCGAAGCTTGTCGGCTTCCGGGTGCTTCACCGCCTCAAGCACCTCGCCGATCGTGAACGCTTTCAGGCGATCGGCGGGATCGTCGACATGTTCGACCTCAAGCCCGACCTTCACCATCGCCGCGACGATGTCAGCGAGCGACGCGGTCGTCTCAAGGTGCTCCTTGAGCCAGGAGAGCGTGAACTTCATTCAGGATTCCTCAGAACGACGCGACGACCCGCGACAGGGCCGCCTTGACCGCGGCGGCGGCCTCGCCGAGGGCCGGATTTCCGACCCGTCCGATCGACGCCTCAGGATTGACGGCGGCGACTTCAACGCCGTCGCCGGACTGCTGCACGATCACATTGCAGGGGAGCATGACGCCGATCTTGTCCTCGATGGCGAGGGCCTTGTGCGCCATCGTCGGATTGCAGGCGCCGAGAATCCTGTAGGGGCGGAAATCCGCGCCGAGCTTCGCCTTCATGGTCGCAGCGACGTCGATGTCGGTGAGAACGCCGAAACCCTCCTTGCGCAGCGCCTCGATGACGCGCGCGACGACGGCGCCGAAGTCGTCCTTCACCGTTTTCGACAAATAATAGCTCATCGCCTCAAAGCTCGCTCTCGACGCAAGGGTAGAGCCCTTCCGAGCGCGCGCCGTTCGATTCATTCACGATCGTCAATGAGCGGTCAGGTTCGCGCAAGAACTGGAAATTGTCCGGAACATTGTCGTTGTCGCCCTCAACCGTGCACTGCGCGACGGCGCGCACGCCGGCGTCGACCGGCTCGAACCGGTCGACCGCGCACCGCATCTCGAAGAGCTGGAACGCTTGCGGCTCGATCTCCCACCGGACCTGATAATCGGCGCACTGGCCGGTTTCGGCCCACGAGCCCTCGAGACGCGCATAAGCCTCCGCCGCAGCGACCGCAGGATCGGCCGCCGGCGTCTCCGCCGCGATTTCGGTCTCGGCAGGATCGGCGACGACGGGCGCCGCCGCTTCTTTCTTGCCGCAGGCGGCGGCTGCGACCGCCATCATCGCCCACATCCATTCGCGCATCGTTCCCTCCCCTAGTGAGAAAGCGCCGTCGACAGGTTCGGCTGGTCGAGCGGATCGAATCCGTAGTGTTCGAGCCAGCGCGCGTCCGCCGCGAAGAAATCGCGGAGGTCCGGTATTCCGTACTTTAGCATGGCGAGCCGGTCGATGCCCATGCCGAAGGCGAAGCCCTGATACTCGTCGGGATCAAGCCCGCAATTCCGGAGCACGTTCGGATGGACCATGCCGGAGCCGAGGATTTCCATCCACTTCTCCCCCTGCCCGATGCGGATCTCATTGCCGACACGCTCATAGCCGATGTCCATTTCGGCCGAGGGCTCCGTGAACGGAAAGAAATGCGGGCGGAAGCGGGTCTTGACGCTGTCGACCTCGAAAAACGCCTTGCAGAAGGCCTCGAGCGTTCCCTTGAGGTGGCCCATATGGGTTTGCCGGTCGATGACGAGGCCCTCGACCTGGTGGAACATCGGCGTGTGGGTCTGGTCGGAGTCGCAGCGGAAGGTCCGCCCCGGAATGATGATCCGGATCGGCGGCTTCCGCGTCATCATCGTCCTGATCTGCACCGGGCTCGTATGCGT
>Ga0073934_10006190_pt1 | contig 17656 bp, 13 predicted proteins | sample LarsenN4metaG_FD_76834 | JGI IMG/M metagenome (GOLD analysis project Ga0073934, IMG submission 76834) | Hot spring sediment bacterial and archeal communities from British Columbia, Canada, to study Microbial Dark Matter (Phase II) - Larsen... ... | reverse complement strand
TCCGTTGACGGCCAAGCTGGAAGAGACCATTCCCCACATGCTCGACCCCGACGTGGCCGTAGCCAAGATTCTTCGCGCTGTCGAACAGCAACGAGCTTTCGTCGCGTTTCCGTTCCGGATGGCCTGGATGCTCTACGTCATGCGCTGGCTTCCGCCCGCTTTCGGCGACCGCCTGCTGGGCCGCCAGATCGAGCAGCTGCGGAAGGCGGAGGGATGAAGCGTAAACAGAATTCGTTATCAGCGATAAGTGGGAGATCCATGAATGCGACGGCGAGTTCCACTGTTGCTTCGCCGAGTTTTATGAGCCTGCAGAACAACGTCAGCAGGTAGCTGCAATCCATTTACCAAATTCCGGATCATTGAGAGGCTCAATGGGCGCCGTCCGCTCAGAACCTCCGACACCCTGCTTCTGCTGCCGAGATAGGGAACCAGATCCTTTGGTTGAAGGCCCTGTTGTTCCATACGAAATCGCAGTGCTTCGATCGGATCCGGCAAGTCGATGGAGTATTCTCGAGATTCGTAGTCTTCAACCAGTAACAGCAACAACTCTAATTCGTCCCCTTTTGGTGTCCCGGGCTTCGCGTTGAATATTTTCTCGATTCGCGCCAGTGCCGCGTCATATTCTGCCTCGGTCTTGATTACTTTCGGTTTCATGTGATGAGTCAAATCGCTACCGTGTTAACTCGGCAATTGAGCCGGGGTCGCCGGCGCCGGCGCCGATTTGAGCGCCAGGCCCGGGATTTCGTCGCGTTCGAGGCGGTAGAAGTACTCGGCCAGGAAGGCGACCGCCCCGGCGCCGCCGAGGTGCCACAGCCAGTGCGTGCCCATCGGCAAAATCGGCGGCCACAACGGGTCGAGGAATCGGAACAACAATGCGAAACCGAAAGCGATCAGCGAGAGCCGAATCAACTCGAAATGCCGGAAGCGCGTCCGAACGAGGACAATCACGACCGGTACGATCACGGATACGGCCAACATCGCGTACTGGATGTTAATCGCGACATGCGAATGGAACACCCATGATAGAGCCGAAAAGAGCGCGAACAGCAACACCAACGAGGGAATGACCCAACGCGGGGGTCGAAGGCGAATCCACAAGTAGACGCTGCCGGCCAAAACGAGGATTACGATGGGCAGCACATCCATCGCCAGGAAGACGCCGTAGCGGCGCAGGCCGTGGTACAGCGTGCCGCCGATGCCGCCGATCAGCAACAGCGGCAGGCAGAGCATGATAAACGGATGCTGGCGGTAACGGCCCCGGAGGCGGAGCAGCCAGGCGAGCGAAATAATGACGAAGGCAAACGCCGTCGCAGCGTTCCAGGGCTCGACAATCAGCGAGCTTAGCTGAAGCTCGCGGTACTTTAGCGTCTCGGCATAGATCGGACCTTCATCGGTAAACCGCTCGGTCCAGGGGTCCAAATCCGCGAAAAGCATGGTCTTCCCGACTCCCGTTTCGACCTCAAGTTACCGTTTGAAACTGATCTGTCCGGCTTTACGACTCTTGGTCAGGCGATTTTCAACGTACAAGCCTTCCAGGATCAACTCCATCACGCTGGCAAGAAGCGGCGCTTCGAATTCCTTTTTCAGTCCCTCGGGCGCCAACCGCTGCAAGTGCTGGCCGACATCCTTCAGGACCGGCACGTTGGCTGACTTCTCCAAGCAAACGCCGCTGGGGACCATGTCGCCGACTTCGAGGGTATGTCCGGCTTCAAACCACTCGACGAGCGGCCGCAACTTCTTGACCTCGAAATACTGGCTGAACACATTTTTGACGGCCTCGCCCAGCAAGCGTTCCAAAACCCGGTCCTCGCTGCCTTCGTCTTCGGTCATGGTCAGCTCGACTTTTCCGCGCGAGCTGGCGATGACATTCTGCAAATCGCTGATCCGCGGCACGACCGAGTTTTCGCGGCACAAGAATCCACGGCGCTCGGCGTTGGACACCATCGTTTCGGCGTTGGCGATCGACATGCGCACGCTGACGCCGGATTGCTGGTTGACCATCGGGCTGGTGCGGGCCAGCCGGGCCATCTCTTCGACGATCTCCTTCATGAAATTCGGCACGAGGACCGTCACCGTATCCCGCTCCAGCCAGGCGTTGGCATCCGTGATGGCGATGCCCAGGTCGCGGGTAAGCGGATAGTGCGTGCGGATCACGCTGCCGATGCGATCCTTGAGCGGCGTGACGATCCTGCCGCGGTTCGTGTAATCCTCCGGGTTCGCGCTAAACACCATACACAAATCGAGTTCGAGACGCACGGGAAATCCGCGAATTTGCACGTCGCGTTCTTCCAGCACGTTAAACAGGCCGACCTGGATTTTCGCCGACAGATCGGGAAGCTCATTGATGCAAAAGATGCCGCGGTTGGTTCGAGGAATCAGGCCGTAGTGCATCGTCATGACGTCGCTGAGATAGCGGCCTTCGGCGTGCTTGATCATGTCGATTTCGCCGATGAGGTCAGCGATGGTGACATCCGGGGTCGCCAGCTTTTCCTGGTAGCGCCGCTCGCGGCCGATCCACTCGATCGGCGTGGCGTCGCCTTTTTGGGCAATGCGCTCCCGGGCATATGGAGACAGCGGCGCAAACGGATCGTCGTTGACCTCGCTGCCGGCAACAATGGGGATCGCGTCGTCCAGAAACTGCACGAACTGGCGGAGCATGCGCGTCTTGGCCTGGCCGCGCAGCCCCAGGAACAACATATCGTGCCTGGCGAGGATGGCGTTTTGAATCTGCGGGATGACCGTGTCGTCGTAGCCGAGAATGCCCGGGAACATCGGTTCGCCGGAGCGCAATTTGCGGATGAGGTTTCGGCGCATCTCGGTCTTGACGTCGCACGGCTGATAGCCGCTAGCTCTGAGTTCGCCGAGCGTTTTCGGACGTTCCATTCCCACGGTCCCTTGCAACTTGGTTGAGCCATTGTAGAGCAATTCTGAACGGCTGAAAGCGGCTTGGCCCGCGTTCGTGAAAGCGCTGCCGAAAGGGTCAAAAAAAAGGTGAAATAGGGGATGCCAATCGGACAAAAGAACACAAAAAAAGAAAACAGAATAGCGCGGCTTGACAAGCTGGGAGAAGTTTACTAAGAAGCGAATCGCTTGACTCGTCCGCATGGTTTTTGTCGCAAAATCGTTGATGGGCGGCAGCGATTTCGGCCGGTGTCGAAGACGGAAAAACCTCTCGTCCCGCCGATGATGGAAAGCGAAGAAATAGCCGGTTTTTTGATTACGAACGCGGGCGCGGCGCCTGCCCAACTTTTCTTTGCGAGGATTCACGAATGGCCTTCGGCGGCACAACGCAGATCCCGAGTAGGCTCCGACTTTGGGGCGTTGAACCCTGGTGGCTTCCGACCGCCCTCCCTCGCCTTCCCCTTGAGCTGCCCAGCCCCGAACTGCGGGACGCAGACGACGAAGAAGATTTCGACGACGACGAGGAAGACGATGAGGATGACGACGAGGAAGACGAGGACGAAGACCTCGGCGACGAGGATGATCTCGACGACGACGATCTCGATGACGATGAATTCGATGACTTCGATGACGATGAAGATTTCGAGGACGACGAATTCGAAGACGATGATTTCGACGATGACGACTTCGACGACGACCTCGACGACGACGAAGATGATGACGACGATGACGACGACGATGAGGATGAAGACGAAGACGACGATGAGGACTGACCAAAGCGCTCAGGCGCCCCGCTGGCTGCCGGCCGCCTGAGCGAGGAGATTTTTCTCGTTTTTTTCGCACCGGGAGCCGCGCTTTGACGTAGAATTGGTTACTCCCGTGTTTTTCCAGCCATGTGAGCATGACGCATCTATTTCCTTCGCCCCCATCGATATTGCACCTGACTGAACCCGCTCGCCGGTGGCCCCAATGGCTGGGCCGCATCTGGGCGCGGGTCAGCTACGGCTATCGCGTCGAGCCGGTTTGGCTGGAACGGAACGCTCACGAAATCGCGATCACCGGCCTGCCCGCCGAATTCGACGGCTTCAAGATCGTGCAACTGTCGGACCTGCACTGCAGCCGGCAAGTGCCGCAATGCCACATCGATCGCGCGATTGCCGCCGCTCATGCCGAGGATGCCGACCTCATCGCCGTCACCGGCGACTTCGTCCACAAAGGCTACAAGCACGTGCTCGCCGCCGCCACGGCCGTGGGAAGGCTCAAGGCCCGCCACGGCGTCTATGCCGTTTTGGGCAATCATGATTTCGCGGTGCGAAACGCGCTGGGCATCCGGCGTTATCCCGGCCTGCACAGCGCGATCGCCAACGCACTGGCCGATCATGGCGTTCGCGTGCTTCGAAACGAGGGAATCCACATCGAGCGAAACGGCGCTCGGCTCGGCGTCGCCGGCGTCGATGATCTTTGGAGCAAAGCCTGCGATCTCGGCAGCGCCCTCGATCATTTGCCGAGCGATACGCCCCGCGTCCTGCTCGCGCATAATCCCCGTACCGTGGAAGACCTCAATGGCCGGCGCTGCGATCTGGTGCTGAGCGGTCATACGCACGGCGGCCAGGTGCATTTGCCGGGACTGGGCCGTCCATTTCTTGGGAAGCGAGCCCGCCAATTTGCATGCGGCCTCTACCGCGTGGACGACACGCATCTCTACGTCAACAAGGGCGTCGGCTTCGGTTTCCGCTTCCGCTTCAACACCCGGCCCGAAGTCGCAGTGTTGACCCTGCGGCAGGCTTGATCCGCTTTCGCCCAAAACGCCCCTTTGCACTCATCCGCCGCGCCCGGTATACTTCACGTAGGTAAGCGCGTTTCGGGCTGCCGGCCCAGAAGCGGAGCCGAACGCGTTTTTGGGGCACTGCCATGTCGAAGTCCAACACGCAACCCGAAGGAATTCCAACAACGTCCGTTTCCCTGACACACCTTGTGGAGCAAAGTCAGCTCGACTTTGAGCTGGATTTCTTCGCCAAAATCCTCGAACGGCATCCCACCTATATCGAAGTCTTGCGGGCGCACGGCAACAACCTCACCATGAAGGGCCGGGTCGAAGACGGCATGGCCATCGACAAACGGCTCATTCAGCTTCGCCCGGAGGACTGCCTGGCGCACTATAACCTGGCTTGCAGCTACGCGCTGTTGAAGCAGCCGGATCAGGCGATCAAGACTTTGCGCAAAGCGATTGAATTAGGATACCGGGACTTCCGCTACATGAAACAGGATCGCGATCTGGAGTCGGTCCGCCGCGATCCACGCTTTCGGCAGTTGATTCGCGAATTCGAAAGCCGCTAACCTCTACGGCTGCACGCCGCACCTCGTGAGATCGACCGTTATGGACTCGCTGGCGACCGGGACCGGGACCCTGTTTGCCGATCCATCCGCCAACCGTGCGCGAGAATCGTTCGCGCAGAAACCGCGTTCGCTGATCGACAAGGTGACCAACGTCGCCGACGCGGTCCGGCGTCTCGTGCAGGATGGCGATTACCTGTGCGTGGGCGGATTCGGGACCAATCGCATCCCGACCGCCGTGGTTCACGAAATCGTACGGCAGCGCAAACAAAACCTCAGTTTCGCCGGGCACACCGCCACCCACGATTTTCAAATCCTCTGCGCCGGCAACCTCACCGATCGCGGCAAGACGCTGGCGCGCGTGGACAGCGCCTATATCGTCGGCCTCGAGGCACGCGGCCTGTCGCCGCACGCCCGGCGGGTCATGGAGTCCGGCGAAGTCGAAGTGACTGAATGGACCAACTACGCCCTGGCGGTCCGTTTGCAGGCGGCGGCGATGGGCTTGCCGTTTCTGCCGGCACGAAGCATGCTCGGCACCGACACCTTTCGACATAGCGCCGCCAAATCGATTCGCTGTCCGTTTACCGGCGAAACCCTGGTCGCCCTTCCCGCACTCTATCCCGACGTGGCCGCCATCCACGTTCACGAAGCCGATCGATTCGGCAACTGTTGCATTCGTGGAACTTCCGTTGCCGACCTCGAGCTCGGCCGAGCCGCGAAGCGGCTGATTGTGACCTGCGAACGGCTCGTTTCCGACGAAATGTTTCGCCGCGATCCCAATCGGACCGCCATTCCATTCTTTTGTGTCGATGCAGTTTGTGAAGTGCCGTTCGGCAGCTACCCGGGCAACATGCCCGGCGAATACTTTTCCGACGAGGAGCATCTTCGCCGCTGGCTCGAAGTCGAGAAGGACCTGGAGGACTATCGCCGTTTCATCGACGAATACATTTACGGCCTGCCCGACTTCGCAGCGTATCTGAACAAGTGCGGCGGGCTCGCAAGGATGCAGCAACTTCGCCGTCAAGAATTGCTGCTGCCATCGTCATGATCGAAACCGGCTTCATTCGCGTCGAACACCTCGCCAAAACGCATGGCCGCGGCTCCACCCTCGTGCACGCTCTCCGCGGCGTCAGCTTTTCGGTGCAGCGCGGCGAGCGGATCGCGCTGCTCGGCAAATCCGGGTCGGGAAAGTCCACGTTGCTCCATCTGTTAGGCGGTCTGGATCGGCCCACGTCCGGCCGAATCTGGTTTGCCGACCGCGACCTGGCGCAGCTCTCCTCAGCGGAATTGGCACGGCATCGCCAGACGACGGTCGGCCTGATTTTCCAGGCCTTCTACCTGGTTCCGTCGCAGACCGCCTTGGCGAATGTCGAATTACCGCTGGTCTTCGCCGGCATTTCGCCGAAGCAGCGTGAAAGTGCCGCACGCCGGGCGCTCGAAGCCGTCGGTCTTGCCGATCGCGCCAGACACCGACCGGCCGAGCTTTCCGGCGGCGAGCGCCAGCGCGTCGCGATCGCCCGCGCCTTGGTGAACCGGCCGCAGGTCGTCCTCGCCGATGAGCCGACAGGCAACCTGGATACCGCGACGGCAACGACCATCATGGCCCTATTGGACAGCTACGTGAGCGGTGAGCGCGCGGCGCTTTGCCTGGTAACCCACGACGAAGAACTGGCTCGGCGCTATGCCCAGCGCATTTTGCGCCTTCGAGACGGACAATTGGCAAATGGCGAGGGGTGATTGCGTATGCGTTTTTGGGATGTCCTGTTTTTGTCGCTCGGATCCTGGCGTCGCCAGAAGGTGCGTTTTGCGTTGACGTTGATCGGCGTCATCCTGGGCTCGTGCATGCTCGCCGTCAGCCTCTCGGTCGGCGAGGGCGTCAAAAGCGCTGTCCGCGAGCAATTTCGCCGCAACGACCAGCTTCGGCGAATTGTCGTCCACCCCGATTTCAAGGAATCCGATGACGAAACCGGCGTCCCGCCCGAAGCCATCGAAGTCGCCGGCGCAATGAACCCAGACAAGCGAGCCCGCATTCGCAAGGCGCTCGTCGGCCGCTGGCGCGAACAGAATGAACGCCGTGCCGCCATTCCGTTGAATCGCGACATGCTCGAACGGCTCTCGGCCATCGAACATGTCGAATCCGTCAATCCGGTCCTGGGAGAATTCGGCCGCTGCGTTTGGGGCAGCCGCACCCGCGATGTGCGCATTCAATCGACGGACTTTCGCTCGGACGCCTTGAAAAAGCGTCTCGTCGCCGGATCGATGCTGCCGAACAACGACGACAAGGCGATTCTGATCCACGAACTTTTGCTCTACGACCTCGGCGTCCGCGACGATGCCGCCGTCGAAAGCATCATCGGCAGCAAGGTCACTGTGGAAGTCGCCAACGCCCAGCGAGGCATGCCGGCTTTGTTTATCTTTAACATCCCGTCCGGCGTCATGTCCGTCGAAGAAACGGCGCTTCTGGAAAAAGCGACACGGATGTTGCCGAAGGCGCTGGATCGGCTGGACCTCACTCCGCAGGAAAAGGAGACGCTAAAACAACTGGCGAAGAGGCGTCATCCCGCCGCGTCCGAACCGAAGCACGTCACCATTCGCGATGAGTTTACCGTCGCCGGCGTGATTCGCATCCTGGATCGCAAGGAAGACCTTCGCTGGCGGTTGGAAGACAGTTTTCCGTATGCCGATATCGTCGTCCCGGCGAATGCCATGCGTGCATTCTCCGACAAACTGCCGCGCCGTCAGGAGCATGGTTACGACACGGCCATTCTTCGCGTCGATTCCGAAGAGTATGTAAGGCCTGTCGTGGAACAGGTGAAAGAGACCGGGCTGGCGCACTATTCCGCGATCGACTGGGTCGATGCCGTCATGCGCGAAATCCGTCTGATCAAATTCTTCACGGGCTTCATCGCGCTGATCGCGCTATTGGTCGCAGCCCTCGGCATCACGAACACGATGGTGACCAGCGTGCTGGAACGCATCCAGGAGATCGGCATCATGAAAGCCGTGGGCGCCCGCGATCGCCATATCCTGGGCATCTTTCTGATCGAAGGCGCCATGATCGGCCTCCTGGGCGGACTGCTCGGCCTGCTGTTGGCCTGGCTTTCGTCCATCCCCGGCGACTATTACGGACGCCGGATTATGGAACAGCAGATGCAGGACGAGGTGCATCAATCGATCTTCGCTTTTCCTGCCTGGCTGCTGATTTCGATCCCGCTTTTTGCGACGCTGATCACCACCGCTGCCGCCCTTTACCCGGCGCGCCGCGCTTCGCGCATCGACCCGGTGGCGGCCTTGCGACACGAGTGACGCCAACCCCGGGCGCCCGAGTACAAGCGGTTGTTTGGATTCGACTCTACCATTCGACGCGGCAATGCCGTATTCTCGAAGCAAAATGCAGCGCACCCTACGATGTTCCCGCGGCCATACCTGGAAGGCGGATGTGATGCCGCCGACCCTGGGTGAGACCACGCGCATACTGCCGGCGTGTCCGGTATGCGGCGAAGTCGGTCAACCCGAGCAGGAAATGCTCCGCGCGAAGATTGAAAACGCTCCCACTTCGGAAATCGAGGATCGCGATCCGGAAGCAGAGACCCGGACCTTTGCTGCATTGCCCGACGAACCGGTTCCCGAACTGGCCGGCTTCGAGCTGCTCGAACAGATCGGCCGCGGCGGCATGGGCGTCGTCTACCGAGCGCTCGACAAACGTCGGCAGACCATCGTGGCAGTCAAAATGTTGCCTCGGATCGATCCGGGCGCGCTGTTGCGTTTCAAGCGGGAATTTCGCGCCATCTCCGGCCTGAACCATCCCAATCTCGCGTCGGTCTATGAACTCGGTACCGCGAATGGATTCTTCTTCCTTGTCATGGAGTACATTTCCGGCACCCCGTTTACCGAGCATTTCCTGGCCATCCGCGACATGGACCAGCGGCTCAAACAGTTGCCCGCCGCCCTCGCTCAACTGGTTGCCGGCTTGCAGCACCTGCATGAAAACGGCTTCGTGCACTGCGACGTGAAGCCGGGCAATGTCATGATCACTGCGGACGGCCGAGTGGTTCTGCTGGATTTCGGGTTGGTGACTGCACTGGACCGCGATGGATCGTCGTCCGGGGAACTGGTCGGCAGCATCGGCTATATCGCTCCCGAACGCTATCAGGGTCATGCCGCTACTCCCGCAAGCGATTGGTACGCGCTGGGCATCATGCTTTTCGAGGTGCTCACCGGCCGTCGGCCGTTTGCCGGCGAACGAACGCGGCTGATCTGGCAGCACCAGTACTTTGATCCTCCTTCGCCTGGCGAATTTGCAAGGGACATTCCGCCTGTTTGGAATGACCTCTGTCATTCGCTGATTCAGCGCGATCCGTTATTGCGGCCGGATGCGGCCGAGGTTCTGGCTCGCCTGGGGCTCGAGCAAAAGGCCGAACGCGGCCGCACGCGCGAGCCGCCCTTGCTCGGCCGAGAGCGACAGTTCGCGGTGCTGCGTGAGGCGTTCGAGAAGTCCGTTCGCGGCCAGACGGTGGTCGTGCATGTTCGCGGCCGATCCGGCATGGGAAAGACCGCGCTGATCGAGCGCTTCCTGGAACGGTTGCGGCGCCGCGAACCGGCGTGGATTTTTCACGGCCGCTGCTACGAAAATGAATCGGTGCCTTTCAAGGGAGTCGATGAGTTCATCGACGCGATCGTTCAAGCGCTCTCGTCGCTGCCGGAGGAGGAATTAGAGCCGCTGCTGCCGGCCGAAATGGCCACCATGGCGCGCTGCTTTCCCGTTCTGCGCCGCATCAAACTCGCCAGTCGCGGTTGGAAGACCACGGATATTTCGAACCCCGCGGAATTGCGGCGCAAGGTCGTCGTCATTCTCGCCGAATTATTGAGAGGATTCGCTCGGCAACGACCCGTGATCGTATCGATCGACGATGTCCAGTGGAGCGATCCGGATAGCTCGGAAATCCTCGGGGGGCTTGTTGGCCAGGCGCCGCCCGTGCCCCTGTTGCTCATTCTCAGTTCCCGTACTGAAGATTCGGGCTCTCCTTGCCTGGAGCTGCTTCAGGAATCCACCCCTGCCGCTTCGGCGGGCATTCACCGCCGCGACATCGAACTCGAACCGCTTTCCCAGTTGGAAGCGGAGAGCCTGGTCCAGGTATTGCTTGCCGGCTCGCCCGATTCGAACCCGGACTGGGAGACGCGCATCGCGGCCGAATCGCAGGGCTGGCCGGTGCTGATTCACCTTTTTTGTAAACACATCCAGGAATCGCCTCAGTTTCATACGCCGGGGAATGGGCCGATCGATCTCACGCTGCGGCAAATTGTCGCAGAGCGGCTGCTCGGGCTGTCGCCGGGGCAACGGCGTCTGTTGGAAGTGTTAGCCGTCGCCGGCCAGCCGCTTCCGGAAGCGGTGGCCTGGAAGGCCGCCGACCTGAGCCCGGCCGACGCGAGGATTTTGCCGCCCTTGCGGCGCGACTACTGGATTCGCAGCCAGTCGCACGGCAGCCGCTTCGCGATCGAGTGTGCGCATGCGACGATCCGAGACTCCATCCTGGCGTTGATGCCAAGCAGTCTGGGGCAGGAGCTCCACGAACGGCTTGCGCGCGCGTATGCGGCCGAACCGGCCGTGGAGCCGGAAGTGCTGGCGGTTCACCTTCTCGCGGCGGGCAGGATCGACGAAGCCGTCGATCTATACGAGCAGGCCGCCGAGCGGGCCGAGGAGAAGCTGGCCTTCGATCGTGCGGCATGTCTATTGCGCTTGTCGTTGGACTTGAAGGTTCGCTCGCTGGAAGCAGTGGAGTCGATCCGGCTTCGACTGGCCGAGGCGCTGGTGAACGCAGGCCGCGGCGCCGAAGCCGCGGAAGTTTTCCTGCGGCTTTCGTCCGACGCAAACCGTTCGCGTTCCATCATGATGCGCCGGTTGGCGGCCTATCACTATTCCACGAGCGGCCACATGCCGCAGGGACTCGCATTGCTGCGGGAAGTGCTGGCGAGTTCGGGCGTGCCGGCGCCCGCTTCGCCGGAACGACTCAAAGCCGCGCTGGCGTGGGAGAGACTCCGACAGCGCTGGCGCGGTCTGCAGTTCCATGCGCGCGCGATCGAAACAGTCTCCGCCGAGGACCTGGAGCGAGTCGATCTGTGTTGGGCCGCCACGGCGGGAACCAGCCTGTTCGACATCATGGCCGGCGCCTTTTATCAATGTTTGCACTTACGGCATGCATGGACGTTGGGCGAACCGGCGCGTGTCGTGCGCGCACTGGCCTGGGAAGCCGGACACCTCTCGACCGAAGGCCCGGTGCAGTTTGTCAAGGCCGAACGCCTGTTGGCCGATGCACGATCGCTGTCGGTGGTGCACGAGCAGCCGTACTTGCAGGCGCTGATCGCTCTGGTCGATGGGATACTGGCCCACAACGCCGGCCAATGGCAGCAGGCGCGGTCGTACTTGCTCCAGGCGGAAGATCTGTTTCGGTGCCGCTGCCAGGGAACTGCTTGGGAGAGAGCGACCGCACATGCTTTTCTGTTCTGGTCGCTGTACCAGCTAGGCGCCTACGCCGAAATGCGCCTGTGGCAGCACCGCCTGATGCGCGAAGCGAAGGAGCGCGGCGACCTCTTTGCCGCCTCGAATTTCGGCACGTTTGCCGCACCGCTGTTGTGCGTGCTTGACGATCGTGCGGACGAGGCGATTCGGACGGTTCACCATCATCTCGTGGATTGGACCGAGCCGGGTTTCCACTTGCAGCACCTGACGGCTCTGTGGAGCGAGTGCCGGGCGCTGCTCTATCGAGGCGACGCCGAACGCGGCTATCAGCTGCTGAAGGAAGCATTGCCGAAAATTCGCAAGGCGGAATTATTACGCGTGCAGACGATTCGAATCACGCTGGCAGCGCTCCGCGCCTGTTTGCTCGCCGCGAATCCGGCAACGCGTTCCAAGCCGGAGCGACTGCGCGAACTGCACGAGACCGAGCGCGAATTGATCGAATATGAGAAGCTGCCCTGGGCGGAGGCGTACGGGTACATCGCCCGCGCCGCAACGGCCCGATTGCAGGACAATTCGGAAAGAGCCGGCGACGCGCTGGCGGCCGCGCTGGTTCGATTCGAAAAACTCGGCATGTCCACCCACCTCGCCGCCACCCAATGGTGGCTGGGACATTCAAAACGCGATCCAACGTTGATTGCAGAGTCGGATCGCCGGCTGCGCGACGCCGGCGTCGTCCATCCGGCAAATTTCTGCCGAATGCAGATCGGCGCTGCCCCGGAAGGCTGATGATGGAGTTTGTCGATCACGAAGCGTTAACCCCATACTGCACCGGTACCGACATTGTGTTACGATGGCGGCATCCCCGAGGAGTACCCAGATGCTGACCCGTCGCGAGTTTGTTGCTGCCGGCGCCGCCGGCGGCGCTTTGCTGCTTTCCAGCCGCGCCTTGCCTGCCGAGGAAAAACAAAAACTGCCGCAACGAACGCTCGGCAAGACCGGCGTCAAGGTGCCGATCCTGGGTCTTGGCACCGTGGCGCTGGGCGCGCTCGGCGACGAAGCAGCAGCGCTCAAGTTGCTAAATCGCGCCATCGATCTGGGCGTCACCTACATCGATACGGCGCCGCCGCGCACGCGAATCGCTCCATTCACGGGCTACAGCCGGGCGCAGAAGTACATTCATGCCGTTTTGAAAGAACGCCGGAAGGAAGTCTTCATCGTCACCAAATGCCTGGAGACGGACGGTTCCAAGGCGATGGACCTGGTCGCGAGCAACTTGAAGGAGCTCGGCGTGGAACAGGTGGACCTGATTTACACGCATTCGATCGGCCATGCCGTTTATGACTTCGATGCGCTGGTCGCCGATTCGGGCCCGATGGCGGCGCTCGAGAGGGCAAAGAAGGACGGGCTGTGCAAGTTCGTCGGCGTCACCGGGCACAACCGGCCCGAGAAATTTGCCCGGGTCATCCAGAAACGTGACATCGATGTCATGATGAACGCGGTAAACATTGTCGACCGGCACACCTATGCGTTCGAGGACATCGTCTGGCCGACTGCCCGCAAGAAGAACATCGGCCTGGTCGCCATGAAGGTATTTGGCGGCGGCATTGTCGCCTGCAAAATGCCGGAGAAACTGCGGGAAGCGTCGCTCCGCTTTTGCCTGAGCGTGCCGGAGGTGGCGCTGGCGGTGGTTGGCATGCGCACGATCGCCGAACTGGAGCAAAACGTCGGCTGGGCCGCGAAATTCAAGCCGATGACCGCCGACGAGGCCAAGGAGCTCAAATCCGAAACGGTCGCGTTGGCCAAACAGTGGGGTGTTCATTTGGACAAGCTCGACGCCAAAGGAGAATCGAGCAGGCCCCTGATCAACACCTGAAAAAGGTCCGCCTGTATCGGTTTTATGAGCTATGCTTGTTCGGACGTGATTTCCGACTTTGACGGTGGCTCATGCAAAACCGGGTTTGGATCGATCTGATTAGGCGTGTACCGGCCGAACTGCATAATCAACTGATATTTGTCACCGATTCGAAGGCCGAGATCGCGGTCGAAACGCTCTTTCGCCTTGAAGACGACTTCGTCGTTTTTCGTGGACGCCTGTCGGGCACGACCGACGGCGGCATGCTGTTCCTGCTGCCCTACGACCGAATGACCGCCGTCATCGTCGCACGAGAACTGAAAGAAACCGACGTCCAGAAGATGTTTCAGGACTCCTCCGAGAAGGAAACCGTCCACGGTTCCGGGCAAGCCAAGGAAACCGAGCAAGACATTGAACTCACCCCGCCAAAGCCGTCGCCATTGGTCGACACGCCGACGCCCGGTAAAAGCGTAATCATTCCTCGTGCACCCACCGATTCGACGATTGCCGCTCGCAATAGCCTGCTCGACAAGCTGCGCGCGGCCCGGCATGTTTCCACCGGCCGCTAGCCTCAAACGGTGATCGCCAGCCGGTCGCCGATCTGCCACTCCCGATCCTCGGCCGCCTTGCGAACGACCTCGTGATACAACGTGTCGCGTTCGACCGGCCTACGACCCGCTTCTTCGATCACCCGGCGAATTTCGGCCACGCTCAGCTCCTGCGGCGAATCCGAACCCGCGTCGTGGTAGATCTTTTCATGCACCACCGTGCCGTCGATGTCGTCGGCCCCAAAGCTCAACGACATCTGAGCAATCTTCAGGCTCAGCATCACCCAGTAGGCCTTGATGTGCGGGAAGTTGTCCAACATGAGCCGGCTGATCGCCATCATCCGCAGGTCCATGAGCCCGCTCGGCTTTTGAATATGGCTCAAGCGGGTATTCTCTGGATGAAACGCCAGCGGAATGAAAGTCTGAAATCCGCCGGTTTCATCCTGCAATTCGCGCAGACGAATCAGGTGATCGATGCGATGCTCCGGCCCTTCGATGTGGCCGTACAACATGGTCGCGTTCGAGCGCAGCCCAAGCTGGTGGGCGGTGCGATGCAGGTCAAGCCAATCCTCCGCGGTCGCCTTGTACTCGCAAATCTTCGAGCGAATGTCGGGATGAAAGATTTCCGCCCCGCCGCCAGGCAGGCTGCCGAGGCCCGCTTCCTTGAACTCGATGAGCAGCTCGCGAATCGATCGCCCGGTAAGCCGCGCAAACCAGTCCCATTCCACGCCGGTATATGCCTTGAGATGCAACCTCGGGTAGTGCCGGTGGATGTTCTTGATGATGTTCAGGTACCATTCGTACGGCAACTGGTGATGCAATCCGCCGACGATGTGCAGTTCCGTGGCGCCCTTGGCATCGGCCTCGGCGGCCCGTTCCAGAATCTGCTCGTCGCTCATCACATAGCCGCGAGCGCTTTTCAGATCGGCCCGAAACGCGCAAAACGTGCAACGGTACACGCAAATGTTGGTCGGATTGAGATGCTCGTTGACATTGTAATAGGCGACGTTGCCGTTTTTCCGCTCGCGAACGATATTCGCGAGTTCGCCCAGCGTGAACAAGTCCGCTTGTGTTTCGAGAAAAAGTCCGTCGTCGAACGACAATCGTTCGCCGGCTTGGACTTTCGAGCGGATGGAGTCAACGTGCGAATTCATTGTTTCCTCAATCACAAAAACGATCATCCCGGTTCTGCAACCGTAATTCGAAAGGCGGGTTAACTCCCCGTCATGCTTTTGCTTCGCCCTCGGTTGCTTGCGGCATGCGGAACAGATCCGAGACGGTGACGCGAAAGCCGGGACTGATGTCATCTGCCGTCAGTTGTTCCTCGCCACGATAACGGTTCACCGAGCCGTCGCCTCGATAGACGAACACTTCTTTCGTTTTCGGGTTGACTTCCCACACCGTGCGGACACCCGCTTCCAGCCACTCGTTCGTCTTCTCGCGCACTTCATACAGCAGATCGTTTGGAGAAATGACCTCGACGGCCAGATCGGGCACGATCCGACAGTGCCCCATCGTTTCAATCTGGATCGGCGTCATCCGTGAGCGGAGAATCGCGGCAGTATCCGGCTTTCGGACTTTCGTTCGGTCGTTGGCAAAGCATTGAAACGACGTTCCTTCTGGGAACAGCCAAACGTGTCTATCGCATGCGCATTTGTGCAAAAATGAGAAGATCGTGCCGGCCACATAACTTGGGTATACGGTCGTCTTCAACTCCTTCAATTCGCCGTTGACGAGCTCGTAACGCTTCCGGTCCGGCATGCGGAGGAGATCTTCCGGCGTGTACGTTGTTGGTGCGGCAGGCGCGCTCATATTCAGTTCTCCTCTTGCTACAAGTCATCATTAAGTTGTTGCCGTCGCCGCTCGACAATTGCGGACGCACCCGGTTTGTGCAACCATGCAAAAACAGCGTCAAACACATCCTCGATATCGGGATGGCCGGAAATTCCACGGACCTTGATGTGTTCTTGACACTTGGGGCACGTAGCATAGTACTCGAATGGCGACACTTGAAAAGATTTGCCGCAGTGCGAAACGTGTTTTGAAATCGGCATTTCCCGAATCTCTTGTAGAAGCGCAGTGACGACTTTTTCACGTACAGCCTTCACGCGGTCATGAGTGGCTAATGTTTCAGCAATGAAACGGCTCGCTCGCTGTCGATCCGCTTTGGTCTTGCCTTGCACGGCTTGCCGAATCAAATGAATTATTGGGGGATCCGTCAAATCGTCTTGGCTGCCTCTTGAAGCGTCCATTTCCTGAATCCAAACACAAACAGAGATCAGAATCTGCCACAAGGTCGCAACTCACAAATTCACACTTATCATATCTTGCGCAAACCGATCCGCAGCTGGTGACCATCGATTATTGTCTCGGCTTGTGACATGTCCGCCGTCGTCGATTCGCTGAGGTTTTCAACTAACGCTTCAGACTCGATGTAGGCACGATGTGCAGAAATGGCTTGTCGCAGTTCTTCACTCTTTGTCGCTAATACCAACGCGATCCGATCCTCGATCTCGAGGTCGGCCTTTTTGCGCAAATCCTGCACAAAGCGCACGACCTCGCGCGCCATGCCTTCGTCGCGAAGTTCTTGGTTCAACCGGACATCGAGCAGTACCTGAAGATCACCAGAAGCGGCGTAAACCCAGCCGTCAGGACCAACGGGCTCGTGTTTGAAGGCCGCAGCAGGAACTTTCAATACTTCGTCGGCCACAGCGATCAGATAGAATTCCTCGTTTGTTGCTGGATCAACAACACTCTTCAGCAATTGTCCGTTTTGTTCCAACTCCCTCAAAGCAGAAGTTATTGCAGGGATTGATTTCCCATGACTTGGTCCTAACAGTTTTGTGTCGGGCTTGTATTTGACGTGAACTCTTCCGGTTAGTTCATTGTAGTCAATTAAAGAAATGGTCTTAATATTCAGCTCGTCGCGAATCAACGCAGAGAATCGATCTACAACTCGCTTCAGATGTTCAGTTTCACCTACCACCAACTCTGCCAACGGTTGTCGAACTTTCATTTTCGCGGTGCTTCGAGCGCTTGAAGCCACGGTGACCAGGTTCAGGACCGTCGCCATCAGAGCCGACAGCTCCGCCTCGACAAGTGCCGAGTCCGCTACCGGATAGTCGCACAGATGAACGCTCTCCGGATCGGCTAGCGTGCGCAGATTCTGCCACATCAATTCGCTGTAAAACGGGATGATCGGCGCAAACAGTTTGGCCAGCGTCGTCAGCACGGTGTACAGCGTCTGGTACGCGGCGTCCTTGTCCCTGCCTTTTTCGCCTTTCCAAAAACGCCGGCGGTTGCGGCGGACATACCAGTTGCTCAGCTTTTCATCGACGAAGCGCTCGGCCTCGTTACAGAAGCGAGCCACGTCGTATGCCTGGAACGCAGAATGGGCCGTTTGAATCAACAACTGCAAGTCGGACAGGATCCAGCGGTCGATGTCGGGGCGTTCGGCCACCGCGACTGGAGCGGCCGTTGGATCGAAACCGTCGAGTCGCGCATAGTTGCAAAAGAATGCATACACGTTCCACAGCTTCAGATGAAACTTGGCCCGCAGTTCGT
>Ga0073934_10006189_pt1 | contig 17658 bp, 15 predicted proteins | sample LarsenN4metaG_FD_76834 | JGI IMG/M metagenome (GOLD analysis project Ga0073934, IMG submission 76834) | Hot spring sediment bacterial and archeal communities from British Columbia, Canada, to study Microbial Dark Matter (Phase II) - Larsen... ... | reverse complement strand
GTTTTCATAGAACGCTCGCGTCACTCGCTCCTGGTACACCTCCAGCGGCTCCCGTTGTCTGCGCAACAGGTACAGGCCGGCGTTTGACTTGAACTCCTCGCCACCTGCGTAAAGATGGCTGAACATCTGCCAGGTTTCTTTCTTGGCTTGATACTCGGGATGCTCCCGGTTGATGTCGAACATGAACACCTCTGCCGTGGCGTACTCGCTCCGCTCGCGCTGGAGCTCTTCTGCAAACAAAAAGGGGCTCCGTGAGGAGCCCCTCGTTCCAACTGAATTGGCGACAACCCCGCCTTCAGGCACCCGTGCGGTGGCGGCGCTACAACGGCTGGCCTCGCTCGCCGTTCGGCCTGCGCGGGTTCATCAACCCCACTACCAGGTACCCCAGGGCGTCCGATACGTGCGAACGCCTCTTGTCCCGCAACTTGTCGATCCGTCCGCTCTCGTCCATTGCGACTTCCTCCAGGTCTGCGATCAATTCGCCGCAACGCGGATCGATTACCATCCTCCGCTCGCCATCGGCGTTGAGAAAGCACCCGTTCACTTCCCGCACGCGGTCTGCTACCGGCGGGTTGACCTTCGCAGCACTGTGGTACACGTTTCGCACCTCAGCCTTCCTCAGATACTCCATCACCGCATCGTGGTTGCTCTTCCCGGAACTGCTTTGCATGGCATTGCCCGTCGCGTCCCAGTAAACCTTCACTCCGCCTTGATGCTTGCCGTAGCGCCTCGCAAACTCCTCACATGCATCCGCGGTCGAGGCGCGCGATAACACGATTTCATCCAGCACCGCGATTTCCCCTCCCCGTAGCCGCTGCGCAATAACCGATGCCATCGGATCGTAATTGAAGTCCATCGACCAGTACAGCGGCTTCATCGGATCGTAGACCGTCTGCATCAGATGAACCTGCCGGTCAAAAGCGTGGTATGCCCTGCATGCCCCCGTCGCCACATACTCGCCTAGCACCTCTTGTTGGAAGAACTTGGGGTCGTAACTCTTCCGCAACCGGTCGTAATAATCGGGAATCTGCTCCAGCAGATGCCGGTTCTCGAATGGCTTGGCTTGGATTACCTCGTAACCGTCTATTTTCTCCTTGATGAACCGCCGGTAGACCCAGTCGTAGCCTTTTGGAGTCCACACGGCGAATCCGCACAACCGCTGCGCCTTCGGATCACGGATCCGCCCTTCCAGGCGGATCCACGCATCCTCGGTCGCGTAGGTCAGTTCGTCCACTCCAAACCACGCCAGATTCGTTCCTCGCAGCCGCTCCGGATCGTCCAGCGAGCGGAATAGAATCCGCGATCCCGTGTCTTCAAATGTCAGTACGTTCTCAGCTTTGCTGAACTCGAATGGCAGCTTGTTCAAGCTCAAAATCTCGAACAGGCTCGCCTGCGTCGCGTCCCGCAGCATCGAATAGGTGGGTGCGCCGATAAGTCCTTGCCGGCCGGCGTTAACATAGGCCAGCCGGATCGCCTCGTGACAGAGCGCCTGGCTTTTTCCGGATCCCACCGGTCCCGAGAAACCTTTGAACCGCGCTCCCGTTTGATGGAACAACATCTGCGACGGAAGCGGGCGGTACAGGATGCCGCGCTCCAGCGCCGTTGCCGCCGGCCTGGCCCCTATTCCTCGATCCATCGCACTTTGATCTCTGCCGGGGTTGGATCCCCGATCTCTTTTCTAAGTTGAATGATCTTCGTGAACTCCCCGATACTTACCTGTTGGGGACTTACACGCAAAAGATGCGCCATATACGCCAGAGCCAGATCTAGAGGGTCTCTTAGTTCGTCTTTCCAATTAACGTTCTTCGGTCTGGCTTTCGTCTGCTCGGCCAATAGCTCGGCCGTCAAAGCCTGAATGCATCTCTCCCTCTCTCCACACTCCCTCGCTATCCCTCCGGGTCTTTCCTTCTGTGTCTTTTTCACCAAAGGGGTCCTACCTCCTGCGCAGTACGTGCCGCAAGCCGTCTACCCAGGTGCGCCCGATCTCTGCGCCAGTCTGAAACTACCAACCACAACTATGCGGCCCTCCAGCCCACTCTCCAAACCATTGATTGCGCGCCAAATATAGCCACAGCGAAATCGTCACCGCAATTTGCCGGATCTCCGAGCCGGGCTCCAGCCCGCGCGCAGGAGTCTAGTCACAAACAGCCAGCCTACACCTACTCAACATCAACGTAAGTCTATGTTTTTCAATGCTGTACAGACCAACGACACCCTGTGTCAAAATTGATAACGTGACCGGTCATCAGATCCGCCAGAAATTCCTCGACTTTTTCGCTGCTCGTGAGCATCGCATTGTCCGCAGTTCCTCCCTCGTTCCCGCCAACGACCCTACCCTGCTCTTCACAAACGCAGGGATGAACCAGTTCAAGGATGTTTTCCTGGGCCTGGAAAAGCGCGACTACAACCGTGCCGTCACCTCGCAGAAGTGCGTCCGCGCAGGCGGCAAGCACAACGACCTCGAAAACGTTGGCTACACCCGCCGCCACCACACGTTTTTCGAAATGTTAGGCAATTTCTCGTTCGGCGATTACTTCAAGGCGGAAGCGATTGATTTCGCTTGGGATCTGGTCACCCGGGAATACGGTCTGCCCAAGGACCGGCTCTACGTCACGGTGTTCCGCGAAGACGATGAGGCTGAGCTTCTTTGGCAAAAGGTTGCAGGCGTTCCGAAGAGCCGCATCTTCCGCCTCGACGAGAAGGACAACTTCTGGCAGATGGGCGACACCGGTCCCTGTGGACCCTGTTCGGAAATCCACTTCGACCTCGGGCCGGAAGCCGCCGCCCCCGGCCGCGAACACGAGCGGTTTCCCGATGATGCCGGGGGCCGCTTTGTCGAAATCTGGAACCTCGTCTTCATGCAGTTCGACCGCAGTTCGGAAGGTATCCTCTCGCCCCTGCCCCGCCCTTCCATCGACACCGGCATGGGCCTCGAACGGCTCGCCGCCATCCTGCAAGGCAAACTCTCCAACTTCGAAACCGACCTGCTGCTTCCCATCATCGAGTTCGCCGCCCAGACCTTCGGCAAAGCCTACGGCGAGAACGACCGAATCAACACCGTATTAAGGATCTGCGCCGACCACGCCCGCGCCACCACGTTCCTTATCCACGACGGCGTCCTGCCGTCCAACGAGGGCCGCGGTTATGTCCTGCGTAAAATCATGCGCCGCGCCATGCGCAACGCCCGCATGATCGGAGTCTCTGAGCCCTTCCTCTTCAAAATGGCCGGATTTGTCGCTGAGTGGATGAACCCCGCCTATCCCGAACTCATGGAATCGGTGCAGCGCGTGGCCCGTGTCGTCAAGGATGAGGAGCACCGCTACGCCACCACCTTCCAGGTAGCCGAACGGGTCTTCCACGATGAAGCCAAGGCCGCTGCGGGTGGCGTACTACCCGGTCCGGCCGCCTTCAAGCTCTACGACACCTACGGGATGGCCCTCGACGAGCAGGAGGACATGGCCCGCGAGCTCGGTCTCTCCATCGATCGTCAGGGCTTCGAAGAAGCCATGCAGCGGCAGCGCGAGCGCGCCCGTGCCAGTTGGAAAGGCGCCGAAAAAGCCCAAATCGCGCCCGTATATGCCGAACTCGTCGCGGAAGGGCGAACTAAGTTCATCGGCTACGACACGCTGGAGAATCGGAACAGCGAAATCCGCGCCATCGTCGTCGCTCAGCAGCGCGTCGACTCCATCCAGCCCGGCACGGACGCCGAACTCGTACTCAACGAGACACCCTTCTACTCAGAGTCCGGCGGCCAGGTCGGTGATACCGGACAAATCCTCGATCCCGATACCCAGGAGCAGTTGGCGTCAGTAACCGCAACCTACTCGCCCGTCCCAGGTTTGACCGTCCACAAGATTCACGCCTCGGCGCCGCTTCAGGCCGGCAGCCGGATCCTCGCAAAGGTGGACGCGGCGGCCCGTTTCTCCACAATGCGCAATCACACTGCCACCCACCTCGCGCACGCCGCTCTCCGCGAAGTTCTGGGCAAGCACGTGAAACAGGCGGGCAGCGTCGTCGAACCCTCACGGCTCCGTTTCGATTTCACCCACTACACCGGTGTTGATCCTGACGAACTCGCCGAGATCGAGCGTCTCGCCAACCAGCAAATCCTCCGCAATGTCGCAGTAAGCACCGATATCATGGACCTCGACCGGGCCCTCGAAACAGGCGCGATGGCCCTGTTCGGAGAAAAATACGGCGATCAGGTTCGCGTCGTCTCCGTCCCTGGATTCAGCCGCGAACTCTGCGGCGGCACCCATGTTTCGAGAACCGGTGATATCGGCCTCCTCAAGATTGTCTACGAAGGCAGCATCTCGGCCGGCGTTCGGCGCATCGAGGCCGTCACCGGCGAGGCCGCGCTCCGCCGTTTCCAGGAAACGGCCGAAACCGTCAGCCGCGCCGCCGGCCTGCTCCGCAGTTCCGAACCGGACTTGCTCGACCAATTGGATAAGCTGCTCCATCAGCAGCGCACCCTCGAGCAGCAGATTGAGCAGTTGAAGGAAAAAGCGGCCCACGGACAACTCGCCGGCTTGGAACAACAAGCGCGCCAGATTCACGACATCCGCGTTCTTGCAGGCCGCGTCGACGGGCTCGATCGTTCCCAGATGCGTACCATGGCCGATGCCCTGCGCAACAAGTGGAAATCTGCCGTCATCGTTCTCGCTTCCGCCGAAGACGGCTCCGTCTCCATCGTCAGTGCTGTCACAAAAGACCTGACGCAAAAAGTTCACGCCGGCAAACTCGCCGGATCCGTGGCGCAGGCAGTGGGCGGAAAGGGTGGCGGACGCCCGGACCTTGCCGAAGCCGGCGGCAAGGATGCCGCCGCGTTGCCCGCGGCGCTGGAGCGCGTCTACGCCGACATGGAGACGCTGCTGCGATGATCTATGACGCTGCCGTAGTCGGCGCGGGCCCAACCGGCCTGGCCTGCGGCATCGAACTGACCAAGCTCGGTCTCCAGTCGATTCTCTTCGACAAGGGGTGTTTGACGAATTCGCTCTATAACTACCCCACCAACATGACTTTTTTCACGACACCGGAGCTTCTTGAAATCGGCGGCATCCCGATGACTTCGATGTACGAAAAGCCGGTCCGCCAGGAAGCTCTCAAGTACTACCGCCGTGTCACTGAGCACTATCGGTTGAACGTGCACCAGTACGAACGTGTCGATCATTTCGTCGGCGACGATGGCCAGTTCACCATTCACACCGAAGATCGCGCCGGTGTCCGCCACACCTACCACGCCCGGAAGATCATCCTTTCCACGGGCTACTACGACAAGCCCAACCTCCTTAATGTTCCGGGTGAGGAGCTTCCGAAAGTCCTTCATTACTACAAAGAGCCGCATCCGTACTTCGATCAGGACGTGCTTGTCGTTGGAGGCAAAAACTCCGCAGCCATAGCGGCTCTCGAACTCCATTGGTCGGGCGCTCGCGTTACCCTCGTGCACCGCCGTCCCGAGTTGTCAGGCAGCATCAAATACTGGATCAAGCCGAACATCGAGAACCGCATCAAGAATGGCGAGATCAAGGGTTATTTGAACTCCACAGTCACCGCCATCGAGCACGCTTGCGTGCATGTCGCTACTCCACAGGGCGCTATCCGCCTCAGGAACGACTTCGTGTTCGCTCTCACGGGCTATCATCCCGACACCGATTTCCTGGGCCGGCACGGTATTACATTTGAGCCCGAGACAGGCCGTCCGTTCACCGATCCGGAAACGCTTGAAAGCGCAGTCCCCGGTGTCTACTTAGCCGGTGTCCTCGTAGCAGGCGTCCACACCAACGAGATCTTCATCGAGAATGGCCGTTTCCACGGCGCCCAGATTGCGCGCGACATCGCCTCCCGCCTCGCCGCCTGAAAGCGAGCAATATAATGAGTCAACCATGAACCCCTGGATCGATATCTCTGTCCCGATGAAAGACGCAATGGTGCGTTGGCCCACCGACCCTCCTCCGGCAGTCCGCCAGGTCGCCTTCATGGACCGCGGCGACGTCTGCAACGTCACCCGCCTCGATATCTCTGCACACACGGGCACGCACATGGACGCTCCGCGTCATTTCCTCCGTGACGGAGCCGGAATGGAATCCCTGCCTCTCGAAGCGGTGATGGGTCCGGCAAGAGTCATCGAGATCCAGGATCCAGTGGCCGTCACTCCTTCCGAACTCGAACCTTACAACCTGCAATCCGGGGAACGGCTGCTCTTCAAAACGCGCAACTCCAAAGAGGCCTGGAACTCTACGGAATTCTTCGAGAATTACGTCTACATTTCCAAGGAAGCCGCTAACCTGATGGGCCGGATCGGCATCCGTACTGTTGCCATCGACTACCTCTCCGTGGGCGGCTTCCATCAGGACCTGATCGAAACGCACGAAGAACTCCTCTCCGCAGGTATCTGGATCATCGAAGGGGTAAACCTCGCCCATGTCGCCCCCGGCAACTACGAACTGATCTGCCTCCCGCTCCACATCCCCGGCAGCGACGGCGCCCCAGCCCGAGCAATCCTCCGATCCATACGCCCAGCCTAAGTGTAAGGGGCCGCGACTAAGAGAACGTCCGGCAGGACTGGCTGCCCCACATGCTTCACCCGTGGGGCTGGCAATCCTGCCAGCGGCCGGCTTTCAAGCCGCCCCGTTTCTGGTCTGCTAAGCTGACGTCGCTTGATACTGACTACAATGCACCTCTTGCAACCCCGCTAAGGCATGCTAACAATAGAGGGAAGGGGTGACTTTCGTGCGTCTAAGTTACATCGCCGTACTGTCACTCTGCCTCTCTTCCTTATCAGCTCAGACCTCCGCTCTGGACCGGCCTCGTAACCTCACGCTGTCCGAGTTAAGCCGCAGCTTCCAAACTCTCGCTCGCCGCGTCACTCCTTCCGTTGTCAAAGTGGTTGCGGTTGGCTATCGGATCCTCGAAGAAGGCGAATCGGAAGAGCCAGGCCTCGCTTCCCGTCAGCAGAGTTCCGGCAGCGGCGTCATCATCGAGCCCAACGGCCTCATCGTTACGAATGCGCATGTGGTCATGGCTGCGCAGCGCGTCCGCGTCACTCTCCCGGCGCCCCTTCCATCCAACTCACCCAATCGCTCCGTCCTCAAGTCCAACAGCCGGACAGTAAGCGCCAAAGTAGTGGGCCTCGATCTTGAAACTGACATCGCTCTGCTCCGCGTCGAGGAAACCGGATTGGCGGCACTGCCCCTCGCCGATTCCGAATCCGTCGAGCAGGGGCAGGTGGTACTCGCATTTGGCAGCCCTCTGGGATTGGATAACTCGGTCTCCATGGGCGTGGTCAGTTCCACCGCGCGTCAGTTCCGGGCGGATGACCCGATGATCTATATCCAAACTGACGCTCCCATCAACACCGGAAGTAGCGGTGGTCCGCTGGTGGATGCCGAAGGCAATGTGGTCGGCATCAACACTCTGATCCTGAGCCAGTCCGGAGGCAGTGAAGGCCTCGGTTTTGCCGTCCCTAGCAACCTCGTCACCAGCGTCATCGAGCAGATCAAACGCCATGGCCGTGTCATCCGGGGTGAAATTGGCGTCAAGGTCCAAACCGTCACACCCACCCTGGCTGCCGGCTGGAAGCTTGCACAAAACTGGGGCGTCGTCGTCGCTGATATCGAACCCGAAAGCGGCGCCGAACAAGCCGGCCTCCAAATCGGCGACCTGATCATCTCGCTCAACGGCAAGACGATGGAGAATGCGCGCCAGTTTAATGTGAATCTGTACCGGCCAGCCGCGGGCGACACCGTTCGCCTTGAGGTGGAGCGCAACCGGCAGCGCCTCTTCGTCCCAGTCAAGGTAACCGAGCGGCCTGGGGAGGCGGAACGACTCTCCAACCTGTCCACGCTGGAAGAAAACCTGGTGTCGGAACTGGGAGTGTTCGCCGTCGACATGACAGGCAAACTGCGCGACCAGTTCTCTGCCATCCGCCAGCAGGATGGAGTCCTGGTGACGTCGCGCTACTCCGAAGGTCCTGTTCTGGAAGAGCAGTTTCGTGCGGGCGACATCATCTATGCAGTCAACCGCATTCCCACGCCTAACCTGAAAGAACTGCGGCGTATCCTCAAGACACTCAAGACAGGGGACCCTGTCGCGCTACAGATCGAGCGGCAGGGACGGTTGCAGTTCCTCGCCTTCGAGTTGCCTTAAACGCCACCGCCATCCTCCCGCCCGTGACACGCCCTCCGAAAAACCTACTGGCCCTCCGTCCAGCTGCGTATCGCGGGCGGGCTTGACCATTACGCGCAAACGGCAGCTCAAAAGGATCAAAAAAAAAACAGGTCCCCGAAAATTTTTCGGGGACCTATCTTTAGATAGCAAGACTGGCTTCAGAGATCAATGCACCATGATCGGCGCCGTCGCCGAAACAGTACCCCAGGTCATCCGCAACGTGGCGTTGCTGCCGCCCTTCGGCTCGATTGCGATGGTAAACTGCTCCGTCTCCGGCGCTGTCTCCACCTTCATCGACGTACGACCTAAGTCCTGTGTTTGGTCATACTTGAAGGCACCCCACTGATCCGCGACCTTATTCACAACCAGGGTCCACTGCTTCTCACCCGGAATGGCGAACAGCGAGTATTTGCCCGCCGGCACATGCACGGAACCGATCATCAGATCCGCATCCGTCGTTAACTTGGTCGCCTCGTCGGCGCCCGCGCGCCACACTTTGCCGTAGGGTGCGATTGGGTCTGCCCACAAGTTCCGGCCCTTCTTATAGGGTCGCCCGTACTCGATGGTGATCTTCTTACCGCCAATGGTTGCGTTCACAGTCTCGTGCGGGCTAACCCGCTGACGCTGCGCAAAAAGGAACCCGGCCGTGCCCAACACCATGGCCAGTCCCAGAGCAATTGAAGTCTTCTTTCGCATTCGCGAGGTTGTCTCCTTACAAAGAACAGTTTACAATCCCGAGCCGACCGAACGCTGCAACTCTATGTAACGATTTACGTTTCAGCCGCCAGGGCGTGAGCACGGCCGAACACCTTCTGGAACATGTCTTCCGTCAGCCGCCCGGTCAGGGTGTTCTGCATGCTCGGATGATACGAAGCAATCAGCCGCTCATGCCCCCAACACCCGGAGATCGGAAACTCCGCTCCGTGGCCAAACACCATTCGTGAACGACCCGCCATCCCCACTATCGCCAGATAGTTGTCGAAGGCAAGCTTACCCAGCGCGACAACGATTCGCACCTTCGTCAGGCCGGTCATCTCGCGCTCCAGAAACGGACGGCACCGCCGCACCTCCTCCGGCGACGGTTTATTGTCCGGTGGAGCACAGCGGCAACTCGCACTGATCCAGATTCCATCCAGTTTCAGCCCGTCAGACACGTGCGAGCTAGTCGGCTGATTCGCGAACCCGGCGCGATAGAGCACCTTGAACAGCAAGTCACCCGACTTATCGCCCGTGAAAACCCTGCCCGTGCGGTTGGCGCCGTGAGCCCCTGGCGCAAGACCGACCACGAGCACTTTCGCGTTTGGATCACCGAATCCCGGGACAGGCTTGCCCCAGTAGTCCCAGTCCCTCCACGCCCGGCGCTTCACGCGCGCGACCTGTTCGCAATGCTCGCGTAACCGCGGACACGCCTCGCAGGCAATAATGTCCCGCGCTACGAGTTCCAGGGAATCGGGAGCGCCGCTCATTACTTGCGGAGCGCCAGCACTGCGCCGCCAGGAGCCAGATCGACCTTCGGCGACAATCCCCGCACCGGAACAGTGATCACCACTGGCTCGTTCGAAGTTCTAATCCACCTCGTGATCACCGGTTTACCCGTCACCCGAACCTCCAACGGCACATCCACCGAGAAGTCCTCCGCCACTCCGGTCTGCCGCACGGTCACCGTCAACTGACCTACGCCGGCCTTGCCTTTGTACACAGAAGTCACCGATAGGGTGGGGATGCCGGTCGCGTAAACCCACTGGTCAAAGAACAACTCAAGCGTCGGGTCCGTGGAGTCTTTCGGCATGAACTTCGCTGCTTCCAGCCGCAACTGCTCAGTGGAAATCGACTTATACGCATACTCCTTACGCAGTGTCCCGAGAAACTCCAGGAACTTGGCGTCTCCCATTCGCCTCCGAAGCATGTGGAAAATCCAGGAGCCCTTCTCGTAAGTAATCGCTCTCCAGGCCACACCTTCGCCCTTACTGTAAAGCCGGATACCCCATGTGATCGGACCGGACGACTCGATCGTGTCACCGCCCTCCTGTTTGGCAGTCAGATCTTTCAAATAACCATCAAGCACTTCCTCCAGCGCTCGCAGGCCTTTCTTCTTCTCGAGCACCAGCAGCGCGGAATAATTGGCCAAAGCCTCCTGAATCCACTCGTCGTGATACGTTCCGGAGGTCAGGAGATTACCCCACCATTGATGTGCGGTTTCGTGCGCATGCAGAATCTCGGAATAGAACACCTGTTGATTCGGCTGCTGCTTCCCCGGCCTTTGGTCGTTCGCCAGAAACGAGTACGTTGACAAATACAGAAGCCCTGGAAATCCCTGGCCGAAACTGCCCGGGATCGGAGACACGGTCAGCACTTTCAGCGGAGGCGGTCCAAACACGCCGGCCATCCAATCCAACGCCGAACCGATTTCGTTCGCCAGTTCTGTAAGCCGTGCGGTGGAGTCCGGCGGTGGCGGCGCGGGAATTGCCACAACGTCTGACGGGCGGCGTAAGCCCCCTCTTTGAAACGCAGGCGGCATCAGGATGAAGCCGCCGCCGCGCGGCTGCAATGCGGCTTCGGCCCGCTTGTTGGCGAATACCTCCACTTCATACTCGCCCTTTTTCACACTCGCCCGTTCGTAACTGCCGACATTGAAACCCGCCAGCCGGACAGGCGCGGAAGTTCGCCGCCGCACGATGCGCCACTCGCCCTCGACCACTTCCTCCTGCAGGTCCCCGGTCGCTACCAGATTCAGATGCTTCGGTACCCGGAACTCGAGATCGTACATCGCGAAATCCATCCCCCGGCTGGGGTACCAGTTGGTCCTCGCGGCGACATAGTAGACTCCATTGCCGGCTGAGCTGATCACGTCGCCGCTATGCTTGATCTCCAGTTCCACGCTCTGCCCCGCGGCCAGTGGAGCGGGCAGCAAGACCAGGAAGATGTCGTTGCGTGCGCCGCGGATCAACGCGTCGCGCAACGATTCCCGCCGGAAAATCTCCACCGGGGCGCCGTTCAGCTTGGCTTCCTCGATCCGCATTTGCGGCGCGATTTCCAGCGCCAAGGCTCCGCGCGCTTCCGCCTTCAACTTCAAACTGATCTTGCTCACCACGGAGAGATTCAGCTCGGGCTCAGCACCCAACTCAGCCCGGATCGAATAACGTTCGGCGAATACAGGTTCTTCAATCTCTACCCGCTTGGTTCTGCTCGACCGGCTCTCGAAGCTCGCCCAGATCACGAACTCGCCGCGGGCGTCGTTCTTGGTAGAGATCTGCCCCACCACAATCTGCTCGCGCGCCACCGGATCGTGCAACAGGTCGAAGTTCCCAAACGTCACTCCCGCCAGTGCCGCATAGAACATCCCCCGGTCCGCCGCGGCGCCCGACAGCAAGTCGTACACCACTCTGACCGCAAAGCTCTGCAACAGATTGCGCACGGTTCCGCCATGCTCAGTGGCCAACAACAGCCCCATTTCCGCATGCGGCTTGGATAATGGCGACTCGCGCACTATCTTCATGAGTTGCTCCGCCGTATCGTCGGTGAATACGAACACCGCAGTCTTAAAGTGCTCGTTCATGTTCGGAGACCCGGTGAACGAAGCCAGGGACCGCCGCTCGCTCGGGTTCGGTGGACGCAACAACAGCTCTGCGTCATCCGAGGACTCCCGCGATGCAAACACGGCAAACAAGCGCTTCCCGTGAACCGGCTTGCCGAAGATCAGAAAGCCGTCGGTGAGATAGAACTTTGCGTCTTCTTCGTTGAATTGCAGGTCACGGATACGGTGGCACGTGTCGGGATCGAGGGCAGCCTCCCTGAGTTCCGTAAGCAGCGCGGCTGCAACGCCCGGTTCAGGCGTCTGCCCCACGGCCAAGGCCGATAAACACAGCGGTACGAGCGCGGAAAAAAGCCACTTCACGCTTTTAGTCTACGCCCGCTTCCACAACTCGTCGGTAATCGAGTAGAACTTCTCCAGATCCTGTGGCCGCGTGTGAATATGAGTCGACAGCCGCAAGCGGTCGCTCGTCAGGCACCACACCCGCTGCTCCTTCAATTTCTTCCACAGCGGTGCCATATCCTTGCCAGGGAACAACACGGTCACCAGTGACCCGTAAAGGCGATCGTCCGCACCGGACAGTAGCTTGATATACGGTCTCTCGCTCGCCATCTTATAGTTCAACTTCGCGAGCTCATGGATGCGCGAGTAAACCCGCTCCGGACCGAGCTCTTTCAGGAATCGCAATCCCGCAATCATCCCGGCCACGATGGCGCGGTTGTTCGTTCCAAAGCGCATGAACCTGCCGGCTTTGAGGGAACGCGTATCCCAATCGCCGGTCACGATTGTGGGCCATAAGCGCTCCAGGTTCTCCTCGCGGATGTAGAGGAACCCCGATCCGGCCGGCGCAAACATCCACTTGTGCGGGCTGCCCACAAAGTAATCGCACCCGATGCTGTCGATGCGTAGCGGAATTTGCCCGTGCACGTGGGCTCCATCAACGATACTGATGATGCCTTTTGCCCGCGCGGCCGCGCAGAGCTCTTTCATCGGCATGATCAGCCCGGTGGTAGTCACAATGCCGCTGAAGAAGAGGACCTTGGTCTTCGGCCCGATCGCGGAGATCATCAGGTCGGCCAGTTGCGCGGAGTCCTTGGGAGGCAGCGGTAATTTGACCTCTTTAACGACGATGCCATCGCGCTGCGCCCGCCGGTACCACGGCGACTTGCCGGACACGTGCTCGTTGTCCGTCATCACCACTTCATCGCCCGGCTTGAGGTCAAGTCCCTCGGCGATGCAACTCAGGCCCTCGGTTGCGTTATGAGTGATGGCCAGTTCGTCCTTTTTGCAACCGACGAACTCAGCCAACTCCGAGCGCTCCTCGTCCAAAGTCTCGTAGCCCCAGCGCGGGTACTCATCGGAAACCAGCGTTGCCGCATCTTCAAGGTACTGCGACACAGCCGCGACCACGCGGCGCGGCGCCACGCCGAGACTGCCGTTATTCAGGAAGTAGCGCCATTCCGGCAGCGAGAACTGCTCGCGGCGAATCTGCTTCCAGTACGCTTCAGCATTCTTTGCCAGCAGTTCGACCGGGGGCAGCGCCTTCAACGAGGCCGCAAACCCAGCCTGCCGCCCTATCCCCGCCAGACCGGCAGCCATCCCCACGGATTGAAGCACTGTACGCCGTTGCATATCGACCTAGTCTAACGCCGAACGTGGTATATCCGGCGTTTCGTAAGCGGTGGTTTTCCGACTCTTGCCACATGCTCAACGTGGCGCCGCCTTGATCCTGTCTGATTGGACCCGGGCAACCGCCCTGGAGCCGCGACCAGAGGGAGCGGTTGTTTGGGTTGGCGCCTCGGCGGCCGAATTCATGCTGACTTGATTTCGGTCCAGATGCGGTCCCTCAGACGTTGCGCTTCGGCCGGCATTGTGGCGAACCACTCGCCCCGGCTTAGCGTTTCCGCATCCGGATAGAGCGCTGGCAGGTGGGAAATCTCAGGTGGGAGAAGTTGAAGCGCTGCGCCATTTGCCGTCGCCGTGCGGGACTCCTTGACGATCTCTGCGGCGACCTCAGGCCGCAAAAGGTAGTCGATGAAGCGGTGCGCTAGTTCGATACGCCGGCTCTCCCGCAGGATTACTGCGCAATCTGCATAGACCGCGAACCCCTCACTTGGGTAGACGAATCGCAGTTGCTCTGCTTCGTCGATTGCCTGCTGTGCAGTAGTGGCCCAGAGTTGGGATGCGAGGACATCGCCCGCGACCATTTGGTCTCGGACTTCCGCATTCAGATAAGCCTGAATCAAAGGCTTCTGCCGGATCGCCTCGGCTTGAGCCTGCCGCAGGACCGGTTCTTCGGTGGCATTCAGCGAGTGACCCAACTTCTTGAGACACGCGCCGAGTACCTCTGCCGGATCGTCCAGCATTGTCAGTCTCCCGCGCAGTCTGTCATCCCAAAGGTCAGCCCAAGCCTTGGGCGCGGGCGACAGCTTCGGCGAGTAAAGAATCCCGCTGGCGCCCCACATGTAGGGCACGCAGTATTGCAGCGTCGGATCCCATGGCGCATTGCGGAACCTGGGTTCAAGCGCATTCAGATGCGGCAAACTGCCGTGCTCCAGCGGCAGCAGAAGTCCGTTCTCGATCATCGGCTGGATGTAGTAATGAGACGGAAAGACCACATCCCAGCCCGAGTTGCCGCTCAGCACTCGCGCCAGCATCTCCTCGTTGCTCTCGAAGACTCCATAACGGACATGAACGCCGCTTTCCCGCTCGAAACGGGGGATCGTCTCTTCGGCAACGTAGTTCGACCAATTGAAGACATTCAGCCGTGGGCCACGCCTGGCTGGCGAGCAGCCTGCCGCTCCCGCAACTCCCATCAGGAAGAGACGGCGATTCATCGCGTTTGCAGCCTCTCCGAAGCAAGAATCAGCACGCCAAGGCCAAAGACAATAAGCGTGGAGATCGCATTCACCTCGGGATTCCCTCCCCGGCGCGCCATCGCGTAGAGGACCATTGGCAGCGTCTCCGAATCGACTCCAGAGACCAGCGAGGTGATGACGTAGTCATCGAAAGATAATGTGAACGCCAATAGCGCAGCCGCACCAACGGCGGGATAGAGCGACGGCAAAGTCACCCGCAGGAAAGCCTGCCATTCGCTGGCGCCGAGATCCAGCGCCGCTTCTTCGAGCGACCGGTCAAACGTACGCAGCCGCGCCAGTACGACCACAACAACATAGGCGATACAGAACGACACATGCGCAAGAATCACCGTGTGCATGCCGAGGTGTGCGCCCAGGTTCCGGAATACCCACTGGAACAGCGCCAGCAACGCGATGCCCATCACGATCTCGGGCGTAACCAGCGAGAGAACCAGACTGCCGGAGATCCAGCCGGAGTGGCGCCGCCATAGCCCGTAAGCGCACAGCGTGCCCACCGTAGTAGAAATCAGCGTGGCGGCAAACGCAATCGCCAGACTGTTGCTTGTGGCCTCCATCAACTGCTGGTCAGCGAGCGCGGCTCGATACCACTTGAGCGAGATCCCCTCCCAAACGGTGAAACGCGACGAATTCAGGCTGAACACAGCCAGAACGAGCATCGGCAAATGGAGGAAGAGATAGACAGCGGCAGCATAGAGGGGAAGCAGGCGGGTCTTCACAGCAGTCGCTCCTTGCGTCTGCCAATGCCTGCGTAAAGCATGCCCACCACCAGCGCCATCATCGACAACGACAGTGCCGCGCCGAAAGGCCAATCGCGCGCGTTCGTGAATTGATTCTGAATCAGCGTACCCGCGAGGATTGTCTTGCCGCCACCCAGCAAGTCCGGCGTCAGATACGCGCCGAGGCAGGCGATGAAGACCAGCACGCAACCCGCTGCGATTCCCGGGGCCGAGAGTGGCAATGTGACCCGCCAGAGTGTTTGCAGCGGTTTCGCGCCAAGATCCGCAGCGGCGTCCAGCAGGCTCTTGTCGATCCGCTCCAACGTCGCATACAGCGGTAACACCATGAAGGGCAGGTACCCGTAGACGAGTCCGAGCACCACGGCTCCATAGTTGTAGAGAAGCGGGAGCGGTTCCTTGATGATGCCGGTGGCCTGCAACACGGTGTTGACCAGTCCTGTGTCGCGCAACAGGAACATCCACGCGTACGTGCGCACGAGAAAACTGGTCCAGAACGGCAACATGACCAGGTGCAGATACAGGTTGCGATGACGCTCTGCACGGGCAATGAACAACGCAAGCGGGAAGCCGAGCAGGAGGCAGATCAGGGTCGAGACCAGTGCCACCAGAGACGTCCGGTAGAGAATACCCGCATACAAAGGATCTACCAGCCGCTGCCAGTTCTCCAATGTGAACGCCGGCAACACGCCCCCATATGCACCACGCTGGAGAAACGTGTAATACAGCAGGATCGCGAGGGGGACAAGGAACAGAGCTACGAGAAACAGCCCTGCCGGCGCGAGGAACAGCGATCGCGGCTCAGCCAGGCGGGAGCGCCAGTTCATCATGATCGTGCCACCACACATGCACGTCCTGGCCGCGTTCGAATACACCGTTCAGGCGCGACACTTCCGCCACGACGGCCTCACCGGAAGAGAGCTTTGTTTCCACGTGCAAACAGTTTCCGAGGAACAGGGAGCCTTCCACCTTTGCGGGAATGGACTTGACGTTGCTGTCGGGCGGCTGATGCGCCAGCCGCGTTGCCTCGGGACGAATCCCCACTCCGTTCACCCAGTTCACGGGCCCCAAGAAGCCCGCCACAAACCGCGTTTTCGGATGAAGATATACTTCGCGCGGCGTTCCCGTCTGCTCCAGGCGCCCGCGGTTCAGGACGGCGATGCGATCCGATATGGAGAGCGCTTCCTCCTGATCGTGCGTGATGAATAGGAACGTGATGCCGACTTTGCGCTGCAGCGCCCGCAACTCGGTTCTGACTTGCTTACGTAGAATCGGATCCAGCGCAGCCAGCGGTTCGTCCAACAGGAGCACTTTGGGTTCCAGCACCAGTGATCTGGCCAGTGCGACCCGTTGCCTTTCACCGCCGCTGAGTTGACCCGGAAGGCGGTCCTCTTTGCCCGCAAGTTGCAGCATCTCGATCAATCGAGACACCCGGCTGTGATCTGCCTGTTTGCGGTAGCGGAGTCCGAACTCGATATTCTGCCGGACGTTCAAATGCGGGAAGAGGGCATAGCTCTGGAAAACCGTGCTGACATTGCGCTCGAACGGTTTCAGATGGCGGATGCTTTGGCCTTGAAGAAAAATGTCGCCCGCGGTTGGGGTCTCGAAACCGGCGATCAAACGTAAGGTTGTGGTCTTGCCGCAACCCGACGGACCGACGAGCGTGAACAACTCGCCTTCCGGGACCTCGAGCGTTAGCCCATCCAGCGCCAAATGGTCTGGGAATCGTTTCGAGAGCCCTTGCAGTCCGAGCGCCGCGTCCATCTTCAGTTTGCGGTTTAGATAATAACAGCAGTGCCCGCCGCAGTCACCATGAGCATGCTGCCGCCGCCTGAGGAACCAAGGGTCTCGTAATCGAGATCCACTCCAAGGATCGCGTTTGCGCCCAACGCCTGCGCCTGGCTGACCATTTCCTGAATCGCGAGTTCTTTGGCGCGGCGTAATTCACCCTCATAGGCCGCGGAACGCCCTCCCACGATATCGCGGATGCCGGCGAAGAAATCCTTGAAAATGTTCGCGCCGAGAATGGCCTCGCCGCTCACAATGCCGATATACCTCTTCACGTCCATTCCCTGCAAGGTCGATGTCGTAACAACTAGCATAAAGTCTGTTTGCCCGCCTCAATACGGGATTTTATTCGCGCTGTTCATCCATTCAATGAAGGGCTTCGCGCCTTCTTCGGCTAAGAGCCTCAAGACCGGAATCCTGCGCTGGGTTACCGGCCTTGAGACTTCCTCATAGATCATCGAATCGTCGAACCCGGCGGCAGCCGCCTGGTCGCGATTTCCTGAATAATACAACGCATCCAGGCGCGCCCAGTAGACCGCGCCCAGACACATCGGACATG
>Ga0073934_10006188_pt1 | contig 17666 bp, 18 predicted proteins | sample LarsenN4metaG_FD_76834 | JGI IMG/M metagenome (GOLD analysis project Ga0073934, IMG submission 76834) | Hot spring sediment bacterial and archeal communities from British Columbia, Canada, to study Microbial Dark Matter (Phase II) - Larsen... ... | reverse complement strand
TAGCCATTAATGGATGACTATTGCTTATTGACAGTTTCTGTCCAGGAATATTAACTTTTACATTTCCGTTTTCAATTAAATGATTACGGAAAATTTACAGAATTTAGTTTGTAGCTATTTGCCTGGCTAAACTTAGAAAACCATCTGTAAAAAGCCGCTGAAATAAGGTGTCTAATTTACTCTAAGTCAGTATCTTTAATTATTTACCGTGACAATAAAAAATCCGGAAATGATACTGTCGGATGTGTATAAAGTATTATGACACAATGTGTTTGCCATTGATCCTGTAACACAGAGGTTTCTGGCTTAGAATTCAATACTATCTATGTAGCGGTTTTTATTTTTATTCAAAATAGTTTTCTGGAGATATCTAGTTTCAGACAATTTCTGAACACTATATCTTCAAAAAATAGCGTTACTTGACCTCGCAAGTAACGTCAGTTCAACATATTTATTTATTCAGTATTTATACTGAATAAAAAGTAAAATAATGTAAACAGGATAGTCAGTAGATTTACTTCTTGTTAAAAATATAGAATTTCAATTTTATACATTACTAATAAAGGAGTAGTACTCATATGGCAAAACTCAACCCCAGTCATGCCACTAAACAACTATTAGCTGGGTATAGTGGCATTATGCTAGGAGGTCTTGGAATTCATAAGTTTGTTCTGGGTTATACCACAGAAGGATTTATCATGCTCATGATTTCTTTAGTGGGAGGTTATTTTACTTACGGTTTAACCCTATTCATTATGCAGCTTGTGGGTTTGATAGAAGGAATGATCTACCTAAACAAATCCTATAACCAATTTGTTGATACCTACTTTGTTAACAAACAAGGCTGGTTTTAGTTGCTTGTTTGTTGATGGTTAGTAGTTAGTGGTTAATAGTCTTTAATCCTCACTCACTGCCCCATCTTCCATCCCCTCACACCCCCTCTGCCTTCTCCCTTCTACCAATATGTTAATTTTCAAGCGTAAGTATATATCTTTAGTGTTTTTTGCTTTGTTGGGATTGGTATATTTTACTACCTTATCCCATTTAGAGATCAATCCTTTTTTAAGAAGTCAGGTAGCTTTGATGCCAACACAGTTATTTGTCATCATCTATTCGACATATCTGCGCTGGAATCGTAGAGAGTCGACTGATACCTTTTCACAAAAATCCTGATACATATTGAGGGGTGTACAGCTGTATGCACGGCAGGTACTACAACGCTTTGCTTTGGGGTCGTCACAGTAGTGAGGTTGGGGGGAGACCCCCGCAACGCACTGCCTCCTCTACTTAACAAAACTTCATATTATTGACATTCTGTCATTGTTGCGAATTTCGCCTACTCTCGAAATAGAGGTACGTCTTAGCGTACTTCTAGGTTCGTAACAAAATTAAACACTATTCCATGCAACTTGTCCCAAAAACTAACCTTTCCCCAGAACCAACTCCGACAACAGAGAAAATCATCTTAGATGTGGGGGGTATGAAATGTGGTGGCTGTGTAAAGGCTGTAGAGCGCCAACTGTTTCAATATCCTGGAGTGAAGAGCGCCAGTGTCAATCTGGCAACAGAGATTGCTGTCGTAGAGTTAGAAACTAGTGTGGTAGACGCAGATGCACTAGCACAGCAATTGACGGCGGCTGGATTTCCGTCTCAACCCAGGCAAGCAAGTGGGAAAGTCGCGGATAAAAACCAAGGCAAATCTGACCCAGCAGAACGACAGCGCCGAGAGATTCAGTCTGCACGTAGGCAGTTGATTATTGCAGCATTGCTGCTGCTGTTGTCAGGAATCGGACATTTTGGCAATAGTGGTGGCTTTGTACTGCCTGTTTTGCATAACATCTGGTTTCACTGTGGATTAGCAACGATAGCGCTACTAATTCCTGGCCGTTCGATTTTGATAGATGGCTGGGTGAGCTGGCGACGGCTAGCACCCAATATGAATACTCTTGTCGGCTTGGGAACACTGATTGCCTACACAGCTAGTTTGGTTGCTCTGCTGTTTCCCCAGCTTGGCTGGGAGTGCTTCTTTGATGAGCCTGTAATGATGTTGGGCTTTATCTTATTGGGACGAACATTAGAAAAACAAGCCAGAGGTCGAGTTACCGCTGCCTTTAAAAACTTGCTTGACCTCCAGCCCCAGTTAGCAAGATTGATCCCGAAACGGAGTGTAGAGACCAGAGATGGTGCATCTTTACAACCTTCTCTTACCGAGGTGATCGAAATTCCTGCCGAACAAGTACGTGTAGGCGAATGGTTACAAGTTCTCCCAGGAGACAAAATACCAGTAGATGGTGTAGTGATCGATGGTCAAACAACCATTGATGAGTCAATGCTGACTGGAGAAGCTGTACCAGTACTCAAGCAAAGAGGAGATACGGTCACAGCTGGAACACTCAACCAATCCGGAGCGATCGCAATTGAAGCGACTCGCACTGGCAACGATACCACTTTGGCACAAATTGTTGCTCTAGTGGAAGCGGCACAAATTAGAAAAGCACCCGTACAGAAATTAGCAGATACAGTCGCAGGATACTTTACCTACGGTGTACTAGCAGCAGCTGTGTTGACATTTTTGTTTTGGTACTTTATTGGCACTCATGTTTGGCACGATGTTACCATCTGGGCTGGCATGAATATGGCCCACCACTATTATGGTGTACCGATACCTACTCATCACTCTCCGTTGTTGGTAAGCTTAAAGTTAGCCATTGCAGTCATGGTGGTAGCTTGTCCCTGCGCTTTAGGACTAGCCACACCCACAGCGATTCTCGTAGGAACTGCGATCGCTGCTGAACGAGGTCTATTAATCAAAGGCGGTGATGTTTTAGAAAAAGTCCATCAGTTGGATACCATAGTTTTTGATAAAACAGGCACGCTGACTAGTGGTAATCCTACAGTTACAGATTGTGTTGTGCTGGAGGGACAAGCCAAAGGTGGGGACATGGAAAATAATTTTGATAGATTCTCTGCGTCTCCTCCCGATCACCAATCCCCAATCCCTAATCCCCAATACTTATTACAACTCGCCGCCGCCGTAGAAAGGGGTACTTGTCATCCTCTGGCGACAGCAATTCAGAATCAAGCACAGCAGCAACAGTTAACTATTCTACCAGCTACTGACTTTCACACAGAACCGGGACTTGGTGTTTCTGCTGTAGTTGAAGGCAATTTAGTACTATTAGGAAATTGCGATTGGTTGAGTTGGCACGGAATCGTCATTGATGACAATGTACACAAGCAGGTACAGAAATTAGCAGAGGATGGTAAAACTGTTGTGTTAATGGCAATTGCAGGAACAGTTGCGGGACTCATTGCTATTCAAGATACCCTCAGACCAGATGCGAAAGCAGCTGTAGACAAGTTGCGTCATATGGGACTGCGAGTTATGCTCCTCAGTGGTGATACGTCAACAGCAGCTTTCGCTATAGCTAACCAGCTAGGATTAGATACTGCCGATGTCATGGCGGCTGTACCTCCAGCCAAGAAAGCAGAGGTAATACAATCTCTTCAAAACAGAGAAATAGAAACAAGTGCCGATCCCAAGTCTGTAGTCGCAATGGTAGGAGATGGCATCAACGATGCTCCGGCTTTGTCTCAAGCCGATATTGGTATTGCCTTACACACAGCTACAGATGTAGCGATTGAAACAGCTGATATTGTTTTGATGCGGAACTGTTTAAGCGATGTAGTCACATCAATTCAACTCAGTCGTGCCACTTTCAACAAAATTCGCCAAAATTTATTTTGGGCTTTTGCCTACAACACGCTAGGAATTCCTTTGGCAGCTGGTATATTATTGCCCAGTCTACATTTTGTTCTTAGTCCTGCTGGCGCTGCGGCTCTAATGGCTTTTAGCTCGGTTAGTGTTGTTACCAATTCCCTAATGCTGCGGCGGTTTTCTCGTAGTTAATACAAGAAGGCAGAAAGCTACGAAGCTTGCAAATCAAGCTTTTTAGCTTATTTTATCTGTGTAGTTATTTTTGCCATACTATACTGGTAGAATATTTGCTCTGATATATTTCAAAAGAGTGAATAGAATATCTGTTCTGTCTGTCTCAGGTTAAACTAAATCGATAAGCCACTGTTTAAAAAATCTCACAAAGTCATTGACTCTTTTCCCAGAGCGCCAGTAGATGCCACTGTAGATATTAAGAGTAAAACTATACTGTACTGTTTTACTCTTAGTCGTAACTATGCAGTACTAGAGACTCTGGTTTAGAAAATGGCAGAAAACAATTCTAAACAATTCTTAATTCATAAGACTTCAACTGATTTTAGTAACGATTTGTCAATGGCAGCAGAAAACCATGAAAGCCATATACTGATCGTGGAAGACGATCAAGGACGTAAGGAGTTTACTCTAGAGCGTCCTATTTATTCCATTGGTCGAGACCGAGAATGTGATATCCGTTTAGTCTCACAATTTGTCTCGCGTCGTCACGCTACCTTAGTAAGGTTGCCCAGAGATGATAATAGCAAAAGTTATTATTATCGAATTGTTGATGGTGACGCTAAAGGCAAGCCCAGTTCTAATGGTCTGATGATTAATGGGCGCAAACTCGCAGCCCATGACCTTAAAAATGAAGATGAAGTTGTTTTTGGGCCGCAGGTACGTGCCATTTATTACCTGTTAAAACGTGATACAATGCCCCCTGGTCAGGCTGATGTTAGTGAATATGACATTACACTTATCAACCCCGGTATGACCGACGATTTAGAAGACTAAAAAGTTCATTGGTAATATTTTCTGTGGCGTTATGCTCTAAGCTAGATTGGCACAAAGCTAGTTTTAGCAGACGCCCTCGCTGTAAGCATTTGTATCTTATCCTGCTAAGCTTTCAATCAGATGCCAATGGCGGCTTTCTTCAATTGCCTGCTTGATATATTCAAACACCTGCCGACAATGATTATCTAGCTGGAGTGGCAGTTCTTGGTTTTTAATCACAATGCTCATTCGAGTTTCTGTTTCGGTGGCTGTGCTTTTATCAATAAATATTTCTACTGTCACCATTTTTGAGTAGGAAACAGTACCGACAATCTCACGCGCCATGATGTAATCCAATGTAGAGTACTGCACATCCAAGTTGCAGTCTTGTAGCAGTTCTACAAGTAGAGGCTGGAGATGGTGAATGGGAATAGAAAGAATGAACGAACAGGTATAGCGAGCCATAATAGACCCAAGGCTTGTAACACTCAGTCCATCCTATAATATCGAACCCTCTTAAACACAAGTAGTTATAGATTCATTAAGGAAGTGCTTGATACTAGTAGTTCATGTCACTAATTTTGATAAATCGTGAAAGTTCGTGAAAATTGAGCGATAACTTGCTCACTACCAACCTCTCATCATTAATGACACAGGCCACTAGCTGCCAACTTCTATTTCCATGTGCAATAAAAAACTTTAATATAAGATTTGATAGAGGTTAACTTATGAAAGTAGCAATAAGCGGTGCAACAGGATTTGTCGGTAGTCGCTTGGTAGAACAGCTTCACAAAGATGGTCATCGGGTATTGGTATTAACTCGTAACATCGCCCATGCTCAAAAGGTTTTTCCCAAGAAAGCTTTCTCTAACGTAGAAATTGTTGCTTATACGCCGACTGTATCTGGTACTTGGCAAGAAGCGATCGCTTCTTGCGATGGTGTTGTTAATTTGACTGGCGAACCCATAGGTGAAGGACGGTGGACACCAGAACGAAAACAAGAAATTCTCAACAGCCGTAAACTGACGACTCAAAAAATAGTGGAGGCAATAGCTAAGGCTGATCCTCAACCTAGTGTTCTAGTTAACGCTTCTGCTATAGGTTACTACGGCACTAGCGAAACTGCTACTTTCGACGAAACAAGTCCATCTGGTAATGATTTTCTCGCCCAAGTTTGTCAAGCTTGGGAAGCGGAAGCAACAAAAGTGACACAAGCGGGTGTTAGATTAGTAATTCTCCGATTCGGTATTGTTTTAGGTCTGGGTGGAGCCTTGGGTAAAATGATTACACCTTTCAAGCTGTTTGCTGGCGGGCCTATTGGTAGCGGCAAACAATGGTTTTCCTGGATTCATATTGATGATTTAGTTAACTTGATTATCCAAGCTTTAACTAAACCAGAAATGTCTGGTGTATATAATGCTACAGCTCCTCATCCTGTCCGCATGTCAGAACTATCTACGACTATGGGCAAAGTCATGCATCGTCCTTCTTGGTTACCTGTTCCCGACTTTGCAATTGAAGCTCTTCTGGGAGAGGGAGCTGTAGTAGTTTTAGAGGGACAACAAGTTCTTCCTAAACGCACCCTTGAAAGTGGATTTGAATTTCAATATCCTGATTTACAACCAGCTCTAGAAACAATTTTGAAATAGTTGATGGTTGATGGTTGATTGTTGATTGTTGATTGTTGTTTCGGGATAATTCCCTAACAACTAACAACTAACAACTAACTAGATTGGAATTTCCTAGAAATCCAATTGATGATACCACTGAGAATTGCACCACCCATCAGAATGCCAATTGCTGGGTTAAAAACTGGTTGCCAGAGTTTGTACCATAAATCTAAGCCTAAGGGTAATCCTGATGCTTTCCCAATCACTGCGATCGCTAACCACCCAAAACCAAACAGAACAAGAAAGACATCGACTACTAAAATTCGGTTAAGCCAACTTAAAAACTTCTCTTTCATAAGCTCAAAATGAATAATGTTGGTAGTTGTTGGTTGTTTATTGTTTGGAACAACCAACAATCAACAGCCAACAAACAACAATACTCCTAATTTTCAAATAACCAATTTTTGACTTTTGCCAAACTCTGCCAATCCGGCTTTCTCTTAAAACCGTCTTCAATGCTGTCTTTGATTTCCTGTTGCCATTCGGGGCTAAGGGTCAATAATTGATTAGCAGCATCAATATGTTGGCGTAAGCCTTTTTGATTTGTTTCCAACATGGCAACAGCGAGATTTACTCTTGCCTGTGGATCTTGTGGATTTAACTTTACTGCTTTTTGTGCAGCCTTGAAAGCAGAGTTGGGTTTATTATCCAAAAGATACAGCCACGCTAAACAAGTCCAAGCAGCACTACTTTTAGGAGCGCGATCGCAAACCTCTTTAAAAACAGGAATCAAAGTCTCTGGTGATTCCCCAGCTTTATAGCGTTCTAAACCTGTATCAAACAAGGATTCAACTGTTTGAGTCATAGTGAATTGGTCAATGGTCAATTGTCAATGGTCAATAAACTAAATGTATAGAGGCGCTGTTTGAAGCGTTTTTACAACTGTGAACACTTGACAATGGGCACTTGACACTTGACTAAACACCAAATGACTTACCACATCCGCAAGTTTGGCTGGCGTTAGGGTTGGTGAATTGAAAGCCTCCACCAATCATGGCATCGCTATAATCAAGCATTAAGCCATAGAGATATAATAGGCTCTTGCGATCGCAAACTATTTTGAAGCCGTCATAATCAAAAATATCGTCATTTGCGGTAATCTTACTAGGGTCTTCAAAGTCCATCAAGTAAGACATTCCAGAGCAACCCCCTTGACGTACTCCTACCCGCAAACACAAGTCTTTGCCGCCTTGTTTTTCCTGCAATAATTTCACTTGCCGCAATGCTGCTTCGCTTAACTGAATTCCCCGTTGTGAAGACTGAGTTGCCTGTGTCATCTGCTTTTTTTACTCCTTATGTGGTTATCGATTACCCTAGACAAGCAAGGTGGGAACCTTTAACCCAAAAGTTTCGTCATTGGGTAGCCCCGAAAATTTTCACAGACGCCTTCCGACCACGCGTCTATAAAAGCTTTTTTATCCATTTTAACGATATTGATGTTCTAGGTTGCCAAATTGTAAATACTCCGTCAAAAGCACGCAAAGATTTTTATTCTAGAATTGAGAGATTCAATGTGTTTTAGAGATTCGCTATTTTTGGAGTTTTAGCCTTTGGCAGCCCACAGTTACGATTACTCTTAATTCAACAGCCAAAGGAGTTTTCATTGGAGACTAGCCCTGACTCAAAAGTGTATTTACAAATCCCTTGTTTTGATTCACTTACTCTATGACAAGTTTTAATCGCTCTACCAGCCGTCGTTTACGGAAATTAACTCAAATTCCTTCTGTATGGGAGGGCGATCGCCGTCCATTGTCATCACCAACCCAGCACTCAGACTCCGAAACTAAGGGCGAATGTATTCTGTGGGTGGATGGTACACAAGGCATTGTGCGGGGAATGGACGTAGTACCTCCAGAAAGTGGGCCAGAGGCAATTGTTCGCACTTTGATGCGAGCAATGGAGCATCCCCACAGTCCTGCTAAACCTGCTCGTCCCCAAAGAATTGTGGTCAGAGACCGGGAAATACAATTTTACTTACGTGGAGTCCTGCAAGATTTAGATATTGCTATTGATTATTCATCTGAGTTACCTCTAATTGATGAGCTATTTCGTGGGTTTGCCGAAATTCTCGACTCTCAAGTTCCCGAATTACCTCCACAGTATGCCAAGGCTTTGCGAGAAAAAGCATTAGCAATTTGGCAAGCTGCTCCTTGGGAATTATTAGAAGAACAGCAGATTTTATCAATCGAGATCAATAAATGGGATGTTGGTACACTCTACGCCTCAATGATGGGGATGCTGGGTATGGAGTATGGAGTACTGTTGTATCGTTCAGAAGATTCACTCAAGCATTTTCGGGCCACAATTTTAAGAGAAGACAAATCCCAAGGACATTTAGAAGAAGCTTTCCTCAAGCAAGATTGTCTATTTCTGACTTTTGAACATGTTGACGAAACAGACGAAGAGGAAGAATTTGAGGATTTAGCGAAACTGCCACTATCAGAAATTGAACCCACCTTTGGTAATATTCATCCTCTCGAGGGACTACGCTCGGTTTTATACGATGAAGAAGCACTGATAGTATACGTTGCCCTAGAAAGCCTTAACCGTTTTATTCGCGATCATCGTCGTCATTTGGGGAGCGATTCTTTTCCAACTTTGAGTCGTCGCTACCGCATTTCTTTACCTGATTCTTGTGATGAACAGACAAAATCAGTAGCTATAACTGTCTCTAGTATGCCGGAATTGGCAGCAGAGTTAGAGGAAATGGCTGGCTATGAGGATGAAGAAGACGAGGAGGAGATAGAATCTGAACCTACACCCATGTTTAGGTCATTGCGAGATGACTTAATCCCGGAAGACTCTTTTCTCAGCTTGGGTGTAGTGTCTTGGGAGATGTTGGAGTACTTACGTCAAGGAGTTAATTACCATCCAGCAGGAGAAATTCAGCCAGTAGGTGATGGTCTGCCAGTTATTCTAATTCAAACTTCGCGCCCCAAGGCTAAAACCGTAATTGAAAATATAGAAAAAGCAGGAGGTCTGAAAGCAATTTGCTTCAATCCTGGTGCTGATCCTTTTGGTGGCGATCGCTATGATCTGGGTTTACTGCAAACTCAAAATGGCGAATTGTTCTTATTTGGGGAGTTCTTAGATGATGATCCTGTTCACGTTGAAGCCAGAAAAAAATGGAATCAGCGTTGTAAAAATACCAAAGGCTATTGCGGTTTGATCATTGCCAAAGGACTTACTGGTGCTGCTCGTGGTAATCCCCAGTTACGAGATATGATGGCTTTATTTGAGGCGCGATCGCTGTCACCCAAGGACTTAGGTATTGGCACTCTCCAGCTAATGCCGCAACTGCAATTTGAATAACAACCGCTGAAGAAACACAGGGGGTATAGGGTATGAGACTTTAGGAGAAAGATTGTGTTTCTTTCATCTGTTGCTATTAGCGAACGCGAGTGCGTGTCGGAGGTATTCGCTGCTAGTGGTCAGATCACATCTAAATGTGATTGGTAATTGGTAATGGATCAATTACCTATTATTTCTTCACAAAATTCTTGACATAAATTCCCCCAAGTCGTCCTCCTTGTCCCCTTATCTTGGATCATGACCGAAACTAAAGTTTTGGGTCAAACCTTAAAGGAGTTAAAACTCTTTACAACCATTGTCATAGTTAGCTACAAGCTAACTTAAGCTCTTAGCCCCAAATTTATTTGAGGGCAAGATTTTAGGCAAGTGCAAGATTCCACTGACAATTATGCCCACAAGAGGGCATGAAAATTTGACTCCTCCTACACCCATTTTCAAGACAGAATTTGTTAATTGTTCAATCTGTAAACTTTTTCGTAAATTTTATTTTACTTACTTTTTGGGAAGTTTTTTATTTAAAGATTGCAAAAATTAAAAATGAATTTTTGGTAATGGTAATTCACAAAAAATTTACTATCTAGTTTGAAAATTATAATTTTTTTGATTTTTTTATTTATGTAATATGCAAGTTTTTGTGTAAACATCTAATATTTTTGACATAACTTATTCGTAGGTTACAAGTAACTTATTTTACATTTTATATTGCTCGCTAACTATTAAATAAATCCATTCTCAAAACAAGAAGTATAAACGACTACAAAACATTCCACAGGCTGATATTATCTAAGCTCAATTTAGTTTAAAAAAATACACTTTTTACATGATGTGTATTTTGGAAATTTTATAGATATTTATAATGACAACACAATCAAATGTAATTTTTTTTACTATTGCTTATTAAAATTTTCACAAAAATAAAAATCTAAACTTAAGTACAAATTCAGTGAAGATTAAGTAAAGGCAACCAATTAAATTGGAAAACATATACAATAGGAACATCAATAAACAGGGTGTTTATACGGCAATATTTACAACATTAATATATGGAGATGAATGAAAACCCAGATAATGATTCAGAGGGTTTACTACAATTGGAAAAACAATCTGCTGTTTCATATTTAGCTCAACAATGGGCAAAGAAGTATTTACAGAATGTTGAACTGAACTACTTCTATGAACATAAGCAAGATGCTTTAAACTTCAAAAAAGTAGTATCTCTTGAAGGACGAAAAAGAACAGCACAAAAGCTAATAGATTCACTGCGTACTGTGAGTTTACAAGCTTGGAACAAAACAGAAGCATTGTTGTCAGAGGAAATCAAAAGGCATCGTATTGATCCAAAATTAATCAATCCTTGGGAAATCACAGCAGATTATTTTGGGATATACGAACAAGCATTGCATCTATACATCCAGCAACAATCAAGTCACGATTTACCTACACCAATCCCAGCAGTGAATAGAGAAAATTCATTGTCTGAAAGAATTCAGCAGATACAAGCACAAAGTTTTGTTTCTACTCAAATGGCAAAAATTATTAGTACAAGTGTTTGTTTGCTGCGGCAGAAATACACACAAAAAGATCCCAGAGTGATTGGCTTTGTGAGTATGCAGTTTCACTATACTAACCTTGGCTTACTACAAACTCTTTCACCTTTGGAAAAAACTGTACTTGGCAGTTACTTAAAAGTCATAGATGACCACTTATATATGCCATTACAGCGAGTTTATGATGCAGCAGCAGATCATGACTATAATTCTCATGTTTTAACAGCAGTGCAGAAACTTTTACCTATTAGTACACAAATAGCTAATAAAATTTGCCAAAAGATTATTGACCTTTACCCTAATTATCATTCCCAGTCTGGTTTATTAAGTGAACCGCTAGTCAGAGTTTCCAGTATCAGGGATGTAGAAATGTTCCAAGTTTATCTTTGGGTTTGTAGCTTAGAGGGAAGTGTGAATGCAATTCAACAAGAATTATTCCCATTGTGTGCAATGCTCTACCCAAGATTAAAAGTTGAATGGCAGCTTATTCGCTGTATGCTCCACTTACTACAGCAAGAAATATGTCAGCATCTGAATAGTCAACAAGCTAATACCTTGATGCCTTATTTACAAGTTTTGTGGCACATGTTTTCACCAAAAGTATTTGGCGAACTCATATTGTAGAGGTAGCTAAGTTTCTTGTATATTGCTATCCTCTAACAAATAGTTATTTAGTTAGCAGCAATCATTTTTGCTAAGCTATAAAATTTTTGGTCAAGCTTGATTATTCCTCAGCGGGTTCCTGTTGTGTAGTAACCAATATACGCTATTGTTTCTGTCACAACAACACTTTATTCATTTGTTTTTTGATTCTATTAGAAAATAAAGGATACTTCAAGCAAACCAAATTTTTTACATCAACGATTGCTTGTTTCCTGACAAAAACTCTGATATTCTTATCTCTTTCATCCTCACTAACATTTTGTCAATGATGTTGATATACAGCAAATAGCATAATCAAATGACTAATAAGAAATGGGCTGTAAAACGTATTACTGTGAATTTAGCAGCACAGGAGGCCGAAAAATTGGAAAAGTATTGTCAGCAAACTGGTAGACCAGCAACTGACGTGATTCGGGAATTGATCCGAGGATTGTCTGTAGCTGAAGACACCAATGATAGTAACAGATAAGGAGGCAGACAATAAATTAAGAGTACAAAGAAAAAGAAACAAAGAAGAAAGGAAAAATTTGTTTTTGCTTTCAACTTTTTACTTTATTTGACTCTTTTACTGATTTGTCTGGGTGTTTTGAATCCTTGGACTGTGGATGGAATACAAATAGCAAATTCCGACACCAACCCAGTTACAATTTGTAAAGAAATTGAAAAGGAAGGGCGGAATGCGCGTTGCAATCATTGGTGCGGGACTGGCTGGGCTAGCAACCGCTGTAGATTTAGCTGATGCTGGCTGTGAAGTCCAGATTTTTGAGTCCCGTCCGTTTGTTGGTGGAAAAGTTAGCAGCTGGGTAGATGAAGATGGCAACCATATTGAAATGGGGTTGCATGTCTTCTTTGGCAACTACAATCAGTTGTTGAAATTGATGAAGAAGATGGGAGCCTTTGAAAACCTGCTTCCTAAAGAACACATTCATACCTTCATCAATAAGGGAGGACAGATTGGTGCGCTTGATTTTCGTTTCTTTATGGGTGCGCCTTTCAATGGTTTAAAGGCCTTTTTTACTACCTCTCAACTCTCATGGCTAGATAAGTTGCAGAACGCTATAGCACTTTCTACAAGTCCTGTTGTCAGGGGTTTGGTAGACTTTGAGGGTGCGATGCAAAATATTCGTAACTTAGACAAAGTTAGCTTTGCTGAATGGTTCCGTAGTCACGGTGGTAGTGATGGCAGTATTAAGCGGATGTGGAACCCTATTGCCTATGCTTTGGGTTTTATTGATTGCGAGAACATATCCGCCCGTTGTATGCTGACAATTTTTCAGTTATTCGCTGTAAGAACAGAAGCATCAAAACTGCGGATGCTTAAAGGTTCACCCTATGAATACTTGCATAAACCGATTTTGGAGTATCTAGAAGCGAGAGGAACAAAAATTTATACTCGCCGGAGAGTACGAGAAGTTCAATTTGCTGAGGAAGGAGAACAAACCCGTGTCACTGGTTTGGTAATTGCTCATGGTGACACAGAAGAAAACATTACTGCTGATGCGTATGTAGCTGCCTGTGATGTGCCGGGAATTCAGCGCCTCTTGCCTCAACAATGGCGTAAGTGGACAGAATTTGACAATATTTACAAGTTGGATGCAGTTCCTGTGGCAACGGTGCAGCTACGATTTGATGGTTGGGTAACAGAACTGCAAGATGCAGAAGCACGCAAACAGCTAAATCACTCAGCAGGGATTGATAATTTGCTATATACTGCTGATGCCGATTTTTCTTGTTTTGCTGATTTAGCTTTGACTAGCCCTGCTGATTATTATCGGCAAGGGCAGGGTTCTTTGTTGCAGGCAGTGCTGACACCAGGAGATCCGTTTATTAAAAAAAGCAATGAAGAAATTGCCCAGCACGTTTTGGCACAAGTACACGAGTTGTTCCCATCATCAAGGGAATTAAACATGACTTGGTACAGTGTAGTTAAGCTAGCTCAGTCTTTGTACAGAGAAGCACCGGGGATGGATATTTATCGTCCTCGTCAAAAAACCCCTGTGGCTAATTTCTTCCTCGCAGGGAGTTATACACAGCAGGATTACATCGATAGCATGGAAGGAGCAACTATTTCAGGAATGCTTGCGGCAAAAGCTATTTTGGAAACTGTGAAAAAATAGTTTTGATCCAAAATTTCAAATCCAAAATCTCAAATCCAAAATCTAATGTCTGATTGGTTAGAACATACAGTGCAGATGGAAGTAGAGGCTCCTATAGATTTAGTATGGAGTCTTTGGTCTAATTTGGAGCAAATGCCCCGCTGGATGAAGTGGATAGATTCGGTGACGGTTCCTGAAGATAACCCCGATATCTCATTGTGGAAATTGAAATCTGGTGGTTTTGAATTTACCTGGAAATCCCGGATTATCAAAGTCATTCCTCATCAAATCATCCAATGGGAATCTATCGATGGTTTACCGAATCGGGGAGCTATTCGCTTTTACGATCGCCATACCAGTAGTATCGTTAAACTGACTGTTGCCTATGCTATCCCTGGTATCCTGGGCAAAATCATGGATAGTCTGTTTTTGGGACGATTAGTTGAATCAACTTTACACGCGGATTTAGAGCGATTTAAGCAATATGCCTTACAAAAAAAGGCTGAAGTCTAAAGGTTGTAGCCGCCCTCAGGGAAGTCTACATCCTTGATACTTCATCTTTTTTTACCACGTTGGATCGCTAAACAAATTTATCGTTAATTCTTCACATCCGTCTGGAACTGAGCTAATACAAGCACGAATGATTTCTCCATCGTCTAGTTCCACTGTACAAGCGTGACAAGTACCCATCAGACAACCAGTGGGAATAATTACCTCTGCTCGATCAGCAACATCTAGCAGGGGTTCTCCCACTTGGGCGTCAACTGTAACATCATCTGGTAAGAAATGGACACGCACAGTCATAATTTTGAGCTTACTACGACAACAAAGGAGTCAAATCTAAGTGCTGTTCAATTTCTGTGGCAAGGGAATCTAAAAGGTTTTCGCGCTGATCTCGATAGTTGGCAACCCCTGTAGGCAGAGATTTTAAACCTCTTTGTTGACGCAGGCGATTTAACCAAGCACGACGCCAAGGCCCATTGTCAAATATACCGTGGAGATAAGTACCCCAAACTGATTGACAACTATCCACTAAGCCTAAATTCGGGTCGTCAAATAGAGGATAGTAGGATTGGGAATCTATTCCTTGGGTTTCGATACGCGATCGCCCTTGATGAATTTCAAATCCAGTCACAGGTAAACCCATTTGGGGATGATTAGAAGTCACTTGACGTTGGCGGGCAATTTTTTGTCCCGTTATGACTGTTTTGATCGGTAATAGTCCTAAGCCTTGAAATCTGCCTGCTTGCCCTTCAATACCTTCTGGATCGGCAATCATTTGACCAAGGATTTGAAAACCACCGCAGATACCCAAAACTGTACCACCTGCTGCTGCATAGTTTTGAATTGCCTCTGCCATACCAGTTCTTTGGAGTAACAGCAAGTCAGCAATTGATGTTTTCGTACCTGGGAGAATTACGGCATCTGGATGTCCTAATTCTTGCTTGGGACTTAAGTATTTTACCATCACTGTTGATTCTGATTCCAATGGGTCAAAATCGGTAAAATTAGATATTCTGGGTAATCGAATCACACTGATATGGAGATCTGCACTGGATTTATGCGATTTACGTTCAAATAAATCTAAAGAATCCTCCGCCGGAAAAATAGTTTCTAAGTAAGGAATTACACCAAGTACCGGAATGCCCGTACGTTCTTCTAACCATTTAATCCCAGGTTCCAGCAGCGATCGCTGTCCCCGAAACTTGTTAATAACTACACCCCGAATCAAAGCCCGTTCTTCTGGTTCGAGTAATTCTAAGGTTCCAACTACATGGGCAAAAGCACCACCCCGATCAATATCAACTACCAGTAAAGTCGAAGCATTCAAATGTTTTGCCACTCGCATATTAGTTAAATCACGGTGCTTAAGGTTAATTTCTGCCGGACTACCAGCACCCTCACAAACCAGCAAATCAAATTCTGTTGACAAATGCTGTAAAGACTCTTCGATTGACCGCCATCCCAGTTCAAAATACTGCTCGTAATAATCCGCAGCGCTCACTTTTCCTATGGCTTTACCCTTAATAATTACTTGGGAAGTCATATCACCTTGGGGTTTGAGTAAAATCGGGTTCATTTCTACCCAAGGTACAACCCCCGCAGCCCAGGCTTGTACTGCTTGTGCATAACCAATTTCTCCACCACTAGCTGTGACATAAGCATTTAAAGCCATATTCTGACCTTTAAAGGGAGCCACCCGCCAGCCACGCCGCGACAAAATGCGACAAATAGCCGCCGTCAACAGTGATTTCCCCGCGTGGGATGTTGTTCCCACCACCATAATTGCTTTCATATTCAACTGTTTTTCCGATCAGGAATGATAATATTAAAAGCATGAAGTGTAATATAGCAATGCTGTTTGAGTGATCAGATTACTCGTTAAATAGTCATTGATTATTCATCATTTATCATTAGCTTTGGATAAATGATAAATGAGTCAGGATAAACAATGACCTTACGTAACATCTCACATCAAGTCACCAAGCCATAGTAAAGACTTCATAAATGCAGTTGAGACTTCCGTATATATTGTTCCCGCTTCCAAGCGACTCTTAACTTTTTAATTAAAAATTGGTTAGTGGTTATTGGTAAATCACCAACTACCAAGCAACTACCAACTACCAACTAAGTACCAACTAACAACAAATTCTAAAATGGTAGCGTGAACCAACGAGCTACAACATCTAAAAAGCGATCGCGCCATGTTATAGTCGGCAAAGTCTGGCGCTGCAATTGTTCTACTATCTGACGACCAAGGGGTGTGAGGCGAAAACTATCTGTAATTCCTTGACCATCAACTTCGCGTCGCAGTACACCTACTTTTATCAACCATACCAAAGAGTTGTCTGCTCTTAATTCAGACAAAGCAGCTTTGGTGTAGCCTTTGTTAACACCGGAATTGCCAACAATTTCACTCATTGCTACCCGCTCTGAAAGCATCGCCGCAAATAAACCAAAATTAAAAGGAGAACAAAGTAGCGATCGCTTGGCTCTTTCTACGGTTTTAGATGGGTATGTCAGGGTTTTCTGATTTTGAGCGTTAACAGCAGGCATTTTGGTTTCCAGTTATTCAGTTTTATTTTCCTGTAATTATTGTAAATTATTGTAAAATTTCAAGTGCATCAATAATTTCAAATTTAGGAAGGTAAATTATGCCTCTAGCAGTTGGGACAGATGCACCTGCTTTTACCGTTAAAGATACTAACGGCAACACTGTTTCTTTATCTGATTTCAAAGGTAAAACAGTGGTTCTGTATTTTTACCCCAAAGACGACACTCCGGGCTGCACAAAGCAAGCTTGTAGTTTCCGTGATGCTAAGGAACAATACACAAGTAAAGATATTGTGGTGCTGGGTGTAAGTGCAGATGATGAAGCTTCACACCAAGCATTCACCCAAAAATATAATCTTAACTTTCCACTACTAGCTGACACCAAAGGTGAGTTAATTAAAGCCTACGATGTCGATGGTGGTGGTTATGCTAAGCGTGTTACCTACGTAATAGATGGCAATGGCAAAATTATTCATGTTGACTCTAGTGTCAACACCTCTACCCATGCCAGCGATATTTTAGCTACCTTGGGATTGTAAATTCAGCTTGCACACAATCAAGAGTTAAAGAGTCAATAATCCAAATTATTGACTCTTGACTGTGCCAAATTTAAATTTTG
>Ga0073934_10006184_pt1 | contig 17681 bp, 17 predicted proteins | sample LarsenN4metaG_FD_76834 | JGI IMG/M metagenome (GOLD analysis project Ga0073934, IMG submission 76834) | Hot spring sediment bacterial and archeal communities from British Columbia, Canada, to study Microbial Dark Matter (Phase II) - Larsen... ... | reverse complement strand
TGCAATGAAGATGTTCCGGGATCGATTTCCATCGCCGCTGGGCGAATTGTTGTTGGTTTGGCGCATGCCGGATGAGGCGCTGTGCGCGTTGCTCTTCGAGGCGGATGACGGAAACTTCGATAACTGCGAATGGTCGGCGGCGCCGTTGGCGATGCGGGAAGCCCTGGAGGCATACTTCCGCGGGCGCATCGAAGCCATCGATACGATTCGCGTCGCGCTAGCCGGCACTCCGTTCCAAAACACTGTGTGGGCTGAACTCCGCCAAATACCAGCGGGCCAGACTGCTTCCTATGGAGAGTTGGCGGCTCGCATCGGGAGGCCAAAAGCCAGCCGGGCGGTCGGTCTGGCGAACGGATCGAATCCGATCGCCATTGTTGTGCCGTGCCACAGAGTGATTGGAGCCAACGGCTCATTGACCGGCTATGGCGGGGGGCTCGATCGCAAACGCTGGCTGCTTTCCCATGAGCAATCCGCGATGCTCACGGCAGGGGATCAGCTTCGCCTGTTTGATTCAGCTACCAAGCGATATAACCGCTAGCCGTGACCTTGCCGTCGCGCAAGACCTGGTATTGGTTGCGGTCCGGGCTGAACTCCTGGAAGCGCACGGTCTCAAGCGGTGTATTGCCCGCTAACACGAGCAGCATCTTCTTCGGATCCGTTGGATGGTCGGCGGCCAATGCCAAAGCTTCGTATTCGGAAGCGTAGGTCTTACCGTCGACCGTAAACGCCGCACCGTCGAAACTGACCGGCAGCCGGCCGCCAAGCCGCTCCAGCGCTGCGTTGGTCTCGGGCCGCCCGATGAAAATGACGCTGTGCGTCTTCAGAAGATCCTCGGTCAATTCGAAGTCCTTCACTATCGGGATTGCGGCTTCGTAGATGTTCTGCAGGTGAAGCTGAATGCGTTCCGCGGTGTAGCGGTTGGCGCCGGCTTCGCTCGAAGTTCCATAAACAATGAGTGCGTTCTGGAAACGGGCGATTATGTGGTTCAGCGAGTAGGCCGGACCACCGTTATCGCCGGGCAGTCCCGTCCCGTCCAGCCACGCTCGGAAGAACCCGTCCAGGTTTCTGCCTGCCGCCTTCCCCGCTGCATCCGTGAACTGCGCTGTGGTGACCGTCTTTGTCGTGTTGGCTTTGTAGAACTCCCGCATGAAGTTGAGGAACGTCTCGTCGCCCATTTCGCGGCGCAGTGCATCGAAGAGCAGCGTCCCCTTGGTAGCCGCCGTTTCCATCCACTCCTGACTGCGGTAGTCAACTTCGACCGCGCGCAAGGGGCGGTCGCTCAGGCGGGCAGCGGCACGGTAACTGGCGCGCCACTGCGCAAGTTGCCGGTCCCAATCGCCGCCGGCGAGCACGCCGTAGTAGCGGCTGCTGCCTGCCGTGATCCACGTGTCACCGCCGGTTGCCGGGAGCAGATACCCCTTCCACAGCTTGTCTTCGGCGACCGGCGCCGGGCTTGTTTTCTTGTCCCCGGCTTTCTTCACAGGGTTGCGGCGCTCAGCTTCGTTAGCGGCGATCCACTCCTTCGCCTGCTGCGACAGTTCACCTGAGATCAGCTTGTATCCTCCCGAATGAATGCCATTATTGCCGGGGTACCGATCGGTTTCGTACTTGTTAGGAACCCATTCGCGCTGATTTGGCTTGCCGAAAACCGCCCACAGCATGTATTTCTCGGCCATTTCGGCACTGGCGACCTTTGCATCAAATGACGTGCTTGACACCAGCGGCGGAGTGCGGAAAGCCAGAAACGCAAAGCTCTCGTCGATCTTGCCCTTGTGCTGATCGTACAGTTCCACCCATTTGACGTCGCGGTTGGAAGGGCTCCACGGGATATGCGCCGGACGCGCATGCGGGTCTGGGTTGGTTTCCAGCCGCACCTGAAGGTCCTTGGCGTTGTTGCAGCCCCAGTAGAAGCCTTCCGTCCCGCCGAACCAGTCGTTCTTCGAACTGCGGTAGAGGCGGGTCTTGTAGGTGCCGAGTTCATACATGGCGATCTCGTCGTTCTTGGCGTCGCCGATCAGCCACTCATTGGTATAAAGCCCGTTGTTCTTAGTGGTGAGGTACTCCACCACCTTGTCGATATTGGTTCCGTATTGGATCGCCTTACGCGCGCGGAAAGCGACCGGGGTTCCGGCTACATTGAACGGACTCTGGCGGATGGTGGTTTCCGTGAGCACTACGCCCGCATCGTTCTGATACCAGTCCGTGCCGCTTTGAATACCGCCCGGATAAGACTGCATCAGCACGCGGTGCCCCTTGGTTGGCTTCACGTCGAGCATCACGTTGGTCTGCTCGGCCAAGGTGAGCGGCCACATCGTGATGTGGGCGACCATCATGCGGCCATCGCGAGTCGCCTTGCCCGTGGCGGCAAAGGCGCTGCAGCGTTCCGTGACGGGAACGTCGCGCTTCGGGTCAAAATAATCAGGCGCGCGCAGACCCAGACCTTCCAAGCCCGTGGGAATCATGTCGGCGGCGGGTCCGAGCAATCCCAGCTCAGTGACCGTGTTTGCAGCGACGATGTCGGCAAGGTCGATGTTGCGGCCCATGTACTTCGCCTTAGCCGCGGCGGCGCCATCGGCGATGCCCTTCATCTCCTGCAAGATCTCGTCATCGAAGCCTTTCAGAAACACTGCACTCGCGGTGGCCCTGCCGTTGGACCAGGCGCGCGCCTTGGACTTGGCGTCCAGTTGCGAAGCGCAGCGGTCGACGTAGCCTTCGATTTCCTTGGCCATCAGGTAGCCGTGCTGAAAGCCGCGCTCGTAGGGTTCGCCTTCAATGTGCAGGTAGATCCATCCGCCCGTGGGATAGCGGTAGGCGGGACCAAAGGTCTTGATGGCAGCCTTGTTCGGCCAGTTTCCGGGAGCGGCAGCTTCGTCAATGCTGACGCCTTCCACCCAGAATTTACCGGTGAACTCACCGCCTTGGGCGGCGCGGATCTCGATCGCATCCTTGGCGCGAGTCGCGGTAAAGCGCAGCTTCAGTTGGGTCCATTCGCGCGTACCGCCAAGCGATTCGGCGTGCGCGTCGAAGGGCATCGAGGCCATTGCCAGCGTCGCGCCGACGGCAACGGGAGATCGCCCTGTATCGCGCACCTTGAGGTTCTCGGTGCGGAGCCAGGCACGCAGTTCGTAATGCTTGCCGACCTGAAGCGAGAGGGGCTCCGAGCGGACAACGGCTTCCGAGGCATTACCGGCGGGTTCTACTCTCAGAGATGGTTTGCCCTCGCGCGTCACCTGGCTGTCAACGGCGGCTTTACCGGTCTGAACGCTCCAGCCTTTGGGAGTTCCCTGCCCTGTGAACGCGCTTTGGAACAGGCTGGCAGGAGCCGCGGCGACGCAGAAGCTCAAGCCAACAATCAGAGCCAGACTTTGATACACCACAAGACCACCCCTCTCTCGATTCCAATACTAAGCCGGTTTCTTTGCAGGATAACAGTCTCCTGCTAACGAGGAAGGCTGCTGGCTGCGACGAGTACCTTCACCTCGGCAGGCTGCAACGGCCGGTAGTGGCCGATCTGAAGTTCGCCGATGCGCAGAGGACCGATCGCCACGCGAACGAGTTTCAAGACCTTGCTCTCCAACGCTTCCACCATCCGCCGCACCTGCCGGTTACGGCCCTCGGTGATGGTGATCTCGAAGAATGTCTTCGATTCCGAGTCACGAATTCTTTCGACACGCGCCGGGCGAGTCGGGCCGTCTTTCAGTTCCAGCCCCTGGCGCAACTGCTGCAACTGCCCGTCGCTCAGCAGCGTGGAGGTTTTCACGAGGTACGTCTTGGGAACGTGATAATCCGGATTCGTCATCCGCTCGGCCAGATCCGTGTCGTTCGTCATGATCAACAGTCCGCTGGTTTCCATGTCCAAACGGCCCACTGGAAAAACCCACTGCTCGACATCTTTCAATAAGTCATAGACGGTCGGCCGGCCGTCGGGGTCCTTGTAGGTCGTCAAATACCCCTTCGGCTTGTAGAGAAGAAGATGGACTTTCTTTTCCACCCTCAGGGGCTTGCCGTCGAAGAAGACCTGGTCGCGATTCAAGTTGACCCACTGCTCCGGGTCGCGCACGACCTTGCCGTTTACTTTCAGGCGGCCTTGCTCGATCCAGGCGCGCGCCTCGGTTCTGGAACCGATGCCGGCCTTGGATAAAACGCGGTCAAGCGTCTTGACCATGGGAGCGGGCCTTTTGGGCGGCGCCGGATGTTTGGCGACAGGGAATTGCTTCGGTCTATTCCTCGGACCGGGTCCCCGTTTGGAACTGCTGGCCATCATCATCACTATGCACTGGTTTGGATGCTGCCTGCTCGGCGCGCAGGCAGGCCTCGATACCTGCGATGTAAGCCGGGTAGCGCAGCGTCAGCCCGAGTACCCGGCACACGGCACGGCCGTCGACGCGGCGGTTCGCGCGGCGCGTTTCGCTGAGCAGAGCGGCCGGCGCCGGTTCCGGCAAGGGTACGCTAAACAACCGCGCGCAGTACTCCGCGATTTCGCGGGATTCACAGGGGCGTTCATCCGCAACCGGCCATGCCCCCGTTGCCTCTGAGTCCAGTGCGGCCAGCGCCAGTGCGGCGAGGTCATCCACGTGGATGCGGCTGACGTAGTTCGAACCATCACCCCACAGGCGGAACTTGCCCTCGCGCACTGATGCGTGAACCCCTCGAAACGGCCCGTAAATGGCCGCTGGCCGGAGGATCATGGAGGAGCGCACGGCAAACGCAACCGCGGTCTCGGCTTGGACGCGTAGGCGTTCGCGAGGCGTGCGCGGGGCCGGCCTTGTCTTTTCGTCAACGTCGCGTGTGGCCCCATACACTCCTGTGGTGGACAGATAAACCATGCGCTGCGGTTTGCCGTAGAGAGCGGTAAGCAATTCCGGAGTCGGATCCGATGGGCCCTCGGCCAGAGGCACCGAATGCAGAACCCGAACCCCGCCGGGTACTCGTTCGTAAAGCGCACGCAGAGTTTCCGGGTCGGCCGAATCGAGCCGCACGTTCTCGACACCGGCGACCTCGCTCCGGCCGGTCCGGGTTGTCACGATGACGCGTTCGCCACGCTCGGCCAGCAAGCGGGCAACACGGCTTCCCGTGAACCCGCAGCCCAGGATCAGGTACGCCGGCTTGTTCACGCTTTCGGATACTTCCAGGGGGAACGATAGGCGCGGGACAACAGCCTGTTGGCTGACCTGTCGTTTGTGATGACCTCCCGCCTGCCGTCCCAATCGAGACTCTTCCCTGCCCGGACACTTGCCATGGCGAGCAGGCTCATGTTCGTGGAATAGTGACCCTTCTCGATGTCGCTCACCGGCCGGCGGCCAGTCTTAATGGCATCCAGAAGATCCGCCCACAGTTCGCGGATATTTTGATCGTCAGGGGCGTTCAGCTTGGGATTCTCGTGAATCGTGGGCCGCTTGCGGTCCGTCGGGTAGAAGGTCCAGCCATCTCGCCAGCCCAAGTGCAGCGTACCCTCGGTGCCGTAGAAGTAGCAGCCAATCGCGGTGGTTTCCGCATTATTGCCGGCGTAGGTGCGGTGTTCCCAATGTGCAGTGAACGAATCGAAGTCAAACGTCGCGATTTGGGTATCGGGCGCCGTAGTCGTGTCTTCGCGAATCCGTCGCGCGGCGGTGGAATAGACCCGCTTTGGCCATTGCTCACCGCGTTCTTCCGCCCACCACAGAATCTGGTCGAACCAGTGAATGCCCCAGTCACCGATCGTGCCATTGGCGTAATCGAGAAACTGGCGGAAGCCGCGCGGGTGGATCGCGCGATTATACGGACGGAAGGGCGCGGGTCCGCACCACATGTTCCAATCCAGTCCCGCAGGCGGGGCCGAATCCTCCACCTTCTTGCCCGGTCCGCCGGCGCTGTGGACAAATGCCCGCACGGAGCCAATCTTGCCTGCCTTGCCGCTGAGCAGGAACTGGCGCGCGCTTATGTTATGGGGCGAGACGCGGCGATGGGTGCCAACCTGAACGGCGCGGTTTGCGGCGCGTGCCGCGTTCACCATCGCGCGTCCCTCTCTCAACGTGTGGCTGATCGGCTTTTCCACGTAAACGTGCGCGCCCTGCTTCACTGCCTCGATCATCGCCAGCGGGTGCCAGTGATCGGGCGTGGCGACGATGCAGATTTCCGGCTTCTCCTTGGCCAGCATTTCGCGGTAATCGCGATAGCGCTTGGGCTGATCGCCGGAGGCCTTCACAACTCTCTCATAGGCCGGGTTGATCTGGTTCTCATCGACATCGCAAAGGGCGACTACTTTGGACTCGCCCGCCTCCATAGCGCAGGTGAGTATGTTCATCCCCCACCAGCCGGTACCGATCAACGCGGTGGTGTACTTCTTGCCTTGAGCGCGCAGCAGCGGCGCGGCCGAAAGGCCCGCGATAAACGAACGTCGCGTCGGATTCATGCCAGACTCACTTTACTACTGTTGATGTTTGCGTAGTTCAAGCTTGGCGATCGATTCAAGGTGAACTTCGTCCGGACCATCGGCCAGCCTGAGTGTCCGGATGGAGGCCCAGGCATAGGCCAGGGGGAAATCGTCGCAAACACCGGCGCCGCCATGCGCCTGAATGGCGCGGTCCAGGACATTGAGCGCTACGTTTGGCGCGACCACCTTGATCATGGCGATTTCCGTGCGCGCCTCCTTGTTGCCGGCCCGGTCCATCATGCGCGCCGCATGCAGCGTGAGCAGCCGCGCCTGGTCAATCTCAATACGCGATTGCGCGATCGCGTGCCGCAACGCACCCTGCTCGGCCAGCGGCTTGCCAAAAGCGATGCGCGACTGCGCCCGCCGGCACATCGACTCCAGCGCGCGTTCCGCCATCCCGATGGAGCGCATACAGTGGTGAATCCGCCCAGGGCCCAGGCGCCCCTGAGCGATCTCGAAACCGCGGCCTTCCCCGAGCAGCAGATTCGATGCGGGCACGCGCACATTTTCAAACACCAGTTCGCCATGGCCGTGAGGCGCGTCGTCGTAGCCGAAGACGTTGAGCATGCGCAGCACCTTGACGCCGGGCGTGTCCATCGGAACGAGAATCATCGACTGTTGTTGATGCCGGGGAGCAGATGGGTCCGTCTTGCCCATGAAGATGATGATCTTGCAGCGCGGATCGCCGGCTCCCGAGGTCCACCACTTGCGGCCGTTCAAAATGTAATCACCGCCATCGCGGACAATGGACGCCTCAATGTTGGTGGCGTCGGAGGAAGCCACACCCGGTTCGGTCATCGCGAAACAGGAGCGGATTTCACCGGCGAGCAGCGGCTTAAGCCAGCGCTCCTTTTGTTCGGGAGTACCGTAGCGCACCAGCACCTCCATGTTGCCGGTGTCCGGGGCCGAGCAGTTAAAAACTTCAGGCGCGAGAAACGAGCGTCCCATGATCTCGCACAGGTGGGCGTACTCCTCGTTCGAAAGTCCGGCCCCGTATTCACTTTGCGGAAGAAAGAGGTTCCACAACCCGGCCGCGCGCGCTTTGGGCTTGAGTTCTTCGATGACCACAGATGGCAACCAGCGCTGCGATTCAGGTAGGCGCTTCTCCGCGAAGAACCGCGACTCATTCGGATAAATATGCTCGCTCATGAAGCTGAGCAATCTCTGGCGCAGATCGGAAACCGGCATATGGATAGCTACTATAACCGCTTTCCTCACTTAAGTACTGGAGGCCGAAAAAGTACATAAGTTTTAGTACTTTATGGTTCGTTGATTATTGTTAAATCTTTTAGTTTAGGGAGAATATTCTCCTAAGGAGAACTGCTGGATGCGAATTCTTTCAGGAGTCGTTTTATTGGCTGGCGCTTCCTCGCTGCTTCAAGCGGGTGAGATTCTCAGCCACGACACTTATGGCCTGTTGAGCGGCGCTACGGCCACGAATTATATTGTCGGGGCGCCAGGGCTCGCCTCGCCCGGAAACATCAACGACGCCGCCGGCCCGTTTCGCTTCCCCCGGGGAATCGGGTTGGACGGCACGGTGGGAATCATCATAACCAAGGCGAGCGGGTCGTTCCTCTGCTCCGGCGCAATGATTAGCGCGGGCGCTGTGCTGTCGGCAGCCCACTGCTTCACCGACAATCTTGGCAACAACAACACCACCAGTGTCGCTGTAACCGCATTTCCAAACGGAACCACGACAAGTTCGACTCTGACTGCTCCAGGTTCTGAAATATACATCCCCGACGCCTATGACGGCAGTGCGATCAGCGATTTCGACATTGCGATCATCCGCCTTGGAGCCTCGTTCGGCGCTGGAGTGGATATCTACGACACGTTCGGCGCATTTGACACAGTTTCGCGAAGCGCCTATACGAATGTTGGTTTCGGCGCGCGGGGCGCGGGAGCAACTGGCGCCACCTTGCCCGCCGGCTCGAGAAGGCGAGGGTTTAATAACTTTGATTTCTTCAACAGCCCTGGCGTGCTCGTTTCCGATTTCGACAATGGTCTGGGCGGAAACAACGCATCCTGCTACATAGCCGGCGTTTTCTGCACCTCGTTCGATCTCGGCCTCGGAGCTTTTGAATCCTCGACCGCCGGCGGCGATTCCGGCGGCCCCGTGTTCCTGGGCGGAAGAATTGTCGGCGTAACGTCGTTTGGCGCCAGAATCGGATCTCCACCGGATATCGATGGAGTTTTGAATTCGACATTCGGCGAATTTAACGGCTTTGTGTACACCGGTTTCCACGAAGATTGGATTGCCAGTGTGCTGGCCATTCCAGAGCCGGGCACATGGTTGCTCTGCGTTGCCGGTCTGGGCGCCGTCGCGGCGCTGCGACGGCGCATCCAGCGCGGCTAGTCGATCGGTCCATGTCCCGGGGAGCCGGGCTCCCCGGGACAACCCGCCTTTCTGCCATCTTGCCCCTCGACGCCTCCCACGATATCTTAGGTAGTTCACATTATGGCCTCCAACGTAGCGATCACAGTGGCCCGAGGCGACGGCATCGGCCCGGAAATCATGGACGCGACCCTGTTCATCCTTCGCGAAGCAGGCGCTCGCCTCGATATCGAAGAAATCGAGATTGGTGAAAAGGTTTACCTGCGCGGGAACTCCGCCGGCATCGAGCGCAGTTCCATCGACTCGCTGCTGCGCACCAAGGTTTTCCTGAAGGCTCCCATCACGACTCCGCAGGGCGGAGGCTTCAAGAGCCTGAACGTGACCACGCGCAAACTGCTTGGCCTGTACGCCAACGTGCGGCCCTGTGTCGCCTACGATCCTTATGTCAGGACCAAGCATCCTGGCATGGACGTCGTCATAGTTCGCGAGAACGAAGAGGATCTCTACGCCGGAATCGAATACCAGCACACACCCGACCAGGTGCAGTGCCTGAAAGTGATCACCCGCGGCGGCTGCGAGCGGATTGTCCGCTACGCCTTCGACTATGCCGTCCGGAATGGCCGCAAAAAGGTCACCTGCTTCACCAAAGACAACATCATGAAGCTGACCGACGGCCTGTTCCACAAGGTGTTCGATGAAATCGGGCCGGAGTACCCGACAATCGAAAAGGAACATTGGATCGTCGATATCGGCGCCGCTAAGTTGGCCGACACGCCGGAAGCGTTCGACGTAATCGTGATGCCGAACCTGTACGGCGACATCCTGTCCGATGTCGCCGCGCAAATTGCGGGTTCTGTGGGTCTGGCCGGATCGGCCAACATCGGCCTGAAATACGCCATGTTCGAGGCGATCCACGGCTCGGCGCCCCGCCGCGCCAACCAGAATCTGGCGAACCCCTCCGGGCTGTTGCTGGGCGCGGTGATGATGCTGATCCATATCGATCAAGCTGACATCGCAGAGCTTGTACACAACGCCTGGCTGCGAACTATTGAGGACGGCGTTCACACTTATGACATTTTCAAAGACGGCATTAGCAGGCAGAAGGTCGGCACCAAGGAGTTCGGCGAGGCGGTGGTCGCGCGGATTGGCCAGCGGCCAGAGAAGCTGAAGGCGGTCAGCTACAGCGGAGCGAAGAAGCAAACGGTATCGGCCTCATCCGCGGCGGCGCACACCTCCGGCAAACGCGAGTTGGTTGGTGTGGACGTGTTTGTCCACCATGCGCCGGGCGATCCAACCATCGTCGGCAGGCTGATGGAAGGCTTCGCCGGCGACGGTTTGAAACTGGTGATGATCTCCAACCGCGGAGTCAAGGTCTACCCGGACCCGCTGCCCGATACGTTGACCTGCGATTCGTGGCGCTGCCGCTTTCAGAGCGCGACGGACGACCCTGTGATCAAGCACAGCCAGATTCTGAGCCTATTGCATCGTGTCTGTTCCGGCGGAGCCGACTGGGTGAAAACCGAGCATCTTTACAACTACGACGGCAAGGCGGGATACTCGCTGGGCCAAGGCCAGTAACAGCGTGGAGCCCGGTTCTCCCATTGTTGGCGTGATCATGGGGAGCGTCTCGGACTGGGAGACGCTCCAACACGCCTGCGCTCTCCTGGCCGAGTTCGGTGTGCCGTTCGAGAAAAGGGTGGTCTCGGCGCATCGGACGCCAAAGTGGATGGCCGAATATGCCGAAAGCGCGCGCGCGCGCGGAATTCAGGTGATCATCGCCGGCGCCGGTGGAGCGGCGCATCTGCCCGGTATGGTTGCGGCACATACTACGCTTCCAGTGCTGGGCGTGCCGGTTCAAAGCAAGGCGCTGAACGGCCTGGATTCACTCCTCTCCATTGTGCAAATGCCGGGAGGCGTTCCGGTCGGCACGCTGGCGATTGGCAAGGCGGGCGCCACGAATGCAGCCTTGTTAGCTGTATCGATTCTTTCGCTGTCAGATTCCCATCTTGCCCTGAAGCTGGAGCGGTGGCGGCACGCGCAGACCGAAAAAGTTCTCGGAGAGCGACTGGATTGAGCCAGGCGATCCTTCCCGGCGCCACGCTGGGCGTTCTCGGCAGCGGCCAACTCGGCCGTATGTTCACCATCGCGGCCCGCAGAATGGGCTACCGTGTGATCACCTTCAGCCCGGACTCCGACACGCCGACTGGCCAGGTGGCGGACGAAGAGATCGAGTCGTCCTATGATGATCTCGACCGCGTGCGGGAGTTCGCTTCGCGGGTCGCGGTGGTGACGTTCGAGTTTGAGAACGTGCCCGCCGCCACGGCGGAGGCGGCTTCAGAGAAAGCGCCCGTCCGCCCAAAGGGTTCTGTTCTCCACACAACCCAGCATCGTTTGCGTGAGAAACAGTTTCTTAAGAAGAACGGCTTTCCTCACGCTCCTTTCGAGACGGTGCGCGACGCTGCCGGCTTGGATCAGGCGATCGGGCGGATCGGGCTTCCAGCGGTTCTGAAAACGGCTGGATTCGGTTACGACGGGAAAGGCCAAACGCTGCTGCGCAGCCGCGCGGATGCCTCCGCCGCAATCGAGCGCCTGAACGGCGGCGAGGCGGTGCTCGAAGCTTTTGTCGATTTCGACCGGGAAGTCTCGGTGGTGGCCGCACGCGGACAACAAGGCGAATTTGTGCACTTTGGTGTGGTGGAGAACCGGCACCGGCGTCACATTCTGGACGTGACAATTGCACCGGCCCAAATCGAGCCGCGCACGCGAGACGAAGCCATCGAGATCACCCGCGCCGTGTTGGAGACGCTCGAAGTGGTTGGCGTGCTGTGCGTCGAGTTCTTCTTGACGCGTTCCGGAAAACTGCTGATCAACGAACTTGCGCCGCGGCCCCACAATTCCGGACATTTCTCATTCGACGCCTGCCTCACCAGTCAGTTTGAGCAGCAGTTGCGGGCAGTGTGCGGGCTCCCGCTGGGTTCGACCGAACTGCTGCGGCCGGCTGCGATGGCCAACCTGCTGGGCGATCTGTGGGAGAGCGGCGAGCCTGACTGGGCTGCGGCATGCGCCTTCCCCAACGTCAAACTGCACCTCTACGGCAAGGCCGAGGCAAGGAATGGCAGGAAAATGGGCCACTTGACAGCCCTGGCCTCTGGTCCGGAGGAGGCAGCCCGTATTGCAATCGAAGCTCGCAGGGCCCTGGCTCCTCATGTCTCGATCCTTTGATTTTCGTTTATTGCCCCAGCGCTTCTCCGTTTGCCGGCTGGCCCCAGATGAAGCCATTCCCGGCTGGGCCTGTGCCGGCGGCTTTCTGACCATCACACGTAGCGGTGACGAACTCTCGATCATCTGCGACGAGCGGAATGTTCCTGATGGAATCCAGCAGCAGCCCGGCTGGCGTTGCATTCAACTGCGAGGTCCGTTCGCCTTCGATGAGATTGGAGTCCTGGCGTCGTTCGCGAATCCGCTGGCCGCGGCGGGCGTCGGCATACTTGCCATTTCGACGTTTGATACCGACTTCATTCTGTTTGCTGAAAAGAATTTGGAGTCCGCGTTGCGCGCGTTGACAACTGCCGGGCACCGTCAGATTCCGGCTACGTGACGAACGAGGGGAGCCAGCACCAGCAGGAAAGCCAGAAGCGCCAGCGCCGACGCCGCGCGTTTGTTCCGCCGGTAGGCTACGGCGGCCAGGTACAGCAGACACAGCAGAATCAGCGCGAACTTGGCCCAGGCGCAGAGCGCAGCCGTCCGCGCAAGGCGCTCGGTGGGGGCGAACAGCAGCGCCCGAATCAGGTTGCTGTTTTCGAGCCCATCGAGCAATGCCGCGCCCCAGGCGCCGAACGAGAGCAGGAAGCCGGTGACACGCAACCCCCCGGGTGGCAAGGCTTCGGCGCCTGCCACACAGAGCAGGCTGAAGGCCAACGCATAACACATCAAAAAAAGGAAGTCGAAGCTCAGGTTGTTGATTGCGACATCGGTCAGGTCGCGAGGCTGGCCGACTACCATTTCTTCTAGCCTGTTCCCGTGTTGTTGCGGCGTGGAAGAGGGCCGAGCCCGCCACGCCTTCACGATTTCACGCGCTCTCTCTGCGGACCCAGCCAATTCGAATGTGATAATCCCTTGCGGCGAAGCGTCAGTTCGAAGGGGTGCGCCAAGGTAGCTGAGCAAAGCACTCATACCCACCGTTCCCACCAGCGCACCGATCAGGAGAAACTTGCGTACAGCAAGCGGGAGCAGCTGAAAAGGATGCATAAGACAGCCGGATACCGCAATGTAGCACGCGCGCCGGCTCCGATATCCGGCCGAATTGTGCGATGGTGATCGCATGGCGGATTTGGCGCGGCCCGAGTCATCCTTGAGCCGCGCGATTTCACGCTGCCCGCGCGCCCAAGTCCTGCCCGCCGCGCCCCAGCGATTTTCGGGTTTTGGACCGGGCAGTGGACGGGAAGGGTTTTGCTACACTGGGGAGGACAACCGGTACGCGCCCGTAGCTCAGCTGGATAGAGCGTTTGCCTCCGGAGCAAAAGGTCGCACGTTCGAATCGTGCCGGGCGTACCACCCCTTCTTCAACCGCAGGCGGTACGCCAACAACGGGGGCGGACCCCGATCCCAGGACCTTCTAAGAACACAATACCTGCGCGCGCTGAAGTATCCTGCGTTTAAGCGCAGGCGCCCAGCGGATAGAGATCCCATCATACAGCCAGGTGATCAGTTACAGAAACCACCTCGGTCTGCGCCTCTCGCCAACCCGTATCTGGACTGGAGCAGCGCGCGGTTACGGACGTGGCCGCCATTCGCACGGCGAAGCAGGATCGCTTTGATGACGATTGCTTCTGAGTGGCGAACGATATAAGATGCGGGCTCTATGAGCTACGAAGGTGAAGTACTCACGCAGTGCCCCGGCGACATCAACTTCGCCAACTGCTGGGCGGTCGTCGTCAGCGGCGCCAAGTGGAATCCATGCGGCCACATGCTGCTCTGCTGTGGCACGAACAGTGAAGACTCCTGGTATTTCCACGTGGCGGGGCAGGGCGTGAGGGAAGCGTATGGAGTCTGGGGTTATCCGAAATTCATGCGCGGCGACTCCAACTATTACAAGTACCTCGCCGATAACGGCAAACGCGAAATCCGCAGATTGAACGCCCACATCAAAGACCCTGGAGCGGCGTATCGAAAACTGGAGTCATTAATGGCTGACCGGTGGTTCTGGGGCGTTCTGGTAAACAACTGCGCCAGCTTTGTGAAAGAAATCATAACCGCCGGGGGAGGTTCGCTCGAGGTTCTGCTGAACTGCCCCGATAAGGAATTCGCTTCAAAAGTGGATCAAGCTCTTGACGCGGCAGCCAAAGGGCTTGTCGAAAGCCTGCCCTATGGCCTCAGGCCGTTTTGACCACTCCGATCGAGCGCGACAAACCTTACCCCACGGGTCTGTCGGACAGATTGGTGGAAGGATCGCGTTCCGGCACGCGTACACCGTCCGCCGGAAGTAGTATAAACGTCTCGATGGAACTCAAAACGGTTCACCTCGAAATCCCCGAAAACGGCAATCTCATCTTTGGCCAAAGCCATTTCATCAAGACCGTCGAGGATCTTTACGAAGCCATCGTCAACACCGTCCCGCAGATGAAGTTCGGTATAGCCTTCTGCGAAGCCTCCGGAGCCTGCCTGATCCGGGTCGACGGGAACGATGAGGACCTGAAGGCCTGCGCCACGCGAAATGCCGAAGCCGTAGGCGCCGGGCACACGTTCATCATCTGTCTGCGCGACGGGTATCCGATCAACCTGCTGACGCGGATCAAAGATGTCCCCGAGGTGGTCGGTTTGTTTTGCGCCACCGCGAATCCGGTGCACGTCATCATCGCGGAAACGGGTCAAGGCCGCGGCGTGCTCGGCGTGATCGATGGATCGGCTCCCAAAGGCGTGGAAGGTCCAGCCGATATCGAGTGGCGGCACAGCCTGCTGCGCAAGATCGGATACAAACGTTGAGAAGTCCGAAAGGGACTCATCTGCCCTTCGCGTTTACAAAAAGGAGAGACGCGATGCCGAGACTGACCTTAATTCTCATCTTCGCCCTGTGCGCCGCCTGCCTGCAGGGACAAACGTTGCGCATGATTGCCTGGAACGTCGAAGGCGACGATGCCGACCTGGAAACCGTCGGCCGCGTAGTTGCCGAGCGGCAAGGCATCGACCTGTGGGGTTTCTCCGAAGTGCCCAGCCAGGCGTGGTTCAGCCGCTTCCTGATTGAAGCCGCTGCCGGGGAGACCGGGGCGAAGTTCGAAGGTGTGCTAGGCCACACGGGCGGCGGGGACCGCCTCGCCATCGTCTACAACAGCCTTAAGTATGAACTGGTGGAAGTCGAGGAGCTATCCCACATCAATATCGGCGGTAACGTACGCGCGCCTCTGGTTGCGCACCTCCGGCTGCGCGAGAACGGCAAGGAGTTCAAGTTTGTCGTCAATCACCTGTATCGCGGCAACAATCAGGCGCGCCATCAGCAGAGCACGTTGCTGAACGCTTGGGCGCAACAGCAACTGGTCCCGGTCATCACGGCGGGCGACTTCAACTACGACTGGGCTGTCTCAAATGGCGACAGCAATCACGACCGGGGCTACGACAACCTGACTGCTGACGGAGTGTTCGTCTGGGTGCGCCCGCCGAAACTGGTCCGCACGCAATGCTCGAGTTTCGATAGCGTACTCGATTTCTTCTTCGTTTCAGGAGAGGCGAAACAGTGGAAAAATACTTCCGAAATCCTTTTCGCTGACGACGCCGCCTACTGCCCGGACAACAACCTCCGCTCGGATCACCGGCCGCTGCTGGCGACCTTCACCATTGCTCCAGTAACGCCCGAGATCCCGGCGGAAGCGCCGACGCGGGCGCAGTTACTCAAGATGATCGCCGAACTCGAGACTAAGCTCGGCGAGCTGAAGCGGCTGGTGGAAAAGTTGCCCAACAACAACTAATGCTTATGGTTGTTTCCTGGGCGGCCCGCCGGGCCCGCGCCGCGGACCGCCTCCCGGTGATGTCCAGCCTGCCGGAGGATTGTATTCCGGCCGGGTCTTGGGCGCATCCGCGCCGGGGAAATCCGGCGGTATCTTCTGTTTGACCTTGCCTGTCGCGGCCCACTCCGTCCCGCGTTGATAAGTCACGATGAAGCCGACCGAGTTCAACGCCGCGATGTCATGGCCGAGCGTAGTATGGAAAATCCGGCCCTTGCCGTAAGTCAGAGCCATCAGAATCGGCTCATCGCGATTGGTTCCCCGGTTCGATGGCGCCGAGAACGCGGTCGCCAGCACATTCATGCGGTCGCCCGGCCCACGCAGGTTCGCGTACAGCTCATCGGCGACGTGCATCCACTTTTCCGGCAGACCCTTGGTGATTGGGTGATCCGTGACGCGGTGTACGATCTCGAAAGGCAATCGCGCGCCATGGCTTCCGGCGCGCCCGGGCGAATTGTCCGACTGGAACTTGCCGTCTTTGAAATACCAGTACGGCCCCGACTTCTCGTCGCGCCCGCGCCAGCCGCCAATGCCGATCATCAGGTTATACGCTTTCCATTGCGGAAACGCGTTATCCGCTGCGTGAACGGAAACAAAGCCGCCGCCTTCGGAAATGTATTTCTCGAACGCCGCCTTCAGGTCCGCAGACCAGCGCTCGTCGGGAGCGTCATAGTTGCCCACCACCACTTTGTACTTCTTAAACTGAGGCATGAACTTCGAGAAGTCGCCGCCGGCCGGAGGAGCAGTGACGACATCCACGCGAAACTTGCCCGTCTCTTCGAGCATTTTCTTAAGGTAAGGAGTCGTCTCCTGCCAGGCGTGATACGGACCGCCCTGCTCGCCGTCGAGGAGCATTACGCGGATCTGCCCTTGCGCTGACAGAATCGCGCCGCAAAGAAGGATCGGAAGTGCAAGTTTCATGGCTGATTCGACAACATGCTATCAGATAGACTGGTCCTGAATCCCGCTGTGGCTCTTTACGAATTCGGCCCTTTCCGCTACGACTCCACGCAGCGGCTGTTGACCCGCGGTGGCGCAACCGTCGCGCTGGTTCCTAAGGCGCTCGAGACGCTGCATGCTCTGATCGAGGCGCGCGGCCGCGTACTGGAGAAAGCCGAACTGATGCGGATCGTCTGGCCCGACACCACGGTCGAGGAAATCGGACTCGCCCGCAACATCTCGATCTTGCGTAAGGCGCTTGGCGATGAAGCAGATGGCGGCGCATATATCGAGACCATCCCGCGCCGCGGCTACCGCTTCGCCGCCGAGCTGCGCGAGATTCAGCCGGCTCCACCAGACGCCGTGACTCCGGAGCGTCGCCGGTTGCGCCGCTGGCCGGTGGTGCTCGCGGCATCGCTGGTCATTCTTGCTATCGCTGGGGTCCTTATCTACTGGCAGTTTTACGTGCCGTCCCGGCATGTAAAGACAGGCACCGGAGCGGTCCCCTTGGCCGTGGTTCCGTTCGCCACACTTTCGCCCGATGTCCGGACATTTTCGGACGGTTTCAGCGAATTGCTCGCGACCGAACTGACCAAATCGGACACAGTTCACGTTTTCGCGCCCAGCACGGTTCGACGTCACCAGAAAGCGGGAGTCTCCTCCGGGCTGATGGGACGGCTGCTCGGCTGCGAAGTCCTGGTCGAAGGCACCGTCCAGCAGATCGGAAACTACTATCGCTTCACCGCCCGCCTGGTCGACGTGCACACCGGCAAGATCATCTGGGCCGACCACATCGATCAGCCGGTTTCCGAACCCGCCGCGGCACAGACCAACGCGGCGCAGGCAGTTTCGGCACAAGTGCTTTCTCATCTGGCGGTTCGAGAACCTTTCACGAGCCGCGAATAAGTCGCGAAAGCGGAACGAAGGCATTCCGAAGCTCGTTTTTGCCCGGCCTGCCGCAAGGTGGGCTCATGAGATACCTACTAACGCTGCTTGCCGT
>Ga0073934_10006183_pt1 | contig 17686 bp, 8 predicted proteins | sample LarsenN4metaG_FD_76834 | JGI IMG/M metagenome (GOLD analysis project Ga0073934, IMG submission 76834) | Hot spring sediment bacterial and archeal communities from British Columbia, Canada, to study Microbial Dark Matter (Phase II) - Larsen... ... | reverse complement strand
CCTTGGGCGTGTTGAACAATGGTTTCCATAACCGTTCAGTTAAATTTTGATTACGCCCTTTCTTTCAGATTTTTCCTTCTTTGGCAACCCCTTGTTGAAACTGGTGCAAGATCTCAGTTAAAGTAGTTTTAGTTGCTGATTGCATTTGATGCACGAGGCGTTGTAGAGCGCTCTGTAAAGTGCTCTCTTCTAATAGTTGAGGACGGAGTGATGTCACGGAACGACGAGCTTCAGCAAGTCCGGTTCGAGCTAGTTCATCAATCTTTTCCAACCTTTCTAGATAGATCTGAGTCGATCCCGAATCATCTGTCAGCATTTGTATTATGGAACCGACGTGGAGCAAAACGCCCGTAAAGGACTGTGCTAACGTATCGTGAATTTCTCGTGCCATGCGGTTGCGTTCTTCCAAAATAGAAGCTTCCTCAGCACGTTTGCGATCGCTGATATCTGTGATTAGACCATAGTATCCTTTCACTTGACCATTGGCATCGAAATCAGGGAGGAGGTAATTGCTAATATATTTCTTGCCAAACTCACAAGGAATTTCTGCCTCATAGGTTGTAATTTGCCCTGCCAGTGCTTGATTGATGTAAGGTTGCAGAACTTCATAAGATGCTTCACCCACATTTTCGCGAACGGACTTGCCCAGAATCTCAGATGGGCTACGGTGAAACCATTCTTCATAGGTGCGGTTGGCAAATCGGTAACGTTGACTGGAATCGACATAGGTGATACAAACTGGTAGAGCGTCTGTGATCAGTCGTAGTTCCTGTTCTCGCTCTCGTAATTCGGTTTCGCTGTGCTGTAAAGCGGCTGTCCGTTCTGCAACCTGTTGTTCTAATGTGCGGTTGTAATCAGCTAACAATTGCTCAGCTTGTTTGCGCTCTGTGATGTCTTGAAAGGCAACAATTCCATAAACGACATTGCCCTGTTCATCAAAAACAGGAGTGCCCCATACTTCAATGGGAGTGGTTACATTGTTCTGCCGAATATTTATATCATCAATCGTGGTACGTTCACCGCTCAATGCCCGGATGACTGGCAGCCTCTCTGTTGGATAGAGTTGATTCGTTCCGGTTACATAGAACTGATAAACTTCAGCAAGTTGATCGGGTGGTACGGAGGGATCGATCCCTCTACCCATAAGCTGAATACCTCGTTGATTGGCATAGTAAGGACGACCTGCCGCATCGACAATGCCAATTCCGACGGGAACTGCTTCTAGAAATTGAGCCATCTGACTTTTGCTGGCGCGTTGCTCTGAGTAAAGTTTGGCGTTTTCGATTGCAATCGCGGCTTGAGTCGATAGTAGATTGAGAAGTTGCGATCGTTCTGTTGTGAATGCCTCAGTTACTAATCGATTTTCCAGATACAACACACCGACAAGCTTGCTTTGATTCAGCAACGGCAAACACAAGACCGATTGAGTTTGATGGTGTTGAATATAGGAGTCATTGATGAAATTACCTTCATGAGTTGCGTTATTGAGGATGACTGATTCACGAGTTCGGATAACATACTGAATAATTGACTCAGGTAAGCGATTTTCTATTGGAGCGGATTGCAGCACCTGTGTAGCGCAAACTTGCTCACCATCGACCAGTTCACAGGCTGCTTCGATCGTCCATTCTCCTGCATTTTTTAACAGCAGACATCCGGTTTGTGCCCCAGCATTTTCAATTAGAATCTGCATCAAAGAACGAAGTAACTGTTCTAGTTCAATCTCACTTGAAATTGCTTGAGAGGCTTTCATCACCGCTGCTAAATCGAAAGTAATAAATGGGGTATTAGAAGTAGTTCCAGCAGTGGTGCGGATTGGCGTGTAAGTTGCATCTGACGACTGAGGAAAGAACTGTGGATAGCGAGTCTCTAAATCTTTGACTTTTGCGGTTGCTCCCCACCGCTCATAGCAGTAATGGGCTTCCTTCATATAGAGCTGAGCAAACCTGACTCGACCACGAGCCAAGTAATGTTTGGCAGCTAGCTCATAGCTCAAGGCTTCTTCTTGAAGATACTCGTTTTCTTTAGCACCTTGAATGGCTTGTTCGTAAAACTCCTCTGCCTCAAAAAACTGACCCAAAACTCGCGCTTTCTCTGCTTCAACTAACTGGAACTTATGCAAAAAATTCATGGGGGCGTGGCATGCCCATTTCTGCATCTTTTCCTGATTGGCATTAACACGATTCAACCAAGATTCTTTTTCAGAGTTTGCAGCATTTGCCAACATGCTCAGAACGATTAGGGAGTCATAGAAATGAAATAGAGCAACAGATATTAATCCCGTGCCTGCGCTTAAATACGGTTCTGCCAAAGTAGCCATTTTTGCAGCTTGCTCATACTCCTCGAACAGGTAGCATAAAATCAGCTTATTTGAGTAAAACCAGTGAAGGCCAGTTTCATCCTTGACCGAGATCGTCAATGACAGTTCTTGCTCTTCGTCATAGATACAACCCACTAAGCGACTTGGATCTTCAGATTGACCTCGCAAGTTCAGGATCGTTTGTTGCAACATTGCCAGATAAGTGGCAGAAATCTCTCGTCTAATTTGATGGGTGGCTTTACGATAAATCGCGGTTTGTTGTTCCAGTTCTGTCAGTTCGTGTCCTGCAAAAAAGGAGTTATAACATACGATAATTGCACAATAACCCACATATTCAAACTCTCCACTTTCTATAGCGCTTTGATAAGCTTCAGCTAAGCTAGGGAGCGTCTCTTTGAGGTGGTTTTTCCAGGGAATGGGGTAATTCGCCAGCAGCAATGCTTTGCAGTTACTTCTCTTGTTATTCGATCGTTCTGCTAAATTGAAGGATAATTTGCTAAATCGATAGCCCAGTTCAAAGTCTTGTTCAATGCCACATAGGATCATGCCATAGGCAGCATAACCAAACAGTGACAAGATAGCGTTTCCATGGGCGATCGATAAATTCACCATCTTGCACACAATCAGCACCAGCAGAGCAGGTGCCGACATATAAGCCGCACCCACTGTGCTGGCTAAAATGTAGATGGCTGCCAGTGGCACAGGTTCAGTCATTTCTGGCAAATCAATCAAATCTTCGATTTCCCGCTTAGCTAATCGTGAAGCGGTTTCCTCTAATCCTGCTTGAACATCTAACTGACTTGGAGCTTCCACTAAACGAATTCCTAAGAGTTGCAGCACTTCCAAGCTAGTTTTAAGGGCTTCTTTCGGTTCTCCCCGCGACATCCATGTTTGAATCCTGCTATCGTAGACTTCCACTGTATCGAGTGCCGTCTTCGCACTGTTGAGCACTACTTCTGCAAGCCGCTCCATTTCGTCAAAGTGACCACTGAGGTATGCTGCCTCTGCTGCCTCTGAATGCAGTGCCAAAGTCAGGTCATACTCACGCTGCCAGCTCTCAACCTCAAGGAGTTTAAGTCCTGTATTGAAATACTTGAAAGCGGCTTCATAAGCCGTCGCTGCCAACGCTTTCTGACCTGCTTGCAAATTCAGGTTGACAATCTCATTCCGTTCAGATTGGTCAGTAATTAACTCGGTTCCATAATTCAGATGATCAACAATTTCAAACAATCGTTCTGTTCGCTGCTCTGGCAAAATCCTTTCGAGTAAATTGCGACCGATTTGCAGATGTACTCCTTGTTTCTGCGACTCATCGATCAGAGCATAAGCTGCTTGCTGGACGCGATCGTGCAAAAACTTATACTCTTGAACTAACAAATCCTCATCTAGCTCAGAGAGAGTTTGAATAAGTCCAGCTTGGATGGCTGCTAGTAAATCCTGAAAGACCGTTTTGGGCGAGCGATTACCAACAATCGCCAATGTCTCCAAACCAAACTCAGCTCCAATGCAGGCAGCTAATTGAAGCAGTTGCTGAGTGTTTTCTGGTAGTTTTCTCAACTTGCTCAGCAGCAACTCCACAACATTGTCGGTGATATTCTTCGCCTCAATCTGAGCGATGTCCCACTGCCAGCTTCGCTGTTTAGGATCAAAGCTCAAGAGATTTTCACTGTATAGCGATCGCAAAAATTCGCTCACAAAAAAGGGATTACCTTCAGTTTTATGCAGCACTAATTCAGCCAAGGAAGCAACAGTGTCAACATTCTGATGTAGCGTCTCGGCAACCAGCTGCTTCAGTGGTTCCAGTGTCAGAGGTGTTAGGACGATGTTCTGAGGCACTACCCCTTGCTTTCGCAAGTTTTCCAGTGACAACGCTAGTGGATGGGTTGGAGTGACTTCGTTATCTCGATAGGCTCCAATTAGAAACAGCGATCGGGTTTGTTCATCGAGCAATATCAGTTCAATTAACTGGAGCGTGGCAGAGTCAATCCATTGCAAATCGTCCAGGAAAATAACCAGCGGATGCTCTTTCGCACAAAACACCCGAATAAACTGCTGAAAAACTCGATTAAAGCGGTTTTGCGCTTCTGCTGCCCCAACTTCCGGTACGGATGGCTGTTTGCCAGTAATTAACTCAACCTCCGGAATCACATCAACAATCAGTTGACCGTTACTTCCTAACGCTTCTAAAAGGCGAGATCGCCACCGTTGTAACCACTCATCTGGCTCACTCAGCAGTTGTTGCACCAGTTTTCGTAAGGCATCCACAATTGCACTGTAGGGATTATTGCGCTGTAACTGGTCAAACTTACCAGAGATAAAATAACCGCGATTTGCCGTAATTGGCTTGTAGAGCTCCTGCACTAAGGCTGATTTACCAACCCCAGAGTAACCAGAGACCAACATCATCTCGACTTTAAGTTGCGGCTTTTCTACGCTCTCTACCTGGGCATCTTTGTCGATATCTTTCTCTTCAGCTACTCTGTCAAACGCTGCCAATAATGCTTCAAGCTCTACATCTCGTCCATACAGCTTCTGAGGAATCTGAAATTGGTCGGAAATGTCTTGCAGGCCCAGTTGAAAGAAATTAATTTGACCACTTGCTTTCAGTTGATTAGCACAATCCTCTAAATCTGCTTTGATGCCCCAAGCACTTTGATAGCGATCCTCCGCATTCTTCGCCATCAGCTTCAAGATAATGTCTGAAACTGGCTTGGGAATCTTAGAATTCAGTTCATATGGTGGTATGGGGAGTTTGGCAAGGTGACAGTGGACGAGTTCCAGGACATCCGTGATTGGAAATGGCACTTGTCCAGTGAGTAATTCGTAGAATGTCACTCCGAGCGAGTAAAAATCAGTACGGTAATCGATCAAACGATTCATCCGTCCAGTTTGCTCTGGAGAGAGATAAGCGAGGGTGCCTTCTAAGACATGCGGACTTTTATACGTAGGATTGGTGCGGCTGAATTGAGTAGCAATCCCAAAGTCAATGATTTTGACAACGCCAGTATCTCGATTGAGGACGATGTTGCCAGGATTAATATCTTTGTGAATCACACCCGCAGCGTGAATTCTGCCTAGAATCTCGGTAATAGCGATCGCTAGCCTCAAAAAAGCAGGTAGGGGCATGGGACAGAAGTCTTCTGGACGTTGTCGCATCCAGTATTCCAGAGATTCTCCCCCAAAATCTTCTAGAAAAATGACGAGCGTCCGTTGATAATCTTGTTGGCTATATGCTCTGATTACACCTTCTACGTTCAGGAATCGGGTAATGGCATATTCCTGCCTGTAGCGGGTTAATTCTCGAGAAGAAGGATAATCCCGCTTGAGCCGTTTGATGACGAGTGCCCGACCATCTGCGTCTCTAATGCCCCGATATACCAGAGATGCAGAACTTTCGTGAATTTTGTCTTGAATAGCAATACCAGGTAAAGTAATCATACGGTTTCTCTGGATGGTATGATGTGGCATATCTGAAACTATAGAAGATTTATCACGATTTCCCACAAGTACAACACAGCAGGGGTTTACCAAGGGTGTTCCACTGTTCTATATCGGGAATCTCTAAGTACAGATACTGTCTTGAGAGTCAAGGAAGCTAAATGTCGTGGCTGAACAATGACGAGAGACATCCTTTATAAAGACAAGCAGGCAAAAATGGCTGAGGACAAAATTGCCTCAGCAGTCAGATGATTCGGGATTGGAAGGTCAGCAATTATCCTATTAATTGCTTAGTTCGATGCAGGCATAATTGTTCCAGGGTTTCCGTAGTCTAGAGTGAATGGCTTACCTGATTTTAAGACGCCATAAATCAGGTGCAACAACTTTTGCATCACTGCTCCCATCGCAGCCATTGCATGTTTTCCACGTTGCTGCAATCGTTGATATAACTGTTGGGTAAGTGGATTCCATTTGAGCGATGCTGTCACTTAACAAATTAACTGTGTCGTTAACCCTACGGGATGCGCAACGAGGTTGAGTAGGGGAGGCTGAAAGGGTTACTAGGAGTGGAATTAAGAGGATGATTGTTGAGAGAATGCCTCCAAAAGCGAGAGAAGCAAGAGTCAAGCGATGAGACGGAGAAAAGCGAGAGTGGGTGTTGGGGTTGAAGCTCTGATGGAGAGTATTGAGCGAATTCCCTGTCTTCGCTATTTCACCTGCGAGATCGTAAGCTTGGTTCCAATCCCATGTTTTTTAACAGAGATTGCCAGTGCAAATCATGAGCGATCGCAGTGGTTTAGCGTGATCGCTTTTTGGGTGTCCGCAGCAATCCTGATCTCTGGCTCTTTCAAGCGTTGGTGAGAGGTTGCCGGGATACACTTTTGAAGCGAAGGGATGAGACATTTCTGCGTGGTAAAAATTTCAATCATGCAGAAACACTTCATATGAAGTATTGAGGTAGCTCCCCGTAGTCTTGAAGAAGGGGCAGGCGGGATGAGATCGCGGTTTTGAGGTCAATGCGTTGTGGGTATGGCGCAGAGGGGAGGCTCATCAAATTTGATCTAGAGAGAGTTTAATGAGGACTACTTACCGAGGGTAGTGGATTTCGGAAAGAAGTGGGAAGGAAAGGGCGCGATCGCACAAAGTTTTCAAAACTTTGAAAAAGGGTGAAGTTCCGAAGCATTCCCAGAGGGAACTCAGGGGAGAAGGGTTAAGGCTGAAGGTGCTTGAGTAAGATTTGGTGCATTTCTTTGCGCATTTCCCGATGGAGGTCGGGGTTTGCGGAGAGTGGCACTTTAAAGCCTAAACCAGAGAGGAAGGCGTGTTTTTAAACGTTAAAGGAGAGTTCGAGTTGGCTGGTATCAATCAAGCCTTTGAGTTCTTTGAGGAGATTGTAGAAGGTGTTGAAGGTAGAGGAGGGGTCGTACTGGGGGGACATGAGTTTTCCAGGTGAGGGTGATTGAATCAGGCTATTTGACTTTGATGGGTCAGAGTTGAATGGCTTTGATTCAATCCTTTTTACCGCATTAGAGGGGTTGTGTGGGGAGGTGAGATTAAGTTGGACGGATGGGTATGACTTGGAACGGGACGTGATCGGTTGAGAACCTGCGGAAGATCGAGAGGGTGTTCGGGGTCAAGTTTGGGATTGAGTTTGAAGCGGACTAGGATGCAGGGGATTGGGCTGCGATCGCGAGGGCGGGATAAAAATTTTTTCTAATTGCTTGACCTGCTTTATGTATACCTATTTTTATCTCTACCTTTTGTTATCAGTCATTGCGAGATCGTCAGGTTTTCCGGTGCTTGTGTCTGAAGGGCGTGATCTCAGAGGTGGCGCTAAAATTTTGGGGACGATCTTGAGCGATCGAATCATGGAGGAAGTGACCTGATCTGCATCGCGATCTTTTTTGTCAGCAGGGAAAACGAAACATGCGATGTATCGTGGTGCATGTATGAAACGGCGACTGGTTTATTTGTTGATCTCAGCGCAAGTCGTTTTTGATGTGGGCGTTATGGTGTACCTTCAGGTGCAATCGGCGTGGCAGCGAGAGGCGACCCAAGCGATTCAAGCATTCGTGCAGCAACTGTATCAGCGTTCAACTTAAGAAACGGTGTGTCAGTCTGAGTTGAGGGGTTGCCCCCGCCCGAGCGGGATCGCGGTGCTTGACGCAGGTGTACTTTCGGTGGAGCGATCGCAAAAGGGTGATCAAAAGTTGCAGCTCGTGCAGGTTCGGCAAAGGGGAGGATGAAGCTGAAGTCAGTCGTGCAAATCGAGTAGCGTTTTTCCTTTGTGCAAGCGAGTGAGCGATCGCATGATTCAGGCCACAATTCTACTCACGACTTGACCAGAGATCGCTGAGGTGATTTCAAATCAAATCGTGCTACCAGGGGTGGTGGGCATGTAACATCTCAAAATGGCAAAGTCGTACAAATAACTTTCTTTTAACTGCTTCAAATCCCTATCCTTGAGGTTTAAGAGGGCTAATTTTTTCATCAAACTGTACGCTTTAGGGCCAAGAGAAGAGATCGCCAAAACTGTGACTAGACAGAGCTTTTAATAAAACTTTGCTGTTTTCTGCCTCCATGTGCCACTACCCCAATTATGCAAACCTCTGCAACTACAGCATGATTACGGTCTGATTCTGTCCGAACTATTGCAAATTTAAAGAAATATTTTTTTAGATTTTGCAGCAAATTGGCAATTGTGCTCTGAGAATAAGGTGAAGATTGGCATTCTTCAATTACCGTTGAGGCCCCCGATGGATAAAACGCAACTAAATGTACTGGATGAGGAGTTGAAGCAGCTTGCCCTTCTAGCTCAGCAATACCCTCAAGTAAGCCAAGCGAAGCAAGGTGCGTTGAGACAGCTAATCAACAAGATCCTGCACTCCGGAAGATTATGCCGCCCGCAATCAGGACAGTTTGTTGGTCTCTATGAGGATATTTATGATGAAGCCGTTCAAGACTTATTACTTTACATTTGCAAAAATATTGAAAAATACAATCCTGAAAAGGGTTCTGTAATGGCCTGGGTTAATGTTTTACTGGATCGGCGTTTCTTTCGAGAAGCGATTCCAAAGGTTTTAGGTCAACCTAAATATCAGCGAGTGTCAATTAGCGATATTGAAGAAATTCGCAGCGACGAAAAGGCACCGAGCTTAACGGATCTATTGAAAGAGTGCATTGAGTCTGACCCAATGAATTTGTTTCAAAAAGAACATATTGAGCATTATCCGTCCGCTAACTTTCAAGCTCTTGCCATGGCTCGAATGGCTGGGAAGTCGTGGAAGGAGATTGCGAATGAATTGGGACTAAAAGTTTCAACTGTCAGTAGCTTTTACTGTCGGTGTATTGCAAAGTTCTCAGATCCGCTTAGGGCTTACTGTTCGGAGCATAGGGTATAAGCAGGAGACAGACAATGCAGGATTTAAGACAAACTATGGTTGTTAGTGTTCCATTGAGTGCAACCAATCATCGAATCGCAGAAAAAATTTCTCGGCAGGTCGGCAATTCGGTGAGAACAAAACAGATATATCTCAATACTCTGGCGATCTCAGCTGTACAGTTTTATTTTGAGTGCATGGGGTTAGAAACTAACCGAGAAAAAGCACAAGATCCTATCGTTCAAGCTTTGATGAATCGTGCAACGCTACATTTAACGGGTCTAGGAGATATTGAATGCTGTCCGGTTTTACCTGACTCAAAGGAGATAGAGGTAGCACCAGAAGCGTGGGAAGATCATCTCGCGTATGTTGCCGTTCAATTTGAAGCCTCATTACGTCAGGCAACCATACTAGGGTTTTCTCGCTCTGCTAAACAAGGCTCTATTTTGCTCTCAGATTTAGAGCCAATCGATGCACTGATTCCACATCTCCAAGATCAAGCAGTTAAACAGCCTATGCAGTTGGTGCAATGGCTGCAAGGGACATTTGATGCAAGCTGGAAAGCCCTAGAGGAGTTCATTCAACCCGACTTACTCTCTACTCTTGCTTATCGTAGTAGCACTCACGGAAACGAGATGACGGTAAAACGAGCAAAGTTATTTGATCTGGCTATGCAGATTGATCAATGCTCTATTATTTTGTTGGTTGCAATTACGCCTGAAACAGAGCAAAAAACTATGATTTCTGTACAGGTTCATCCCATGAGGCCGCTACTGTATCTTCCGCCAAATCTCGATTTAGAGCTGCTTTTAGACAGTAGAGAGAGCTTACAAGCCGTGCGATCGCGTAATCAAGATAATTACATTCAGCTTAAGCGGTTTTATGGAACCACTGGAGAGAAATTTGAGATTCGGTTAACGTTGGGAGATGCTAGTCTGACTGAAACATTTATCATTTGATCTCAAAATCCAGTGCCATGATGGATAGAAGAACTGGCAGGCAATTGACTGACAACATTCCCACTGTTGGGACACCTTTTGATGCGTCATTCACTGTGGTTTTGAGCCTTGGTACAGGTAATTTGCACGATGGGTTTCCGCGGGTAACGGCTCAGATTTGGGAGCATGAGGGGCAATACCCAATGAAGTTTGTTGGGAGCTTGCCTCCAGCACCCGATTTGGGAGATCTTTATCGGGTCTGGAAGTTGCTCTATGAAGCCCTTTCCTATCGCCTTTGCGGCAATCATCGAATTGAAGTTGAACCCACCGATGTGACAAATGTTTCTGAAATGGAGTTTGGGCAGCTTTGTCAGCAGTTTACCCAATCATTCAATACCTGGTTACATACCGAGTCATTTCAGCCAATCGAGCAACAACTACGAACACGCTTAGATATCCAAGCGTTTTTTCGACTCTTGGTTGAAACGGATGATCCTTTAATGCAGCGGTTTCCCTGGCATCTCTGGAATTTCTTGGCAGATTACCGCAATGGGGAAATGGCGTTATGTCATGCTGAACACTATCCACCGCCGTTATTGCTCCAACAGCGCGATCGTGTCAAAATTTTGGCCATTTTTGGCAATAGCGATGGAATTGATGTCCAAATTGATCGTCAGTTACTTGAGCAATATTCCAATCAGGCAGAAATTGAATGTTTGGTCGAACCCTCGTTGCAACAGTTGCAAGATGCATTATGGCAGGGATGCGATTTACTCTTTTTTGCAGGTCATAGCTCCAGTCAAGAACGCGGAGTTTTACGGCTGAATAGTCGGGAAAAGCTGCCCCTAGAGCAGTTACGGTACGGGTTACAACGCGCGATCTCACAGGGATTAAAACTCGCGATCTTCAACTCATGTGATGGTTTAGGTTTAGCCCAACAACTGGCAGATCTAAACATTCCACAAGTAATCGTGATGCGAGAACCCGTGCCCGATCCCGTCGCTCACACTTTTCTCAAGTATTTTCTAGTCGCTTTTATGCGAGGAGATTCGCTGTATACATCGGTTAGAGAAGCTCGCGAGCGGCTACAAAGTTTAGAAACACAGTATCCTTGCGCAACCTGGTTACCTGTAATCTGCCAAAATCCTGCGATCGCGCCACAAACCTGGCAAGAGTGGTTGCACGCTCCTGTTGAACGAGTCGAACTGACGCCGACACCTGTGCCACGGCAGCAGCGCTTTTACCTGCCACTGATCATTAGTGTGACGATTTCTGCGCTGGTAATGGGAGTACGCTGGCTCGGTTGGTTGCAACCCTTTGAGTTACAAGCCTTTGATCAGTTCATGCGACTGCGCCCAGCTGAACCACCGGATCAACATTTGCTGATTGTTGCGGTGACAGAAGAAGATTTACAGCTTCCAGAGCAAAAAGACCGCAAAGGCTCCCTGTCTGATCAAGCTCTGGAGCAACTCTTAAAAAAGTTATTGCCTTATCAACCTAGAGCGATCGCCCTCGACATTTATCGCGATTTTCCGGTACAGTCGCGCTTCCCCGACTTAACCAAGCAGTTAAAGACGGAAACCCGTTTCTTCTCAATCTGCAAATCATCCAGCGCCGATATCAATGATCCAGGAGTGGCACCGCCGCCTGAAGTTGCGCTAGAACGTCACGGATTTAGCAACGTTCTCAAAGACGCAGATGGAGTGATTCGCCGTCATTTAATTGGCATGGAGCCAGATCCCACATCAATTTGTGTCACACCCTATGCTCTTAGCACCCAACTGGCTTTCTACTATTTAGCCAATGAAGGAATCAAAGCGCAGTTTAATGCTGATCAAAATTTACAAATCGGGGATGTTGTATTTAAGCGGTTGAGATCGCACTGGAGTGGTTATCAAGGTGTAGATGCTTGGGGATACCAAATATTGCTAAACTACCGCTCACACCATTCGTCACTCAATATTGCTCCAATAGTAACGTTAAAGGATGTGTTAGCAGGTCAACTATCTGAAACAGTTGTGAAAGATCGAATTGTCTTGATCGGAACAACAGCATCCAGTTTTCAAGACTTTCACTCAACGCCTTATAGCTCTGGTTACAACTATGCTCACCGCATGCCAGGTGTAATTGTACAGGCGCAAATGGTCAGTCAATTGATTAGTGCTGTTAAAGATAAACGTCCATTATTAAATGTTCTACCAATTTGGGGTGAGGTAATTTGGGTAATGCTTTGGACCGGTATCGCAAGCTTTGTAGCTTGGCGATCGCGTGCAATGTTTGTTTTTATCATGGCGATCGCTGGTATTTGTTTAGGTGTTTTCGTAAGCTGTTTATTGCTCCTGATCCAGGGTTATTGGATACCACTGATACCAGTTTTATTAGCTGTAATTCTCACATCAATTTTTTTATCGACTAAAAAATCATTTTTCTCTACACATCCGCGACTTAAATAATCAATCACTCCAAGTAACTAGCTTCTTCAATATGAAAAGTATTTTCCTAACAATTTCCCTTATTTCTACTTTTAACTTCACATTCTTAGCGAAAAACTCGGTTCAAGCTCAAAAGATAATTCCATTGATAGCTGGAAATTACCCTCTAACTGGATTGCAGGAGTTTGATCCATCTGTTTCACCATTTAAAACCAAGCAACTGGGAAAAACAAACGGAGCTGGCGGTGCAAAAGGTCGAGATGACCAACTCCAACCCCTGATCTTCAATACTCCTAAAGTACCTGGTGGAACGGGTAGACCGAGTGGTAATTCGTCTAGTAGCGGGGGTGCAAGTCGTGGTGATTGCACTCCTAACAAAGAATTGATTGCTTTAGTTCCTGTTTACCGCTCTGGGCAATCTCAAAATGTTTGGGGTTTGACAATTGCCGAGCATCCGTCTTTTGGATTCTATGTTCCTGAGAAGCTTCCTCTGACTGCAACTTTGACTCTAGCAGAAGATGATAAAAAGTTGGTCTATTCCACAAAGATGATATTACCCGGAGAATCAGGAATTATTCACGTTTCCTTACCGTCCACTGCACCTAAACTAGCGCTTAACCAGGCTTACCGCTGGTACTTCAAAATTGATTGTGGGCCATACAGTCTTCCAAAAACGGTCAGTGGTTGGATTCAACGTACTGAAATCTCAGCAACGCTCAAGCAACAACTAACCAATGCCTCTCTAGCAGAGCGGGTTCGAATCCTGGCCCAAAATGGTATCTGGTATGACGCATTGACAGGTGCCGCTGAGCTACGTCGCACTAACCCCGCCGATCGCGCATGGCAGGATTTGTTGAAAGCGATCGCCCTTGAAAATCTTGCAAACGAACCCCAAGTCGATTGTTGTCAACTGGCCGACTAACCTAAAGCCAATTGCCCAGCAGGATATAAGGTGCCCAAATAGCAGGGTGCTGATACTTCTCATCGGAGTGGCGTAATAGAAAGAGTTGTGATTGACGCAAGGCTTCTGCTTTTGTAACCTCTCGTGAAGAAAGCTGTTGGTAAAACTGTGTCATTAGCAATGCCGTTGATTCATCCTGCACACTCCATAAAGAAGCAACTGTGCTACGTGCCCCAGCCCGAATCGCAACTCCAGCAATTCCTAATGCCGCCCGATTATCTCCTGTTGCTGTTTGGCATGCACTTAGAACCAACAGCTCAATTGCATTGGGTTGCTTATACTCTCTCTCACGAAATAGAACACTCAATTCATTCACTCGAATCACTTTATCCCAAGCTAAAATAAATGTGTTTTCAAGATTAGAACTAAATTGGCCATGAGTGGCTAAGTGAACAACTGAATAAGGTTGAGAGTTTACCTGTTGTCGAAATGCTTGTTCAGTAAATTGTTGATTGAGTAAGACTTGACTGGGTACTTTCGCCTGAATATTACTCAACTCAATTGGAACATTCTTTAGTTCTGAAAAGCTTGAACGAGCTTCGCTAATACCAACCGCAAGGGTATTGAGTGGAAGATTTTGGAGTGGGGTGGGGGCTGTTAACTGCAAACCGGGAGTCAGTGCAAGGCTATATTTCTCAATCAAATATTGTTGCCCGTCATGCAACGCCGCCATTGGAATATTGCGAAGCGAACCATCTAAAATAAACACTAATGTTTGAATACCGCTTTGCTCAAGCTTAGCAACAGATGGTTGAAGCAACCAGTCATAGACCTGTTTTGATAATGTTTTTGCCTCCTCAATATAAAAGGTTTCAGGCTGTAATAGCGTATGCCGCAAACTTGCTAGTGTAGCTTCGACTTGTGTTTGAGAAATCGCGGTTGAGTAGCGTAAAAGTTCTGCTTGTTGGGGAAGTTTAACAATAACTTCTACGCGATCGCGCAAAATGATTGGATAAATAGCCGCCGCTTGCTGATCCTGCTGATCGAGGATCTGATCAACTGGCTCTTTTGGCACAATACAGGCTTGGCGCAGGTAGTTTTCTACTTCCGCAAGTTGAAGTAGTTCCGTGACTGTCCGGGCTTGTTTGAGATAGGCTTGACTAGGGTTTTTATCCTGTAGAAGTAAGTCGATGAATTCTCGATAAACAGGTTCCACATCTTCTCGAAACGAAAACTGCACCTCTGGGTTCATTGCAACCAGGTCACCCCGTAGGGACTGAAGCGTGTCAACAGCCTGGGTGTAAGCCGTGATCGCTTGTTCTGTTGCTCCTTGCTGGCGCAGCAACCGCCCCATCTGCCACTGCCATTGATATAAACTGTCAGATGCTCCTATCACCTGAGCTTGCAGCAGTGCCTTCTGCGTGAAATTCTGAGCTTCGCTCCATGCACCTTTTGCCTGATAGACTTGCCCCAACGTGCCGATCGCATATGCCTCTGTAGGATAATCCCCCAAGACATTCGCCTGCTGGACAGCGACTTCAAGAATTCGCTCAGCTTCAGCTAACAAGGAGGTATTCTTTTGTTGGTCATACTCAACCAGTTTCAGGAGGGCACGAGCATGGTTAATTCGGGCATAGATGGCGTCTCGGTTAGCTGGCAAATCCTCAAATAGTGGCTGCAACTGGGATTGCAATGCGATCGCTGCTTGGAATTGTTGACGTTCGACCAATAAACTAAAGTGATTGAGCTGAGATTGGAGGCGAAGTAAGGGAGCAGTCGAGATCGCCGCTGCTTGTTTGTAGGCTTCTATCGCCGCTTGAAAGTCTTTTTCAGCTTGTTCTGGATTACTCACAGCAATTTGATTTAAACCTCTTGCACGGGCTGTATTACCTAAATTAAGCCACGCTTCACTCATCGCTTGAGCGTTATTCAGTATCTGCGCGATCGCTAAACTCTGCTGCAAAACCGTTTGAGATTCCTGCAAATCCCCTGTTAACCGCAATATATTCCCCAAACTACGCAGAGCGATCGCCTTCAATAAGGAGTCAGGCTCTGCTTGTAACGCTTGGTTTGCCTTTTGAATTGTATCTTTGGCCCGCTCGTAGTATCCCAGGGTTTGCAGAGCTTGAGCCTGGTTAATGAGACTTCGAATTAGCCTTTGCTCATCGCGAAGTTGAGTATATTGTTTTGTCGCTTGCTCCCAAGTGTTTAAAGCGGCTTCGGCCTGTCCCTGAGAAAACTGTAATTTACCCTGCACATCCAACGCTTGGGCGTAGATCGTCATCCATTCTGTGTTTTTAGAGTCGGCTGCTTGTAATCGCGCTAGACCTGTGGCGATCGCATCTTTTGCCTCCTTCCATCGCCCTAACTGCTGATAAGTCAGTGACAAGTTACTGAGGGCCATTGCCTCGCCTGATTGATCATTAGCCTTTTGAAAATGTATTGCTAGTTCCTGCCAAAGTTGAATTGCCTGAGTAAAGCGGCCTGTATCATAGGCTTGTCTAGCCTGTTGCTCTAAAGCAGCTAATTGTGTAGCGTGTGAGCCAGGTATCTGTTGCGCTGAGCCAGGAGATAATAAAAAGATCAGAAGAAAGAAAGTAACTCCTAAAATAATCCATTTAAAATAGTAGTTTTTCACGAATATCAAACTGATTATTTTTCGAATCCAATGCATTGTTTAACTTCTCCTCAAGAAATACTATTATTCAGCGCTAGTGTTGGCTTGGAGAAGACGTTCCACAGTTGCTGAGAGACTTTATGAAAGGTAATTGCGTTGGAACTTGAGCAATCAGTGAGATCGTGCCATCTTGGTTTTTCACCCAGTTTTGGGCTTCGACAATGGGTTGAGCTGTTTTCGACTCGGTTGGCGGTGCGGCGTTTGTGTCACTAGATGAATTGTTAGTAGCATTACGAGTGACTAAATCAACTGCGATCCCATCTCCACTCAAAACGTTTCCCGGATTCGCCGCAACGCCACCCCGACCAGTGATGATGAACTTACTCTGAGCAACGGGAGCCTGTAGAGCTTGACACCCCTGAGCGATCTCAGCTCTCAAAAAATCAAGCGGAACTGGCTCCTCTACAGGATCGTTTTCTGGAAGCAAGGTTCTACCATCAAAACCGACTCTTGATTCAGCTGTAAAATCACTCAAAGGTGTATCAACACTCTGAAGGGGGACAAACCCAATGACTGCAAGAACTCCCTGAGCATCTGCCAAACCACCTTTTCCTGTATCTGCGATCGCCAAAATATCATTGTCTGCTAAGGTGCTAGTTGAAATGACAGCGCCTGCTGATTTATCTGAAAGTGGCTCAATAACGATATTTCCTCCATCACCTGACCCAAAGGCTCTGGCCCTGATCTCATTCCCACCTGCAATCGAGTTACCTTTGGAATCTAGCCCACCCATCTTTAAGTTTCCAGAACCAATTTTAATACGAATATTTCCCCCAATTCCGGTTTGAGTCGTTGCTGTTATTTGTCCTTGATAAAGCATACGGATTGAATTAGAGGCGATGTTTAAATCACCTGTTGCCCCAGTGCCAGATCCATCAACTGTAATTAGCCCTTGATTTTGAACAATTAGCTGATCAGTTTCTATGAAAATGGCATCCGGTTGAGCATTACCTGAGCTTTCAGAATCAAAAGATAGTTTGCTTCCAAACCCATCAACCTTCACCAATTCAGTTGCTATAACTCTCAATGTTCCGGCATCTCCAGAACCGGTTGTTCTGGCTGAAACCTGTCCCCCATTAGAAACCTGAAGCTGATTCGTATAGATTTGCAAATTACCAGCATCGGATGTTTGTTTCTCACTCCTGGTATTGAAATTAAGAATACTACCTGGTCTGTCAACGCTAACCAATTCTGCATTTTTAATTACGAGCGTACCTGCTCGCCCCCCGGTAGGTGTTGTTGATTCAGCAGACACACGAGCACCATTCTTAATTTCCAGTTGCTTAGTATCGATTTCTATACTTCCAGCATCACTAGAACTTAAGGTATCTGCAATTAAGCTACTGGGCCTACCAGTTTTACCAATTCCATCTATAGTGACTAAATTTGCTTTCTCAATAATAATTTTGCCACCAAGACCACCTCCTAAAGTACTACTATTTAAAGAAGCACCATCTGTTACTGAAAGGGTATTGGCTTGGGCGCATCCGGAGGTTGGGGGAGTACGGGGCGGATTAGCGAGAATAGAAGAGGATACAAAAAAGGGGCACCCAGTGGGTGCACCCCAATCAATTAAGTTCTAGATCTATGCTAACGCTTT
>Ga0073934_10006180_pt1 | contig 17700 bp, 14 predicted proteins | sample LarsenN4metaG_FD_76834 | JGI IMG/M metagenome (GOLD analysis project Ga0073934, IMG submission 76834) | Hot spring sediment bacterial and archeal communities from British Columbia, Canada, to study Microbial Dark Matter (Phase II) - Larsen... ... | reverse complement strand
GAGCCCGATCTGCTTCAAGTTGTTGCGGCACTGCGTTCGCCGCGCGGCCTCGCGGGCCTGCTGCACGGCCGGCAACAGCAGCGCGATCAGGATCGCAATGATGGCAATGACCACGAGCAGTTCGATGAGCGTGAAGCCGCGCCGACTGGTGGACGACCGCATGATAAGTGCCCCCGAGATGAGAAAACTGGATGACAATCGCGTAACGCACATGGTGCAAGCGGCGACCTGACGAACGCTGCCGCCGTGCTTGCCCACGAAGCGACGTGTGGGGCCGCCCTATGCAAATAAAATGCCACAGGCTGCATTGCCGCGTCGCGCGATCAAAAGATCAGCACATTCGCGATGATTCCGATCGGCAGGGACGTCTGTCAGCCATCACTCTGCGACATCACGTCGCGATGTGCGACAAAATGTCGGAGCGGATCCAGTGTGGTGGCTCCACCGCAGGAGCCAGGATGCTCACATCTGTTCCGATGCGCTTTGACCCGCCACGTACCTTGCGATGTCACAGCCGAGGGAGCGTGGAAATGCGTTGCAGGGCCGCGGAAATTTTTTCGCTATGGCGCGGCTCACAATCACTATATTTTGCGCAACCAAAGCAGAAGCCCGGCATTCAACGCCGATGCGGGGCGTCGATGCTCCTGCCTCGATTGACCCCAGGCCTTGCTACCGCTGCACGCGGGCTGAGCCGCCTTTGGCGAGGGCTTCCACTTCGGGCAGCTTGGCCATCGTGGTGTCGCCGGGGAACGTAGTGAGCAGTGCGCCGTGCGCCCAGCCGAGGCGCAGGGCCTGATCGGGCGTTTTGCCGGTGAGCAAGCCGTAAATGAGGCCGGCCGCGAAGCCGTCACCTCCGCCGATGCGGTCCACGACGTCGAGCTGCATGGTGGGGCTGACGAACTTTTCGCCTTCGAGCCACAGCACGGCGGCCCAGTCGTGGCGGTTCGTGGAATGCACCTCCCGCAGCGTGGTGGCCACCAGCTTGATGTGCGAGTGCTTTTTCACCACCTTGTCGATGAGCTGAAAGAACGCCTGCGGGTCGAGCTTGGACGATTTTTCGACGTCCTGTCCTTCGATGCCCAGCCCCTTCTGCAGGTCTTCCTCGTTGCCTATGAGGCAGTCGACGTGCTGGACGATCTTGCCGATGACCTCCTGCCCCTTCTTGTCGCCGCCGATCGACGCCCACAACTTGGCACGGTAGTTGAGGTCGAACGAGGTGATGGCCCCGGCCGCCTTCGCCGCCTTCATACCTTCGATGATGCAGTCGGAAGTGGTTTCCGAGAGCGCGGCAAAGATGCCGCCGGAGTGGAACCATTTCACGCCGCCCGCGTGGATGGCCTTCCAATCGAAATCGCCGGCCTTGAGCATGGCGCCGGCCTCGTTGGAGCGGTTGTAGAACACGACCGGCGCCCGCGCTCCGGCGCCGCGGTCGCTGTAGACCGTGGCGATGTTCGGTCCCCTCACGCCGTCGTGCTTGAACCACTTGTAGAACGGCTGCACCCCCATTTCGCGCACGCGCGCTTGGACCAGTTCGCCGATGCCGTAGTCCACCATGGCCGTCGCGACGCCGGTTTTCAGGCCAAAGCAGTCGGCGAGGTTCGCGGCGACGTTGTACTCGCCTCCGGAGACATGAATATCGAAGCTTCTGGCTTTGCGAAAGGGGACGATGCCGGGATCCAGACGATGCACCAGCGCCCCGAGGGCGAGGAAGTCGAGCTGACAGGCATCGGTGCGGATGGGGAGGGACATGCGGTACTCCAAGGAGTTGTGGTAATCAGTGAGATCGTTTAGCCGCGACCCGAAGGGGAGTGTACTGCGTCGATTCTTCCGACGTGCAGAGCGCTCCCCTTCGGGTCGCGGCTAAACCAAGTGGATCAAATCGTCGTCGAGCCGAACCCGCCGTCGACGACGATGTTCTGGCCCGTCACAAACGACGACGCCCGCGGCGCGGCCAGCCACACCACCGCCCCGGCGAGTTCGTGTGCCTTGCCGAACCGGCCCATGGGCGTGTGGCTGATAATCTGCTTGCCGCGCTCGGTTAGCCTGGTGCATTCTTTGTCTTCGTACAACAGGGCCATGTTCTGCTCGGCGGGGAAGAAGCCGGGGCTGATGGCGTTCACACGCACTCCCTTGGTGGCCCATTCGCGCGCGAGAAACATGGTGAGGTTGATCACCGCCGCTTTTGCGGCCGAGTAGGCCACCACCCGCGACAGCGGAATGATGCCCGACATCGACGCAATGTTGATGATGCTCCCCTTCCCGGCCTGCAGCATCGACTCGCCGAACACCTGCGACGGCAACAACACGCCGCCAACGAGGTTCAGGTCGAACACGGTGTTCCAGGCGTCACGCGGCAGCTTGCAGAAGTCGGCCCCCGGCGGCAGCGTGGCGTCGGGCTTGTTTCCACCGGCGGCGTTGACCAGCACCGTCACCGGCCCGATCTTCGATTGAATCGCCTCCCGCGCCGCGAGGAGCGAATCGCGGTCCATCGCATCGGCCGATTGGAAGCTAACCTGTCCGCCGGCGGCGACAATGGCCGCCACGCGCTTCTGGCCGTTCTCGGCATTGCGGCCGACGATGACCACCTTCGCCCCGCATTCCGCGAGTGCCTCGGCCATCGCACCGCCCAACGTGCCCGTGCCGCCGATGACGACGGCGACTTCGCCGGTCAGATCAAACAACTCCGATGCCATTGACGATACATCCCCGCAGGTGAATTGGCGTCGCGATTGTAGTGGATCGGCGCAACGCAAGGCGAGCGTCGAACGACTTTACGGCCCGTCGCGATCCAATCGTAGCAGGCACACTCCGTGTGCCGTTCCTCCGTCGCGGGTTCCACAAAAGAGTCGTGCAATCGTACGACGGCCCACGGAGTTTGCCTGCTACTGTCGCAACCGTTGCAGCGCTTTCCCCAACGCCTTGGTCGCGTTGGCGAAGTTATCAATGCGGATCGCCCGCCACGCGACGTGACCGTCGGGTCGGACGAGCACGGCTCCCGTTGGCTCGACTTCCGACAGCCGCCGCCATTTGCCCAGCGGGTCGCTGTACTGGCCTCCCTCGCCGATGGTGATGCACCGCAGCGTCAATGGTTCCTGCAACTGCGCCTGCCTGAGGGCCGGTTCCCAGACCGAGCGCCCCTCGGGATGAACGAAGAGCACAAAACCCTCCGGTTCGAGCACGTCGTGATTGGACACGCGCTCGCCGGTTCGGGCGGTGAGCCAGAGGTGCGGCAGCCGCGCTCCAGGCCAGGTGGTGGGGCGATAGTTCTGAATGGGGTCGGCCGCCTCCGGTAATGGAGAGTTCTCCGGCACGATGGCGCCCTCGCGGTAGACGCCGCCCAGGTCGCCACCCACGCGATAGTGCTCGGTGCCGGAGGGGAGATTGGCCGCGAGCAGCGCTCGGAGCGCTTCGCCGCGGGGACCGGCATCGTCGCACCAGTGGTACTTGCTGGTTCCGACGCGGATCGCTTCCCGCACCAGCCAGCGCTGCCAGGACTGCGGCAGTTGTTGAAACCCCCAGGAGTTCTGCAGCGCGACCATCAGTTTGAGCCGGTCGACTTTGGCCCCGGCGAGCGCATGAATCGATTGGTTGCGGTCGAGGTTGCGGACGCTGATGTCGATGTTCCGTTGCGCGACCGCGCGGCGTTCGAGCTCGTAGGTGTGCAGGAATGACGCGTCTCGCTTGCCGTGCAGCACCGCGGCGAGTTTCCACGCTAGGTTGTGCGCGTCTTGCACGCCAGTGTTCAAGCCCAGCCCTCCCGTCGGGGGCATGGAATGGGCGGCGTCGCCGGCCAGCAGCACGCGGCCGCGCTGGAACGTTTCCGCCATGCGGGCCGACATCACCCAAGGGGAAATGTCCTGAACCTGCAAATCGGGCAGGTCGCGCGTTCCCACGGCATCGTAAATCATCTCCCGGCACAACGGTTCCGTGAAATCGCCCGGCTGCTGCTGTGGTGGGAAGTAAGGCACGTTGAGCGCCCATTCGCGCGGCATCCAGTAGGAAATGATCACCCCCATGGCCGCCGGATTCATCAGCCAGTACAGCGTGCTTTCCCGACCGCGAATGTGCCGTTCAAGATCCGCCGTGAAATACACTCCCAGCATGTGCTGAAACACTGGCCCGGTGCTGCGGATGCCGAGCATCCGGCGGACCGGGCTGGAGGCGCCGTCGCACGCCACCAGCCACGAACCGGTCACGGTCTCCGTCTGCGACGAATCCCCTCGTCTCATCGTGACGGTCACGTGGTTCGCATTCTGCTGGACTGCTTCGCACGCGCAGCCGGCATGATAGGCCACCAGCGGCGAGTCGAGCACACGGCCCCGCAACATGCGTTCCAGCCGGTTCTGTGGGAACAGCATCGCGCGCGTCGGGCTGAACGACAGGATCGACGCGTAATCCGGGGGCATAATCGGCTCCCGACCGATAAGCCGTCCCGTCACCGAAACCACCCAACTGATGTACGCGGCCTCGTTCTGCGGTTGGCAGGCGGCTTCCAGTTCCTGAGCCACGCCGATCTCGCGAAAGACCTCCATCGTCCGGGTGTTGAGGATGTGGGCCGCGGGATGCTTCTTCGGTGCGGTGTTCCGCTCGACCAGCACCGACCGTATGCCGCGGTTCGCAAGCAGCAGGGCGAGCGTCAATCCGGTCGGCCCGGCGCCGACGATCACCACAGGCGGCATGAACGGCGTGCTCGCATTAATGAAGGAACTGTCGTCCGCGGATGTTATACAAAGGGGCCGTGCGTCTGTCGCCGGTCGCATTGTCCCCCTGTGTGAATGACACGGCGTCGGCGGCATTTTCGCTACAACTGCTGCCAACCCTGTCTTTCTCCCCAGATTCCACCGGGCAACCTCTCTCGCGCTGCGGCAGGCTGGTCTAGTCTAGGAATGTTGCCGTGCGTCAACGTGGCGGGACTCGCAGACTCGTCCCACCGTACAATGAACAAAGGGAACCGATGAGCGGCGCCGTTTTGGATCGTCCGCCGATGACCTCTCCGAAACCGGAAGCGCCGGTGGCAGATCTTGTCACGTTCGAGGAACGGCTGCCGCAGGAGTGGAAATGGTCCCGGCGGCTGGCAGGGTGCGTCTTGGCGCTGGGACTCGTCTATGCGTGGTTCGGTCTCAAGCCGCTGTGGCACACCGACGTGTGGGGCCACCTCAATTACGGCCGCTGGATTGTGTCGCATGGCACGCTTCCAGCGACGGAACCAACCATGCCGCTCGCGCAGGGCGTGCCGTTCGTCGATCCGTACTGGCTGTGCCAGGTCTTGGGTTACTGGACGATTCAAGGCCTGGGCGTTGCCGGCATCCAGGGTGTTTCGTCGCTGATGATTACAACCATGGGCGCGCTGCTGCTGCATCGCTGCTGGCAGCGGACGCGCAGCATGGGGTTCGCTTATCTCGGACTCGCCGCGTTCCTGTGGCTCGATTGGAGCACGCTGGCGATTGTGCGGCCGCAACTGGCTGGCCTGTTGTGCTTCTGCGTGCTGCTGCACCGGATGACGTCTCCGCGTGCCACCACCATCGATTGGGTTCTGGTGCCGGCGACGCATCTCGTCTGGGCGAATATGCACGGCTCGTTCGTGCTGGGGCTGGCGCTGCAGGGAGCGTTTGTCGCGGGGCGCGCCCTCGATCTGCTGCGGCGCACCGGCGCGCTCCGCAGCGTGTGGCACGACCATTTCGTGCGTCGGTGGCTATTGTGGCTCCAACTGTCCGCCGTCGCGACGCTCGTGAATCCCTATGGGATCGGCCTGTATCTGGAGGTATGGCGCGTCAGCGGGAATCCAAACCTGGCATCGCTGACGGAATGGCAGACCCTCGACATCCGCGCCACGCATGGACTCGTCTTCGTCGCTTCGGTGGTGGCACTGGCGATGTTGTACCGCTTCACGCCGCGGCGGATCGCGTCGTGGGAAGTGTTGACGCTCGTGGGGCTGGCGCTCGCGAGCCTGTGGAGCGCTCGGTTCCTCAGTTGGTGGGCGCCGGTGGCCGCCGTGCTGGGAACGGTGCATTTGCACGCGAGTTTGCGGCGATGGTGCCCGTGGCAGGCCATGCCCGCCCCCTCGCCGCGCAGCGGCAAATGGACTGTGGTGACGCTGGGGCTGATGTGGATCTTTCTGGGTTACAGTCCGCTGGGAATGCGGCTGATCCATGGGAAGGACGCCGTCCTCGAGAAGTCGGTCTCCGAGTACACGCCGCTCGGCGCCGTCGAGTACCTGCGGGAATCGCCGCCCGAGGGGCTCGTATTCAACGTGTTCGAGTTCGGCGACTACCTGCAATGGGCGGGACCGCCAGGGATCCGGGTGTTTGTCAACTCGCATGCGCACCTTGTGCCGCGCGAAGTCTGGCTGCACTACCTGCAGGTGATCGAGCAGACCGCGGGCTGGGAAGAAGTGTTCGACCGTTACGGCGTAAATACGGTGATGGTCGACACGAAGTACCGCGAGCCGCTCATCCGGCGCATGAAAGACAACGCCGCGTGGAAAATAGGCTACCAGGACAGCCGCGCCGTGGTGTTCGTCCGCAAGGCGTCGATTTGACGGCACGAATACGCGGCACGCATGAAGTGTGCGGCTAAGCTGGTAGCTATCGACACGAAGATTCCTGTAGTCGCGAGAAGTGAAGATGCGTCGTAACGTCTCGATTGAAGCCGTGCTGATCGTCCAGGTCGTGTTCCTGGTTGGCGTGGTGACGTCGCTGGTCACCGCGGGGCCGAGCCTGCGCGGCCGGCTGGAGCGAGAGTTCACTGGCCGGCCGGTGCTGCCTGTTGTTCCCATTCCGCGCGAGACGCCGCTCACCATCGAGCCGTTGTACGACGATCCCGAAGTCGTCAGCGATGAAGAACTGGCCGCGGTGCTGAAAAAAGTGCAGCCGCGGTTTCCCAAATCGCAGCTCAAGCCGAACTTTGTCGAGCACGCCCTGCGCACCTGGTGGCTGAAGGCGGAGTTTCAGGATCCGGACGTGATGTCCGGCCAGGCGCTCAAGGATTATCTCGTCGATCACGGCAAGTACCTTGCCTCGTGGGGAAATGACGTCGAGCCGCTGCTGATGGACCGCCCGGAGGGCGTCGCCATCCGCTGGGGTAAGGAGACCGGCGCGTCGGTGCATCACGACCACTGGCTGGCCTCGCTGACCGAGGCCGGCGTCGGTTTGCACGAGCCGGTGTTCACACCCAGCCGCCAGGATATGACCATTTACAACGTCCTGCAGGAAGCGCTCCGCGACTTCCGCGTGGACGAGGTCGAAACGGAATGGTCGGCCCTGGCATTTGGTCTGTGGCTGCCTCCGACAAAGTCGTGGCAGTCCAACAACGGCCGCGAGCTGTCGTTCGACATTCTGGCCCAGCGGCTGATGCGCGGGGACAAGAAGCTGGGCGTCTGTTCCGGCACGCACCGCGTGTACTCGCTGATGGTGCTCATCCGGCTCGATGACGAGTACCACATTCTGTCACCGGAGATCCGCACGGCCGCGTATTCTCATCTGGAGCGCGTGCGCGATCTCATCAGCGAAAGCCAGTTCCCGGACGGCCATTGGGCGTCCAACTGGGCCGATGGGAAAGTCTCCGTGGAGAAGCCGATTTCAGACGAAGCGTTCAAGCACGTGATCGCAACGGGGCATCATCTCGAATGGCTGGCGATCGCGCCCACCGACCTGCATCCGCCGCGCGAAGTGATCCTGAAGGCTGCGGACTGGGTGATTCGCACCACCACCGAGCAGACCCAGTCGCAGATCCTGGAACGGTACACGTTCTTCAGCCACGTGGGGAATGCACTCTCGCTGTGGCGCAAGACGCACCCGGCCGACTTCTGGAAGAAGTGGGAAGCGGAGCACCCCTACGATCCGGAAGCGCCGGTGAGCGCATTGGATGTGCGCTGAAATGAAGAGACCCAGGGATGGCGATCCCTGGGCTTCTGAAATTCGAATTCTGCTCCAAGCGCTCACTTCATGAAGAAGTCGGTCGGGCCGCGGAGCGTATAGTACGGCCACTGGATCATCCCTGCGGGCATGACCGGCGCGGGATAGACCAGGTTCTCCGGCCACTTGTACTGATAGGTCATGTGATGGTGCGGGCAACCGTGGCCGCAATCCGGGCAGCCATCGGGCGGGCACGCGGTGCCGTTCTGGCAGTACGGGCAACCGCCGGCGTTGTCGCCGTAGGTGTAGGCGTAGTTCCGCGGGTAGGTGTAGTAGCCTTCCGGCCCGGCGTAGTAACCGCCTTCGAAGCCGAAGTTGCTATCGTGGAAGTGCGGTAGCGTCTTGAAGTCCTTGTGGTGGGACGTCGCGTGTTCGGCGTATCCCGGCGCGGAGCCGATGAACGGTCCCAAAGGCGCCTCGGCGGGCGCCGCAGGCTGTGCCGACGACGGCGATTGCGCGCGAATCGTGTGTCCGGCGTTCGCACAGCCGATCGCGGTCATGCACACTGCCAGCCCTGCCGCCATCCCCCACCGTGTTCGGCGATTCATGTCGAGTTCCCCTCGGTCCGCGTCGAACGACAACAGCCCCAGGGATCGCCATCCCTGGGCTTCGTACCATCGTTATCGGTCGTTCGGCAGGCAAAATGCGGAGAATCTTCGCGATTGTCAGAACCGGCATGGATCGCCGTCTCGGCAGACGTTGCAGAATTCGCCCAATCCGTATAGATTCCCACCCGGAGTCCGTCGCCGGAGGACACTGGCTGCGACACAACATTGTGTGGCATTTGAAGTTTCATCCGGCATTGCCACGCCAGGGAGCCTGAGGCGTGTTTGTTGCCGCGTCTACGAAGTGTTTCTCCGATCTGTCGTTTGCCGAGGCGTGTCAGCAGGTCGTCGACCTCGAATACGACAAGATTGAACTCTGGATGTGCGAGCAGAGCACGCACTTAAAGCCCTCGGAACTCGCCGCCAATCCCGAGCGATTCCTGGTGCAGTATCGCGATGCCACGCGGCTGACACCGGTGGCCTTTCACCTGGAAGACGACCCGGGAGCCGACCAGTTCTCGGAGATCTGCCGGCTGGCCAAGCTGCTCCGCGTGACGCAGATCACGCTGCCATCCGCGCATCTGGGCACCCCTTTCAACGAAGAAATCGACCGCTTGCGCAGCCGGTTGAAAACCGCCAGCAGCGATGGGATCCGGCTCTCGCTGAAAACGCAGTCGGGGCGACTGACCGAAGATCCCCAGACAGCGGTCGAGTTGTGCCAGGCAGTGCCGGGATTGGGCATCACTCTCGATGTGAGCTATTACTTGTGCGGCAAGTATTCGCACCAGTCGCACGACCAGGTGTACCCCTACGTGTACCACGTGCACCTGCGCGATTCGTCGTCGAGCGCGATCCAGGTGCCGGTGGGCTTGGGCGAAGTCGACTACAGCCGCGTGATCGGCCAGCTTCGCAAGCACAACTACAACCGCGTGCTGTCGGTGGAGATTCTGCCGGAGCTGCTCGGCGACTGCGATCGCGCCCTGGAGCTGCGCAAGATCCGCATGTTGCTGGAGACGCTGCTGTAGGAAGCTCCGGGATCGCCCTCCCTGGGCTTCCTTTTTACCGCCCGAAATCGCTCGGGTTGCCGAAGAGTCCGCCGGGAGTGGAACTGCCCGTGCCGCCGCGGAGCGGTTCCTTGCGCTTGCGATCGTACGGTTGGCCCTTGCCGGGAGCCTGATCTTCGTCCTTCGGTTCGTCCGGTTTTTCCTTGAGCGCCTTCAGCGACAGGCTGATCCGCTGCCGGTCGGGCACCACCTCCAGGACTTGTGCCTGCACGTCCTGCCCGACGTTCAGCACGTCGGCCACGCGCTTCACGCGGCGATGGTCCAGCTCGCTGATGTGGATCAATCCTTCCACGCCGGGCTCCAACTCGACGAACGCGCCAAAATCGGTGATGCGCGTCACCTTGCCCGATACCGTGCGACCCACCGCGTACTTGTCGGCGGCAGTGTTCCACGGGTTTTGCGCGAGCTGCCGCATGCCCAGGCCAATTTTCTGCTTCTCCCGGTCGAGCGACAGGATCACCACGTCGACCTGGCTGCCCTCCTGCAGAATGTCCGAGGGATGCTTGATGCGGCTCCAGCTCATCTCGCCGACGTGCAGGAAACCATCCACTCCTCCCAGGTCGATGAACGCGCCGTAATCCTTGATGGTCTTAACGGTCCCGGTGTACTGCTGACCAACCTCCACCTGCTGCCAGAACTGCGCGGCGGCTTCCTTGCGCTCTTGAATGAGCAAGACGCGGCGGCTGACGACCAGGTTCCGCTTGGCCGGATTGACCTCCGTGATCTGCACCGGGAACTTCTGTCCGACGTACGGGTCCAACGAGGAGACGAACCCCAAGTCGACCTGGCTCGCGGGGAGGAACGCGCGCAAGTTGCTTACGGTGACTTCCAAGCCGCCCTTGTTGGTCTTGTTGACGTAGCACTCGACGATCTGGCCGACGCTGAGTTCTTCCCAGTTCCCCTTGGGACGCCGCGTGGCCTTGGGCAGGTTGGCCAGGATCACGCCGTTCTCGGCGTCGAACTTGTCGGCGATTACCAGGAACTCTTCCCCTTCGCGGGGGTGCTTGCCCTGGGGAAACTGCTTCAGCGGCACCACGCCGGGCACGCGGTAGCCCACGTCGCAAAAAACGTTCTCTGAGGAGACCGATTGTACTTTCGCCTTGAGCTGCGCGCCGCTGACCAGTTCGTCTTCGGAAGGGGGCACCGGCGGCGCGGCGGCCGCAGCGCCCTCTGCGACCGGCGGGGCGGCCGACAGTGCACCGGCCAGTGCGGCGTCGATTTCGGCTTCCAGGCCCGCGTCGAGAGGCGCATCTTTGGGAGGCAACGACACCGGCGCCGCTGCCGGCGTGACGATGGCTGAGGCGACAGCGGCGACGGTTTCCGATGTGGTAGTTATGGACGGGGCCGCAGCGGCAGGCTCGCCGGCTTCGCCATACGTTGGTACCGGACGCAACTGCTCCGGCGACGCTGTGGGGTTGAGCTGGATCTTTCGGCGCGGCGGCTCTTCGCTGGCGGCGGGGGGCGGCGCATCAGCCGACGGCTCGGTATCGCTCGCGGCTTCGGTGGGGCGACCGTTGGTCAGTTCCGGGGGCGCATCACTGCCCGTGGCGGCGGCCTCGTGAGTGGTTGTTGACGTTTGTGCCTGACTCGGATCTTCGACCGCCGTAGTTTCGTCGCCGTTCATCATCGAACTACCATCCTGTTTCCCGCGCGGCTCCCCACGCGCCGCGAGAAACGGTGCACCGGAATCACTTGGGGCAATGGGGCAGCAGTACGATAGCGGAAAGGCCAACGGGCCGCCACCTTCGCGCGGCGAAACGGCTCACCGCTTCAGCGTCGCCCGCACGCAGCGAAATCCGACGGCGTCGTCTTTGGCAGTCTGGGCAAAGGCTTTCCGTGAAGAACTCTTCAACGCGTCTGCAGGATCTTTCCACGACCCGCCGCGGATGGTCACGGATTGGTCGCCGTTCTTCGGTGGACGCGCAGCGCCGTTGCCCGGCGCGCCGCGATGATTCTCGGTCCACGCGTCGGCCGTGAATTCCCACAGGTAGCCGTGCATGTCGTACAGGCCCCAGGGATTCGGCTTGAGCGCACCGACCGGCGGATCGTTCCCCGCCGCGTTGCCCGTGTACCAGGCGAACTCGTCGAGGATGGAATTCTTTTTCGGCGGGTCGGTGTCGCGGCGGATCGCGTCGCCGAAGCTGTACGCCGTGTTCGTTCCCGCGCGGCACGCGTACTCCCACTCGGCCTCGGTCGGCAGGCGGATCTCCTCCTTGGCGCCGATCAGCTTCCGCTCTCGCAACAGTTGTGTTGACTTGTGACAGAAGTCGACCGCCTCGGACCAGGTCATCATCTCCACCGAGTTCCGCGGGCCTTTCCACTTGCTGGGGTTCACCCCCATCACGGCTTCATACAGGTTCTGCGGCACTTCGTATTTGGCGATGGCAAACGGCGACAACTGCACCTCATAACGCGGGTGTTCGCTGGGCGGGCCGGAGTCGCTGCCCAACAGGTGCTTCGCCGGAAACGGCTTCTCGCCGGGCGTGATGGCCACGAACTCGTCGGCGAACCGCTTCAGCAGGGCTTCCAGATCGCCGTCGGCGGCGAATGTTGGACACGCACCACAAAATCCGAGCAGTGCGGCAAGGAAATGGAATAGTCGCATTAGAACACTCGACCGAAGAACTGTGATGGGTATGTACCGCGCCAGCCGCCACGCCGCAACCGGTGAGAATCGACAATGCAGCGCTGACGTGGTACGAATGGGTATGTCGGCTTGCACGTCGAGACCAATACCGCCATGTTTCCCTGGCCGTTTCGATCGCCGGAAGTCCTGCACCGCGAGCAGTCGCGGCTGGTGATCGTCGACGTGCAGGAGAAGCTTGTGCCCGCGATTGCCGATCGTCACGGCGTGATCGCCAGCGCGCGGTTCCTTGCCGAAGGGGCGAAGCTGTTTGGCGTGCCGATTCATACGACGGAGCAGTATCCCCAGGGTCTCGGCCCGACGGTGCCGGAACTGGCCGGGTTTGCCACGGACAAGCCGGCGAAGAAGCGGTTCAGCGGCGTGGAAGCGCTCGGCTGGCCGCCGGCGGCGGAGTTGACCGACGGCCGGCACCAGATCGTGCTCGCAGGCATTGAAGCCCACGTGTGCGTGCTGCAGACGGCCTTCGACCTGATGGCGATGGGTTACTCGGTGTTCCTTCCGGTCGATGCGCTCGGCAGCCGGTCTCTGTTCGATCGCGAGGTGGCCATCGAGCGGCTGCGCGACGCGGGGGCGGTCGTTACCACCGTCGAGGCGGCCCTGTTCGAGTGGTGCGAATCCGCCGACGCGGCGGAGTTCAAAACGCTCAGCGCCCTGCTCAAGAACCGCACGCCACGGATGGGGTTCCACTCGTGACCACGACGCTTTCCGATCCCTCCCGGTTTGCCGAGCTGCAGGGGCTGGAGCTGAAGGCGCGGCTGATTGTCGAGGGCTATCTCGCGGGTCTGCACCGCAGTCCGTACCGCGGGTTCTCCGTCGAATTTGCCGAACACCGCGAGTATGTGCCGGGCGACGACCTGCGGTACGTCGATTGGAAAGTGTTCGGCAAGACCGACCGCTTTTATCTGAAGCAGTTCCACGAAGAGACGAACTTTGCGTGCACGCTGCTGGTCGACACCAGCGAGTCGATGAGTTACCGCTCGGAGCAGGCGGCGGTCTCGAAGCTGGACTACGCGCAGTGGACCGCGGCGGCGCTGGCGTACCTGGTGATCCGGCAGCGCGACGCCGTCGGCGTTGCCACGTTCGACGATGCGATCCGGCAGTTTGTCCGTCCGGGCAGCACGGCGAGCCAATGGCGCGAAGTCTGCCGCGTATTGGAAGACGCCCCCGGAACGGGAAAGTCGGCCGTGGGCGCTGCGCTGCACGAGCTGGCCGAGCGGTTGACGCGTCGCGGCATCGTGATCGTCCTCAGCGATTTCTTCGATGAGTTCAATGCGCTGGCCCGCGGGCTGAGGCACCTGCACTTTCGCCGCCACGATGTGCTGCTGCTGCAAGTGATCGATCCGGCGGAGCTCGAGTTCCCGTTCGATTCCCCCACACTGTTCCGTGGGTTGGAACAGTGGCAAGACCTGATGACCGATCCGCGCGGCGTCCGACGCCGCTATCTGGCCGAGTTCAACCGGCACCTCGCCCAACTCAAAGGTCTGGCCCGCGAGCTGGGCTTCGACTACGCACTGCTGCGGACCGACCAGCCGCTGGTGGCGTCGCTTTCGGCGGTCCTGGCCCAGCGCTGGCGGCATTCGGGATTCTGAACGATTCGCCGCCACGCGCCGCGACCCGCAGAGGAGCGCTCTGCCGCCACATCGTTCGATGGCACTGTCACCTGCGCTGCAGATCTAATAATCCGCTTGCACGCGGAGCACTGCGAGTTCGGCCGTGCTGTGGCCCATCGCCGAGTTGTTCAGCATGGCGTGAATCCAGTTGCACTGCAGCTTGGTGTGGGCGTTCAGAAACCACGTCACGCCGAGTGTGACGTCCTGGAGCAGGCCCGTGCCGGGATGGCTCGACCCGGTGAACGTGTTGGTCGCGCTGTCGTAGTAGTGTCCATCAAGGTTATCGGGATTGCGCAGGTCGACATAGGAGTAGCGCACTGCCACTTCCCATGCGCCCCAGCCCACGATGCCGCGGCGTTCGCCGTTGAACGAAATAAAATCATGCCGAGGGACGGCGTTTTGCAAGACGCCAAGCTGCTTGTTGAACGCGCGGTGCTCGCCCGTGAGGCGATACATCACTTCTCCGTAGGCACCGTGATAGTACACCGGCCCGGCCACGCTGTTGACCAGCACTCCCATCCATTCGCTTTGAATGCTCAACGGCCCGTTCTGGTACACGGTCTCGACGCCCACCAGGCTGAAGTTGTTCGCTTCGTACCGCCCGGTGTCCACAAAGATGGGCGTGGAGTTCACCGCCATGCCGAACGCCGAGCTGAGGTCCGAGTAACCCAGCGGCCCGAACTCGGGCGTGGTCCGCGCCTGATAGAACGGCCTTGGGCTGCCGGCGTTGCCGTTTGTTCCGCTGCCGATGGCGTCGTTGGCTGCGAGCGCGCCAAAGTTGTATCCCGCGCCCACCTGCCACAAGTTGGGATCGCCCTCGTACTGCAACAATCGCGTTAACCGCGTGGAAAACGAATACCCGCCTACGTCGCCGATGTCGGTCGCGAACCGTGAGTCGCCCACCGGCGCGTTGTTGAAGCCCCCCGTGCGAAACACGCTGCAGCCCCACGTGCCCATCTCGTCGGGCATCGAGTCCCACGCCATCACGCCAATCCGGCGGAACGGCACAAACGCCAAAAACGGCAGCGAGCGCTCCAAAAACGGCAATTGTCGGAAGCCGCTCATCGCGTCCACGCTGAACGGCTGCAGGAACTGCCCCACTCGCACGTTGCCGACGAACGGCAACTCGGACTGCTCCACGTAAGTGTCGAAGAAGCTGGGGCGGCCGCCGGTGGCAAAGTCGACCTCCAATTGATAGGCCGTGGCCGCGGCGGCTTTGCCTTGCACGGCGAGCCGGGCGCGGCGAAAGCCGGCACCATCCTGAGCATCCCCCACTGTGTCGATGTTTTCCCGAGTTTGTCCGTACCACGCCGCGTCGAATTGTGTGAAGCCGGTGATTTTCGCCGTCGGAAACGCGGGCTTCGTCGACGTTGCTGCGTTGAGCCGTTCCCGCAACTCGGCGTAACGTTGCTCCAGGTCGTCGAGGCGATCCGTCTCGATCGTCGGCGATGGGGGCAGTGCACTCACCTCGGGATTGAACGCGGCAGCATCGGCCGAGGAAGGCGGGGGCGGCAAATCCTGTGTGTGAGCCGCGCTGTATGACCATAACAACAGCAGCAACCCGATTACCGCGACGGAGACCGCTCGCCTCCGCGACGTCGGTGACGCCCGACGTACCTCTCGCATTACGCTTGATCCATTTGGTGAAACGTCGTCAGGGTTGCCACCGGCCGCATGTGGTTGTCAGCCTTCAGAAATCGACCTGCAACCGGGCGCCGACGATGTTCGTGTCGCTGGCCCCGGCATACGCCGCCGTCGTGCGATTCAACATCGCCCGCACGTAGTTGAACTGCACCTTGGTGTACGCATTCAGATACCAGTTCACGCCGGCGGTGAAGTCGGTGAGCCGCCCGCCCTGGATGTTCTCGTCATCCAGATCGATGTAGGAAACCCGCGCTGCCAGCTCCCACGCGCCCGGACCTCGTTCGCAATTCGGGTCGCCGAGAAACGGACGCAGGGGCACAATCCGGTCGATCTGTCCCAGCTTGCGGATGTACGGCTTGCTTTCGCCGGTGAGGAAGTACATCCACTCGGTGTAAAAGCCCCAAAAGTGCAGATGTGGTCCGCCAATCTGCGCGACCGTCGCCAGCTGCGCCTCGGTTTGCCAGGCAAACGGGCCGTGCGCCCACAGCACCTCGGTGCCAATGTGCGTGAACGTGTTGGTGGGAATGACGCCGGTGTCCACGAACGGCGGCGTGCCGTTGGAGACCGTCCCGATCTGCTGCTGACTCGTGCCGGGAACGGTGCCTGCCGGCACACCGAACGCGCCCACGAACATCTCCGGAATGGTGCGGTACTGCGTGGCATTGGCCGCCGGGTCGCCGAACCACCCGGCCGCCCCCACATGCAGGTATTCAAGCCGCTTACAGGCATCGTGGTAGTCGTTGTACCACACGAGGTGCGTCAAGCGGGCGGCGGTCGACCAGCCGCCCGAATCGCCGATGTCGCCGCCATACTGATCTTGCCCCACGCGGAAGCCGGACAGGGCCCACGTCCACATCTCGTCTTCGCTGAAGTCGTAGAATCCGATGCCGATATGCCGGAACGCCTCGAACGACTGGAACAGCACCGACCGCTCCATGAAGGTCTGGTAGCGGAAGCTGGTGGGGACTTCGAGCGAGAAGGGCTGCTTCCATTGTCCGGCGCGAATGGTGCCAAAAACCGGCAGGTCGGTCACTTCGCCCCACACATCGGTGAAGGTGGGCCGGCCAAAGAAGCCAAAATCCATCTGCACGAAATAGTTGACGTTCTCGGCGACCGAGCCGCTGGCGGAGAGCCGCGTGCGCCGAAAGTCGGCACCGTCCTGAATGTCGCCCAATTGCAGCCGACTGGCGTGGTCCTGGTTGAAGTAGACCGTATCCGCCTGGAACACGCCGTTCACGTTGACGAACGGGTACTTCTTCGGTGCTGCCGCAGGCGCTGCGTAACCATACTCGACGCCGGGCAGTGCGGGGGCCGGCGGCAGATGCTCCGCATGCGCGGACGTGACCGCTCCATCAACAGGCGTCGCGCGCAGGGCCGAGACCTCCGCCTCCAACTGGTTGAGACGTTCGACGAGTTGCCGGTATTCCGGAGTGGTTTCGTTTTCAACTGCCGCACTGGAAGCAGTTGGCGGCGCGGCGAAGGGATGGAATTCGCCTTGCGCCCAACCGGCCGGTGGGATCCCCGGAATCACGAACGCACAAATCAGCACCCCAGTCAGTCGATGCATGGGCAGTCTCCGCAAACGAGATATCCGTGCATCCGCCGTGGGGAGAGACGATGCGCCGCGGCGGCCTTGTAGCGGCCGGTTGAACAAGCCTCAAGACGAAGGCCGCAGCGCGGGGATCAAGCTGCGCAAGACAGGCGGGTCGGCGGACTCTTCGCACGACCTTGCGTGACGTTAATCCGCAATTCCTGCCGATCGTATCGCGCCGCTCAATTCACCCGACGTCGATTCTGGTGCACGCCTTCGGTCCCCTCTCCCGCCGTCTTCGGTGGGAGAGGGCCAGGGTGAGGGTGCATTTTGTCCTGCTGCGCGGGAACGGCAGCCTCACCCGCCCGCCACAGCGCCGACGATCAAGAACGGCTCCTCGCCCGCCGCCACTTCTGCCGGCAGCGGCGCGTCGAGCGGTTCGAGCGAAAGATCCTTCTCGCACGTGAAGTAGCGCAAAAACGGCCGCCGCTGCAGTGTGACGTGGTCGCGAATGGTGCCCTTCAACATCGGATATCGGGACTCCAGAGCATCCAGCAACGTGCGAAGCGTGACCGGCCCTTCGACCTGCACTTCGACCTCCGGGCCGGTTTGCGCCAGCTTTCGCAAATGATACGGCAGCACCACGCGGACCATCGCGTTCCCTAAATCAGCGACATCAATTCTGGGACAGCGCGGCTCTTTTTCCAGTCCCCTCGCCCCCGTCTTCGGGGGAGAGGGATAGGGTGAGG
>Ga0073934_10006179_pt1 | contig 17702 bp, 10 predicted proteins | sample LarsenN4metaG_FD_76834 | JGI IMG/M metagenome (GOLD analysis project Ga0073934, IMG submission 76834) | Hot spring sediment bacterial and archeal communities from British Columbia, Canada, to study Microbial Dark Matter (Phase II) - Larsen... ... | reverse complement strand
GAATCCGAACCCCTCAGCCTATCGCCCACCTGAAGGTGGAGAACCCCGCCATCTACCAGCAGTTCGATGACGTCTGCAAGAAGCTGGAATCCCACTACCGGGACATGCAGGACATCGAGTTCACCATCGAAAAGGGCCGGCTCTTCATCCTCCAGTGCCGCGCCGGCAAGCGCACCGGACCCGCCGCCGTCAAGATCGCCGTGGACATGGTGAACGAGGGTCTCATCACCAGGAGAGAGGCGCTCCAGCGCGTGACACCCGACCTGCTGGACCAGTGCCTCCACCCCATCATCAAGCCCGGCACGGACTACCAGCCCATCGCCCGCGGCCTCCCCGCGGGGCCGGGCGCCGCCACCGGAATCGCCGTCTTCGATTCCGAGCGCGCCGTGGAGCTGGGCAAGGGCGGCAGGGGCCAGAAGGTCGTGCTCGTCCGCTCGGAGACCAACCCCAACGACCTCAAGGGCATGCTCGCCTCCGCGGGCGTCCTCACCGCCACGGGAGGAATGACCTCCCACGCCGCCCTGGTCGCGCGGGGATTCGGCATCCCCACCGTGGCCGGCTGCTCCGCCATCAAGGTGGATGAGGCGGCCCGGGAGTTCCGCGTGGACGACGTGGTCGTGCGCGAGGGCGACCCCATCACCCTAAACGGCACCCTGGGCGAGGTGATCCTGGGCACGCTCGAGGTCGTCACGCCGGAGACCACCGGCGAGTTCGGCACCTTCCTCTCCTGGGCCGACGAGGTGCGCCGCCTCAAGGTGCGCACCAACGCCGACACCCCCGAAGACGCCGCCCTCGCCGTCAAGTTCGGCGCCGAGGGCATTGGCCTCTGCCGCACGGAGCACATGTTCTTCGCCGAGGACCGCCGCCCCATCGTACAGGCCATGATCCTGGCCGAGACCGAGGAGGAGCGCCAGAAGCACCTGGAGGAGCTCCTGCCCTTCCAGCGACACGACTTCGAGGGCATCTTCAAGGCGATGGACGGCCGCCCCGTTACCATCCGTCTCATCGATCCGCCGCTCCACGAGTTTCTGCCCAGCCTGCTGGAACTCACCGAGGAGGTCGCGCGCCTCGAGGCCCTCAACCCCCACGCGCCGGAGCTGGCCCCCAAGCGCGCCCTCAAGGCCAAGGTCGAGCAGATGCACGAGATCAACCCCATGCTCGGCCTTCGCGGCTGCCGCCTCTCCATCGTCTTCCCGGGGATCGTCGCCATGCAGACCCGGGCGATCCTGGAAGGTGCCGCCCTCGCCATGAAGGCCGGAGTGGACGTGCACCCCGAGATCATGATCCCCCTCGTGGGCCACGTGAACGAGCTGAAGGTCGTCCGCGACCGCCTCGAGGCCACGGCCAAACAGACCCTGGCCGACCTCGGCGCCGAGATCGACTACTCCTTCGGCACCATGATCGAGATCCCCCGCGCCGCCCTCACTTCCGACCAGATTGCCGCCCACGCCGAATTTTTCAGTTTTGGGACAAATGATCTGACTCAAACTGTATTTGGATTCAGCCGAGACGATGCAGAGGACAAATTCCTCCACAATTATGTGGCTGAGAAGATCCTGCCTGTGAACCCGTTCGAGGTGTTGGACCGCGATGGCGTGGGCAGGCTGATGAGGCTCTGCGTGGAGCAGGCCAAGCACGTGCGGCCTGGCATCAAGCTGGGCATCTGCGGCGAGCACGGCGGCGAGCCGTCCTCCATCGCGTTCTGCGACGAGCTGGGCCTGGACTACGTCTCCTGCTCGCCCTTCCGGGTGCCCATCGCCCGCCTGGCAGCCGCGCAGGCCGCCCTGGGCTCCACCGGTCCCGCCGACAAATAGAGCCAGGGGAAAGGGCTCCTGGCCGACCGTGCTTCCGGGGTGTCAGGAGTTGACCCGCGTTCGCGCCCGGCTTATAATGGCGCGGGAATGGAGGGATTCGTTCAATCGGCTGAGGAGGCCCTTCGGCGCGTGCGCATCCGCCGCTACCCTGGGGGGAACGCGGCAGATGTGGATGACAGCGTCGTCGTCGAGGAGCCCCTTGAGATACGCGTCAACGGCCGCACGCTGGCCGTCACCATGCGCACACCCGGCGCGGACCGCGAGCTGGCCGCCGGATTCCTCCTGGCCGACGGCATCCTCCGCTCCCACGACGACGTCTGGGACATCACCCGCTGTGCCGACCCAGCGAATCCCCTTGCCCGCAACATCATCGACGTCCTGGTGGCCCCGGACCGAGCGCCGCAGCCTGAATCGGGCCGCCAGCGCTACGCCTCCTCCAGCTGCGGGCTCTGCGGGCGGGGCAGCATCGAGTCGGTGCTGCACAACGCGCCGCCGTTCGACCACGCACCCCCGCTCCGCCAGTCCGTGTTGCAGTCCCTGCCTGAGCGGTTGCGTGCCGCCCAGACCGTGTTCCAGACCACCGGCGGCCTCCACGCAGCGGGCATCTTCGATCACGACGGCACTCTTCTCTGGGCTGCAGAGGATGTGGGCCGCCATAACGCCGTGGACAAGGCAGTGGGCCAGGCACTCCTCGCTGGCCAGTGGCCTGTGGAGAACGCCGTCCTGCTGGTGAGCGGCAGGGCTGGCTTTGAGATCGTCCAGAAGGCCGCTGCCGCCCGCGTCCCCGCGGTGTGCTCGGTGTCTGCCGCCTCCAGCCTCGCCGTGGACCTGGCGCGCGAGTGCGGCATGTTCCTGGCCGGATTCCTCCGTGGCTCCTACATGACGGTGTATGCTGGTGCTGAGCGGTTGGTTCCGGCGAGCACCGCGCCGTGAACGGCCCTGCGCTTCCCTCCGGCACGGTCACGCTCCTCTTCACCGACATCGAAGGGTCGACCCGGCTGTGGGAGGAGCGGCGGCAGGACATGCGCCGGGCACTCGCCCGCCACGACAAGCATCTTCGAGCCGTGATCGAATCCCGGGGCGGGATCGTGTTCAAGACCGTGGGCGACGCCTTCTGCGCCGTATTCGCGGACACCCGGTCGGCCGTGGAGGCGGCTGCGGCTGGCCAACGAGGACTTCAGGAAGGGGAGTGGCCCGTCCCGCTCCGTGTGCGCATGGCGCTCCATCGGGGCGAGCCCGAGTGCAGGGATGGCGACTACTTCGGACCGCCGGTGAACCGCGTGGCGCGAATCCTGTCCGCAGCCCACGGCGGCCAGATTCTGCTCTCCCAGGCGGCGGCCGAGGACGCACCTGGCGTGCCGTTGCGGGATCACGGCGCTCACCGCCTGAAGGACTTGACCCAGCCCGAGCACCTCTTCAGCCTGGAGCTCCCGGACCTCGCGCACGAGTTTCCGCCGCTCCGCTCCCTGTCCACGCATCCGAACAACCTGCCGGCGCAAGCAACCCCCTTCGTGGGGCGGTCCAGGGAACTGGCGGAGTTGCATGCCCTCCTGGACGAGGGGGCTCGGCTGGTGACTCTGACGGGGATTGGCGGCACAGGCAAGACGCGCCTGGCGTTGCAGGCCGCCGCCGAGCGCATCGAACGCCATCCAGGCGGCGTGTGGTGGGTCGATCTGTCTGTTGCGCGGGACGCCGACCGGGTGCTCCCCGCGATCGCCGCTGCCTTGGACGTCCCCGAGGAAGGCGGACGGACGCCCGCCAATCAGATTGCGGAGCGGCTGAACACGGCGCCGGCGCTCCTTGTATTGGACAACTTCGAGCAGGTGCTGGAGGCGGCATCAGCCGCCGCTCAGCTCCTCGCCGCCTGCCCGCGGCTGCAGGTGCTCGTCACCAGCCGCTCCGTTCTCTCGCTGTCGGCCGAGCGCGAGCTGGTGGTGCCAGAGTTGTCAAGCGAGGATGCCGCGGTGCTCTTCGTGGATCGCGCGCGGGCCGTACGACCCGGCTACACGCCGGACGAACCCTCACGCAAGGCCATCGCCGCCATCTGCGCGCGCCTGGAGGGCATTCCCTTGGCCATCGAGCTCGCCGCAGCCCAGGTGCGGGTGCTGCCTCCCGCCCAGATCGAGCGCGGACTGGACCGGAGGCTTCGCCTGCTCGTGAGCCCCTTCCGCGACTCCGCCGCCCGCCAGCGCACCCTCCGCGCTGCCCTCGACTGGAGCTACGACCTGCTGGAGGAGCGGGAACGCCTCCTCTTGGCCCGGCTCAGCGTCTTCGCAGGTGGATTCGACCTGACGGGTGCCGAGGAGGTCCTCGGGGACCCGCTCGTGCTCACCGGCCTCCAGAGGCTTCGGGAGCAGTCGCTCCTGAAGGCTGGAGAGAACGAAGGGACAGCGCGCTTCCGAATGCTGGAAACGGTTCGCGAATACGGCGCTGAGCGGCTGGAGTCACAAGGCGAGGAGGGACGGTTCCGGGAGCGCCACGCCTTCTATTATCTGGCGCTTGCCGAGTCCAAGGGTGAGGAGTTGCCCAGGTGCGAGGCCGACAACGTGCGGGCGGCCTGCGACTGGCTGCTGGAGAGCGGCTGCCTGGAGGAGGCGGCGCGGCTCATGGTGGCCGCCGCCCCGGCGTGGGAGCGGATGGGGTGGTATCGCGAGGCCCGCGATCGCCTTGAGGCCTGCCTCCCCCGCGACGCCATCCAGGCGACGCCCCTTCGCGCGCGCGTGTTGCGGGAGGCAGGCTGGTTCTGCCATCTCCTCGGCGATCTGACGCGCTCGGAGTCCCTGGGGATGGCGGCGCTGGAAGCGGCACGCGCCGCTGGCGATCGCGAGGGCGAGTCCATGGCGCTGAGCAACCTCGCCGCGGCGGTTGCGGAGCAAGGCCGGGCGGAGGAGGCGGCCGAGCTGGCCGGACGGTCCGCGGAGGTCCTGCGCGGGACGGGCAGCAGCTCCCGCCTTGCAGGGCGGCTCTGCAACCTGGGGCTGTTCCTGGCGCGGGCTGGCCGCATTGATGACGCCCGCGCCCGCCTGCGGGAGGCATGCGCCCTCGCGGAAGCGGACGGCGACCTGCTGACCCACGCTGCCGCCCTGTGCAACCTGTCCGACCTGTCGCTCAAGACCGGCGACTATACCGATTCGCGTGCCAGGGCCGCGGAGAGCGTCGCGCTCTTCCGTCACCTCGATGAGAAGCGCGGCCTGGCCACGGCGCTCACGAGCCTCGCCCAGGCGGCCTGCGAGGAGGGACTGGCAGAGGAGGCGGCTCGGGCGTTGCGGGAGGCTGTGGCGGTCTGCGCGGAATTGGAGGCGCCAGCCCTGTTGCTGCCGATTCTGGATTCGGTCGCCCGCCTGCAGGAGATTCGCGGCGAGTTGGCGCAGAGCCTGTGGGCCATCCACGTAGCCCGCGCGCTTCGCGCTCGCTTGGGCGTGCGGCTTTCCGAGGAGGATGAAGGGTGCCAGGCGACTCTGGAACGGCGCCTGCGGGGATTCCCGGTTGACACCGCTCCCCGAGCACCCGCAGAGACGACGCCGGCTTCGGTGCTGGCCTGGGCCCGGGCGATCCTGGAGGAGGACAGTGCATGAGAGCGACTTGGCTTGTGGGTCTGGTGGCAGTGGCGGCGTGGGTCCCGCCCTGCGCCGCGCAGACGGTGTACGGTGCGGGCGGTTTGTTCATTCATCCCACTGCGCTCACCCCGCCGCGCGGCGATTCCACGCTGAGCCTCTCGTACTTCACCCAACGCCTCCGCGGCGCGAGGAGCGAGTGGCTGCCCGCAAGCTGGGCGCTCTCGCCCACCGACCGCGTGCAGGCCGGGGCGGTCTTTCTCCACTGGCAGGGCGGGCGAGTCTCGCGCCAGTCGGGCGGGCTCTTTGCCCGGTGGCAACTGGCACCCGTCGGCGAAGGGCTGCCAGCCGTGGCGCTCGCCGGCAGCCTGCTGGCCGGCGAAGTGCGCCTCGGTCAGGTATCGCTGGTGGCGAGCCAGCCGCTCGCGTCGCACCCCTGGCGGGGCGTGGTGGCTCACGCCGGTCTTCAATGGGCCCGCCGCGCCGACATCCCGACGAGCGACGAGGATTGGAGCCTCTTCGGAGGGTTGGAAGCACCCATGGGCGGCGGATTCCGCCTGGTGGGGGAGGCGGGCACACGCCTGGGCTTCAATCGCCGGGGCGCGCTGGCGGTCGGGATCCTGTGGAGCGGTCCGCCTGGCATTCGCATCGGGATCGGCGCGGCCAACATCGGCCGGAGCGATGATCCCCAGTTCTTCGTGGGTGCCGGCTATGCCCTGGCTGCCCGGTGATGCCCCCTCGTCTGTGCTTGGCGACGTGGATCCCTGCCAGCCGGCCGGGCTCCCTGGTGTCACCAACGCGTTCGGGAGACGCCCGGCCGCACGAGTTCCCGCTGCAGCCGATGCGGACAGCCGCACACTGGCCGCCAGTCCCGCCGGTGCAGCCGGCACCTATTCCATCGCGGCATCCCTGCGGCAGAGTGCCGCCTCCCGCGTGCGCCCGGTGGATTCGTACAGGGCGATGAGGCCCTCATAGGCCCGGGCCCGGTCGGCGGACTCAGTGGCCAGCGTCAGCGCGTTGAGAAGCTCTCTCTCAACACCGGCCAGGTCGCCGTCGAGGGTGAGGCGTTCCGCCAGGGCGAGGCGCTCGGCAGGCTCGAATGGGTCCAGCCTCAGAATGTCGCGGGCAACCCTGCAGGCGTCGCCCCGCACCAGGTCCCCGAACTCCTCCAGGCGGTCCACCGTCTCCTGATACACTTCGGCTTCGGGATGGTCTATTCCCAGGTCATAAAGCGTTGTGCGAGTGGACAAGGCGATGGGCAGCTCCAGCACTCGGCACCAGCGAACAACGGCGTCCGGGAAGGCGCCCTGGCGCCGGTAGCTCTCGGCCAGCAGGTAGTAGGGGTCCGCAAACCACGGAGTAGCCTCCGATGCCCGCACGAAGAAGTCTCGGGCGCGCTCCAAGTCTCCGCGGCTCAGGAAAACGCTGCCCAGCTGGGCCACGGCGTGCGTGCCCTGGCAGTCAAGGGCCACGAGCCGCTCGTAGAGCTCCCGGTCGTTGCGGGGAACCGGCTCGGTCGCCAGCTCCTCTGGAAGCCCAATACGCCGGACGAACTCTCTCCGTTCCTCCTCCTCCCGCTCCCGGCCGGGGTCACCCTCCTCCAGCTCATCCTGTGCGAGGTAGCGGCCGTTCACCACGCACCACGGGAGGAACGTGCTGAATCCCGATGCGATGGGGTAGTAGTGGTCGTACTCGTGGTTCCAGAAGAGCACAGGGGGATCGCGGCCAGAGAGGGTTTGGGGCACGTAAAAGCCGTAGAAGTCCTCGTCCCCGTCGTGCCCGAACGGCAGAAACTGGGGGAGCATGCCGGGCCAGCGCTCGGCGTCCTCGAGCATCTCCTCCAGGCCGAGGAACTCGCAGGGGCTCAAGAACGGCTGTGCGCAGGCCTCGTACAGACGGGCAAACGCCCGCGGCAGAGCCACCTGCCAGTGCCGCTCCAGTGCCTGAATGCCCCGCTCGACGTTCATTCTGTCCCCGCCCGGATCCGCGTCAGGGAGCGCAATTGCCGCCTCCCTGTTCGGGGGACCGGCGGCCGACTCCTCTCTCCGCGGGGCACTGCGGGGCACCTGTCCCGCGCCGCCGAGAGCGCGGGATCCGGCTCCGCTGGCGCACGGTCGGAGCCTTGATCGGTCGCGGACCGCTTGCCTCGGTCCGCCTCCTGTGATATAATAGGGGCAGACTTGCCGTGCCCTTCGAAGAGTGGGAGCTTCCCGCTCTTTTATTTCTAGTGGGGCCGCCTCTCGGGGCGGCTCCGGGCATGTGGAGACAATGATCACGCCTGCCAGGGGGACCGAGAGCATGAACGGAGACTTCCTAGACGCGTTGCAGCAGATAGCAAGGGAGAAGGAGATCTCTCCGGACGCGTTGCTGGAGACGGTGGAGTCGGCTCTCGTCACCGCCTACAAGAAGAACTTCGCCTGCCAGGGCGAGATTAAGGTTCGAATCAACTCGGCCAACGCCACCTTCCAGGTGTTCAGCCAGCGCCGCGTGGTGGAGGAGGTGGAGGACGAGAACACCGAGATCTCCCTGGAAGAAGCCCGCGCCATCGACCCCGACATCCTGCCGGGTGAGATCCTGGAAACCGAGATCACGCCCAGCAGCTTTGGCCGCATCGCCGCCCAGACCGCCAAGCAGGTGGTTGTCCAGCGAATCCGCGAAGCGGAGCGGGACAAGATCTACGACGAGTATTCCGAGCGCGTGGGGGAGGTGCTCACCGGCACCGTGGGCCGCCGGGAGTTCAAGAGCGTGCTCGTCAACCTGGGCAAGGTGGAGGCCATCCTTCCGCCTCAGGAGCAGGTGCACGGGGAGCCCTACCACTTCAACGACCGCCTGAAGGTCTACCTTCTGGAGGTGCGCCGCACTCCCAAGGGCCCCCAGGTCATCGTCTCGCGCAGCCACCCCAGCCTCATCCGCCGCCTGTTCGAGCTGGAGGTGCCGGAGATCGCCGACGGCATCGTCACCATAAAGTCAGTTGCTCGGGAGCCTGGCGCGCGCTCAAAGATCGCCGTGCACTCCCGCGACGAGAAGGTCGACCCGGTGGGCAGCTGTGTGGGCCATCGCGGCAGCCGCGTGCAGGCGGTTGTCAACGAGCTCTACGACGAGAAGATAGACATCGTCCGCTGGTCTCCGGAGCAGGACAAGTTCATCGCGGAGGCGCTGTCTCCGGCCAAGGCGGTAAAAGTCACCCTCAACGAGGAGGCCAAGAGTGCCTTCGTGGTGGTCCCTGACAGCCAGCTCTCGCTTGCCATCGGCAAGGCGGGGCAGAACGTCCGCCTGGCCGCCCGGCTCACGGGGTGGCGCATCGATATCCGCAGCGAGTCCCAAGTGGCCAGGGCGACCTTGATGGACGCCACGACCGGCGAGGGAGAGGAGGCGCCGTGGCCGGCCGAGCGAGCCGAGACGGCGGCCGAGCTCCCTCCGGCCGCCCCGGCGCCCAAGGCGGTTGACGAGGACGTGCCGGACGACAGCCTTCCCATACTGGAGCTCCCGGACCTTCCCATGGGGGCGTTCGCAGAGGAGTCCTCCAATGGATCGGGCGTCCACTCCGAGCCGCCTCAGGTGCCCGCGGCCGAGGAGGCACGCCAGCAGTAGCGCCCGGCGGCAGTGGGCGTGCGGCACGCGTGCGTGCTGACGCGAGAGGGGCGGCCCGCCGCGGGCCGCCCCTCAGCTGTCACCACCTGCCCGGTGCCGGGCCTCCGGATCACCCCGAGGCAATGGTCTCGAAGTCCGGCACGATTGCGTGGGCCGTGCCGGACCGAGAGGAAGACTCCCGCCTCAGCACGTCGCGCACGAATCGGGGCCACCAGTCTACTTGTGGAGTGGAGCGCGCGCGAGATTCCATGGCGGGGCTTGGGCGCGCCGCCGCCTCTCGGGCGAAGGCCATTATCCGCTTCACATCGCCCAGGTCCGGCTTGAGCCACCTGCGGCCGGACCGCGCGTGGAGCACCTCGTCCGCCCAGTCGTAGTCCTGGAAGTACGTGGCCAGGAGGTCTCCGGCACTCCGAGCGATCTCCCATTCCAGCTTCTTGCCGATCTTCCCATCCATCAGCGACTGCTCGATGTAGTACAGAATCGCGTGGCGCTCCAGCGGCTCGCGATCCAGGTTCAGGTGCATGGCCCAGCCCACGTGGTTGGGATACCGAGACCAGTCCACGCCCGACTTGGCGAACCAGACCTCGCCCATCATTGCGTGGCGCGCCTCGTCCCAGAGCTGGCGGCCTTGATCACGGTAATACTCCCAGGGCTTGCCCCGCGTCTGCAGCACGATGCTTGCCATCATCTCCGGCACATCCATCTCGTGAAAGCCCTTGAACATCAGTGCCAGCAGCCGCTCTTCGTAGTCGGCTTCGGGATCCAGATAGACGTCGTTGGCGCGGTAGTGAAAGTTGTGCACATCTCCCGAGCGCCAGTCCCGCCTGGGGTCCAGGTCCGGCACGAAGGGGTCCGTGGCCCGAGGCGCCGGCACCGACTCCGCTGGCAGCCGCTCATCGCACCCACGGATTCCACCCGCTGCCCGCAGATAGGCGCGCAGATGGGCTGTCCATGCGTCCGCGCGTGCGCGCGCGTCTTCGTCAGCGAGAAGCGCTTCCAGTGCCGCCTGCCCCCAGGCGATCATCTGTTCCTCTTCCTCGGCGCTCTGCTTCATGATCCGCACGGTGGGGTGGTCGAAGAGCGGGTTGGTCTGCTCCATGTGCCAGCGATAGGCCGCCAGCAGGGCCGGGCGGATGACGCCGTACACGCCTGCCACGAGCTCCACCGTGTCCTGTGCTCTCAGCGCCTCGTCCATGAGCGCCTGAAGCGTCGGATCGGGCACGCGGTCCAGGCACAGTGGAGGCTTGCGCAGCTCGGCGACGCGGGTTCGCAGGGACTGGCTGTGCTCGCCGTCAAGGTACAGGTGCAGGCTCAGTGCGCACTTCACCTCCCACTCCGGCGTGGGGTTCAGGAAGGCGGCGCTCAGCTCGTAGAGGCGCGTCTCCACGTAGTTTAGCCGCCGCATGAGTTCGACGTTCTCCTCTACGCTGAGCCCGGGCTGGGCGGCTCGCTCGTACGTGGTGATGCCCGCCAGGGGCGGTATTCCGATGCTCGGGATGGTGTTCATAGTTCCGGATCACTCCCCGCGAGGCTCTCTGCGCGGCCCCATTTCGGCGCCGCTCGGCCTGCGTCCTCTGGCGGACCAGGTGCGCGGGTCTGCAAGGAACGGCGACGAGGCGGGCTCCGTAGGAAACACTGACGAGCGGCAGGGAAGCCGCGCCGAAGTGCCGAAGACCGGCTTGCACCCCGGACGCGCGTTGTTGCACGCAGCAGGGTAGAATCGGAATGCAAGCTGTGCGCCCGCAGCGCCCGGCGGCCGGGAAGTGGATCACCCTGCATCCTTGAGCGACGACACATGAATCTCCGAGACTACCGAGACATCGATCTCCTGCGCCAGATGGAGACCGAGATGCAGCGCATCGCAGACGAGACGTTGCGGGGCTTCTTTTCCGACATTCCGACCCCCAACAAGTTCTGGCAACCCCGCGTGGACATGTACGAGACGCCCGACGGAATCGTGGTGAAGGTGGAGGTTGCCGGTGTGGATCCGGAGCGCCTGGACGTCTCGCTCTCCTCCGACGACCGGGTGCTCACCATTGCCGGAGAGCGGGGAGAGGAGGACCGCGAGCGCATGGACCGCATCCGTTGCTACCAGCTCGAAATCTACTTCGGTCCCTTCGTGCGCCAGATCGTGCTGCCCGGAGACGTGCGGATCGACCGCGACGCCATTGAGGCGAGCTACCGCGACGGATTCCTGGTCGTGAACCTGCCCAAGAAGACCGCCATGGGCGCCCCCTCCCGCTCCATCAAGGTGACAACCTAGTCCGAATCGCGGCACGCGTCCGCCCGGTCAGAGGCCCCGCAATGCCAGAGACCCAGACCAAAGAGCCCGACCTGAAAGAGATCGTCGATCAGCTGGACGGCACTCCGGATGGCAGGATGACCATTCCGGAGGAGTTGAATCTGCTTCCGTTGCGCGAGGTGGTCATCTTTCCCGTGCTGGTGGCGCCCCTCGGCGTGGGCCGCGAGAACTCCGTGCGGCTCGTGAACGAGTCCGTCGTGGGCGGCAACCGCATCATCGGCGTGGCTGCACTCAAGGACCCCACCATCGAGAACCCCACGCTGGACGACATCTACTCCATCGGCACGGCCGTGGCCATCCGCATGATGGGGCAGTTGCCGGAGGGCATCCGCCTGATCGTGCAGGGGATTGGCCGCATTCAGATCCTGGAGGCCGTGCAGACCACACCCTACCTGCGGGTGAAGGTGCGGCCCATCGAGGAGCCTCCGATTCCAGAGGACCAGGCGCTTCGCATCGAGGCCCTGAAGCGCTCCATCGCCGACCTGTTCCAGAAGGCCGTTGCCCTCTCGCCGGACCTTCCCGACGAGATGCAGGGCTTTGCCAGCAACATCCACGACCCCCGCATCCTCACCGACCTGATCGCCGCGCAGATGCCGCGCCTCACCACCGAGGAGCGCCAGCGCATCCTGGAAACCATCCCCATCGCCGAGCGGATGGAAGCCCTGGTGGCGCTGCTCGCCCGCGAGGTGCAGGTGCTCGAGCTCAGCAGCAAGGTCCAGTCGGACGTGAACACCGAGCTGGGCAAGTCCCAGAGGGAGTACTACCTGCGCGAGCAGCTGAAGGCCATCCAGCGCGAGCTGGGCGAGGGCGACGACCGCGCTCAGGAGATCGAGGAACTCCGCGCGAAGATCGAAGCCGCCCACATGCCCGAGGAGGCGGCCAAGGAGGCTCATCGGGAGCTGGAGCGGCTCCAGCGCATGAGCCCCGCCGCTCCGGAATACACGGTTGCGCGAACCTATATTGACTGGCTCGTTGCCCTGCCCTGGGCCGTGAGCACCACGGACAATCTGGACATCGCGCAGGTGAAGCGGACGCTGGACGCCGACCACTACGGCCTGGACCGGGTGAAGGAGCGCATTCTGGAGTTCCTCTCCGTGCGCAAGTTCAAGCAGGACGGCACAATGCGCCAGCCGATCCTCTGCTTTGTTGGCCCGCCCGGCGTGGGCAAGACCTCGCTGGGCCGTTCGATCGCCCACGCGTTGGGCCGCAACTTCGTCCGGATCTCCCTGGGCGGCGTGCGCGACGAGGCCGAGATACGGGGCCACCGGCGGACCTACATCGGCGCGCTCCCGGGCCAGATCATCCAGGGCATCCGCAGGGCAGGGTCAAACAACCCGCTCTTCATGCTGGATGAGATCGACAAGGTGACCGCTGATTTCCGGGGCGACCCGTCTTCGGCGCTGCTGGAAGTGCTGGACCCGGAGCAGAACCACAGCTTCCGCGACCACTACCTGGAGGTGCCCTTCGACCTCTCGCGGGTGCTGTTCATCACCACGGCCAATGTGCTCGACACGATCCTGCCTCCGCTTCGGGACCGCATGGAGGTCATCGAGATTGCCGGCTACACCGAGGAGGAGAAGCTGGCCATTGCCCAGCGGCATCTGATCCCCAAGCAGGTGCGCGAGCACGGCATCGAGGGGCGGATATCCTTCCGCCGGCCGGCGATCGCCGCCATCATCCAGGGCTACACGCGGGAGGCCGGCGTGCGAAACCTGGAACGGGAGATCGCAACGGTCTGCCGGAAAGCCACCCGCCAGTTCGCCGAGGGCAGGCTGGAGTCCCTCGTGGTGACGCCCAAGGTTGTGCACGAGTATCTGGGACCTCCGCGTTTCGAGCGCGAGGAGGTCCTGGAGGGCAGTTCCCGCCCGGGCGTGGTGACGGGCCTGGTCTGGACGCCCGTGGGAGGCGACATCGTATTCATCGAGGCAACGGCCATGCCGGCCCCCGAGAACCGACCCTCCACGCTTACCATCACGGGCCAGCTTGGCGACGTGATGAAGGAGTCGGCACAGGCGGCACTCTCCTACGTGAGGGCGCATGCGGCGGAGATCGGCGCGCCCGAGAACTTCTACGAGCGTCACGACATCCACATCCACGTGCCCGCCGGCGCCGTGCCCAAGGACGGACCCTCCGCCGGCATCACCATGACGACGGCCCTGGCCTCCCTCTTCAGTGGCCGGCCCGTGAAGCCGCGCTTGGCCATGACAGGCGAGGTGACCCTCAGCGGGCGCGTGCTGCCGGTGGGCGGAATCAAGGAGAAGGTGCTGGCCGCCCGGAGAGCGGGCGTGCGCACGGTGATCCTGCCCGAGCGCAACCGCAAGGACCTCCTGGAGGACATTCCCGAGGAGGTGCGAGAGGCGCTCACCTTCAAGCTGGTGCGCGACGTGGGCGAGGTGCTGGATCTGGCGCTCGAGCCCCGCGAGGGCCACTGCACTTCGCCCAATGGCCGGGACGGCATCGGCACCGGCAGCCGCCGTAGGGCGATCCGCAAGCGTCCGACCCCGGAGGCCGTTCCGGAGAAGTGACCGAGGGATGTGGACGGCCGGCGAGGCGCGTCTGAACAGCAAGGACGGGGCCCGAGGGCCCCGTCCGGCGCACCAGGATGTTGCAGTGCGGTGGACCACCGACTAACGGCGGTCAGCCCGCATGGCTGGCTCAACCTCGCGGATCGCCAGCTGCGTATGCTCGTAGGCCTTCTCCCGATGGCCGCCGAAGTGCCTGGCCGCCTCAGCCAGGTCCCGCAGGGCCTTCTGAAGATTGGCCCGCGCCTGATGCAGCTCCGGATGCTGCTTCCCGGAGTCCGGATGCTGGCGGTGATACTGCCGGCCCTGGCGGCGCGCGTCCAGAATGTCGTCGCGGCGGGCATCAAGCCGGACGTGAAACCGGCGGTGGTCACGGGCATACCGGGCTGTGCGCATGCGCTGGTCGTTCTGCCGATGCCAGGCCTGATGCTCCTCGACCAGATCGCAGAGGGCCTGTGGAGAGTGCGCATTCGCCTGAGGCACCCAGAGGCCCGCGTGCAGGCCGCCCTGCCGGGGGTTCTGGGGATGCCGGGGATTCTGGCTATGGGCTTGGGCTGCCATCCCGCCGAGCAGCGTGACTGCCCCGGCGAGGGCGAAGCACCCGGTTGTTCGTTGCATTCTCACCTCTCCTTTCGCGATGCGCCCCGCGGGAGGCGTCCAGCGGGATTTCGCAGACCGCTGGACCGCCCGGAATCCAGTCTGCGTCGTGACGTGCCGATCCGCACATAAGACGCGTCTCTTAGGATGCGGTTCCGCCGCGCCGTTGCGAAGGCGCTATCCGCCCGTCTGATCTTCGTGCCATCCCGTGCGCCGGAGTCTTCATTGCCCTCCAAGAGCAATCCCGCGCTCGCCTCCGCCGTCTGTGTGCTCGTGGGCGCAACTCACCTGCTCATTGTGATTGCGGGGTGTTCTCCCCGCGGGGGGCGTGCGTCTGGAGCACCCCAGGCGACGCCTCCTGAGTTCGTGGGCAACGCGGCGTGCGCGGAATGCCATCCGCGGGAGCACCAGGCCCACAAGGGCACGCATCACGACCTGGCCCTCCGGCCGGCAAGTGCCGCCGGCCTCCAGGGCGTGGCGCCCCGAACCGGGATGATCCCGCGCGCCGGACTGCGCCTCGTGGAGGACGGGGAGGGATTGCTGGTCCGCAGGGAGTTTCCGGTGCGCCGGGACGTGCGCCTTCACCTGGCGGTCGGCTCGGGCAAGTACGGCATGACGTTCGTGTCGTTTCTTGACGACCGGCACCTGATGGAGCTGCGGTGGAGCTACTTCCCGCCCTGGAACTGGTGGGCGCTCACGCCGGGCCAGGAGGTCCGCCTCCGGACGGATGACCCGCTGGGACGCGTGCAAGACGCGGAGATGTCGCGCCGCTGCATGGGCTGCCACACCACGGCCCTCCCTGAAGGCAGGGCGGTGCCGGAGCCTTCGTTTTTCGGAGTGGGGTGCGAGGCGTGCCACGGTCCCGGACGGGCCCATATCCAGGCGGCGCGCATCCGCCAGCGGGACCTGAGGATGGAGAAGCTGGACCGATTGCCGCCGAGCCGCCTGAATGGCCTCTGCGGGCGGTGCCACCGCAGCACGGCGGCGCTGGACCTGACCAGCCCCGAAGCCAGCCAGACGCACCGATTCCAGCCACACGGACTCCAGAGGAGCGCCTGCCGCACCGAAGGCGGACAGCCCCTCTCGTGCCTGGGCTGTCACAACCCTCACACGGACGCCGAGACCGACCACCGCGCCTACGAGCGGATCTGCCTCGCGTGCCATGCGGTGCCGCCGGCGGCAGCGCCTGGGCCGCGAAGGCCGGCTGCGAGCCTCTGCCCGGTGAACCCCCGGGAAGGCTGCATCCGCTGCCACATGGAGCGCCGAAGCGCCTTCCCCACGGCCGGCATCCCCGCGACCATGGTGGACCATCGAATCGCCATTCCCGCCGCGCGGCGGTAGGCGCTCAGCCGGCAGCCGCCGCGTCGTCAGGCTTGGCGGTTGCCGCTTGAGTGCGGCGGCCAAACCAGTCGTCAAACAGCGTGTAGAGCACAGGGATCACAACAAGCGTCAGGACGGTGGAGACCAGCAGTCCGCCGATCACCGTGATCGCCATGGGGGCGCGCAACTCCGCGGCGCGGCCCAGTCCCAGCGCCACCGGCAGCATGCCCAGGATCGTGGCCAGCGTGGTCATGAGTATGGGGCGCAGGCGCGTGGCACCGGCCTCGGCGACGGCCCGGTCCCGCGGCAGGCCCCGGGCGCGCAGCGTCGATGTGTAGTCGACCAGCAGGATGGCGTTGCGGCCCATCAGGCCGGTGAGCATGACGATGCCGATCATGGCCACGAGGGAAAGGGTCTCCCCGGCGAGCACCAGTGCGCCCAGTGCGCCCACCAGCGCCATGGGCAGGGTGAACATGATGACAAAGGGGTTCACCAGCGAGTTGAAGAGGGAGGCCATCACCAGATAGACGAGGAGCACCGCGAGGCCCAGGGCGATGGCAAAGTTCTGGGCGCTCTCGGCCATGGCGCTGGACTCTCCGGTCCACTGCACTCCCACGCCGCGATTGCGAAGGCCCTTCAGCATCGGCTCCAGGTCGTGCTGAGCCCTGCCCAAGGGATAACCGGGCGCAAGGCCCGCTGTCACGGTCACCATGCGCTGGCCGTTGATCCGGTCAATGGCAGCAGGGCTGGCTCTGATGACCACGCTGGAAATCTCCCCAAGGGTCACCACCCGGCCGCCGGTCCAGGCCACCGGAATCCGCTCCAAGTCGGCGGGATCGTCCCGGTCGATGCCGGACAGGCGCACGCGCACGGGGATCTCCTGACCGGACTGCCGCAGGACGACCTCGGAGCTGCCTTCCACGGCGAGCCGCAACGCTGCTCCCGCCTGAGCCGGAAGCACGCCACCAGCGGCGGCCTTCAGCGGATCGACACGCACCTGGGCCTCCGGCCGGGCCGGCCGCACGGTGAGGTCGGGATTGAGGAAGCCGGGCCTGCGTGCCAGTTCGGCACGCACCTCCTCGCCCGCCTGGCTCAGCGCGCGCAGGTCCGATCCGCGTAGCTGAATCTGCACGGGTGGCCCCGAGTTCACCACGGAGCGCACGGTGGAGACCGTGATGGCGGCGCCAGGGATGCCGCGCAGACGCCGGCGCACCTCCTCCGCGACCGCTGTGTCGGACTCGCGCCGGCCCCTCCCGCCACGGAGGCCGCCCAGCGCGCCAGCCCGCGCCCGCAGGCGCAGGCTGATCTGGGCATACTGCGGGCCACGCTGGGGGATGCTGCCGAATCCGCCCAGGATCTCCCCCACCGTGGTCACGGCGTGCTGCACCTCCCACAGGCCTCTGATCCGTCGCTCGGCCTCCCTGGCTGCGGCGTCCGTGGCGCGAAGCGAGGCATCTGGCGGCAGCTCCAGTCCCACCACCACCTGGCCTTGGTCTGTGGCCGGCAGGAACTCGAATCCCAGATGCGGGACGGCTGCCAGCAGCACGGTTGCCAGGATCGCCGCGCCGTAGGCGACCACCCATCCGCGGCACCGCAGGGCCCGGAGAAGCAGGCGGCGATAGGCCCGGTTCAGCGCGTGATAGACCCGCTCCAAGGTCCGGAACGGCCCCGACTCGGCCTCCAGATTCTCGCCCTGGCGGTACCAGCGCGCCGCCAGGCTCGGGGTCACCGTGAATGAGACCACGAGGGAAAAAAGGGTTGCCGCTACCACCGTCAGGCCGAACTCACGGAAGAACCCGCCCACGATCCCGCCCATGAAGGCGATGGGCAGGAAGACCACCACGTCCACGAGTGTCGTGGTGATGTCGGCGAATCCGATCTCGGTGCGGCCATTGAGGGCGGCCTCCGGGGGGGCTTCGCCGAGGCTCAGATGGCGGGTGATGGACTCCAGCACAACGATGCTGTCGTCGATGAGGATGCCCACAGAAAGCGAGAGGGCGAG
>Ga0073934_10006178_pt1 | contig 17705 bp, 18 predicted proteins | sample LarsenN4metaG_FD_76834 | JGI IMG/M metagenome (GOLD analysis project Ga0073934, IMG submission 76834) | Hot spring sediment bacterial and archeal communities from British Columbia, Canada, to study Microbial Dark Matter (Phase II) - Larsen... ... | reverse complement strand
GCGCGCGAGATCGGCCGGCTGGCCGAAGCCGCGCGCAGCGGCAAGGCGACCTCCGAGGAACTCTCGGGCTCGACCCTCACCATCACTTCATTGGGCCCGCTCGGCGGGGTCGCCACCACCCCGGTGATCAATCGCCCAGAAGTCGCGATCATCGGGCCCAACCGCATCGTCGAGCGCCCGATGTTCGTTCCCGACGGCATGGGGGGCGAGCGAATCGCCAAGCGCAAGCTCATGAACATCTCGATTTCCTGCGATCATCGCGTGGTCGATGGATATGACGCGGCAAGCTTCGTGCAGGCGATCAAGCGGCTGATCGAAACCCCGGTTCTGCTGCTCGCGGACTAGGGTAGAAAAAATAGCGCTGGCGCGGGCCAAGAGGGCGTTGACAGCCCTCGCGACCGCGCCTAATGGCGCTGCTCCACGAACGGGGCGGCCATGGCCGAAACGTTCATCTGGAAAGAAATGCGCGGGTGTAGCTCAGTCGGTTAGAGCGTCGGCCTGTCACGCCGAAGGTCGCGGGTTCGAGCCCCGTCACTCGCGCCACTTTCCCCTTTCGCGGGAAGTGGCCCATTCCCACGCCGCATTGCTGTCCGCTTGCCGCAGGCTAGCCCTGCGGGTCATGCGTGGCCGGAGGGCTCCAGCGGCCGGTTTCCATCCAGATCAGGAAACGCCGCAAGGGCAGCAGCCAGATGAGCCCCAGCACCAGGTAGACCGCGGTCTGCGCCCAGCCGGGCCAGCTGCCGATCAGGCCCGGCGCATAGCGGGCGATGACCACGCCGTAGAGCATCAGCGCGGCGAACAGGCCGAAGATGCCGAGGGGGATTCGCCAGGTCGGAGTTTCGCGCATCAGCTCAGTCCGTAGATCCGGGTGGGGGTGACAATCGCATCGAGCGGCACATCATGGGGTTCGCTGGGAAGATCGGCGCAAAGCTGCACGTCCCATGCCAGCCCAATCGTCAGCGCCGCCGGATGTTCCGCCAGCCAGCGATCATAATGACCGCCGCCCTGGCCGAGACGCTCCCCTCTCTCGGTGAAACCCAGCAGCGGCACGAACAGCACATCGGGCACCAGGCGATCGGCGCCGGCTTCGGGCTGGAGCATGCCGAAAGGGCCGATCTCGAGGTCGCTCTCGCTGTGGGGATCGGTGTGGTTGGCAAAATCCATCGGGCTATCGCGCGCGGCGAAGCGGGGCAGGGCGATGGGATGGCCGGCCTCGTGGAAGAAGCGGGCGTACGCGCCTGCGGGGGCTTCCCATGCGCCTGCATGATAGAGGCCGATCACCGCGGCATCGGGGATGCGTGCGAGCAGCGGCGCGGGCGGGTGATGGAACAGCAACCCCCGGATCGCCTCGGGCATCGCCGCGACATGGGCGCGCCGCGCATCGCGAAGCTTGCGACGGAGTTCGGTCTTGCTGGTTCCATTCATCACGCGAAGCGGTAGACCTCCGCCTGAGGGGCCGCAAGGCCGAACACCCTCAAGCAGCGGCTGCGAAGCACAGCCGCAGGCTGGACCGGTAGGGCAAATGAAACGTGGCGGAACCACCATGGGTCGTTTGCGCTAGAAATCCTCTGACGCCTTTTACGTCAGGTGGGCGCCGTTTACCCGAGCCTCCCGGACGAACCGGCAGTCAAGGGCAGGAACAGCTCCCATGGATTGCTTATAGCCTCAGGGATATTCAATCGGCTCGTGCCGGGCAGTCCCGCCAGGACCTTATCTAGGCGCTCGGGACAAGCGCTTCAAGCGCTGCGGCGTTGGCCTCGGCCGCGGCCGCCAGCGCTTCGAGCCGTTCGGCGAGCGCAGCGGTGCGATCGGGACCGCCGAACAGGTCGGGCTGGGGCGCGGCAGATGGGGGTGGCGTGCTGCGCGCAGTAGCCAGTTCGCCCTCGAGCCGGGCGATCTCGGCGCGCAGGCTTTCGGCCTCACCGGCAGTATCGGGCTGGGCCTTGCCGAGCGGCTTGCCCTTGCCCTTGCGCGCCTCGGCCAGTTCGTCGGCGAGGAATAGCGCGGCGAACAGCAGGTTCTGCGCCTCCAGCGGCGCGCGCGAGGCGCCCAGAAGGGCGTACTTCTCGGCGATCATTGCCCCGAGCGCCTCGACATGGCCTTCCTCCCCGTCGGCGCAGGCGATGGGGTAGCTCTTGGGGCCGATGGTCAGCGTGACGGTGCTCATGCCCTATTCTTCCAGCTTGCTGATCAGATCATCGAGTTCACGAAGGCTTTCAGCGACTTGTTCGCGCAGTTTTTCGTGGGCGTTGACCAGTTCGACCACCCGGGCCGAGCCGACCGCCTGTTGCTGATCCACCGCCAGCGCCGCTTCACGCGCGGCTGCGATCCGCTCCATCGCAGCCTCGATCCGGCCCAGCGCGCCTTCGATGCGGTCCTCGTGCATGGCCGGGAAATACCAAGATTGGCCCGCGCGCGCAAAGTCTTGGCCCGGCCTGTTGATAAGTCCTCGGGGGCGGCCCTGCCCCGATGCGCTTTGTCGAGGTTGACCTCACCCCACGGCTCGGCAATGGCACAGCCCGCGGATCGAGGGATCGAATCGCCCGTTGGCCCTCACGCGGACGACGGTCTGGCCCCGGGCCGCAGCCGCATGCGCCGGAGCAGCATCTGGAGACACACGCGCCCATGACGATCGAACCCGCCCGCCTGCCGCTTATGGCCAATGCCATCCGCGCCCTGTCGATGGACGCGGTCGAGGCGGCCAATTCGGGCCATCCGGGTATGCCGATGGGCATGGCCGACGTCGCGACGGTGCTGTTCACCGGGCATCTGAAATTCGATCCGTCCGCCCCGCACTGGGCCGATCGCGACCGTTTCGTGCTGTCCGCCGGGCATGGCTCGATGCTGATCTACAGCCTGCTCTACCTTACCGGCTATGCCGCGCCGACGATGGCGGACATCCGCAACTTCCGCCAGCTTTCCTCGCCTTGCGCGGGCCACCCGGAAAACTTCCTGCTCGAAGGGGTGGAGTGCACCACCGGGCCGTTGGGGCAGGGTCTGGCGATGGCGGTCGGCATGGCGATGGCCGAGCGGCACCTCAACGCCGTGTTCGGCGACGAGCTCGTCGATCACCGCACCTGGGTGATCGCGGGCGACGGGTGCCTGATGGAGGGCGTCAACCACGAGGCGATCGGGCTCGCCGGCCATCTCGGGCTCGGGCACCTCAACGTGCTGTGGGACGACAATCGCATCACCATCGACGGCGCGACCGATCTTTCGACCAGCGAAGACATCAAGGCCCGCTATGCCGCGACGGGCTGGCACGTCGCGCAATGCGACGGGCATGACTTTGCCGATATCGAGCGCGCCTTGCAGGAAGCCAAGGCCGATCCGCGCCCCTCGCTCGTCGCCTGCCGCACGCTGATCGGCAAGGGCGCGCCGAACAAGCAGGGCACCAGCGCCACTCACGGCGCGGCGCTGGGCCCGGCGGAAGTGGCGGCGGCGCGTGAGGCGCTGGGCTGGACGGCTGAGCCGTTCGAAATCCCCTCCGATATCCTCGCCGACTGGCGCATGGCGGGCGAACCCGGCCGGCGCGCGCACGGCACCTGGGCGGGCCGGCTCGAAGCCAGCCCGCACAGGGCCGAGCTCGAGCGCCGTATGGCGGGCGATCTTCCCGAAGGCTTCGGCCTCGATGCACATATCGCCGGGCTGATCGCTTCTCCCCAGAAGATCGCCACCCGCAAGGCCAGCGAGATCGCGCTCGCCGCGATCAACCCGGCGCTCCCCGACACCATCGGCGGCAGCGCGGATCTGACGGGATCGAACAACACGCTGGCGGGCGGGATCGGCACCTTCTCGAGGGACAATTACGGCGGCCGCTATGTCTATTACGGCATTCGCGAATTCGGCATGGCCGCGGCGATGAACGGGATGGCGCTGCACGGCGGCGTGATCCCCTATGGCGGCACCTTCCTTGTCTTCACCGACTATGCCCGAGGCGCGATCCGCCTTTCGGCCCTGCAGCACTGCCGCGTGATCTACGTGATGACGCATGACAGCATCGGGCTGGGCGAGGACGGGCCGACCCACCAGCCGGTCGAGCATCTCGCCAGCCTGCGCGCAATGCCCAACCTCCTGGTTATGCGCCCGGCCGACTCGGTCGAGACCGCCGAGTGCTGGCAGATCGCGCTCGCCCAGAAGGACCGCCCGACAGTGCTGGCCCTGACCCGGCAAAACCTGCCGCAGCTGCGACTCGAAGCAGCCGAGAACCTTTCGTCCAAGGGCGGCTACCGGCTCAAGGCGGCCGGGGCGGCGCGCAAGGTCGCGATCCTTGCGACCGGCTCGGAAGTCGAACTGGCGATGGCCTGCGCGGCTGAGCTTGAGGCGCAAGGCATCGGCTCTGACGTCGTCTCGATGGTCTGCACCGAACTGTTCGACGAGCAGGACGCAGCCTATCGCGCCGATATCCTGCCCGATGACGCGCTGATCGTCTCGATCGAGGCGGCGAGCACTTTCGGCTGGCAACGCTATACCGGGCGTGACGGGCTCAACATCGGCCTCGACAGCTTCGGCGCCTCCGCGCCGGCGGGCGACCTGTTTGCCCATTTCGGCTTCACCGCGGACGAGATCGTCCCGCAAATCCTGAACAAATTGAACGCTTAAGCAGGAGAATTTCCCATGGCCACCAAGGTTGCCATCAACGGCTTCGGCCGTATCGGCCGTCTCGTCGCGCGCGCGATCCTCGAGCGCAGCGACCATGATCTCGAACTGGTCGCGATCAACGATCTTGCCGATGCCACGTCCAACGCGCTGCTGTTCGCCTATGATTCGGTCCACGGCCGCTTCGACGGCGAGGTGAAGGCCGAGGGCGATGCGATCATCGTGGGCGGCAAGCGCATCGCGGTGACCGCCGAGCGCGATCCGGGCAAGCTGCCGCACGCCGCCATGGGCATCGACATCGTGCTCGAATGCACCGGCTTCTTCCAGTCGGACGAAGCCAGCCGTCCGCACCTCGCCGCCGGGGCCCGGCGCGTGCTGATCTCCGCGCCGGCCACCGGCGTCACCAAGACCATCGTCTACGGCGTCAACCACCTGGCGCTCAGCGCCGAGGACGTGATCGTTTCCAACGCCAGCTGCACCACCAACTGCCTCGCGCCGGTCGCCAAGGTGCTGAACGATGTGATCGGCATCGAGCGCGGCTTCATGACCACGATCCACTCCTACACCAACGACCAGCGCATGCTCGACCAGATCCACAAGGACCTGCGCCGCGCCCGCGCCGGGGCGACCAACATGATCCCCACCACCACCGGCGCGGCGCGCGCGGTGGGTCTGGTGCTGCCCGAGCTGAAGGGCAAGCTCGACGGCTCGTCGGTGCGCGTGCCGACCCCGAACGTCAGCATGGTCGATCTGGTCTTCGTGCCCTCGCGCGATACCAGCGCCGAGGAAATCAACGCCGCATTGAAGGCGGCGGCCGAAGGATCGATGAAGGGTGTGCTCGATTACACCGACCAACCGCTCGTCTCGAGCGATTTCAATCACTACCCGGCGTCTTCTACGGTCGATTCGCTGGAAACCAGCGTGATGGAAGGCAAGCTCGCGCGCGTGGTCAGCTGGTATGACAACGAATGGGGCTTCTCCAACCGCATGATCGACACCGCCGGGGTGATGGCGAAGTTCCTCTGACCTCATTCCGACGAGCGGAGGTGACCGTGCCCAAGTTCAAGACCCTCGACGATCTGCCTGCCGATCTCACCGGCGAAGTCGCGCTGGTGCGGGTCGATTTGAACCTGCCGATGAAGGACGGTTCGGCCACCGATGTCACCCGGGTCGAGGCGGTGAAGCCCACCATCCTCGAACTGGCCGCACGCGGGGCCAAGGTGCTGCTGATGGCCCATTTCGGGCGTCCGGGGGGTATGCGTTCCTCGGTGCTGTCAACCAGTATGGTGGTGGGCGATGTCGAGCGCGTGCTGGGCAAGGAGGTGATGTTCATCCCCGAGATTGCCGGGCCGGTGGTGGCGCAGTCGGTCGGCATCCTGCGCGCCGGCGATATCGGGCTGCTCGACAATACCCGCTTCTGGCCCGGCGAGGAGGCCAACGATCCCGCGCTCGCGCAGGCGATCGCCGCGAACGGCACGCTCTATGTCAACGACGCCTTCAGCGCCGCGCACCGTGCCCACGCCACCACCGAGGGGCTGGCGCATTTCCTTCCAGCCTATGCGGGCCGTTCGATGGAAGCCGAACTGAAGGCGCTCGATGCCGCGCTCGGCGCACCCGAAGCGCCGGTCGCCGCGGTGGTCGGCGGGGCCAAGGTCTCGACCAAGCTCGCGGTGCTGGAACATCTGGTGGGCAAGGTGCAGCACCTGATCATCGGCGGGGGCATGGCCAACACCTTCCTCGCGGCGAGGGGCGTCGATGTCGGCAAGAGCCTGTGCGAGCATGACCTCGCCGACACCGTGGCACGGATCATGGACGAGGCCGGTCATGCGGGATGCACCGTACACCTGCCCTATGATGTTGTCGTGGCGAAGGAATTCGCCGCGAACCCGGCTTCGCTCCGCACCTGCAACGTCCACGAAGTCGCCGCCGACGAGATGATCCTCGATCTCGGCCCGCAGGCGGTGGAGGCCCTTGCCGACGTGCTCAAGACCTGCCGCACGCTGGTGTGGAACGGGCCGCTGGGCGCCTTCGAAACCCCGCCCTTCGACGCCGCCACCGTGGCGCTCGCGCGCACCGCGGCGGCGCTGACGCTCGAAGGCTCGCTCACCAGCGTCGCCGGGGGCGGGGACACGGTGGCCGCGCTGGCCCACGCGGGCGTTGCGGCGGATTTCTCCTATGTCTCAACCGCTGGCGGGGCCTTCCTCGAATGGATGGAAGGCCGCGTGCTCCCCGGCGTGGCGGCGCTCGAAGCCTGATTCATGGCAGTCAGCGAAGCCGAGATCGAGGCGCTTACGCTCGCCGCGATGCGCGCATGGGTTGCGCGCGACGCCAAGGCGATGAAGAAGCTGACGACCCGCAATTTCCTCATGCTCGTCGGCAGCACGCCGCCACAACTGCTTGATCGGCCGAGTTTTCTTGCCGCGATTGAACACGGCTTCGGCTGCACCCGCTTCACCTTCCGCGAGGTGATTGCGCGCAAGCATGGCGACGCAGCGTGGTTCGTCGCCGGATCCGAGCTCGACCTGTCTCTTGGCGGACGCGAATGGTCGGGCCCGTTCCTCCTCTCCGCGCTGTGGCGCAAGAACACGTGGTCCAGAAAGTTCTTGCTTGCCGATCTCAGCCTGGCCCGGCTCGATCCTGATCAGGATCTCGCCGCCGCCGTCAGCCAACTGCAATTGTGGAAGTGAGCATGAGCGAGGCCGTCGAAACCAGCTACGGAGCCCTCAAGGTGATGGAGGAAGGCGAGTTCGCCGGGTGGCGCTTCTGGGAAGGCGACCCCTTCGAGACACGCTCGGGCCCGTTCTATTATCGCCGCGAGGATGACGGCTCCTACACCAGTGCCTTCCGCGCCGAGGCCCGTCACATGAACGGCGGCGGGTTCATGCATGGCGGATGCCTGATGACCTTCGCCGACTTCGCGCTGTTCGCCATCGCCACCGATGCGCTCGCCGGCGATCACGCGGTGACGCTCAATCTCGCGGGCGATTTCCTGGGTTCGGTGCAGCAGGGCGCGCTGGTCGAGGCCCGGGGCGAGGTTACGCGCGGCGGGGGCAAGACCATCTTCGTGCGCGGGCTGGTGACGGGCGACGGAGCGCCTGCGCTGAGCTTTTCGGGCATCATCCGGCGTCTTGCCCGGCGCTGAGCCCGCCCGGAGCGGTTTGTGCAGTTGCAGCATTTTCACCGCCTCGCTAAGGGCGCCTCGTACCGCTTTGCATAGGTATGCACGAGCCCACGCCAAGACACAGGGGAACCGCCGCAATGAACACCCAGGATATGACGACCCGCATCGCCACCGGACAGGGGTTCATCGCCGCGCTCGACCAGTCGGGCGGCTCCACCCCCAAGGCGCTGCGGGGTTATGGGGTGGACGACAGCGAGTGGTCGAACGACGACGAGATGTTCGCGCAGATCCACGCGATGCGCGCGCGGGTCATCACAAGTCCGTGCTTCGGCAGCGGCAAGGTGATCGGCGCGATCCTGTTCGAGAAGACCATGGACGGGCTGGTCGACGGCAAGCCCACGGCGCAAGCGCTCAAGGATCGCGGGATCGTCCCGTTCATCAAGGTCGACGAGGGGCTGGCCGACGAGGCCGATGGCGTGCAGCTGATGAAGCCGATGGCGAAGCTGCCCGCGCTGCTGGAAAAGTCGGTCGCGGCGGGGATGTTCGGTACCAAGATGCGCTCGGTGATCAAGGCCGCCAACCCCGCGGGCATCGCCGCGGTGGTGGCGCAGCAGTTCGAGGTGGGCGCGCAGATCAGCGCCGCTGGACTGATGCCGATCATCGAGCCCGAATATGACATCACCACCCAAGACCGCGCCGAGGGCGAGACCATGCTTCTGGCGGAGATCAACCGGCACCTCGACGCGCTGCCCGAAGGCCAACAGGTGATGCTCAAGCTCTCGATCCCGGCCACCGCCGGCCTTTACACACCGCTGACCCGGCATCCGAAGGTGCTGCGGGTGGTGGCGCTGTCGGGCGGGTTCTCGACCGACGAGGCCTGCGCGCGGCTGGCACAGAACCCCGGGATGATCGCGAGCTTCAGCCGCGGGCTGCTGCAGGATCTGCGCAAGACCCAGTCGGACGAAGAGTTCAACGCCGTGCTCGGCAAGGCGATCGACCAGATCGCAGCGGCATCCGTCGATTGAGGCTTCCCCAAGCGCCGATCATCGGCTGAATCCCGAGCCATTGGCAATCGGCACATGGGCCGGGAGACGATGGCGAGATGATAATGGGACGAACCGGATTGGCGCTCGGCAGCCTCGTGCTGCTGGGGCTGGCGTGGGCGGTGATCGACTTCACGCCCGATATGATCGGCTGGCTGCAGCCCGAAGCCCGCGCCGGGGCCGCAACCATCAGGGTCATGACCGGGGCCGTGGCCGGCACCCTGGTGCTGGTCGCGCTCCAGTGGTTGTGGACGATGCTGCGCCCCGGCGCCGCCGCGCTCGCCACGGCGCGTCTCGCCGCGCTGCTCCCGCTTGGTCTGGGCGGGCTGATGCTCGCCTTCGTGGGGATCGAATACGAGCCGGCCTATGTGCCGCTCGCGGCGAGCGTGGCGGCCCGGTCGGGCAGCTTCGCGCTCTCGCGTCGACTCGAGCGGGCGAGCGTGGTGGCAGATGAGGGATGACCTTGCGCCTGCAAGGCGATATGCGCGCAGGGATGACCACCACCCAGCTTTACCTGATTTCGCCGCTTGATGTGTCCGGCATCTTCCCCGAACGGCTCGAACGCGCGCTCGCCGCGGGAAAGGGCCTCGTCACCGCCTTCCAGTTCCGGGTGAAGGGCGTAGACCAGCACGAGGCTGCGCGGCTGGCCGAACCGCTGCAGGCGATCTGTGCCGCGCATGACGTGGCCTTCATCGTCAACGATTCGGTCGCGCTGGCCAAGCGTTTGAAGGCGGACGGGGTGCATCTGGGGCAGGACGACGGCTCGCCCAAGGAGGCGCGCGAGCTTCTCGGGCGCGAGGCGCAGATCGGGGTGACCTGCCACGCCAGCCGCCACCTCGCGATGGAAGCGGGCGAGGCCGGGGCGGATTATGTCGCCTTCGGGGCGTTCTTCGCCTCGGCCACCAAGGAAAAGGCCGATGCCGAGCGGCCAGAGCCCGAGCTGCTTGCCTGGTGGAGCCAGCTGTTCGAGATCCCCTGCGTCGCCATCGGCGGTATCACGCCTGAGAATTGCGCGCCCTTGGTGGCGGCGGGGGCGGATTTCCTTGCGGTTTCGAACGCGGTGTGGGGCGGCGATGAAGTCGCCGCGATCGAGGCCTTTGCCAGGGTGATGCGAAAATAGGGTTTGCAGGAGCGGCTGGCGCAGGCAGCGACCAATTCGGCAGGGCGGCTATTGTGCGGGAAGGCGAACAGCGGCCCTTTTGCCAAGGGGCCCGGGTGTGCTGCGCACCGGAGGCTGGCCTCCCTCCAAAGCCGCGGACAACCGTGCAAATCATGGACAGCATCCCGCCGCTAGGGCAATTAACCGATTGCCTGCGAAGCGACATCGGCGTGAACCTGCCAGATCAGTGCATAAGCGACCGGGCAGCACCGGACATGGGGAGAGCCGGATGAAGATCGAGCAACCGGGCTGCGATTGCTGCGGTGCGGCCCATGCCGGGCTCTATGATGCTTGCATGCAGGCGCGCGCCGCCGCGATTGGGGGCGAGCAGGGCGGTGATCGGGCCGCCGCCATCGCGATCGCCCGGCGATCCTTTCTGGCCGGCTCGATGCTTGCGGGCGGGCTGATGGCGAGTGCGCCGGTGCTCGCACAGCCGGCCGAGACGCGGGTGTTCCGCGGTGGCACCATCCTGACCGTCGATCGCGACTTCAGCGAGGCCGAAGCGCTGGCGATCCGCGGCAACACCATCATTGCCGTCGGGAGCGAGGACCGGGTGATGGCCATCGCCGGCGCGGGGGCGAAGGTGATCGATCTGGACGGCAAGACCATGCTGCCCGGCTTCATCGAACCTCACGCCCATGTGCTGGCGGGCGCGCTGGCCGACAGCGTTATGGAAAATGTCGGCATGACCCGCTTTGCCACCGCCGCCGCGGTGCTCGATCACCTGGCGCAGCTCGCCAAGGCCGCTGCGCCCGGCGAATGGGTGATGGCGCGCAATTTCGATCCGGCCGTGCAGACCGGGCCGGATGCGCTGACCTTTGCCGAGCTCGATGCGGTGTCGGGCGATGTGCCGGTGTTCGTGATGAATGCCTCGGGCCATCTCGCCTATGCCAACCGCAAGGCGTTTGCGGCGGCCAACATCCCCGAAGACGTCGCCAATCCTCCCGGGGCCGAGTTCGTGCGCGACGCCGAGGGCCGCCTCACCGGGGTGATGAAGAACAATGTCGCCTTCCTTCAGGTCGGACAGGCGGCGCCGGCGATGGCGCGGGCCGAGCCGGTTTCGGCGCTCATCGCGCTGCTCGAGAGGTGGGGGAGCCTCGGCCTCACCACGGTGAGCGAGCTGGCGCTGGGCACGCTCACCCAGTCGCCGCAGGACGCCGATCTGCTGATGGCGGCGGGCCGGTCCGGCCGGCTCAAGGCCCGGATCCGCGCCTATCCCTTCTACACCATCCCGACCGAGGCGTGGGACAAGGCCAAGGTCAGGCCCGGCGATGGCGATGCGCTGGTGCGGATCGCCGGATTCAAGCTGGTGGCCGATGGTTCGAATCAAGGCTTCACCGGCTTCCAGCGCGAACCCTATCTCGGCTCGGACAGCCGCGGGGCGCCCTACATGACGCCCGAGGAGCTGACCGCCACGGCGATCGACCGGGCCCGCGCGGGCTGGCCGCTGGCGCTCCATGCCAACGGCGACGCTGCGATCGACATGGTGCTCGATGCCTGCGAGGCGGTGCGCGATGCGGGCATCGATCTTGCCGCGGTGCGGCCACGGATCGAGCATTGCTCGATGCTCCACGATGGTCAGATCGACCGGATGAAGGCGCTCGGCGTGTCGGCCAGCTTCCTCATCGGGCATGTCCATTTCTGGGGGGTATGGATGCGCGACCGGGTGTTCGGCCCGCTGCGGGTCAATCTGCTCGGACGGCTCAACAGCACCCAGCAGGCCGGGGTCGGCTACACGCTGCATTCCGATTTCATGGTGACCGATCCCGATCCGCTTCACATGATCCAGATGGCGGTCACCCGCAACACCTGGAAGGAGCCCGAATTCGTGCTTAACCCGGATGAGCGGGTGAGCGTGGAAAGCGCGATCCGCGCGATCACCTCGGAAGCGGCATGGCAGCTGTCTTCCGAACACGAGATCGGCAGTCTCGAGGTGGGCAAGCTTGCCGACATGGTGGTCCTCGAACAGGACCCGCGGGGGGTGCCCGCCGATCAGATCCGCGCCATCCGGGTCCTGGCGACCTGGATGGACGGGAAAGAGGTCTACCGGGCCTAGGCGGGCGCACGCCCTGCGGCGGATTAACCCGCGCTGCCCAGCCGGGTGCAGATCAGCTTGCTCGGGCTGCCATCGGCTTCGAGTTTCTGCAGCGTGTTGTCGCCCAGCACCCTGAAACGCTGGTCCTTCTTCGGGCCGCGGGTGAAGACCAGTTCGGTGCCGCGCAGCAGGTAGATTCCGCGCCCCTCATCGTTGCGGTAGCTCGAGGCATTGCCGATGCGGAAGCCTTCTTCGGGCACCACCACATAGGCCTCCCCCCCGGCATCGCCGGGCAGGGCGCATTCCCAATCGCCGCGCTGGAGCGTGCCGAGCATCCCGCCGCTGGGCGGGAGGGCGCTGCCCTGCGGGCGCGCGGCGTTGCGATCCTGCGCGTCGGCGATCCCTGAGCCGTAAGCCGCAAGCGCCGCGGCGATCAGCGTGAGGAGAATGATGGAGCGGGTCCGCATCGCCCGCGCCCTACCAGCCCGCCGCTGCCAATGCCACGGCTTTCGACACGCTTCTCCCCGCGCTTGCCGTTGTGCGCGCTATCGGCTATCGGCGCGCATCATTTCCGGGCGAGCGCCATCCGGCGCGGTGCCCTCCTGCCTCCCTTGCACAAAGGCCCGTAGCCCCATGAAGATCAGCGGCGTCGATATTCGCCCCGGCAACATCCTCGAATATGAAGGCGGCATCTGGAAGGTCGCCAAGATCCAGCACACCCAGCCCGGCAAGGGCGGGGCCTATATGCAGGTCGAGATGAAGAACCTGCAGGATGGCCGCAAGACCAACGTGCGCTTCCGCAGCGCCGACACGGTCGAGCGCGTGCGGCTCGACACCAAGGACTTCCAGTTCCTCTATGAGGACGGCGACCAACTGGTGTTCATGGATCAGGACACCTATGAGCAGATCAACCTGCCGAGCGACCTCCTCGGCGATGCGCGCCCGTTCCTGCAGGACGGGATGCAGGTGATGCTCGAACTGTGGGACGAAAAGCCGATCAGTGTCGAACTTCCCGCGCAGATCGAGGCCACCATCGTCGAGGCGGACGCGGTGGTGAAGGGGCAGACCGCCTCGTCGAGCTACAAGCCGGCCATCCTCGACAACGGCGTGCGCATCATGGTGCCGCCGCATATCGAAAGCGGCACGCGCATCGTGGTCGACGTTTACGAACAGGCCTACGTCGGCAAGGCCGGCTGAGGACCTATCGATGGCAGCCATTTCCGGCCTGATCCGCGTCATGGAACGCGCTGCGCGCAAGGCGGGCGGGCGTCTGAGGCGCGATTTCGGTGAAGTCGAACACCTCCAGGTCAGTCGCAAGGGCCCGGCCGATTTCGTCAGCAAGGCCGACATGCGCGCCGAGCGCACGCTTTATGACGAACTCTCCGCCGCGCGCCCCGGCTGGGGCTTCGTGATGGAGGAGGCGGGCGTGATCGAGGGTGATCCGGGGATGCCGCGCTGGATCGTCGATCCCTTGGACGGCACCAGCAACTTCCTCCATGGCATCCCGCACTTCGCCATCTCGATTGCCGCGCAGGAACCGCGCGCGGACGGGAAGGGCTGGGGCGATGTGGTCGCGGGCGTGGTCTATCAGCCGATCACCGATCAGACCTTCTGGGCCGAGAAATCGCGCGGGGCCTGGCTCCACGATGCGCGCCTGCGCGTCTCGGCCCGATCGCGCCTCGGCGATGCGCTGGTCGCGACCGGAATTCCCTTTGCGGGCCACGGCGACTTTGCCGAATGGAGCCGGATCTTCGGGGCGATCGGCCCGGAAGTGGCGGGCATTCGCCGTTTCGGCGCGGCCTCGCTCGATCTCGCCTATGTGGCGCAGGGCCGGTTCGACGGGTTCTGGGAAAGCGGCCTCAGCGATTGGGACACGGCTGCGGGCTGCCTGCTGGTGCGCGAGGCGGGCGGGTTCGTGTCCGATTTCCGTGGCCGTTCCGAGCCGATCCATTCGGCCCAGATTCTCGCGGCCAACGACGCCCTTCATTCCAAGCTGCACAAGCTCCTCGCCGGTGCCTTGCGCTAGACCCATTGCCTTGCCGCGGGTGCCTCGCTAACAGCGCGAGGATCCGCGCAGGCGCCCCTGTGGTGGAATTGGTAGACGCGACCGACTCAAAATCGGTTGGAGAAATCCGTGCCAGTTCGAGTCTGGCCAGGGGCACCATGCGCCGCAAGTCCTGACAAACCGCTTGTGCAAGGCCGCCGCAATTGGCTAGCCCCGCGGGCGATCATGCTGGACTCTCCATCCTATCACGCGATTGCAGCCATGGCGGTGACCATCGCCATGTTCATCGCTTTCGCCCGGGGACGCTACCCTGAAGAGATCATCTCGCTTGTCACCATCGCGGTGATCGGCGTGGGACTCTATTTCGCGCCGCTCGAAGGCACCAAGCCGACCGACGGGCTCGCGATCGCTTTCGGCGGGTTCGGCCACCAGGCGCTGATCACCATTTGCGCGCTGATGATCATGGGGCGCGCGCTGGTGGTGACCGGCGCGCTCGAGCCCTTTGCGCGCCTGCTCGAGAGCGTGTTCCGGGTCAACGGCCAACTGGGCCTGCTGACGGCGCTGCTGATGGCCTTCACTATGTCGATGTTCGTCAACGACACGCCGGTGATGGTGCTGCTGATCCCGATCATCGTCGCGATCGCGGCCAAGGGCCTCATGGCGTCCTCGAAAATCCTGATGCCGGTCAACACCGCGGTGCTGCTGGGCGGCATGTCGACCACCATCGGCACATCGACCAACATCCTCGTCGTCACGATTGCCGCCGATCTCGGGATGCGGGCCATCGGCGTGTTCCAGTTCACCCCGATCGTGCTGATCGCGGGACTTTTCGCGCTGCCCTATCTTTGGCTGGTGATGCCGCGGATGCTGCGCGACAACAGCGTCACGCCCGACAATGTGCGACGCATCTTCCACACCCGCCTGCGCGTCGGCGCGAGCAGCCTGCTGGCAGGCAATGATCTGGCGGCGGTGAGGGGCAAGCTGCCGCAGGGCATCACTTTTCACGATGTACCCGCTGGCCCTCTCCAGCCCGATCAGCGGCTGCATATCTCCGGCACGCATGAAGCGATCGAGGAAGCGGCGCGCGCGCTCAAGGGCGAACTGGCGCCGACCTGGGTGATCGACCGCATCCGCCGCATTTCCAAGTCCCAGGGCGAGGATATCGTCGCGGTCGAAATGACGGTGACGGCGGATTCGCGCCTGATCACCCGCACGCTCGCCAGTTCGGGGATCGCCGATCTTTACGGGGTTGCGGTGCTCGGCATCCACCGGCCCAACCGCGTGCTGGGCGAGCGCGACACCTATACCGAGGCCGGCGATCTGAGGATCCTCGAAGGCGACGTGCTGCTGGTGATGGGGATCGAGGAAGACCTCCAGGCCTTTGCCAATAGCGATGGTCTGCTGCGGCTCGAAGGTGCGCGCGAACTGCCGCGCCGGTCGAAGGCGGTGCTGGCAGGGGCGATCATGCTCGGTGCGATTGCCACCGCCTCGCTCGGCCTGCCCTGGTTCGACGCCGCGGGCTATGCGCCGATCAAGCTGCCCATCGCCATCTCGGCGCTGGCGGGCGCGATCCTGATGTTCGTCACCGGCTGCGTGAAGTTCGACCGGGTCGGCCGGGCGCTTTCGGCCAAGGTGATCGTGCTGATCGCCGCGAGCCTCGCCATCGGCCGGGTCATCGACGAAAGCGGCGCGGCAGAATGGCTCGGGCAGGCGCTTTCGCTCGGCCTGGTCTATCTGCCACCGGCGCTGGTGCTGTCGGCGATCATGCTGTTCGTGACGATCCTTACCAACTTCGCCTCCAACGCCACCGCGGCGACGATCGGCACCCCGATCGCCTTCAGCATCGCCAATCGGCTTGGCCTGCCGCCCGAACCGCTGGTGCTGGCGGTGCTGTTCGGCTGCAACCTGTCTTTCGCAACGCCGATTGCCTACCAGACCAACCTGCTGATCATGTCCGAAGGCGGCTACGAATTCGGCGACTACGTGCGCGCCGGGGTGCCGCTGGTGGCACTGATGGTGACGGTGCTCTCGGTGCTGCTGGTGCTGTGGTACGGGCTTTAGAAGAACTCGAAAACAAGGGAGATATGTGATGCGGATCGGGACCGGTTGGATGGGCGTGAGCCTCTTGGCGTTGCTGGCCGTGCCGGCCCAGGCGGACGCGCTGCGCGAGGCGGTGGCGGCCGACATGCCCGAGCTGGTCGAGCTTTACCGCGATTTGCACGCCAATCCCGAACTCTCGTTCCAGGAGGTCGAAACCGCCAAGAAGCTCGCCGCCCGCGCCCGGGCGCTGGGGTTCGAGGTCACTGAAGGGGTGGGCAAGACCGGCGTGGTCGCGGTGATGAAGAACGGCGATGGCCCGGTCGTCATGCTGCGCGCCGACATGGACGGCCTGCCGGTAATCGAACAGACCGGGCTGCCCTATGCGTCCAAGCGCCGCGCGGTTCCGGCGACGGGCATCGAGACCGGGGTGATGCATGCCTGCGGCCACGATACCCACATGACCGCCTGGATCGGCGCAGCCCAGCTTCTTGCCGAGCGCCGTGATCAATGGTCGGGCACGCTGGTGATGATCCTCCAGCCGGCCGAGGAGATCGGCGAGGGCGCCAAGGCGATGCTCGATGACGGGCTCTACACCCGCTTTCCCAAGCCCGACTACGTGCTCGCCTTCCATGACGCGGCCCAGGCCCCGGCAGGGATGATCGGCTATTCCAAGGGCTTCGCGCTTGCCAATGTCGATTCGGTCGACGTCGTGGTGCCCGGCGTTGGCGGACACGGCGCCTATCCGCACACCACCAAGGATCCGATCGTGATCGCTGCGAGCATCGTCACCCGGTTGCAGACGCTGGTGAGCCGCGAGCTCGATCCGCAGGAGCCCGCGGTGGTGACTGTCGGCAGCTTCCAGGCGGGATCGAAGCACAATATCATCCCCGACGAGGCGCGGCTGCAGATCACCGTGCGTTCCTATGCCGACGAGACCCGCAAGCACCTGCTCGACGGGATCGCTCGGATCGCGCGGGGCGAGGCGCTGGCGGCCGGGATGCCCGAGGACAAGCTGCCGCGGGTGACGGTGCAGGATCCCTATACGCCCGCGACCTACAACACCCCTGAATTCACCGACCGGGTGATGGCGGGGCTCAAGACTCGGTTCGAGGGCCGGGTGGTGGAAACCCCGGCGGTGATGGGCGGCGAGGACTTCAGCCAGTATTATCGGGCCGACCGCGAAAACGTCGAATCGCTGATCTTCTGGGTTGGCGGGGTGCGCCAGTCGGAATGGGAGAAGGCGCAAAAGGGGGAGATCGAGCTGCCCTCGCTGCATTCGCCCTTCTGGGCGCCCGATGCACCGGTGGTGATCGCCACCGCGACCGAGGCGCTGACGGCGGCGACGCTGGAGCTGATGAAGAAGTAGCATTAGCCCTGAAGCAGCGCAGCGGTAGGGCGGCAAGGAACGCCCTCAAGCAGCGCAGCGGTAGGGCGGCAAGGACTCAAAATTCGGCCGCCGGAGCGCGTCCCTTGCGGGGCGCATTCCGACGGCCGTTTCTCCTCCCCAGGAGAACTGGTGTAACGGGTTATTCCGAGGCCGGCACGTAGGTCCCGAGGCGGTGGTGCAGGGCGTTGATCTTGGCCAGCTCCTCGCGATCCTCGGTTGCCCGGGCGTGGCTTTCCAGCGCACGGCGGAGCAGCTTCATATCGGCAGTCGAGAGCAGCGCGCGGGCGCGGGCGGGCTCGGTCTTGGGGGTGTCGGT
>Ga0073934_10006176_pt1 | contig 17707 bp, 14 predicted proteins | sample LarsenN4metaG_FD_76834 | JGI IMG/M metagenome (GOLD analysis project Ga0073934, IMG submission 76834) | Hot spring sediment bacterial and archeal communities from British Columbia, Canada, to study Microbial Dark Matter (Phase II) - Larsen... ... | reverse complement strand
GGTGCTGCTGACCGAAGACCACTGTATCCCTCGCCACGACTGGGTCCGCACCATGCTCGCCGCGCGCGCACCGGATCGGGCAGCCGTCGGTGGACGCATCGAGATCCGGCCAGGCGCATCGGCGGTGGATTGGGCGTTCTACTACGTGGACTTTTTTCGCTACGCAGCCCCTGTCCACGATGGGCCGTCGCCGACGTTGACGGTGTGCAACGTCCTCTACGACCGCGCCCAGCTCGAGGCAGTCCGAAGTCTCTGGTCCAACAGCTTCGAGGAGCCGGCCGTTCACAACGAGTTGAGCAGACGCTTTGGCGTACTGTGGTTGACGTCAACCAGTGAAGTAATGATGCAACGCTCGGTGTCGTTCGGAGAGGCGCTCAGGGAAAGGTACGCATTCGGGCGGATCTTCGGGCACACGCGCATCGCCCACGTGTCGCCGGGGCGCAGGTGGCTCTACGCGGCGGCCGCGCCGGCCCTCCCCGTGCTCTTGCTGGGACGCATGACGCTGAAGGCGGCGAGCTCCGTCAGGCTGTTCGGCAACTTCATGCGGGCGATCGTCCCGGTGATCGCCCTGGTCTTGTGTTGGTCCTGGGGCGAGCTCCTGGGATATGTGACTGGACGTCCGCCACGACGGTTGATCCTGGCCGTCGAACAGACGTCGGGTTCTGCCTCGTCCGGCGCGGGCGCATGACGCCGGTCAGTCCTCGACGACGTGAGATTCGAACTCGCGGCGATGCGCTGCCCACCGGGAACGGTCGATGACGCCGCTGTCCGACACGCTCTCTTCGGCAGCGTAGGCCATCGCCAGCGTGTGATGGGTGTTGTCGTGCGCAAACAACCCCTGGCGGCCGAACGTCAGAATTCCATCCAGCCCCGCGACCCAGCGGTCGATGCGATCGAAATGTTCCCGATAATTGCGGGTGTAAATCGGATATGCCTGCGGCAGGCGCCTGACGGTCACCTGGTTGACCCGCGCCCGTACCGGTAGTCCCGCCGTGCTCAGATCGCGCAGCATCAGCTCGCCGAGCGCATCGTCGGACGCGTTCCACAGCTCCGATTCCCGCGAGCAGGGGAGCTCGGCACAGAGCACCGTCTGCCCCGGGCGATCGGTAAGGCTGTAGTTCTTCGGCTCCGAGAGGCGCGTGATCGAGACGTCGGCGCCAGGGAAATAGTGCGCGTCGTACTCGGTGAACCGATCGGTGTCGAGGACGAGATAGATCAGCAGCATCGAGCGGTACTCGAGCGCCCGCGCGGAATCGAGAATCTCGCAGGGAGCCGCCGGCTTCATCAGGTGCACGAGCGCCGGAATCGGAATCGTGGAGAGCGTCACGCCCGCTTCAATCCGCGTGGCATCCGCGTCGGTCCACACGCCTGTGACACGGCCGTTGCAGACCTCCACCGAGCTGACGGCACAATCGACCCGGACATCAACGCCGCGCGCGAGGCACGCCTGGTGATAGGCATGACTGATTTGACCGAAGCCCTTCTTCGGGTAGAAGAAGCGGCCGGTGTGCTCGGAACGTATGCCCGGCAGCGCGTTGAACGTCTTGCGAATCATCTTGCCCAGTGATCCTGCGGACACACGGCGGCGGGCCTGAACGGGATCGAGCGATTCAGGAGCGACGCCCCAGATTTTGCGCGCGTATGGAAAGTAGAAATCGCGGCAGATCGTGCGGCCCAGTCCCGCTTCGAGCACCGTGGCAAACGTCGCGTCCTCGCCGGGCTGGCCGCCGACAACCTTCCTCAGCGCGTCGCCCATGACGCCAGCGCCGAACGACGGCGGCAACTGCAGCATCAAGTCGATCGGCTTGAGCGGGAAGTGAATCCACCGGTTCCGCAGCCTGATGCGGCCGTGGCGCGGGCGGAGCAGCAGATCCGAGCCGAGCATCTCCCGGATGTCCGCAAGGATGTCGGGCCGCGACACGGGATGCAGGCGATGACTTCCGTAGTCCACCGGAATGCCTGCGAGCTCGAATCCTCCGGCGTTGCCACCGACAGTAGATGCGCGCTCGAGCACGGTGACCTGAAATGCGGGACGCGAGGCCAGGCGCAGAGCCGCTCCAAGCCCGGCCGGGCCGGCCCCGAGGACGACGACAGGAAGCTTCATGGCATCTGAGCGCGACGCAGAAACCCGAGCCGCATGGCGGGCACGACGCACAGAAGGAACCAGCCAGAAACGGCTCCGACGATCAACACCGCGTCCCAGAGCAGACCGGAGGCCAGCACCGGCCCGGCCGCTCCTCCAAGTGGCCGCATGAGAGCGATCATGGCGGATTCGCGAACGCCGATGCCGGCGATGCCGATCGGCAGATAGGCCGCAACCTTGGCGGCAGGCCACGCCAGGAACCAGGCGCCCAGAGAGCTCTCGACGCCAACCGACATTCCGATGTACGCATTCGCCAGGATGAGCGCCCCTTGCACCGTGATCGACAGCAGGAGTGCACGTGCGACGAGGCCGGGATGGGCGACCAGCACTTGCGAGGCGTCCCTGAATCCTGCGAGCTTCGGGTGACGCGATCGTTTCAGAACTGCCAAACCGGCTCCACCGGCCGCTGCGCCCGCGAGCACCAGCGCCACACCACCCCACAGAACCGTTTCGCCGACTGCGGAGTGCCCTCCGATCCAGATGAATCCTACGAGCGTGAGGACCACGAGCGCGCCGGTATCCACAATGCGATCGACGACGCTCGTCACCATGATCGTGGCGGGCTGGCTGGATCCGTTGATGGCCACGCCGGCGCGGACGATGTCGCCGCCAATCATCCCGAGTGGCGTCAGATTGCCGACGAGACCGGTGAAGTGTGCCTGAAACGCCCGCATCATCGAGAGATCGCCGGCGCGCCCCATCAACATGCGCCACTTCAGGGCGGCGGTGAGGTGACACAGCAGGAACACCCCGAACGCCACGACCAGCGGCATGGGCGAGGCCTGCGAAAACGCGGCGCGAAGCGACCCCGACGGCAGGGCGAACACGAGAACTGTGAGGATGCCGAGCGATCCTACGACGCGCAGCGCGCGCCGCCAGCGGATGTTCATCGTGAAGAAGGCGGCATCAACTGGAGGCGCGCAATCATATCGGCCAGCAGGCCAACCGCCCAGATGATGACGGCCGCGAGGAAAGCCATGACCGCCGTCTCGGACAGGTTCCACAGGAAGATGTCGTAGGCGAGCTTTACCGCGCCGATCAGAAACAAGAGGCCGCCGAGCGGCAGGAACACCTTCAGCGGATTGAAGAGCACGACCGTCCGGAGAACGAGCATCATGAACGCATTGAAATCAGACGGCCGGATCTTCGATGTGCCCACTCTCGGCGCGCACGCCACGGGCACGTAACTCACGCGGTGATTCGTGCACAACATGCACAGCGTGATGGTCGTGGTGAAGGAAAACCCGGACGGCAGGAGATGAATGAACTTCATCAGCGCGGGTCGCCGCATGACGCGAAGACCTGAATTCAGGTCGGGGATGTTGCGGCCACTCAGGTAGCTGGCGAGCGCGTTGAGGATCATCTTTGCGGGGCGCCGGATCCACGCGATGCTGACGTCGCTCATGGCGCGGCTGCCGACCACCATGTCCGCGCGCTCCATCATTGCAACCAGCCCCGGGATGTCTTCAGGGGGATAAGTGCCGTCGGCGTCGGTAATGGCGACATAGTCGGACCGGGTCGCATTGATGCCCGTCTTGAGCGCAGCTCCGTATCCACTGTTCTCGCTCAGCCGGATGACGCGCGCGCCTTCACGCTCGGCCTCGCGCGCGGTGTCGTCAACCGACCCATCGTCAACCACCACGACATCGAACGCGTAGGGCGTTGCGGCAAGTGCGCCGCGAACACGCCTGACGATCGCGCCGACCGCGCCGGCTTCATTGAAGGCTGGAATCACGACGGCAACGTCCACTCGCGAAATCGTGTCGAGCCCGCCGGCCCCGCCGTCCAGACGCTCGACGGTCGCGATGGTCTGTTGACTGTTGCTCAATTGCACCCCCAAGACGCGGCCGTCACTGCAATGGCCATTCCGGCAACTCAGCGGGGTGAAGCACAGAAAACGCGCGTCGCCGCAAGCCGGGTCCGAAATTCGGGGGAAAGCCCCTCTGAATGCGGCTCCCACCGGGTAGACATCCCGACAATAGTCTGCCTGATCCGGACCTCTCGATCTGGCCTGCTGGGAGGCCTTCCGCCAGTTCGCAGCCAGCCCGGTGGAATCGCCGGATTTGCAGGTTTTTTAGCGGATGGCATGGATTAGGGATACGGCCCCCCGGATGGTGACCAGACCGTTAGGAACGCCGGAGAGACCGGTCGTTATCGTGGGAGCCGGTCCCGCCGGCCTGACAGCCGCTCTGGAACTTGCCCGCATCGGCACGCCCGTTCTCGTCCTGGAAGCCGGCCCCAGGGTGGGCGGCCTCGCGCAAACGGCAGAATACAAAGGATTCCGGTTCGATATCGGCGGCCATCGCTTTTTCAGCAAGGTCGCCGCGGTCACGGCGCTGTGGCGGTCCGTGCTCGGCACCGACTTCATCCGCCGGCCGCGACTATCGCGCATCTACTACAACGGCGCCTTCTTCGACTACCCCCTCAAGCCTGCCAATGCCCTCAAGGGCCTGGGCGTCTTTCGCAGCATCGGGATCGCGGTCAGTTACGTCATCGCCCAGGTCAAACCGATTCACCCCGAAGTGAGCTTCGAGGATTGGGTCACCAACCGGTTCGGACGACGGCTGTACCGGACGTTTTTCAAGACCTACACCGAGAAGGTGTGGGGAATCCCGTGCACCTCGCTGAGCGCTCGCTGGGCCGCGCAGCGAATCATGGGACTGTCGCTCGCGTCCGCCGTCGTCAACATGCTCGCCCCGAAGCGCAACAAGCGCTCCGGTAAAACGATCAAGACGCTCATCGACGAGTTCGAATACCCGCGTCTCGGCCCCGGCATGATGTGGGAGGCGTTTGCGAAGGAAGTCGAACGGCTCGGCGGCACCGTCCGACTCAACGCGAAGGTGACGCGGGTGCTGCACGACGGCAAGCGCGTGGACGCCGTCGAGATCGAGGCCGATGGCCACCGCTCGATTCAGCCGGTCTCGAGCGTGATCTCCACGATGGCGCTGCGGCACCTGATCGACGCGCTCGGTGAGCAGACGCCTCGCAACGTTCGAGAGGCGGCTCAGCGGCTCAGATATCGCGACTTCCTCACCGTCGCACTCATCATCGACGAACCCGACATGTTTCCGGACAACTGGATCTACATTCACGATCCGTCCGTGAAGGTCGGTCGTATCCAGAACTTCAAGAACTGGAGCCCGGAGATGGTGCCGAGCGAGACGAAGAGCTGCCTCGGCCTCGAGTACTTCTGCACGATGGGCGACGAAATCTGGTCGAAATCGAACGAGGACCTGATCGCCCTGGGGACCCGCGAGCTCGAAGCCATCGGGCTCGTCAAACCGGGCAAGGTCGAGGGAGGCACGGTGGTGCACGCACCGAAGGCCTACCCCGTTTACGACGAGGCGTACGAGGGAGCTCTCGCGGAAATCAGGCCGCACCTCGCGACGTTCGAGAACCTGCTGACAATCGGCCGCAACGGTACGCACACCTACAACAACATGGACCACTCGATGGTCACGGCGATGCTGGCGGTTCGCAACATGCTCGGCGCTGCGCACGACCTCTGGAACCTCGACGGCAAGGACGAGTATCTCGAGACGATTCAGGAAGGCGGCGAATCCTCGTCAATCGATCTCCGGGAACTCGCCGCCACACAGCCGCATGTCCCGGGTCCCGAGTATCAGCGGCGCGACGACGCCGAAGCGGAACGTCAGGCCGTGGCCAATTAGGTGAGGCAGGTGCGCCCGCGGCTCTCGATCATCGTGCCCTTTCACAAGGGACTGCCATTTCTGCAGCGCGCGTTAGCCGCTCTGGTCCCGCTCCATCCTCACGACGAGCTCATCGTCGCGGCCGACGGCGCGCTGGACGACTGCCACGAGCTTGCGTCGCGGTATGGCGCGCGCGTCATCGACATCGAGGGGCCTCGCGGGCCGGCGGTTGCGCGCAACGTGGCGGCAGCGGCCGCCAAGGGCGACGTCGTACTCTTCGTCGATGCTGACGTCGTGGCCTCGACCGAGGCCGTGCGGCGGGTGGCTGACACGTTCGCCTCGGATCCGGACCTGGGCGCGTTGTTCGGCGCCTACGACGAAAACCCCGGAGCACCGGGGTTCTTCTCCCAGTACAAGAATCTGGCGCACGCTTTCTTCCATCGGGAGTCCGGCGGGCCCGCCAAGACGTTCTGGGCCGGTTTTGGCGCCGTCCGTCGATCGGCGTACGAAGCCGTCGGAGGCTTCGACGAGCGCTTCGGGCGACCTTCCATCGAGGACATCGACCTCGGCTACCGGCTGACGGCGGCTGGGTACCCGATCCTGCTCGACCCGACGCTCGCCGTGTGCCACCTGAAACGCTGGACGCTGCGATCGATGATCGTCTCCGACGTCTTCGACCGCGGTATTCCCTGGACGCAGTTGATCCTGCGTTACGGACAGTTCGGCAGCGACCTCAACGTCAAGAACTCGTATCGCGTCTGCGTCGTGGTGGCCTATCTGACGCTCGCGGCATTCGCGCTGGGCATTGTAGACGCACGGTTACTGTGGGGCGTGCCCATCGGGCTGGCGGTGCTCGCCTACCTCAGTTGGGACTACTATTGGTTCTTCGTCGAGAAACGCGGAATCGGGTTCGCGCTTCGCGTGTTTCCCCTCCACGTGCTGTATCACTTGTACAACGGCTATTCCTTTGCCTGGGGAACCACGCTTTTCATCGTCGCGCGAAGACTTGGTTTCAGCCTTCCCGGTGCGCTGCCAGCGCACGCGCCAAGCGGCCGCGATGCGGGAGCACGCGTCGCCAGCGGTGACCTGCGAACGTCCTAGCAGATCGAAACAACGCCCGACACGCAAGGTGCATCGGGCGGTCGCGCCTTCGTTGCGGCTATCGACACTCACCCTTGGCTAGTCATCGAGCACGGCTCCTGCTGGACTTCTCCTCTCTGGCCGCCGGCCAGTTTCTCAGCATGGTGCTCGGATTCGTCGGATTCGCGTACCTTGCGCGTACGCTGTCACCGGATTCGTACGGGCTCGTCGAATACGCGGTCGGGCTCGCTGCGCTCGCCGCCATCATCATCGAAGGCGGTCTCGGGCCGGTCGGTGCACTCGGGATCGCGCGCGATCGCAGCACCGCCCCCGCCCTCGCGGGCAGCATTCTCACTGCGCGTCTTCTCCTGGCGATTCTCCTCGTGCCGATCGTCGGTCTCAGCAGCTGGCTGACGGGTCAGGACTGGCGCATCGCCGCATTGATCTGGCTGTACGCGTTCAGCCTGTTTGCGATTCCATTCAAGCAGGACTGGCTGCTGCAGGGACTCGAGCGCATGACTCACGTCGCGCCGGCGCTCGCCGTTCGATCGGGGGTCTTTGCACTCGGGGTGCTCCTGATCGTGCACGGCTCGGATGATCTCGTATGGGTCGGCGCCGTCGAAATCACGGCCGCCGCCGCAATGGCGATCTACTACCTGGCCGCACAGCGTGCAGCAGGCGTGAAGCTCACGCTCGACACGCGAATCCGTCCGGCGTGGTCGCTCATTCGCACAGGCGCAGCGGTAGGCGCGAGCAACATCGTTTGGACGCTGATGATGTATGCCCCGATCTTTCTCGTCACCAACCTCTCCGGACCTGCCGAGGCAGCGTGGCTGGGTGGTGCGCAGCGTATCGTCTACTCGCTGGTGAGTTTCAGCGCGCTCTACTTCTTCAACCTTTACCCGCTCATCGCTCGGCGGTTGCATGAGGACCGCGCGCAATGGGAGCGATTGATGGCGAGCTCCTACCGGCTGGTCGGCTGGATCAGTCTTGGACTGGCGTTGATCTCGACTCTGATCGCGGAGCGCGTGATGACCATCGCGTATGGCGAGACGTTCGCGGTAGCCGCCTCCGTTTTCGCGCTGTACATCTGGCTGCTCCCGGTGAGGCTGCTTTCAGGGCATGCTCGCTGGGCGCTCGTCGCGGGAGAGGGGCAGAGCCTGCTGCTGTTGTCGGAAGCCTTGGCAACTGTGGTACTGGTCGGACTGGGTGCGTGGCTGATCCCCTCGCGCGGAGCGTTCGGCGCGGCGGCCGCAGTGGTCGCGGCAAACGTCGTCGGCTGGCTGTCCGCCCACGCTCTGACCGAGAAATACATCGGACGTCTCCCCGGCATGCGGGACACGCTGATGCCGGTGGCTGCTGCGCTCGGCAGTATCGTATTGGCCCGCGCGATCACGGCCAACGTGATCGGCGGAACCCTCATCGCGGCGTTCACGTACACGGTCTGCATGTGGCTCACCGCCAGCGACCTCATCAGCGACATGCGGCGACTGAGCCAGGCCAAGCGGACGGTCCCCAGCTCGAGCTGACAGTCGCCATTCAGCGAATGGACCGAGACCGGCCACTCACCCAATCGAACACGAGTCCCGCGGTAAGGGTCGTCACCACGTATGAGAACGTGTGCTCGAAGAAGTGCGGAAAGATCAGGACCGCGATGCTTTCCGACTGCCCCTGGGACGCAGCCGACGTCGCAAGGGCCGCCACCAGAAGGTACACCCCGACGATGGCTCCGATGGCAGCGGCAGCCAGCGGGAATGCAATCGAAGACGTGCCTGGGCTTCGGTCGCTCCAGGTATCACGACCGACAAACAGGCAGAAACTCCATGCCATCGGAACGGTCACGATCGCATGCGTCGCAACCTCTCGCGCCTGGTGCCCGATGAACACCGCATTCCGGAACGAATCGCTCCCCGGGACGAACACAAGCGCGAGCGCGACGAAGGCGCTTACGGCCCACGCGAAGACGCTCAGACCAGGGCGATGACCACGAGACCGGCCGGTCAACAAAAGGAGCGGCGCTGCCAATCCGAACGAGGACGATATCAGCGTGACGTGCGAAAGCAGGTGATAGCGCCAATGACCGCCCCAGACCAGCGGCTCACCGGGACGTGTCGGGTACTGAAGAATGTTCTCGAACAGCATCGGGAGGCCGCCGGTCCATAACGTGCCGCCCACGATGACAGTGCACGCAACCGCCAGACCCGCACACCACGTCCACGTGTGCCGGGAGGCTGGTGTCGCGCCGCGCGCCCGGAGAACAAAAAGGGCGCTCCCGGCGACCGCTACGCCGAGAATGATGTCGAGCGGCAATTCGCGCGCGGCATGTTCGTAATAGAGAATCGTTTGCGCGAGTGTGCGATCCCCTGATTCGTGAACGATGACCGACCACAACCACGGCGTCGACGAGTAGATCGCGATCGCCACGTACGAGGCGATCAGCGTCCCGCCCGAGAGAAGCAGTCCAAGCCAGGCGACCAGGTTGACGCGGCCCTGATGGGCGTCGTTACGGGCAGCGACGAACACTGATGGTCCCACCAGCCACGGTTCCCTCGAACTCGCGGAGCTCGGCGCAGTGCTGTTCGAGCATCGACCACAGCGCAGGCTGACCCGCCTGAATGTACGAGGGGAAAGTGTAGACGACGAACACCGCCCGGCCCGGCTCACGCAGCCGCTGCAACTCGCGCTCGTCGTGGACGCGTGCCCAGGGTCGTCGAAGGTATTGCTGAACAGGTGTGGCGGCAGGTTCGCCAATCACCACGGCGACGTCGTGGCCGCTCTTGGCTTGTTCCACGAAAGCGACCGCCGCTTCGTAATCCTGCTTGGGGAATCGATAGCCGTAGGGCAACGATCGAAGTGACATCGCCACGCCGCCGATCGTCAGCACAAGAATCATGATGAATGCACCCTGTCGGGGTGCAATGCGACCGGGCGCGAGTCTGGCTGCGAACGCCCCGAAGACTGAGGCGCCTCGCATCGTGACCAACAGCGCGCAACCAAAGGCGAAGAACACGAAACGAGGAAAGATGGGGCGATCGAGCGCAAGAGCGAGCAACACCGTCACCGGCGCCGGCAGCAGCAACAACAGCGCAAGCGCCGGTCGCTCACGCCAATAGCTCCACGCGCCGGCCAGGAAGATTACGGCCCCCGCTGCGACGCCCCAGAGAGCGCCGAAGCCAATCTGCAGCCCCCGCATCGCCGCGACCACAGCCCAGAACGGCGTCGCCACTTCAGTGGAGGTCGCCGTCTGTGTGGTGAAGAACGCACTCACGTCGGCCACCATCGGTGCATAGAACAACACCGTCAGCATGGCGGCCCCCACGAACCCGCCGGCCAGCGTCAGGAACTCCGACCGCACGCGAGGTTCGCGGCCGTTCACCAGCGCTGCAATTCCCAGCGCCAACGCATGACTGATCGACACCAGCACCATCGTGAGATGCGCGTACGCTCCCACGGCCGTGACGACGGCGTACCAGGCCAGAAACCGGCGCCGCCCGGTGTCGAGCCATCGCACCAGCAGGTACGTGGCGAGCAGCACACAGAAGAGCAGGGCCGTGTAGCCGCGCGCATTCTGGGAAAACCATATGTGATGATAGGAAACCGTCAAGATCGTCGCGGCGGCCGCTGCTTCCTGCCGGTGACCGATCGTGATGCCCACCAGATACAGCAACGGGATGGAGGCCACACCGAGCAGAGCCGACGGAAGCCGCATTGCCCAGGCTGATTCGCCGAACGTCTGAACCGACACGTGCGCGAGCACCGAGTACAGCGGGTGGTCGTTATTGCTCGGAAAGTGCGTCACGATGCGGCTGAGCGGGAGGCGGACAGAGTCGAGGAGCGTGACGATCTCATCGAACCACAGACTGGTCTCGATCCTGTAGAAGCGAAGTCCGGTCCCGATAATGACTAGAGTGACCAGCAGGGCCACGTCCAGCGGGCGAAGAACTCGATGTATCGTCACGATGTCGGAGGTGTGTCCCCAGCGTTCGCTGATGAGCGGTGATTCCGTTATCGGCACCCCGAAGCTAATATATAGCGGCGTTGCGGGTGTCCCACCAGCCGACTCGCTCCCCTCGTCGCGGACCCGCGCGCAATCCCGGGCATTGGAACCAGTTTTGACGCAAAAGCCCGCGGACAGGGAGCTGTCCGCATGAACCGCCCCTTGCGCTTCTGCATGGTGACGACGTTCTACCCTCCGTTCAATTTCGGAGGTGACGGCATCACCGTGCGGCGCCTCGTCAACACGCTCGCCGAGCGCGGCCATCATGTCGAGGTCGCGCACTGCGTGGACGCCTTTGACATGCTGCGTCCCGAGGGTGTCCCGGCAGAGGGTCGATACGACGACCACCCGTCGGTCGTGCACCATCCGCTGCGCAGCCGTGCAGGCTGGGTGTCTCCGCTCATCACCCAGCAGACCGGATCTCCGGGGCTCAAGCGGGGGACGCTTCGGCGCCTGCTGACTGACGGCAATTTCGACGTCGTTCACTTTCACAACGTCTCTCTCATCGGGCCGACGGCGCTGGCCTACGGCGGCGCTATCAAGCTGTACACGACGCACGAACACTGGCTGGTCTGTCCGACGCACGTGCTGTGGCGGTTCAATCGGGAACCGTGTACAGAGCAGCGTTGCCTGCGATGCGTGCTGCACGCGCATCGCCCGCCGCAGTTATGGCGTTCGGCGGGTCTGCTGGCCAGGTGCCTGCGTCACGTCGATGCGTTCATCGCGCCGAGCACGTTCACGCGCGCCAAGCATCTGGAGTTCGGACTCAAGGTGGACGCGCCGATCGTTCACATTCCGAACTTCCTGCCCACGCCTGAGCCACCGCCGCCGGGAGAAGCGCGGCCACACGAGCGCCCGTATTTTCTGTTCGCAGGCAGACTGGAGCAGATCAAAGGCGCTCACGTCCTCGTTGACGAGTTCCGGACCTATGAAGCGGCCGACCTGCTGATCGCGGGATTGGGAAACGACGCTCACATGCTGCGGCAGTTGGCCGGGAATGCGAAGAACATCCACTTCCTGGGTGGCGTTCCCTATGAGCGTCTCGAACGCCTGATCAGACACGCCATCGCCGTGATCGTTCCCTCCGTGGGATTCGAGGTGTTTCCCACAGTAGTGTTGGAGGCGTACGCGCAGGGCACTCCGGTCATCGGCCACCGGCTCGGTCCGCTCCCGGAGATGCTGGATGAACGCGGAGGCCTGACTTACAGCACGCGCGCCGAGTTGAGAGCAGCGCTCGACGCGCTTCGCTGCGACCCCGCGAAGCGGGATGCGCTCGGCCAGATGGGGCTCGCGACGTACAACGCGAGCTGGACGCCGGACCGGCACCTGGACGCGTACTTCGCGCTCATCGCCGACCGTCAGGAAGCCCGCCGGCAGTCGCACCAGGCGCGGCGGTCTGCATGAAGGCCATCCTGACCTATCACTCGATCGACCACTCCGGGTCGGTGATCTCCGTCGCGCCGGCCGTGTTCGAGCAGCAGGTCCGTTGGCTGGCGACGAGCCGCGTGAAAGTGGTCGGTCTGACCGACCTGCTCGATCTGAGCGATGACGGCGACGCGATCGCGATCACGTTCGACGACGCGTTCACGAATTTCAAGACCGACGCGTGGCCCAGGTTGAAGGAGCACGACCTGCCGGCGACCGTTTTCGTTCCGACCGGCTTCGTCGGCCGCAATAACGGTTGGGCGGCCATGCCGGGAGGCGACATGCCGATCATGCCGATTCTCGATTGGGCGTCGCTGGCGGAGCTCCAGGAGGAGGGCGCCACACTCGGCGCGCACAGCCGCACCCACGCCGACCTTCGTCTGTTGAGCGACGCGGCGGTCGAAGACGAGGTACTCGGATCGATCGACGACATTCAGCGTGAGACCGGACGCCGGGTGGGGACGTTCGCGTATCCGTACGGCTACTGGAGCGCGAGCGCTGCCCGCGTCGCTGCGCGTGTGTGTTCACACGCCTGCACCACGGAATTGCGACCGCTGTCCGCGTCGGAACCGAGGCATCTGCTGCCGCGACTCGACATGTACTACCTTCGTGGATGGGGGCGCCTCGAGTCGTTCGGCAGTGCCAGCTTCCGCGCATACGTCGGCGCTCGCGCACAGGTACGCGCGGTCGGTCAATGGGTGCGCGCAAGAGTGCATGCTTGAGCACCGCTCGCGACGGTTCATGACAACGGGTATCATCTTGGGTGTTAGGTCAACTGGAGAGAGAAGGATGAGCGACAGTAGAATGGGCACTGCGCCCTCCACGGACCTGCCGCCGACACTGGTACTGGCGTTTGCGCCACTGCACAAGAGGAACTTCGGGCTGGCCTGTGGTGCCGCAGCGGCGACGCTGGTCGTCGTCCTGACGCTGGTGCACCTGTTTCGCTCCCCGGAGAGCGGCTACCCGCTCAACCTCCTGGCGCAGTACTTTTCCGGCTATTCCGTCTCAGTAACCGGGGCGGTGATCGGCGGGCTCTGGGCTGGCTTCGCAGGCTTCGTCGCCGGATGGTTCCTGGCCTTCAGCCGCAACTTCGTCATTGCCGTCGCCGTGTTTCTGATTCGGACGCGCGCGACGCTCGCGGCCAACCGCGATTTCCTGGACCACATCTGAGCGGCTCCTGCAGGACACATTGATGATGACCCGACACGAAGAGGACGAAACGCTACAGAACGCCCTGCTCCGGTTGAATGCCCGCGCCTGGGGCATCGGCATGGGTCTCCTGCTCGGTGTGCTGCTGTTTGTCGCAACGAACGTCCTCGTGATCCGAGGCGGGCAGAACGTGGGTCAGCACCTTGGGCTGCTGTCGATCTACCTGCCGGGCTACAGCGTCAGCTTCGTGGGCAGTCTGATCGGCTTCGTGTACGCCTTCGTGGGTGGATACGCGCTCGGACGGATCGTCGGCAGCGTTTACAATCGCCTCGTCTCCAAGCCCACTTGATCGCGCGCGAATCGCGCCCCGGACCTATCGGTGGACCTCGGACGAGGGCAGGCGATCGATGATCCGGTCCACGATCGCAGCGGCGACCACGCGATTACCTTCCTCCACGATGTGACCGTAGTCGTCGAGAAAGACTGACGACGTCTCTCGATCGAAGAGATCGTTCAGTGAGTGAAAATCGGTGACCGCCCGTGTGCGCACGAGCCGATCCACGGCGTTGGTACAGGCGACAACCGTCTCCCGCCAACGTGGAGCTGAGGAGATCGTCTGCTCCCAGGCAGTCGGCGGCTTCTTGGTAGTTGCGTACATCGGCTGCCAGAAGTGGATCGAGTCGAACCCGAACTCACGACCGAGCGCACGCACGACGTCTGTCAGCGCGACGTACTGTTCCGCGATTTCGGGACACAGCTTCTCATCGCCGAGAAAAGGCTCGACCGGCGGCTGAACCGCCTGGACGAGGCGCCTGGCCAGCAGCAACTGGCTCATCACCAGATCGGCGAACCCACGGCCTGGTCCCACCAGACGCCCGGCAAGCTGGTCTTCGTTCAGGATCGATCCCACCCGCCCGCTCTGGAACGGCGGGGCGATCTCGTTGTTTCCATCCATGAAGACCGCCACCGACGGAACCCGGCGAGCCCGCAGCTCGAGGATCAACGTGTTCACTTCCTGCGTCAGATTGAACGTCGACTGACCGTAATTGAGTACTTTCACATCCGGGCGTCCGCGTCTGACGAGCTCTTCAGACACAATCGAAGGGATCGTGTAGCGATCCCGCGCCGTGTACCCGAACATGGCGGAGCCACCGAACATGTACACCGTAGTGGTCTTGGGAACCTGCGGTGCGGCGTCGAACGTGACCCGTCTGCCCTCGGAATCGATGGTGATGAATTTGGACACCCCTGGCCGTGCCCATAACGCGCGATACGGATCGAAGCGCATGTCCCATCGCGCACCGCCGTCCTGCCATTCGGCCCACCAGGACTGGCCGTCGTAAGGGTGCGGTGGCCGTTCAAGCTCTGGATTGCCTCGCAGGGCCTGGCGCGCTGCCGCCTGACCTCTGTAGAGCAGCTCGGCGCACACCAGCATCAGGATGGCAATCCCCAGCACATGCCATGCATCCCGAATCAGCCGTCCCAGCCTCTGCGCGAGCGGTTGACTCATCGCAGTCGGTTCAGGTCTGCGAGACAGGGCGTCTGGCCACCGCGATGATTCCCAGGCCCGGCCAGGGGAGCAGATGATCGACGCGTCGCAGTACTGGCACCATCAGGTCGAAGACCTTCAGCTGTCCACGATTGAACGTCCGCCGCTTCATCACTTTGCCGTTCCACAACCAGCCGGGGACTCCGGCTCGATTGAACGGGGCAAAATGCTCGGGCTCGAATCCGACCGTTCGCAGTTCCTGTTCCAGCATCGGGACGTCGTAGCGGCAACGATGTCCCAAGGCATCGTCCAGGCTCGAGTAGAGGCTCTGCATTGCCGGAACGTAGAGGACGACCCGTCCTCCCGGGCTGAGGGTGTCGTAGATGTTTCTCAACGAACCAATCGGATCGCGAACGTGCTCGAGCACGTTGCAGCAGACGATCGTATCGAAACACGTCCCCAGCCGCGCGAACGTGTTCTTGTCCTCGAGATCCACGCGAGCCACTTTCAGGTACGGCTTTCCGGCTGACAGGTTTCGGATGTAGTCGAGATAGCTGTCGTTCAGGTCGCTGGCGACGTAGAGATCACGCGGGATCAGGCACGACGTCAGATTCCCGATTCCGGCGCCAACCTCGAGAACACGGTGGCCGAGCCACGGACGCAGCATGTCCGACATCCACTCGTTGAAACGGCGCGCTTTCTCCAGTGCGTGGAGAATGGCGCCGCCGTACGCGTCCTCTTTGTAGAGGTCGTCAACCAGCCAGAACTTGATCATCGCGCCCAATGCCTTCACACCATCGCGCCACCCAATCTTCTTCCCTTCCCGGTAGGTGCGGCCGTGATAGCTGATGGGAACTTCATAGATCCGGCAGTTGCGTTTGGCGACCTTCGCCGTGAGCTCGATCTCGATGCGGAAGTCGGACGATCGAATCGGGATCGACTTCAGAAGCGGACCCCGGAACATCTTGTAGCAGGTCTCGACGTCCGACAGATTCAAATCGGTCAGGAGGTTGCTGAGGAACGTGAGCAGATAGTTGCCGAGCGTGTGGCGGAAGTAGAGAATCCGGCGCCGCTCGCCAGAGCGAAATCGCGTTCCGTAGACGACGTCCGCACCGTCGGACCAGAAGGGTGCGACCAGCTTCCCGAGGTCGTTCGGGTCGTATTCCAGGTCCGCGTCGTGGAAGACGATCAGATCCCCTGTCGCCTCGGCGATTCCACGTCGCAACGCCGCACCCTTGCCCTGGTTCCTGTCCTGATGAAACAGACGAATGACGCCGGGGTGCTCGCGAGCGAGCTGCTGGAGAACCTCGCGCGTCCCGTCCGTTGACGCGTCGTCGACGACGATGATCTCGAGCGCGGTGACGCCACTCACGTCGGCATTGAGCAAGCGCTTGAGAGACTCCGCCACGAGGTAGCGCTCGTTGTAAACGGGAACGATGACACTGAGCGTGGCCTGGGGAGGTGTCGGTTCGCTATGCATCGGTGTTAGGCCCCGCGATCTGGAGTGTGTGCCGGCGACGGCGGTCACCTAGGGCCACGTGCAACGCACGGACCACCCCAGTGGACCGCGGGGTGTGGTGTGTGATGCCAGCGAAGCGGCTCGAGCGCGCGCGACGCGGCCGGTCAGGGCGATGGTCGCCATGGGAAGATCCGTGCAAATTGTCGGCCTCAATCTGTCGATCCTACCTCACGGGCCAGGTTCTCCTTGTTGACGCGCGCCAGCAGCCAGGCACCGTTCTCCAGCGTCAACTCGATGAAGAAGACTTCTGGCATCTGTTCGAGCCACGCGTGTTCGATGGTGCGCGGTCCGAGAACGACCACCCAGTCGAACTCACCCTCATGCAGTCGGCGGAGCCACGCGTCGCGGCTTGCGAGCGCCGCGACTCTTTCGCCGTCCGAGTAGTTCACGATCGACCCATCGGAGGTGATCGGCACGTAGCGGACATCGTGCTCCAGGCGCCGCCCGAGCAACCCGTATCTGAACCAGTTGTGGCCCACACCGTCCCACCCGGCCGACATTGCGACCCGGGTGGGGCCGCCTTCATCGAGGCGGAGCCAGATCGGCCACGTTCCGATACGCCCCGCAGAGTGGAAATCATCGAGCTGGCGGGAGGCAAACGACAGATATGACCCGTATCGGATGCGATCGTGAAGCAGCGCGCCCGCCAGCAGTGTTGCAGCGATTGCGACCGCCGCGAACGTCGACCGCAGCGCGGGGCGCACGCGCAGACGCGCGAGCATCACTCCGATCACGATCAGGACGACCCATAGCGCGACGATGATCGCGGTTGCGATCAACAGTTGGCGCGGCCATCGCCACGGTGCGTACGCGAAGTATTCGATGACGAGAACGGGCACCAGCACGAAACGAAGCAGCGACGGCCAGCGCCCTGCCAGCGCCATGATCGGCGCGAGGCTCGGCAGCACGAATCGTCCGAGCACCGACGCCCAGGTCGTCAGCATCGACGCGTTTGCGGGGCTCGCGAGCTGCGCGATTGTGACGAGGCCGCTCGCGGTCGCCCAGATCACGTACGGCCGGCCGGATGACCGCGACCACAACCCAATCGCGCCCGCGATCCCGATCATCAGCAGAATGAGACCCGCAAACCCGATGTTCAGAAACGGTTCCTTGGGGCGGACGTTCACAACGAGCGCCTGGAGGGCCGTCGGCACGCGCTCCCACGCCTCTGCGGGTTGCAGGTCGCTCAACACGCGAGATAGTTGTGCATTGTAAGGAAGCCACTCGACGACGCGGAACGGGTAGAACGGCGAGC
>Ga0073934_10006175_pt1 | contig 17707 bp, 16 predicted proteins | sample LarsenN4metaG_FD_76834 | JGI IMG/M metagenome (GOLD analysis project Ga0073934, IMG submission 76834) | Hot spring sediment bacterial and archeal communities from British Columbia, Canada, to study Microbial Dark Matter (Phase II) - Larsen... ... | reverse complement strand
CCGGCCGCGGTGATGGCCTGCCGGTAATGGTGATCGGCGCAGTCGCCGGCGACATAGACGCCCGGCGTCTTGGTCTTCACCTGGCTGTGGCCGGCGGGAACAAAGTAACCCTGCTCGTCGGTATCCACGGCGTCCTTGAACGGGGCGGTGTTGGGGATGTGGCCGATGGCGACGAAGATGCCCTTCACGGCGAGCACGGACTCGGCGCCGGTCTTGACGTTCTTGATGCGCAGGCCGCTGACCGCGCCCTGTTCGACGCCCTCGACGGCGACCGGCACGCTGTCCCAGACGGGCTGGATCTTCTCATGCTTGAGCACGCGGTCCGCCATGATCTTCGAGGCGCGGAGCGTGTCGCGGCGGTGGACGAGGTAGACCTTGCTGGCGAAGCGGGTGAGGAAGAGCGCCTCCTCGGCCGCGCTATCGCCGCCGCCGAGCACGGCGACGTCCATCTTGCGGTAGAAGGCGCCGTCGCAGGTCGCGCAGGTCGTCACGCCCTTGCCGCCGAAGAGCTCCTTTTCGCCGGGCACGCCGGTCATGCGCGGGGATGCACCGGTGGCGACGATGACGGTTTTGGCGCGGATTTCGCGGTCGGCGAGCTTGAGGGTGTAGGGCCAATTCTTGGTGTCGAGTCCGGTGACGGTGCCGCTTTCGTAGCGGGTGCCGAACCGCTCCGCCTGCTTGCGGAGGTTCTGCATGAGCTGGAAGCCGTCGATGCCTTCCGGGAATCCGGGGAAGTTCTCCACCTCGGAGGTGGTGGTCAGCTGGCCGCCGGGCAGGGTGCCCTCGATGACGAGCGGTTGGAGGTTGGCGCGGCCGGTGTAGATGGCGGCGGTGAGGCCGGCGCAGCCGGTGCCGACGATGACGACGTTTTCAATTTTGGCGGACATGCGGGAAAGACGCGCAACGAAGCCCAACATCGCACCCGGCGCAACCCCGGAGATGCCCGTAGGCCGAAAGAACCCCTTGCCGGCCGGTCACTGCACCACGCCGCGTTCCCGCAGGATTCGGGCCGTCAGTGCGGCAAACACTTCCGCCGCCGCCGGACGGTGGGATCCGCGGCGCCAAAGCAGCCCGACGCTGCGTCGCGGGGTCGGTCCGATGAGGCGCACAGCCTGCAGCCCGTTCTCCTGCCGGCAGAGCGCGAGTGTCGGCAGGATCGAGGTCAGGCTGGTCTGCCGCACCGTGGCGAGGAGGCTCTCGATGGAGTTCATCTCCACCTTCACGACCGGTTGCACCCGGGCTGTGGCGAAGGCCCGGTCGATCAGCTGCCGCGTGCAATAACGCGGGGCGAGCAGGGCCAGAGGCTCGGTCGCCAGGTCCCGGATGCGCAGCGTCTTCCTGCGCGCGAGAGGCCGGTCGGCAGCCGTCACGGCGACCAGTTCTTCGGTGAAAAGCTTCTCCCCCTCGAGCGTGGCCCGGGTGGCAGGCAGGAAGCTCACCCCGAAGTCCAGCCGGCCGGCCTCGAGCCCGAGTTCGATGTCTTCCACCGCGAGTTCGGCGCAGGTGACGTGCACGCCGGGGTGAGCAACATTGTAGCGGGCGACAATCTCGGGAATGACACAGGCGTTCACGGTTTGCACCAGGCCCACACGCAGCTGGCCGCGCCGCAGTCCGCGGAGTTCCCCGAGCGCGCCTTGTGCATCGGCCAGTTCGCGCAGCACCCGTTCGGCATAAGGCAGCAGTGTCTCGCCGGCGGGGGTCAGGCGCACCCGCCAGCCGGACCGGTCGAAGAGAGGCTGGTCCACCTGTTCCTCCAGCCGTCGGATCTGGTGCGAGAGCGTCGGTTGCGTCACGTGCAGCTTTTGCGCCGCCTTGGTGAAGTGCGCGGTCTCGGCCACGGCGAGGAAGTAACGCAGGTGGCGGAGTTCGAGGCCGGAGAGATTCATAGACGGTGTCTATGCAAAACATAAAAACAATCAATTGGTTTAATCACGCATCCGGGACGAAGGTGGGGCTTCCATCCATCAACAACCTCAACGCTGTTCCTAAATCATGTCCATCATCGGCATTCTCGGCACCGGGCGCATGGCCGTCCGTCTCGCCCGTCTTTTCACCGGAGTCGGCCACACCGTCGTCCTTGGTTCACGCACGCCAGAGCGTGCCGTCCGGATCGCCCGGGCTCTCGGGGATCCCCGTCTCCAACCCGGCACCTACGCTGACGCGCTGGCCGCCCCCGTCGTCCTGCCCGCGATGTTCCTGCGGGACGGCATGCTCGAGACGCTTGCGCCGTTGCGCCGTCATTTCGACGGCAAGCTGCTCATCGACATCACCAACCCCTTCAATGATCGCTACGACGATTTCATCCTGCCGTGGGACACGAGCGGGGCGGAGGAAATCCAGCGGCAATTTCCCCGTGCGCGGATCGTCGGTGCGTTCAAGAATGTTTGGTGGGAAGTGTTCGACCAGCCGCTGTTTGACGGGCGTCCCAGCGATGTATTCGTGGTGAGCGACGAGGCCGCGGCGAAACAGGAGTTTCTCAGCCTTGTGCAAGGCACGCCCTTCCGTTACATCGACGCGGGCCGGCTGGCGAACGCCCGGTTTGTCGAGCGTATGACGCTGTTCAGCGCCGAGCTGGGCCAGCGGCAGGGCTACTTCCCGCGCATGAACTGGCGTTTGCTCGGCGAGCCCTGGACCATGGGGCAGGCCGACCGCCTCAAGGAATTGATCGCCCGCGACTGAGCCATGGATCCGCTGCTGAACCTCCGGGAACTCGGACTTACCCTGCCGGCGGCCCCCCGACCGGCGGGCAATTATGCGGCCGCGGTTTTGTCCGGCGGCTGGCTGCATCTCTCCGGACAATTTCCGTTCCTCGACGGGCGACTGGCGTATACGGGTCGCGTCGGGGCGGAGCTGACCGAGCAGGACGGCTACCAGGCGGCGAGACTGGCCGCCCTCAATGTGCTGGCGCAGATCCATGCGGTGATGGGCGGTTTTGACCGGCTCGAACGATTGGTTCGCGTCGAGGGTCATGTTGCAGCCGCGCCGGGCTGGTTTGGAGCGCCGAAGGTGCTTGATGGCGCCTCGGACCTCTTGGTGCAGGTGCTGGGACCTCGCGGCGGCCACGTGCGGAGCGCCTTCACTCCGGCGTCATTGCCGCTGAACAGCGCCGTTGAACTGGTCGTGATCGCCGCCGTGCGGGAATCCTGAATCATGAGCGCTCCCGTTCCGGCCTTCAACCGTGCCTTCCGCAAGGTCTTCACGCCTGGCTGTCTGACGCTGGGCGTGATGTTTCCTATCGAGGCCTATGCCGGCGCCGTGCCGCGCATGCACGGGCAAGTCCGGCTTGCGCAGCGGGCCGAGGCGCTGGGTTTTGCCGCGCTATGGGTGCGGGATGTGCCGCTGCTGGACCCGTTGTTCGGGGATGTCGGACAGATCTACGACCCGTGGGTCTATCTCGGTTTCATTGCCGCGCACACCCGGCGGATCGCGCTGGCCACCGGCAGCATCGTATTGCCGCTGCGCCATCCGTTGCATACCGCCAAGGCCGCCGCTTCGGTCAACGAGCTGACCGGCGGCCGCCTGCTGCTCGGCGTCGCCAGCGGGGACCGGCCGGTGGAATATCCGGCCTTCGGCGTGGATTTTGCGACCCGCGGGGCGCGTTTTCGCGACGCCCTGGATTATCTGCAACGTTCGCTGGAGGGTGACTTTCCCGAGATCGATTCGCCGTTGGGTCGCCTTTCCGGAGCCGATTTGGTGCCCAAGCCGTCCACCGGGCGCGTGCCGGTGCTGGTCACCGGCTCAAGTCAACAAGCTCCCGAATGGATCGCCCGGCATGCTGATGGTTGGCTCTATTATCCGCGTGACCCGGCGCATCAGGAGGCACGGGTGCGGGACTGGCGGGCGCTCAGCGCCATGCAATCGCCCGGCGTTTTCAAGCCCTTTGCCCAGTCGCTCTACCTGGACCTGCTGGCCGATGCGGATGCGCCCGTTGAGTCCATCCACCTCGGCTACCGGCTCGGTCGCAATGCGCTGCTCCGGCATCTGTGCGAACTGGAGGCGTTGGGGGTGAACCATGTGGCGCTCAATTTGAAATACGGTCGCCGTCCAGCCGGCGATGTGTTGGAGGAAATCGGCGCCGAGGTGCTGCCACGGCTTGCCGGCAGGGAGGCGATACCTAGCTTGCCGGCATGATTGCAGCCGCGCCCGGCCCGCACGACGGGTTCTTCACCATCGACACTCACATCGACACGCCCACGGCGTCGCTCATGCGTCCGGGCTGGGACTTCGCCGCGCGGCATGACCGGGCCGCCGACCGCTCGCAATGCGACCTGCCGCGCATGGCGGAGGGCGGGCTCGACGCACTGGGCTTCGCGGTTTTCGTGACGCAGGCCGCGCGCACGCCGGCCGGCTACGCCCGGGCGCATGACAGCGCGCTGCGGGTCATCCAGCGTGTCCATGAGGTGGTGGCGGCGAACCCCGGACTCTGCGCCCTCGCGCTGCGGGCCGACGACGGCCCGCGGCTGAAGGCCGAGGGCAAGCGCGCACTCTACCTCGCCATCGAGAACAGCTACTCGCTCGGGCTCGACGCCGCTAACGTCGCGAAATTCCACGGCCTCGGGGTGCGCATCCTCGGCCTGAACCACATGCTCCACAACGACCTCGCGGATTCATCCACCGATCCGCGCGGTCCGGAGTGGGGCGGGCTCGGGCCCTTCGGCCGCGAGGTCGTGTCCGAGTGCAACCGCCTCGGCATCGTCCTCGATGGTTCGCACGCCTCGGACGACGCCGTGTGGGATCTGCTGGAGCACTCGCGCACGCCGCCGTTGCTCACGCACACGAGTTGCCGCGCGCTTTGCGATCATCCGCGCAATGTCGGTGACGACCTGCTGCGCGCCCTCGCGGCCAAGGGCGGCGTCATCCAGATCAACGCGCTTCCCATCACGGTCACCCACGTGCCCGAGGACGGCCGCTACGCCGAGCTGGACGAATTTCTGCTTCGCCTGGTGGACATCGAGATGACGCCGGAGATGCGCGGAATGCTCGCGGCCGAATGGCGGCGGCTCGACGAGAAATATCCGAACCCGCGCTGCACGCTCGACGACTACATCCGGCACATCGAGCACGCGGTGGCGGTGGCGGGCATCGACCACGTGGGCATCGGGTGCGACTTCGACGGGGGTGGCGGGTTCGAGGGACTCAACGAGGTGAGCGACTATCCGAAGCTGACGGCGGCGTTGCGGGCGCGGGGCTGGACGGAAGCCGATCTGGCGAAACTCTGGGGCGGCAACACCCTGCGCGTGCTGCGGACCTGCGAGGCGGCGGCGGATTGATCAGCCCACGCGGGCGATCATGCGCTCGTGGACGATCTCCTGCAGCTCCTGCACGGAAAACGGCTTCTGCACGAGACGGTCCACGCCGAGCCCGGCCAGGGTGCCGCGCAGATCGGGGGTGTTGAATGCGCTCATCATCACGATGGGCGGGGCGTCGGGGCGGTCGCGCAGGCGGCGGGCGAATTCGAGGCCGTCCATCACGGGCATTTGCACGTCGCAGAGGATCAGCCGGACCTCGTGCTTGTAGTTCTCGAGCATCGTGAGGGCTTCGTCGCCATTGAAGGCCTGCAGGGCCACAAAACCCAGGCGCCGGATCACCATCGCGCAGAACTCGCGCACGTCGGCGTGGTCGTCGACGATGAGCACGCAGCCGCGGCCGGACGGCTCCGCAGGCCGCGGGCGGGAGCTGCGGCGCTTCTCGAGGAGGGAGACCGCCGAGGCGGCCAGCTGATGGAGCGCCATCACCTGGTCGGTCTGGAGCAGGCGCGGATGCCGGTCGAGCACGCACAGGGTGCCGACCGAGGTGCCCTCGCGCAGGCGCAGCGGCACACCGGTGTAGAAACGGAAGCCGTCGGGCATGGTCACGAGCGGGATGCTCCGGAAACGGGGATGCGATAGCGCGTCCTCGACGATGAAGGTGCCGCTGCTCTGGAAAGCATAACCGCAGAAACCGGCCTCCCGGGGAATCTCCGGGCTGTCGAGACCGACGCGCGCCTTGAACCAGCAGCGGTTGCGATCGACCAGACTGATGGCCGCAACCGGCACCTCGCAGATGGCAGCCGCGCGGCGGGTGATCTCGTCGAATTCGGGCTCCGGGGGAGTGTCGAGGATTGCGCAGGCGCGCAGCGCTTCCAGATGGGGTTCGTCCGCGGCGGAACTCATGGGGTATCGGGTGGGGATTTCTGCGCGGGCCCTTTTGAAATATCAACCCAATACAGAGCCGGACGGCCCTATCGAAAAACTATGGCAGAAAGGATTTTTCCTATCACCGCGTGCGGCGAATTCAGTCCGTGGCTTTTTCCGGTGCCGGCGCGCTGGCGTGGAAATCGCGCTGCACGCGTGCGAGATACTCGGCTTGGAGCTGCTCGACGCGGGCGTAGCTGGGCGAACGCCAGACGAGGCCGACATGGTGCCGCTTCCTGTGCCGGATGACGACCTCCGGTTCGGCGAAGACGGAGAGGTCGGGCCATTCCTGGCGCGCGAGCGACATGAGCAACCCGGCGTAGTCTTTGCGCCAGGGGGGCACCTCGTAGTCCTCCTCGCGGCACTCGACCTTGGCCCATTCGCGCCAGAGGTTGAGGCCCGTGGCGGTCTCGATGAGGTCCATGATGTTGGCGCCGCCGACGCGCGCCGAGGTTTCGAGGAAGTGGAAGGTGCCGTCGGGGGCCTTGATGAACTCGGTGTGCGAGGCGCCGCGCACGTGGCCCATGGCGCGGAGCACGGCGGCGTTGGCCTCGATCAACGCGCGCTCGTCGGCCGAGCCGTGCTCGCAGATGACCGTCGAAAAGATGCCGCCGCCGTGCATCACCGCCAGCGGGGGCGCGCCGTAGCGGCAGGCGATGGAGAACACGACCTCGCGGTCGTTCACGATCGAGTCCACGTGGTAGACTTGCCCGGGGATGAAGCTCTCCATCACGTGGAACGACTGCTGGTCGCCGAGCTTCTCCAAGGCCGGCCAGAGATCGTCGGGCGTGTTGATCTTGCGGATGCCGAGAGCCGAGGCCGAGAAGCGCGGTTTGAGCAGCCAGGGGCCGGGCACATCGCGCATGAACTCCCGCAGCGTGTCGTGGTGGATGACGGGTGTGAAGTCGGGCACAGGGATGCCGGCCTCATTGGCCTTGAGGCGCATGGCGAGCTTGTCGCGGAAGTAACGCCCCGTGGTGTCGCCCATGCCGGGCACGCGCAGATGCTCGCGCAGCGCGGCGGCGGTCTCGACGTCAAAGTCGTCCAGCGCGGCGATGCGGTCGATGCGGCGGTCCCGCGCAAGGTAGCTCACGCCCTTGATGGTGTCGTCGCGGTTCCAGACCTTGTCGACGTCGGGCATGTAGAAGATCTCGTCCACGGCCTCGCGCGGCCACTCGGCGCCCTCGAGGGATTTGGAGGTCAGGAGGTAGACGGTCCAGCCCTCGGCCTTGGCCTGGCGCAGGAACTCGTGGCCCTTGTGAAACGAGGCCAGGCAGAGGATCGTGCGCGGGTTGCTCATCGGGGTGGGCAAGCGTGTAGGCGCACCGCGCGGTGCTAACGAGCAAAATATGTGCGGACGCTCAGCGGCCCAGCAGCCGGCCGAGCAGGCCGCGGGGCGCGCCCGCGGCGCGCGCATCGGCCGCATTCTGCTCGGGAACACCGAGGACGGGCTCGAAGTGCCCGGCCTTCTTGTAGAGGATGACCACATCCTGGATGCCCCAGGCCTCCTCGAGGTAGGCGCGCAGGATCATGTCCGGATAGCGCTGCAGGGTGCGCATGACCCACTCCGGCGACGTGAGCGTGAGCCCGTAATCTTCGGTCTCATTGCTCTCGAAGTAGCGCTGGTAGGCGAAGCCCGACCGCGCGAACTCCGCCAGCAGCGGCGGCTGGTCGATGTTGGCGGCGATGTCGTGCCGGCCTTTGGCGAAATGGCTGGCCACGGTCCGGCCTTGCACGGTGAACACCAGCACGCCGCACTCCTTCGTCCACCGGACGAGGCAGTCGAGCGTGTCGAGCCAGCGGTCGCGCCGCAGGTGGGTGAGCAGCGAGCCGACCCAGATGAGGTCGAATTGCGCCGTAAAGGGCAGGCGGTGCAGGTCGATCTCGGAGTAGACCGGTTTGGCCCGGAACTGCTTCGCGCAGAAATCGACGCCGTCGCGGTCGAGGTCGCAGGCCGTGATCTCGGCGTAGCCGTAGTGGGCGCGCAGCCAGCGCAGCACGCGGCCGTGGCCGCAGGGCAGGTCGAGGATGTTCGGGTAGTGCGGCTTGTCGCACAGCTCCGCGGAGAAGTGGATCAGCTCCAGCGCCCGGCGCCCCAGGTCGAGGTATTGCTCCACGTTGCCGGCGTTCACCATGCCGTCGCGCGGCGCCAGGGTGCGGTCGACTTGGAGGTGGCTGAAATCGTAGAGCGGCTTCATGCGGCGCGCGCCCAGCAAGGGCGGTCGCGCGCGTGGCGTCAACGGCGGCCTATGACGCGGCCGGGACAGGCCGGCATTGACACGCGCCCGGCCACCGGCCTTTGTCGCGCGCAGTGAACCGCCCCGCCGCCTATTCCTTTTTTGCGTTCGCCGGCTTTTTTGCCCCGCGATCCACGGGCGGCCTTTCCGATTAACCTGCAACGACAGCCTTAACCTCCGGAAGCCGCCCCCTCGGGCGGCTTTTTCATTTCCCGCCATGATCCTCCCCAAGTCCAACCGCCTCACTCGCGAACAGGTCGCCGAGATCACCGCCATCGTCGCCGAGTTCGGCTGCAAGATCCAGCCCATCGTCGGCGAGATGCGCACCATCTATGCCATCGTCGGCGACGAGCGCGACGAGCTGATGATCAACCGCCTCGAGGGGCTCGCCTACATCGACCGCATCGACCGCATCCAGTCGCCCTTCAAGCTCATGGACCGCCGGTCCGACCTCGCCACCGGCCGGCTCAAGCTCGGCGGCGTCACGCTCGGCGAGGAACTGCTCGTCATCGCCGGCCAGTGCACGATCGACCCGAAGAACGGGAACTACTTCCTCGAGACCGCCCAGGCCGTGAAGGAGGCCGGCGCCCAGGCCCTGCGCGGCGGCGTGTGGAAGCCCCGGACCAACCCCTACAGCTTCCAGGGCGACGCCCGCTCGCTCGAGATCCTGATGGAGGCCTCGCGCCGCACCGGCCTGCCCGTCGTCACCGAGGTCATGGAGCAGGAGCACATCAACCTCGCCCTCGACGCCGGCGTGCACGTGCTTCAGATCGGCGCGCGCAACGCCCTCAACTACTCGCTGCTCCGCCAGGTCGGGCGCGCCATCGCCGGCCGCCCCACCGCCGTGCTCCTCAAGCGCAGCATCCACAGCGGTCCCCTCAACGAATTCATCTCCGCCGCCGAATACATCGTCAGCTTCGGCAACCCCAACGTCATCCTCTGCCCGCGCGGCACCGCGCCCAGCATCGACGGCTACCGCAACACGCCCGACGAGGGCATCACGCCGCTCCTGAAGGAAAAGACCTGGGCCGCCGTCGTCGTCGATCCCTCGCACTCCGTCGGCAAGGCCGCCTACGTGCCCGCCTGCGCGCTTGCCGCCGTGGCCTACGGCGCCGACGGCCTCTGCCTCGAGGCCCACGTCGAGCCCGCCCACGGCATCGGCGACGACCCCAAGCAGGCCGTCACGCCCGCCGTGCTCGCGGAAATTGTCGCCAAGGCCCGCGCCCTCCACACACTCGTCCGCCAACCCGCCGCCGTCGCATGAAGAAACAACTCGCCGCCATCCGCACGCGCATCGACGCGCTCGACGAGCAGATCGTGCGCCGGCTCAACGAGCGTCTGCGCCTCGCGCAGCGCATCGGCGAGATCAAGCGCGGCGCGCGCGGCCGCATCTACGTGGCGGAGCGCGAGGCCGACGTGCTGCGCCGGGTCGCCGCGGCCAACCGCGGCGGCGTGCTCCAGCCCGCCGCCTTGCAGGCCATCTACCGCGAGATCATGTCGGCCGCCCTCGCGCTGGAGAAGCCGCTCGTCATCGCCTACCTCGGACCCGAGGCCACCAACACCCACGCGGCCGCCATCCGCAAGTTCGGCGCCAGCGTCGAATACCGCCCCATGCCCGCGCTGGCCGACGTCTTCGCCGCGGTCGAGAAGGGCGAGGCCGACTACGGCGTCGTGCCGATCGAAAATTCCACCGAGGGCTCCGTGCGCGATTCGCTCGACCTCTTCGTCGAGACGCCGCTGAAGATCGTCGCCGAGCTGCAGCTCGAGATCGAGCATGCGCTCCTGTCCAACGAGCCGCTCAAGCGCATCCGGAAAGTCTATTCCAAGGACCAGGCCCTCGCCCAGTGCCGCCGTTGGCTCGCGCGCCACCTGCCGCACGCGCAGCTCGTCGATGTCGACAGCACCGCGCTCGGCGTGCAGCGCGCGGCGAAGGAGAAAGGGGTCGCGGCCGTCGGCCCGCGCCTCGCCGGCGAACGCTATGGCGTGGCTGTGGCCGCCCCGGCCATCCAGGATCAGAAAAACAACACCTCGCGCTTCGGCATCCTTGGCCGCGAGGCCTCCGGCGCCGCCGGCCGCGGGCGCGACAAGACCAGCCTGCTCGTCTCCCTCCACCACGAGCCCGGCGCGCTGCTCAAGGCCCTGCAGCCCTTCGACCGCCGCAAGCTCAACCTCACGCGCATCGAGTCGCGGCCCAGCCGCCTGCGCCCGTGGGACTACATCTTCTTCCTCGACGTGACGGGGCACCACGACGACCCCGCCATGCAGGCCGCGCTCAGGGACCTCCGCCGCCAGTGCCCGCTCGTGAAGTGGCTCGGCAGCTACCCGGCCGCACGCGGCTGAAACGGCCGCGCTGGTCGCAGCCGGTCCGCGTCCTGCCGCTCTGCGCTCGACGCCCGCAGCCGCCGGCAAATACTCGCGGCGTGAACACACCGGTGTGGAACGACGGCCAATGGGTGCCGCTGCCGCGGCTCGAGGGCGCGGTGCGGGCCGACGTGTGCGTCGTCGGCCTGGGCGGTTCCGGCCTGGCCGCGTTGGCGGAGCTGCAGGCCCAGGGCGTCAGCGCGGTCGGCCTCGATGCGAGGGCCGTGGCCGCGGGCGCGGCGGGCCGCAACGGCGGCTTCGTGCTCGCGGGCTTGGCGAAGTTTTTCCATGAGACCGTGGCGAGATTCGGGCGCGGGAACGCCACCGCCCTTTACCGCGCCACGCTCGACGAGATCGCGCGGCTCGCCGCGGAGCATCCCGGCGCGGTGCGCCTCGGGGGCTCGCTGCGGCTGGCGGCGGACCCTGCGGAGCTGGACGACTGCCGCGCGCACCTCGCGGCATTGAAGGAGTGCGGGTTTCCCGGCGAGTGGTATCGCGGGCCGGAGGGCGAAGGGCTGTTGTTGCCGACCGACGGCACGTTCCAACCCCTGCGCGTGGCGCGGGCGCAGGCTCGGCGGCTGCGCGACCGCGGCACACTGCTCTACGAGGCCTCGCCGCTCCGGCGGATCGTGCCGGGTTCGGTCGTGACCGACGCCGGCACAGTGTTCTGTGACAGCGTGATCGTGGCAGTGGACGGCCGGCTGGAGGCCCTGCTGCCCGAGCTGGCGGGCCGCGTGCGCACGGCCCGGCTGCAGATGCTGGCCACGGCGCCGGCGCCCGAGGTGGATTTCCCGCGGCCGGTCTACTGGCGCCACGGCTACGAGTATTGGCAGCAGCTGCCGGACCGGCGCCTCGCCCTCGGCGGTTTCCGCGACCAGGCCTTGGAGGAGGAATGGACGAAGGACGACCAGCCGACGGACCGCGTGCAGGCGCTGATCGAGCGTTTCCTGCGGGAGCAGCTGAAGGTGAAGGCGGAGGTCACGCACCGCTGGGCCGCGTCGGTGGGCTACACGGAGGACGGGCTGCCCGTGCTCGGGGAGGTCCGCCCGAAGGTCTGGGCCTGCGGCGGCTACAACGGCACCGGCAACATCGTCGGGCGGCTCTGCGGCCGCGCGGCGGCCCGGCTCGCCTGCGGCGGCGCGAGCGACTGGGCGGAACTGCTCGCGCGCACGTCCCGCCGCGGATAATTTGCTGGGCAGGGGCGGGGGCATCGCCTTTTGTCGCGCGGTGCGACCCCTGAAGATCCTCTTCGTCACTCCCGAGGTGGAGCCGTTCGCCAAGGTCGGCGGTCTGGCCGACATGTGCGGGGCGCTGCCGAAATACCTGGCGCGCTCGGGCCACGACGTGCGCCTCGTGGCGCCGTGCTACGGCTCGGTCAAGCGCGTGGGTGATTGGCGCGCGCGCGAGGAGCCGCTCGGCGTCGAGGTGGGCGCAGGCGCGCACTGGGCGCGCACCTGGGAGACCACGCTGCCGGGCGCGGCCGTGCCGGCGTATTTCCTCGAGTTCAACGATTTCTTCGCCCGTCCCGAGATCTACAGCGAGGGCCGCGACAACGCCCACCGCTTCGTCTTCCTCTGCCGCGGTGCGCTGACACTCTGCGAGCAGCTCGGGTGGACGCCCGATGTGATCCATTGCCACGACTGGACCACGGGCCTGCTGCCGGTGATGCTCAACACCACCGTGCGCGACACGCCGCTGGCGCGCTGCGCGACGGTGTTCACCATCCACAACCTCGAGCACCAGGGCCTGAGCCACGAGAGCGTGCTGCCGTTCGCGCGCATCCCGTGGAGCGAGTTCCGCGGCGACAGCACCGAGAGCTATGGCGCGGTCAACATGATGAAGGCCGGGCTCTACCACTCGACGAAGATCACGACGGTCAGCCCCACCTACGCGCAGGAGATCCGCACCAAGGACGGCGGCTTCGGCCTCGACCACGTGCTGCGCCACCGCTCGGGCGACCTGATCGGCATCCTCAACGGCATCGACAACGAGCTGTGGGACCCGGCCACGGACAAGGCGCTGCCGGCCAATTTTTCCGCCGCCGACCTCTCCGGCAAGGCCGCGTGCAAGGCCGCCCTGCAGGAGCGGATGGGCCTGCAGGCGGACCCGAAGGTGCCGCTCTACGGCGTTGTGGCGCGGCTCGCGCACCAGAAGGGCCTCGACCTGCTGGCCGAGGTGCTCGGCGAGATCATGGGCCGCATGCCCGTGCAGTTCGCCCTGCTCGGCAGCGGCGACGAACAGACGGAAAACGCCTTCCGCTGGGCCTCGCACGCCTTCCCCGGGCGCGTGGCGGCCAAGATCGGCTTCGACGGCAAGCTGGCGCGGCTCATCCAGGCCGGCGCGGACCTCTTCATCATGCCCAGCCGCTCCGAACCCTGCGGACTCACGCAGATGTATGCCATGCGCTACGGCACGCCGCCCATCGTGCGCGCCACGGGCGGGCTGGCCGACACGGTCTGGGACTACGAGGGACTGGAGGGCGGCACGGGCTTCGTCTTCCACGCGCCCAACAGCGCCGCGCTCTACAGCGCCATCGGCCGCTCCTGTGCCGTCTACTACGACCACCCGCGGGAATTCCGCGCGATGCAGCTGCGCGGCATGGCGCAGGATTTCTCGTGGACGCGCCGCGCCAAGAACTACGAGGACGTCTACCGCTGGGCCGTCGAGTCCCGCACGGGCGTTTATCCGGGGTAAGGCAGGGCGGGTCTATAAATTCAGAGGAACGGTATTGAGTAACCGGCCGTAGCCTTGGCGCAGGTTGTGACGACGCGGTTGGCACTTATCCTGCCCGCACTCCATCTGTTTTTGACCACGGATCTTCCGGATATTCCCGGATGCGACGGATCGGTGTAATCCGTGTTTATCCGCTTCGTCCGTGATAACCAAGACACTCGAGTGTGGCATTGGTCTGAAATTCCGGGACGGATAAGGTTCGTGCCGAGACGCGGAGTATTCGCGGTGACGGCATCCGCCTACGCCGCGCTTCGGCGAGACAAGAGGTCGCTGCCCAGCACTGTTGGCAAAGGGGTTTCTCCATATGCTTCTGGAGCATTCTTAAGGATCAGTGTGGCCATAACTGGTAGGGCGAGGCGTCCCCGCCGAGCCGCGGCTCACTCCGTTATCCATGTCTTCGCGGCCTTTGCTTCCTTGGTGTAAACTTTGTTTGTTGGCCTACGGCTTGATGAAGAACCTGGCGTGGGCGACGAGCTTCAGCCGGTGCACGGCATTGGTCAGGTCGGCGAAGATCGCGAGCGTGGCCGGGTCGGGGGCTGCCGCTTCCATGCGTTCCTGCATGCGATGGAAACGCTCGCCGAGGGAGCGCTGCTCGTCGTCATCGCCCAGCTTCTGCAGGAGGCGCCGCACGCGGTCGGCCTGCCGCCGGGCGCGTTGCACGAGGCGCAACGCGGCGGCGTGCTCGAGCCGGCCGTCCTCCGCCTCCTTGAACACCATGCACTCGTAGGTGCGGCACTGCTTCGGGCGGTGCGCATAGGCGCGGCAGGTGCGGTCCTGGCACAGGGCGGCGCAGGGCTGGGGAAAACGGGCGACGGGCTCCTGGCTGCGGGAAAGGGTCACGGGCAGGCCCAGTGACTTCAGCCGCTTGGCGTCGTCGCCGGGTTGGAGCACGACGTTGTCGAAGAGCGTGCCGTCACAGCACAGGCCGCAGGCGAGGCAGAGTTGTTGGGTAAGGCTCAATGCTGCAGCATCCAATCCGGACGGGGTGAGATTCAACCACCAATGGACACGAATCTACACGAATGAAGGATTGGGCGCGCGAAGCGCGGCCGCGTGGTTTGTCCAGTCGCAGGGCGACAAGTAATCCGGGCTAGGTCCGTTTGATTCCATAATCGGGGTGACGCTGGTTGTGCCGCACGACAAGGATACGAACAGTGTCGCCGTAAATCCGGTAGAGAAAATGATACGGGAATCGGGAGAGGTTGGCCCGGCGCAGGTCGCCATCCACGGGATGAAATCGCGCAGGATTTTCGAGCACCAAGCCGACATAGGCCATCAGCTCGGCAAAGAAGGCATCGCCCAAGGCCGGGCCACCGACTTCATCGTAGTGCGCCAGCACCGCGGAGACGTCGCTCTGGACGCTGCGGTGATAGATCAACTTCATCGCTTCCGGGCGGCGCTGACGGCAGCGTGAAACTGCTTGTCGGTGAGGCCGACAGTGGGATTGGCGTCCAACTCAGCGTCACGGCGCTTCGCCTCGGCCACACCGCCGTCGGTGTCGGCGAGGACCGGGGGCAGGGAGGCGAGCAAGCGCGAGGCAAGGGCGGCACGCTCGTTCTCCGACAATTGACCGGCTTGTTGCTCCAACTGTTGCAGGCGGGTCATGAGGGTAGAATAGTCAGAGGCGGTCTGGTGCAAAGCGGAAAGTCATGGACTGACTGCCGCGCCACCGGCTCCGGAATATCTCTCGCCAAGATGCGGAATCGCGAAGAGCGCGGAAACGCGGAAGAGCAGAATCTTTGACCGCGGATTACGCGGATATTCTCGGATGATACGGATCAGCGTCATCCGTCTTCATCGGTGTGATCCGTGGTGGTGAAAACTACGGAGCGCGGCATCGGTTGCGCCGTGGCCGGAACCGCGGTGCGGAAACCTCACGCAGAAATGCGGAGATGCTTCAGTCTTCGGGCAGGAATTCCGCGTCGGTCAGTTCGAGCGTGAAAACGCGCATCGGCCAAGGGGGTTCCTCCACGGCGGTGAGGCGGCCGTAAACGCCGAGCACCATGGGCGTCTTGTCCTTCGGGTCCTTCTGTGCCGGCAGGGGTGACTTCGTGCCGGGCTTCAATTGAGCCACGACCCGATAGCGGGCCAGCTCGCTCTTCTGATCGGCGAATTCCAGTTTTCCGCTGGCGGCATCGTAGGACTTCACCGGGCCGGAAAACCGGTAGGGCTTGTGCTGCCATCGGTTGTAGAGCCGCTCGCGCTGGATGTTCTTCACGATGTCGTTTTTCGGCCGGTAAATGCCGGTGGACTGGTTTTGCGGCGCGGCGACCTGGCTCGGGTTATCCTCGATCCACACCGCCCGCAGCAGCTCGGCCGGGTCCAGCACCGGGAAGGCTGTGGCCAGCACCGGGCGGATCCGCGTGTCCTGTCCGTCAACCACCGTGGCGGTGACCTCGAGCGGAGGGAAATCCTTCAGCTGCAGCGTCAGCTTCTTCGGTCCCGGCGGGAGGGGATCGAAAAAGAGCGGCGTCTGCCTGTAGGTCTTGCCCTCCAGCACGACCAGCGCCCCCGCCGGGAAACTGTCCACGGTCAGGCGCCCGTGGGGGAGGCGCACGGTCGCGGCGGCCTCCTGGTTTTCCATGATGGTCGCCGTGTAGGGCACTGCGGGCCAAGTTGCGTAATCGAGCGTGAGTGTGATGTCGCCGACGGGCAATTGCGGGACGGTCAGCGGCGTTTTGCCGAGGACGTGGGACTTGCCGAGCTTCACCGTCGCGCCCGTCGGAGTGGAGTCGAGCTTGAGCGCGCCACTGGGGAAGTTGAGCGTAAGCTCGGCGGTCTGGCCGGCCGTGACGGTCGCCTCGCCGCGCGCTTCGGGCCAGCCCTCCTGCGTGGCGGTGACAGTGTATTTGCCCGCAGCCAGCGCGGCCAACGGCTGGTTGATGGCTCCTTCGCGGACGGCGCCATCGGCGCCGGCAACCTTGATCGCGGCGGAGGCGAGGTTGGACTTCACGACGAGCGAGCCGGTGGTCCTGGCGACCTCGGCGGTTTTTTCGGCCTTCACTTCTTCGGGCGACTTGCCGCAGCCGGCGAAGGCGAGCACGGCCGCGAGAATGACCGGAGGGCATTTCCTTAAGTCCATGGGGAATGGGGCGCGCCACCTGTCTAGTTTACGCCGCCGGCCGGGCAACGGATTAATGGTCAAAAGAGCATCAAGTTGGGAGGCGGTTTCACGCAAAGGCGCCAAGCGCGAAGGGTATTGAAACGCTGATCTGCGGCTTCATTGGACTCCTTGGGTTTTGTCTCCCGTCCACTGTTCGTCAAATCAGGTGAACCCCAGGCCTTGGGGATTAGGTCGCCACACAAAAGTGCCGGACTTTCGGCCCGGCGCTGCTGGAGTAGCTGACAGCTTATCGCTGACAGCTAGGAGCTTCGCGTCAGCGGTATTCTTCGTTAGTCAGTGCGTTAATTATCTTAAAGTTCTCCACGTGATAATTGGGGTCGGCGCGGAAGGCGAGTTTCACGCCGTAGGTCTTTTCCATGCGGAGGAGGAGGTCGGCGTCCTCGGCGCGGAGGCGTTCGAGGATGCTCGGGTGCACGTGGACGCGGAGCGAATACTCCTTGTTGTCCTTGCGGGCCTGGAGGCGGCGGCAGACGGAGCTGAGGCGGCGCTGCAGTTCGACCGACATGGTGGTGGCGCTCTTCACGGAGCCGCGGCCATGGCAATACGGGCAGCCGGTGTAGAGGTTGCTCGAGAGCGACTCGGACTGGCGCTGGCGCGTCATCTGCATGATGCCGAGCTGCGAGATGGGGAGGATGTGGGTCTTGGCCTTGTCCTCGGCCATCAACTCGACCATCTTGTCGTAGACGGCCTGGCGGTGGCGCCGCTCCTTCATGTCGATGAAGTCCATGATGATCAGGCCGCCGATGTTGCGCAGGCGGATCTGGCGGGCCATCTCGACGGCGGCCTCCATGTTGACCTGGAAGATGGTGTTCTTCTCGTCGCCGGACTTGGACTTGTGCGAGCCGGTGTTGACGTCGATGGCGATGAGGGCCTCGGTCTCGTCGATGACGATCTGGCCGCCGGAGGGCAGGGCGACCTTGCGCTGGAAGGTCTGCTCGATCTGGCGCTCGATGTTGTAGCGCTCGAAGACGGGGATGCTGTCCTTGTAGTGGACGATCTTGCCCTTGGAGCGGGAGGAGATCTGGCCGACGTATTCCTGGGTGCGCTTGAAGTCGGCTTCGTTGTCGACGAGGACGCGG
>Ga0073934_10006171_pt1 | contig 17712 bp, 14 predicted proteins | sample LarsenN4metaG_FD_76834 | JGI IMG/M metagenome (GOLD analysis project Ga0073934, IMG submission 76834) | Hot spring sediment bacterial and archeal communities from British Columbia, Canada, to study Microbial Dark Matter (Phase II) - Larsen... ... | reverse complement strand
CGCCGTTCTCTCCGCGTTCCTGACCAGCGCGCCCCGCGCTTCCGTGTTGTACGGCCTGCCGCCGCGTTTCTCGTGGAGAACGATCATGCGTTACTGTCATCAACTGCTGTGGTTGCTGTTGCCGCTCGCCGCGCAGGCCGAGGAGCCGGTGGCGCGGCCCCGCGCCGGTTTCAATCCCGATATTTCGCTCATCCTGTCCGGCACCGCGGCGCATCTGAGCAACGATCCGGATGCCTATGCCATTCCCGGTTTCCCGCTCGGCGCCGAAACCAGCCCGGGGCCGCGCGGGCTGTCGCTCGGCGAGTCCGAGCTGGTGATGAGCGCCAATGTCGACGATCTGTTCTACGGTCAGTTCACCGCCGTGCTCTCGCCCGAGAACGAAGTGGAAGTCGAGGAGGCCTTCGTCCAGACCCTCGGCCTGCCCGCCGGCTTGATGCTGCGCGCCGGGCGGTTCTTCTCCGGCATCGGCTACCTCAACGACCAGCATCCGCATGCCTGGGATTTCGCTGACACCGCGCTGTCGCACCGTGCGCTGCTCGCCAACCAGTACGGCGACGACGGCGTGCGTCTGAGCTGGGTGGCGCCGGCCGACCTGTTCATCGAACTCGGCGGCGAATGGCTGCGTGGCGCCAACTTCCCGGCCGGTGGTGCGGGCAACGACGGCCAGGGCGTGGTCACGGCGTTTGCGCGTGTGGGCGGCGATGTCGGTGTCAGTCACGCGTGGCGTGCCGGGCTGTCGCTGCTGCGCGCGCAGGCCGAAGGTCGCGAGTCCGGTGCCGTCGACACCGCACCCGATGCCTTCCGCGGCGCCAGTCGGGTGGCGATCGCCGACGTCGTGTGGAAGTGGGCGCCACAGGGCAACGCCAAGGAACGCAACTTCAAGCTCCAGGCCGAATATCTGTGGCGCGAGGAGCACGGCCTGTTCACCGCCGACGTGAATGGCGTCAACGGCGCGCCGGTCACCGATGCCCTTCAGTCCACGCAGTCCGGGTGGTATGTCCAGGGCGTGTATCAGTTCATGCCGCAATGGCGCGCCGGCCTGCGCTACGACCAGCTGCGTTCCCACGATCTCGCCGCCGGCGCCAACGCGGCGCTGTTCGATGCCCAGGGCCACGTGCCGCGGCGCGCGAGCGTCATGCTCGACTGGTCGCGCAGCGAATTCAGCCGCCTGCGTCTCCAGGTGACGCGCGACCGCTCGGCGCCGGACAGCGGCAGCGAGGTGTTCCTGCAGTACGTCATGAACCTCGGCGCGCACGGCGCGCACGCGTTTTGAGGATCTGCCATGAAGAATCGAAAACTTACCCTGCTCCGGCAGACGACCCCCTCCCTAACCCTCCCCTTGGAAGGGGGAGGGAAGGGTGGGGGTGGCAGTGCGTCGGGTCGCAGGAGATTCCGTGCCGCCAGATGTTTATTCCTGCATGAAGGAATGCGCGGTGCGCTGCCTTTTGTTTTTCTGTGTCTGCTGCCGTTCGCAGCAGTGTCTGCCGACCTGCGCGTTTTTGCCTGCGAGCCGGAATGGAAGGCGCTGGTCGAGGAGTTGGGCGGCGGCGAGGTCGAGGCGTTCAGCGCCACGACCGCGCTCCAGGATCCCCACCGCATTGAGGCGCGGCCGAGCCTGATCGCCAAGCTGCGGCGTGCCGACCTGGTGGTGTGCACCGGCGCCGGGCTGGAAAGCGGCTGGCTGCCGCAATTGCTGCGCTCGTCCGGCAACGGCCAGGTGCAGCCTGGGCAGCCGGGTTACTTCGAGGCCGCGTCGGCCGTGGCCATGATCGAGGTTCCGGTCAGCGTCGATCGCGCCCAGGGTGACATCCATCCCGCAGGCAATCCGCACCTGCACCTCGACGCCCGCAACATCGCGCGCGGCCGCGGCGCTGGTCGACCGATTGGCGCAGCGCGATCCGCGCCACGTCGCACGCTACCGTGACGCCCACGCCAGCTTCGCGGCGCGCTGGCAGGCGGCGGTGACACGCTGGGAGAAGGAGGCCGCGTCGCTCAAGGGCATGCCGGTGGTCTTTCATCATCGTAACTGGATTTACCTGGCGCACTGGCTGGGCTTGAAGGAGGCGGGCGTCCTCGAGCCCAAGCCCGGACTGCCGCCGAGCGCCGCTCATCTGGCGCAATTGCTGGAGAACCTCAAGGCCCGGCCGGCGCGCGCGATCTTGCGCGCACCGTACGAGGACGCGCGCGCCAGCCTGTGGCTGGCCGAACGCAGTGGCGCGCGTGCCGTGATATTGCCGTACACCGTCGGTGCCGAGGGCGCGGACGACCTGTTCCGGTTGTTCGACATCACGATCGCGCGCCTGCGCGAGGCCGTGTCGTGATATCCGCCGCGGAGCTCATGGTGCTCGCCCCGGCGTTCGTCGCCGGGCTCCTGGTGCTCGCGACCCACGTGCCGCTCGGCCAGGAAGTGCTCCGGCGCGGGATCGTGTTCATTGACCTCGCGATCGCGCAGATCGCGGTGCTCGGCGTGATCGCAGCCGAAGGGCTCGGCTTCGAGCCGCACGGATTCAGTACTCAGCTCATCGCCGCGTGCGCGGCGCTGGCCGGCGCCGGGTGGTTGAGCCTGACCGAGCGCTGGTTCGCGGAGCGGCAGGAGGCGATGATCGGCGTGCTGTTCGTGCTGGCGGCGAGTCTGGTGTTGCTGCTGCTCAGCGGCAACCCGCACGGCGCCGAGCATTTCAAGGAATTGCTGGAGGGCCAGATCCTGTGGATCGAGCCTTCGGCCCTGGTGCCGGTGGTGTTGCTGTACGCCGCGGTGCTGCGGCTCTGGTTTCACGGCCCGGTGCGCCGCGGCGCGTTCGGCTTTTACGCGCTGTTCGCGTTGACCGTCACCGCCTCGGTGCAGCTGGTCGGTGTGTATCTGGTGTTTGCCAGCCTCATCGTCCCGGCGCTGGCGGTGAGTCGCCTGCCGGCGCCGCGGCGCTTGCCACTCGCCTGGACGATCGGCGCCGTTGCCTACGGCGGCGGCCTGCTGCTGTCGCTGGCCGCGGATCTCCCGGCGGCGCCGGTGATCGTCTGCCTGCTGGCGTTGATCGGCGCCGTGTTGCTGTTGTTGACGCCGGCGCGTCGCGCCTGACGGTGTTGGTATATATTGAGGCCATCCCTTGAGAAGCACCCGCCCACGACCAGCGGGTCCGCGAGCGTCATGGCTGACCATTTCGGCAAAGACAAGAACCTGAAATCGCGTCCCGCCGACAAGCTGAAAACCGGCAAACCCGTCTCCGGCCGGACCGATCCGCGCCTGCGGCATCTCAAGGATTTCGTGGTCGAGGAAATCGAGCTTGCCTCGGCGCCGCCCACCGGCCCGCGGGTGAAGCATCGCGACCCGCCGCGTTGGTGGGCACCGTTCAGGATCGGCGTGGCGGCGGTGGGTTTGGCGCTGGTCGCGATCGTCGCCGGCCTGGTCGGCCGCGGCCCGTGGCCGGGCGATGAAACCCGGTTTCTGGCCATCGCCTGGGAGATGTGGGCGCGCGGCGATCTGCTGGTGCCGCGCTTCAACGGCGTGCCGGCGGGCGCCGCGCCGCTCTATGCCTGGAGCGTGCACCTCGGCTGGCTGGTGTTCGACGAGCTGGCGTGGTGGGCGCGGCTCATGCCCGGCCTGTACATGCTCGGCAGCCTGTGGTTCGTCGCGCGTATCGCGCGCCTGCTGTGGCCCGGCCAGGCCGAGGTGACGCGCTACATGCCGTTCGTGCTGCTCGGCGGCATCTACTGGGTGTGGAGCAGCACCTGGTTCACGCCCGATTTCCTCACGGTGTTCTCCACGTTGTTCGCGCTGCATGCGCTGCTGTGGATGTGGCGCACCCGTGACCTGCGGGTGTGGATGTTGCTCGGCGTGGCGCTCGGGTTGGGTTTACTCGCGAGCGGCAGCCTGGTCCTGATGTACGTGTTGCCGGTCGCGCTGCTCGCGCCGCTGTGGACGCGCGGCACGCCGACCATGCCGTGGGGCTACTGGTATGCCGATCTCGCCAAGGCCACGCTGCTCGGTTTCGCGATCTTCGCGCTGTGGGCGGTGCCGTTCGCCGGTCGCGCCGGCCTGAACACGCTGCTGCCGCTCCTCACGTCGCCGATTGCCAGTCACGCGCTCGAGCTGTTCCCCCTGGAGCGGCCGTGGTGGTGGTATCTGTTGCTGCTGCCGCTGCTCGGATTCCCGTGGTCGCTGTGGCCGCTGCCGTGGCTGCGCTTCTGGGATGTGCGGCGCAAGCCGATCGGCAACGGCCTGGCGTTCTGCATGCTGTGGGCGGTGAGTACCATCGCGGTTCTGTCGTTGTTTCCGATCCGGCAACCGCAGTTGCTGCTGCCGCTGGTGCCGGCGTTCTTCCTCGCCGTCGGCTGGGTGGTGCTCGACGAGGACTATGCGCATCACGATCAGGGCCGGCTCGCCTCGACCATGATCTTTCCGCTCATGCTGCTCGGCGCCGCGCTGGCGGTGGTGCCGAAGCTGCCGCGCGTCGAGTTCCTGCCGGAGGTGCTGTGGCAGCTGTCGCCGTGGGTCGGGGTGGCGGTCATCGGCGTCGGCGTCGCGGTCGGCTGGTTGCCGATCCCGGAGCTGCGCACGCGCATCCTCAACATGGCGGTGACCGTGGTGGTGGTGTTCGCGCTCGCGGTGCTGGCGATCGGCTGGCAGCTCAGCGCGCGTTACGACGTGAGCGCCGCCGGGCAGGTCATCGCCCGCGAGCAGCAGGCCGGCAAGCCGGTGGCGCATGTCGGCCCGTATCACGGCCAGTTCCACTTCGCCGGGCGGCTCATGCAGCCAATCGAGGTGATCGCGCCCGAGCAGGCGCCGGCCTGGGTGGCCGCGCATCCGGACGGCCTGATCGTGAGTTACACCAACGGTTGGCAACCGCGCGTGCTGCCGGGAAGCCAACCGCTACACGAACAACCGTACGACGATTCCAGCCTGCGGATCTGGTCCGCAGCGTCTTTGTCGGGCGGTTAGCGGTCTGATTCCTATATAATGCGACGCGTCCCTTCCCGGCCCGCCGCATGTTGAAACCCCTCCGCCTCAAGAAGCACGAAGACCGCCGCCTGCACGCCGGCCATACCTGGGTGTTCAGCAACGAGGTGGACACCCAGGCCACGCCGCTCGACCAGTTCGAGCCGGGCGAGCCCTGCCGGATCGAAGAGGCGAGCGGCAAGCCGCTCGGCACCGGCTATGTCAATCCGCACACGCTGATCTGCGCGCGCCTGGTGGCGCGCGACCCGGAGCGGGTCCTCAACCAGTCGCTCATTACCCATCGGCTCAACGTCGCGCTCGGCTTACGCGACCGGCTGTTCGACCGGCCGTACTACCGGCTGGTGTTCGGCGATGGCGACAATCTGCCGGGGTTGGTCGTCGACCGCTACGGCGAGCTGCTGGTCGCGCAGATCACCACCGCCGGCATGGAGCGGGCGAAGGCCGAGGTGCTGGCGGCGCTGGAAAAGGTATTGAAGCCGCGCGCCGTGCTGTGGCGCAACGATTCGCCGATGCGCGCGCTGGAACAGCTGCCGAGTTATGTCGAACCGGCACTCGGCGAGATTCCGGAGTGGGTGGAGGTCGAGGAAAACGGTCTGCGCTTCAAGGCGCCCTTGGCGCGCGGCCAGAAGACCGGCTGGTTCTACGATCACCGGATGAACCGCGCACGCCTGGCACCATACGTAAAAGGAAAACGGGTGCTCGACGTGTTCAGCTACCTCGGCGCCTGGGGCATCCAGGCGGCCGCGGCCGGTGCCGAGTCGGTGCTGTGCGTGGACAGTTCGGCCGCGGCGCTCGAGGGCGTTACGCGCAACGCCGCGCGCAACGGCGTGGCGCACAAGGTCGCGACCCAGGAGGCCGATGCCTTCGAGGCGCTCAAGGGCCTGCGCGAGGCGCGCGAGAAATTCGACGTCGTGGTCCTCGATCCGCCGGCGCTCATCAAGCGCCGCAAGGACGTGAAGGAGGGCGCTCAGGCCTACCGGCGGCTCAACCAGATGGCCATGCAGGTGCTGGCGAAGGACGGGATTCTGGTGTCGTGCTCGTGCTCTTATCATCTGGCGCGTGACGCGCTGCTCGACCTGCTGCTCAAGGCCAGCCGCCATGTGGATCGTTTCCTGCAGGTCGTCGAGGAGGGCCACCAGGGCCCCGACCATCCGCTGCACCCGGCGATCCCGGAGACCGGCTATCTCAAGGCGTTTTTCACGCGCGTACTACCCAGCTAAAGGAGTCTCCCCATGCTCGCCCCGAACATCGACCCGGTCGCTGTCAGCTTCGGTCCGGTCAAGATCCACTGGTACGGCATCATGTACGTGCTGGGCTTCCTGGCGCTGTGGTGGTTCGCCGCGCGCCGCGCGAAACGGCCGGATTCCGGCTGGAAGCCGGAAGAGCTCGGCGATCTGGTGTTCTACGGCATGCTCGGCGTGATCCTCGGCGGACGCCTCGGCTATGTGCTGTTCTACAACCTCGCCTACTACCTCAGGCATCCGCTGGAGATCTTCTTCATCACCGAAGGCGGCATGTCGTTCCACGGCGGGCTGCTCGGCGTGTTGCTGGCGATGTTGTATTTCGCGCGCCGGACCAATCGCACGTTCTTCCAGGTGGCGGACTTCATCGCGCCGTGGACGCCGATCGGTCTCGGGCTCGGCCGGCTCGGCAATTTCATCAACCACGAGCTGTGGGGCAAGGTGAGCGACGTGCCCTGGGCCATGGTGTTCCGCACCGGCGGCCCGCTGCCGCGCCACCCGTCGCAGCTCTATGAACTGGCGCTCGAGGGCGTCGCCTTGTTCCTGCTGTTGTGGTGGTTCTCCCGCCGGCCGCGTCCTGTCGGCAGCGTCTCGGGGCTGTTCCTCATCGGCTACGGCGTCGCGCGCTTTCTCGTGGAATTCGTGCGCGAGCCGGATGCGCACCTGGGTTACCTGGCGCTCGGTTGGGTGACCATGGGCCAGGCGCTGAGCCTGCCGATGATTTTCATCGGTATCGGCCTTCTGGCGTGGGCGTACCGGAAGCGGGCTGCCTAGGGAAGGTCTGAACAAGCCACGGAGGGCTTGTTCAGACCTTCCCTAACCGATCAGCATGCGCACGCCGAGCAGCGCGAGGAACAGCGCGAAGGAGCGCCTGAGGCGCGCCACCGGGATGGTGTGCGCGAGCCGGGCGCCGAGCGGCGCGAACGCGATGCTCGCCGCCACGATGCCGAGGAACGCCGGCCAGTAGAGATAGCCGCTCGCCCATTCCGGCAGCCCCGCTGCGTTCCAGCCGGTGGCCACGAACCCGACCGCGCCGGCGATCGCGATCGGCAGCCCCGTGGCCGCCGAGGTCGCGACCGCCTCACGCAGGTGCACGTTGCACCAGGCGAGGAACGGCACGGTGAGCGTGCCGCCGCCGATGCCGAGGATCGCCGAGATCGTGCCGACCACGCCGCCCGCGGCACTCATGCCGGCCTTGCCGGGCAGGGTGCGGTGCGGGGCCGGCTGGCGGTTCCAGAACAGATAAGCGGCGATCGCCAGCTCGAACACGCCGAACAGCGAGCGCAGCACCTTGGTCGGCATGGCGCCGGCCAGCACCGCGCCCAAGAGCGCGCCGACCACGATGCCGGGTGCGAGGCGGCGGAAGATGTCCCAGCGCACCGCCCCGCGCTGATGATGGGCGCGCACCGACGAGATCGAGGTGAATACGATGGTCGCGAGCGAGGTGCCGATCGCGAGATGCACCATCACCGCGCTGGAGATCGACTGGGCCTTGAACACGAACACCAGCACCGGAACGATGACGAGGCCACCGCCGACGCCGAACAGCCCGGCGATCAGGCCGACGAACGCGCCGACCGCGAGATAGATGAGCAGGGTTTCCATAGATTATTTAGTGGCGCAGCAGGTCGAGGAGTTGATAGAGCACGAAGCCGGTGGTGCCAAGGAACCCGGCCCACGGGAGCCACGCCGGGCAGGTACGAATCCCGGGCGGGTGTGGAGCGCGCCGTTTGATGCGCAGGAGCGCCAGATTGATGAGCGCGAACACCACCAGGATCACGAAGCTCGTAAAGCGCGCCAGGCCCTCGAGCGGGAAGCCGAGCGCCAACACCAGGATCGTGGCGGCGACCAGCAGCGTGGCGAGATGCGGGGTGCGGGTGCGGGCGTGCACGCGCCCGAGCCATTGGGGAATCCAGCCCTCGCGGCTCATGCCGTACAGCACCCGGGAGCCCATAACGATCTGGATCAGCGCGCCGTTGATGATGGCGAACAGGCTGATGAGTGTAATGAGCGTCGGCGCCTGCCCGGTGCTGCGCTCGTAGATCAGCGCGAGCGGGGCGCGCGTCTCGGCGAGCTCGGCCGGCAGCAGCGCCAGCACCGCCACCAGCGCCACCACGATGTAGAGCACGGTCGCGGCCGCCAGCGCCAGCAGGATGGCGCGCGGCAGCGTGCGGGTCGGGTCGTGCACCTCCTCGGCGACGTTCACCATGTCCTCGAAGCCGATGAACGCGTAGAACGCCAGGAACGCGCCGACCACGATCCCCTGCCACACGCGGGAATCGGCGGGCGGAATCAGCTCCGGGAGCCGCGCCGGCAGGGTGGCGAGGCTGCCGCCGGCCACGACCACGATGAACAGCAGCCCGCTGACCTCGATCAGCGTCACAACGGTCGCAGCCGCGACCGATTCGGTGATCCCCCAGACCGCGAGCATGCCGAGTGCCAACACCACTAGCACGATGGCGAGCGCGTCCGGCACCGCCACGAATACCTGCAGGTAGCCGACGAAGCCGTTGACGATGGTGGCGGCAGAGACCACGCCGGTGACGATGATCAGGAACCCGACCAGCAGCGACAGCTCGCGCCGCCCGAGACCCTCCTGCACGTACACCGCCTCGCCGGCGCTCTTCGGGTAGCGGGCGCTGAGCTCGGCATAGGCAAAGCCGGTGAAGGTGGCGAGCAGGGCGGCGAGCAGAAACGACAGCGGCGCATACAGCCCGGCATGGGCCGCGACCCGGGCGACCAATACATAGATACCGGCGCCGACGATAGTGCCGAGGCCGTAAAGGGTGAGAAGCGGCAGCGACAGGCTGCGTTTGAGGGTCGGCTCGGTCATGGGGGGTTTGTGGTTATTCCCGGCATTGAACGCATTTTTGCCCGGTTCGGCAATCGCGGTTTTCCAGATCGCACCGCGCGTGCTAGTTTTCCTTAAGGGGCATCGTTGGAGCGGGGCATGCGGCAGGCCATCCTGTCCGATATCCACAGCAATCTGGAGGCGCTCGAGGCCTGCGTGCAGCACGCGCGCGCCGCGGGCGCCACGCATTTCGCCTGCCTCGGCGATTGCGTCGGCTACGGCGCCGACCCGGTCCCAACCCTCGACCTGCTGCGCTCGCTGCCGAACCTGATCATGATCCGCGGCAACCACGACGATGCCTTGTTCCTCGACGACGTGGTCGACGTGCCCGGCATCCGCGAGGCGCTCGACTGGACCGGCACCCAGCTCGCGCCGGTGCACTGCGAGCTGCTCGAAGGCGCGCCGTACGTGAAGACGGTGGGCGACGTCACCTACGCGCACGCCAGCGCCCATGACCCGCAGGCCTGGGAGTATCTGCGCCGGCCGGAGCAGGTGCGCGACTGCCTCTCGGCCACCGCGGCGCATCTCACTTTCATCGGCCACGTGCACGTGCCGATGGTGTTCTACCTCACCGCCGGCGGTTCGCTGCGCGAGCTCAGCCCCGAGGCCGGGGTGGCGGTTCCGCTCTCGCCCGGTTGCCGCTACGTGGTGAACGTCGGCTCGGTCGGCCAGCCGCGCGACGGCAACAACGCCGCCTGCTATGCGCTGTATGACTCCGCCGCCGCCGAGGTGACGATCCATCGCATTCCCTACGACTACGTGAGCGCCGCCGAGAAGATCCTGGACGCGGGCCTGAGCGCCCGGTTCGCCGAACGGTTGATGGAAGGCCGCTGACGTGCGCAACGCCCGACGCACGCGGGCGCGCAGGCCGGCGGTGCTCCGGCCGGGTGCGAAGCTCGGTCGCTATCGCATCGGCAAGCTGCTGCATGAAGGCGGCATGGCCAAGCTGTACGCGATCGAGGCAAAACCGCCGCTGATCCTCAAGGTGCCGAAGCTCGGGCCCGATCGTCCGGCCTTAAGCCTCACCGCGTTCGAAAACGAGCGGCGCATCCTCGAGCGCGTGTGCGGCCCGCACGTGCCGCGGCTCATCTCCGCCGGCGACCTGGTCCAGCAGCCGTATCTGCTGCTGGAGCGCATCGACGGCGACGAGCTGGCCGAGGCCGCGCAGCGCGCACCGCTCGAACTCGACACGCTGCGCGACCTCGGCATCCGCCTGTGCCGGGCGGTGCAGGCGCTGCATCACCAGAACGTCATCCACCTCGACCTCAACCCCAACAACGTGCGCACCCGTGCCGACGGCACCATGGTGCTGATCGATTTCGGCGTGGCGCACCACGCGCAACTGCCCGACCTGCACGACGCCGCGTTCGGCGAGGCCGAGGGCACCACCGCCTACCTCGCCCCCGAGCAGTTGCACCACGTGCGCAGCGATTCGCGCAGCGACATCTACGCGATCGGTGCAATCCTCTACCAGCTCGCCACCGGCCACTACCCCTTCGGCCGGCCGAACCTGCTGTCGCTGCGCAAGCGCCTCGAACAGCCGCCGCTCCCGCCGCGCGCCCACCGGCGCGAGCTGCCGCCGTGGCTGCAGGAGATCATCCTGCGCTGCCTCGAAACCCGGCCGGAGAATCGCTATGTCTCTGCCCAGCGCATTGCCTACCTGCTCGCCCATCCGCAGGCGGTGCCGGACACGCGCCGCGGCCACCGCCGCCGGCCGCTCGGCGCGGTGCAGCGCACCCGCGCCTGGGCGCGTTCGATTTTCCACAAGTTCGACGACGCGCTGCCCCGGCCGTACGAGCGGCTCACCACCAACCCGCACGTGCTGGTGGCGCTCGATCTCGCGCGCTGTTCGGAACCGCTCAAAGAGGCCATGCGCCGCGCCGTGCGCCGCTTCGTCGTGAGCGAGCCGCGCGCGTACTTCACCTGTCTGTCCGTGGCGCCGCGCGACGAGTGGGAGGCGGCGCTCGGGAAGCGCCGGTCCGCCCCGGACGTGGAACGGCAGATGGCGATGCGCAACTGGGCGCAGCCGCTCAAGCTGCCGGCATCGCGCATCGTGTTCCTGGTGCTGCCCGGCGAACCGGCCGCCACCCTGCTCGGCTACGCCCACCGCCACCTGGTGGACTACATCATCATCGGCGCGCGCGGCAGCTCCGCCCTGCGCCAGCACCTGGGCAGCGTCTCGGCGGCCGTGGCCGCGCAGGCCACGTGCACGGTGGCCGTGGTGCGGACGCGCAGGGACATGGGAAAGACCGACAAACCGGCGAAAGGCCGGTGAGCCGCCTCCATCAAGGCGCTACAAGTCGTACCCGGCGTTGGTTCTGGTATACAGCTCCGGGGTGCTCTATGTGGGAAGCGGGCACCGGTGGGCACCACGGGGACGCGGTGCTCGTGCGCCTGAATTGAAGTTCGACGAGGGAGGCAGAAGGCTATGCCAACCATCTTTGATATTTACGGTTCGTTTGAAGTCCCGTATACCCTAAGGTGCTGCGGGGAGGACAATCGCTGACGAGAACGCCGTGAGTTCTGGAAACAACACCGCGATTTCGCCGAGGACAAAGGATGCCACGCCTTTGGGATAAAGGCGGGCCGCGGCTATACACCAGCCTATGTCGGGAAAGCCACGAGAACCCTCAAACAGGAAGTTTTCGCGGCGCATAAGCTCGCGAAGTACCAACAGTTCTTGGCCGACTACCGCAAAGGAACACTGATTTTATTTCTTGTAATGGCGCCGACCAAAAGAGGCGCCCCGAACATCACTCACATTAACGAGCTGGAAGACTTTCTCATTCAAATCGCGCTTGCTGCGAATCCCGATCTTCTCAACATCAAAGGCACACAAATGGAAGAATGGGGGAATCGCTGGCGTCTTGCGCGGTGGTCAAGGCAAGCCCGCGAACGTTGCAATTGAATTCAAGAAAATGCTGAAGGTTTGAGAGTTCCTCGCCGAACACGTTGTTCGTACCGGCGCCGCGGGACGACGCACCGTTTCCTCATGTCTCCATGGCGGCGCGGCACAACAACACGTTAGCCCTCCCCAATACATACGGACATAGATCTCGGTTTCTCGCCGACGGCGCCGGACCTGAATCCCCCCACCGTGCAGCGGAAATTTTCGCGCCTCGTCGACCTTTCGAACGGCTAGACCCCTTCTTATGGCCTCCCTGGGCATGGGGGGGATTACCCCGGCCGGTACCGGCGATTCTTCGGCGATCCGCGATCTTGCCAGCCACGGCCTTCGCGTTCAGACTGCGCGCAATGTGCCCGGAATTTATGCAGCCCCGGAGCCACCCGCCCATAGAGGGAGAGCTGTTCGCCATGAAGAGAAAGATTCTGTTCATCAATCCGGCCTTCAAGGGCAACCTGCATTCCAACATCAAGGTGCTGGCCATCCCGCCGCTCAACCTGGCGATGATCGCGGCCTACACCCCGGACCGCTACGAGATCGAGATCGTCGACGAGTTCGTGGAGGAGCTGGACCTCAACGCCCACGCGGACCTGGTCGGCATCACCTGCATGACGCCGCTCGCGCCGCGCGCCTACGAGCTGGCCGAGCATTTCAAGAAGCGCGGCATCCCGGTGGTGATGGGCGGGATTCACGCCTCGTACATGCCGGACGAGGCGCTGCGCTATGTGGACACGGTGGTGATCGGCGAGGCCGAAGGCGTCTGGCCGCAGGTGCTGGAGGATTTCGACAACGGCCGGATGCAGAAGATCTACCGGGTCGAAGAGCAGCCGGACATCACCGATCTCAAGCCGCCGCGCCGCGACCTGCTGCGCGGCAAGTATTTCGTCGAGACCGTGCAGACCGGGCGCGGCTGTCCGATCAACTGCAACTTCTGCTCGGTCACGGCCTTCAACGGGCCGCGCTACCGGCTGCGCTCGATCGACAGCGTGATCGAGGAGATCAAGCAGATCAAGTCGAAGCGCATCTTCATCGTCGATGACAACATCGTCGGCTCCGGCAACAAGTACATCAAGCGCGCCCGCGAGCTGTTCACCCGCCTCAAGGAGTGCGGCAAGGAGTGGGGCGCGCAGACCTGCCTCAACATCGTCGAGCACGACGACCTGCTGACGCTGGCGCGCGAGAGCGGCTGCCGGGCGCTCCTGATCGGCTTCGAGTCGATCGACGCCGACGCGCTCGACATGATGCACAAGCCGGTGAACCTGCGGCCCAACACCCGGAACTTCAGCGAGGCGATCAGGAAGATCCACGACCACGGCCTGGCGATCGTCGGCTGCTTCATCTTCGGCGCCGACACCCAGACCAAGGACGTGTTCCGGCGCACCGTGGACTTCGCCCTGGCCAACGACATCGACGCCATCCAGATGACGCTCGAGACCCCGCTGCCGGGCACCGCCTTCTACCGGCAGATGGTCGACGAGAATCGCCTGCTGCTCACCAACTACCCGAACGACTGGCGGTACTACAACATCTTCGAGCCGGTGTTCCAGATGAAGAGCTTCACCGCGCGCGAGGCCTACGAGGGGCTGCTCCAGGCGTACACCGAGATGTCGTCCTTCAAGACCTCGCTCAAGCGCGCCTGGCGGACGTTCAAGTACACCAAGAGCCTGTTCAGCACCGGCATCGCGTTCTCCTGGAACTACCACGCCTACAAGACCATCCGCAACACGCCCACGCCGCTCGCGGTGCGCGAGGGCATGGTGATCAAGAACCTGCGGCCGCGCATCCCGGTGCGCGCCGCCTGATTCACGCCGGCTGGGCAAGACGAGGGCTCAGGCCTTCGGTGACCTGGCGCGCAGAAAGCGCGCCATGGAAACCGCGAGCACGATGACCGTGACCGGGATCACCACCAGCCACATCGCCTGGTTGAAGACCGGCAACAGCGCATGCCGGGTGGCGTCGAGCGCGAGGTAGGCGGTGTACGCGAGGTAGTAGCCGAAGAACACCGCGCCCTCCCAGCGCGCGATCCCGTAGCCGCTCACAAAGACCGGCAGGCAGACCACGGCCACGGCGATCATCACCGGAATGTCGAAGTCCAGCGCCGCGGCCGCCACCGGCAGGCCGTCCGGCGCCACTATCGCGCTCAGGCCCAGCACGGAGAGAATATTGAAGATATTGCTGCCGACGATGTTGCCGATGGCGATGTCGCGCTGCCCCTTGAGGCTCGCCACCACCGAGGTGGCGAGCTCCGGCAGCGAGGTACCGGCCGCCACCAGCGTGAGGCCGATGACCAGTTCGCTCACCCCCCAGGCCCGCGCCAGCCCCACCGCGCCTTCCAGCAGCCAGCGCGCGCCGAGCACCAGCATCACGAGTCCGACGATGACCTGCAGCAGCGGCCACACGGCCTGCCCGTCGATCTCCCACCGGCCGCTTCTCGTTGTCGCCGTTCCAGCGCGCGCGCGCCGGCCCTCGACGATCAGATACAGCGTGTAAACCAGGATTCCGGCAAAGAGCAGCAGGCCGTCGAGACGGTCGAGCCGGCCGTCCAGCCCGAGCAGTGCCACCAGCACCGAAACCGCGATCAGGATCGGGACGTCGCGCGTCACCAGCGGTCGCGACACGGCGAGCGGCGCGACCAGCGCCGACAGGCCGAGGATGAACAGCACGTTGAAGATGTTGCTGCCGACGACGTTGCCGAGCGCGATGTCGGCGCCGCCGTTCCGGCCGAGGAACGCGGCCTGCACGCTTACCGCCAGCTCCGGTGCGCTGGTGCCGAACGCGACCACCGTGAGCCCGACCCCGAGCGCCGAGACCCCGAGCGCCGTGGCCAGCCGCGCCGCGCCGCGCACCAGCGCCTCGGCGCCGGCCAGCAGCACCGCCAGCCCGGCCACGAACAGCAGCGCGCCGGTCATTTCACCCATAGGGTCTTGGCGTTCACGAATTCGCGGATGCCGAGGAGCGACAGCTCGCGCCCATAGCCCGAGGCCTTGATGCCGCCGAACGGCAGGCGCGGATCGCTCTTCACCACGCCGTTCACGAATGCCTGCCCGCATTGCAGGGCGCGCGCGAACGCCGCGCCGCGCGCTGCATCGCGGGTCCAGACGCTGCCGCCCAGGCCGTATTTGTGGTCGTTGGCGATCCGCAATGCGTCCGCCTCATCGCGGGCGCGGATCACCGCTGCCACCGGGCCGAACAGCTCTTCGTCGTAGGCCGGCATGCCGGCCCGGACCCGGTCGAGCAGCGAAACCGGGTAGAAACAGCCGCGGCCGGGCACCGGTTCGCCGCCGAGCCGCGGCACGGCGCCGAGCCGCACGGATTCGGTCACCTGCCGGTGCAGCGCCTCGCGCAGATCGGCGCGGGCCATGGGGCCGATGTCGGTGTCCTCGCGCAGCGGGTCGCCGAGCTTGAGTTGCGCGAGCCGTTGCCGGAAGCGCACGATGAACTCCTCGGCGATCTCCGGCACCAGAACGATGCGCTTGGCGGCGATGCATGACTGGCCGCCGTTCAGGAAGCGCGAGGTCACGGCGCCGGTCACCGCGAGCTCGAGATCGGCATCGGCCAGCACCACGAACGCATCCGAGCCGCCAAGTTCCAGCACCGATTTTTTGAGATGCGCGCCGGCCGCGGCCGCCACCCGCCGGCCGGCGGCCTCGCTGCCGGTGAGCGTCACGCCGCGGATGCGCGGATCGGCGATCAGGCGTTCGGCCTGGTCCGGCGTGATCAGCAGGGTGCGCAACACCTCCGCGGGAAACGACTCGCGGACGATTTCTTCGATGGCGAGGGCGCACTGCGGCACGTTCGAGGCGTGCTTGAGCAGCACGGTGTTGCCGGCGGCCAGCGCCGGCGCGCACGCCCGGAACACCTGCCAGAACGGAAAGTTCCACGGCATGATCGCGAGCAGGGTGCCGAGCGGCTGCCAAGCCACCAGGCTCCGGCCGGCGTCGCTTTCGATGACCTCGTCCGCCAGGAAGCGCGCCGCCTGCGCGGCGAAATATTCGCAACCCCAGGCGCATTTCTCCACTTCGGTGCGCGCCTCGCGCACCGGCTTGCCCATCTCCAGGGTGATGAGCGCGGCGTAATCGTCGCGGCGTTCGCGCAACCGCTGTGCCGTTCGTGCCAGACAGGCGGCGCGTTCGTCGACCGGCACGGCGGCCCAGCGGGAATTCGCATCGTGCACCCGTTGCACGATCGCGGCCAGCTCCGTATCGTCCAGTGCCGCAAAGGTTTTCCGGGTTTCGCCGGTGAACGGATCGTGCGTGGCGATGGCCATGAAAAGTCTCGATGATTCGCTGCATCTAAGCTAGCGCCAACTATAATAAGAAACAATTCCATGACCCCGCGCTCCGTCGTCGCGTTCTCCCTGACCTCAATCCTCGCCCTGGCGGCGAGCGCGCCGGCGCGCGCCGGCGACGAGGATTCGCACCGCCGGCAATACAGCCAGGCGCTGGCGGCGGCACGCGCCGGCGATCTCGCGCGTTTTCAGAAGCTGCGCGACGGGCTTACGGACTACGTGCTCCTGCCGTTCCTCGACTACGAATTCCTGAAGGAACGCATCGCGACCACTCCCAAGGCGCGACTGCACGAATTCCTCGAGCGCCACCCGGAAGCGGTGGTGAGCGACCAGATGCGGCGCAAGTGGCTCAAGCAGCTCACCGAACGCGGCGACTGGAGCACGTTCATCGCCGAGTACCGGGACATCGAACCCGACGACGAACTCAACTGTCAGCGCCTTATCCACCTCCTCAAGGTGAGCCAGGAAAAATCCGGGCTCATGAGGGAGGTGAGCCGGTTGTGGCTCACCGGCAGCCGGTTGCCGGCGGGCTGCGAGCCGGTGTTCCAGCAGTGGAAACAGGCCGGCTACCTGACCCCGGAGCTGACCTGGGAACGCATCCGGCTGGCCATGGAGAAGCGCAACCTGACCCTCGCCGAGAACCTTGCCCACAATCTCGAGCCGGCCGAGCGGGTGTGGGTGCAGCGCTGGATCGCGATGCACCGCAACCCGCAGCACGAGCTCAAAACCTACCGCTATCCGGTGGAGACGCCGGTGGCCCGGCAGATCCTGCGCCATGGCGTCGTGCGGCTCGCCTACAGCGACCCGGACGAGGCCATGCATCACTGGGAGAAGATGAAGGCGCGGCACGAGTTTTTCGGCGAGGACGAAAACTACGTCCTGCGCCATCTCGGCCTGCTCGCTGCCCAGGGCCATCACCCGCGCGCGGTTGAGTGGCTGTCGGCGGTGTCGGCCGACGCCAACGACGAGAACCTTCGGCAATGGCGGGTGCGGGCGGCGATCCGCAACGGCGAATGGCAGACCGGTCTGCGGTTCATCGCCGCGCTCACCGACGCCGAGCAGCGTGAGGGCGAGTGGCGCTACTGGAAGGCGCGCATGCTGGAGCACACGGGCGAGAGCCGGCAGGCGCAGCAGCTGTACCGCGAGCTCGCCCGCGAGCGCAGCTATTACGGTTTCCTCGCCGCCGACCGGGCGAACCAGCCGTACGCCATGCAGCATGTGAGCGTGCAGGCCAGCCCCGACGAGGTGAACGCGATGCTGGCCCGCCCGGGCATCCGCATGGCGCAGGAACTGCTGCTGCATGGCGACATGACCACCGCGCGCCGCCAGTGGGCCTGGTCGATGCGCCGCCTGTCGAGCCGCGAGCTGGCGGTGGCGGCGGTGGTGGCGCGGCAGTGGGGCTGGCATGACCGCGCGATCCTGACCGTCGCCAAGTCCGACCACCTCGACGACCTCGAGCTGCGTTTCCCGGTG
>Ga0073934_10006170_pt1 | contig 17713 bp, 21 predicted proteins | sample LarsenN4metaG_FD_76834 | JGI IMG/M metagenome (GOLD analysis project Ga0073934, IMG submission 76834) | Hot spring sediment bacterial and archeal communities from British Columbia, Canada, to study Microbial Dark Matter (Phase II) - Larsen... ... | reverse complement strand
TGACGGCATCACACCCGATCAAGCCTACTTCACCCCGCTGCCCCTCCGCATGGCAGCCTAACAACGGCAGAGGCTCCACTTAGCGACGCGGAAAAACTGTTCAAACAACCGGGACCACCTCACAACGCCTACATCGAAGTAATTTACTATGCAAAACTGATCGAGGATGCTCGTTTGAGGAACGAGATATTCTTCAAAAAGCTTGGCATCAATTAGGGGACAGCCAGGCAATGAACCTCCCGATCGGCGGCGGCGGGGTTCTTGCCGGAGAGAAATTCCTTCAGCCGATCCAGATCGGCCAGCGCCTGCCACGAGAGGACGACCCTCACAACTTGCGCGGCTTGGGACGCGGCAATTCCTGCGGCGTGCCCCAGCTTGCGAGCCAGGCTCTAGCTTCGTCCCATGGCACGCCCATGCGGCTGCCGCGGAATTCCGCTAGACGCCGTGCATCCTCTTTCAGGCTTTCCTGCGACCACGGCCCCTCGCCTTGCGCGCGCATCGCCGCAAGACTGGCGGGCAAGGCTTGAGCGTTCGACGCGAGATCGGCCAGCAGCTCCGCCAGCGACAGGCCGCGCGATGCGGCCCGCGCTTCCAGCAAGTCGGCGGTCTCGGCGTCGATCTCGATCTTGCGAAGCTTTGTGGTCATGCTTGTAAGGTAGGGACTGGCGACAGGCAGGGTCAAGACCGGACCGCCGCCCTCGAGGCCGCGCTTCGTGCGGCCTCCTCGGGTTGACGAAGAGAAGCAGTCTGAACCTCTCCCTTCCCTCCCGCGACCAATCCTCTGAACCCGCTGTCCCCCGCGTTCGAGGATCGTGCCGTGATGCCGCTCAAGGGCTATTTTCTGTGGATGGGCCTCGCCCTCTGCGCGCTGCTCTATGGCGCGTCGTTCGCGCTCGGCACCTATGAGGTGAAGCCGAACGGCGTGCAGGAACTGCCCCTCGAAGTGCAGAAGATCCGCGCCCAGCAGGCGAAGATCAGGCTCGAGCCGAAGGTCGGCCCGCAGGCGCAGGTGCGCAGCGGACGGGAGGGTTAACGTCTTTCACAATTCCTCGTCATGGCCGGGCTTGTCCCGGCCATCCACGTCTTGACGCTTGCAAGGCCCTAAGACGTGGATGCCCGGCACAAGGCCGGGCATGACGAAAGAGACCCCCACCCCGCCCGCTTTCGCTTCGCTTCAGCGGGCGACCCTCCCCACAAGGGGGAGGGTAAAGACGCGGCAGCGCCTTGCCTTCACACCAGCTTCACCACAGCCGCCTCCGGCAGCGCCCCGGCGCCGGGCTGTTCGCGCCAGTGGCGATGGTTGAGCACGGCGCCGTCGCGGCGCACCATCTTGACCAGCCCAAGATCGATCTCGCCATAGACGAAGCCCGGCTTGTCCATGGCGCCGGTCGCGATCACGCCGTCCTCGGGAAAGAAGCGGTCGGGCGGGCCGAAAATGTTGGCGGCGCCGCAATTCTTGTCGACCGCAGGCGACCACTCTGCTTCCCCCACCGTCGGCGCCTGCACCACATAGCACTGGTTCTCGAGCGCGCGCGCGGCGCAGGCGACGCGCACGCGCTGATAGCCCGCAGCCGCGTCGGTGCAGGAGGGCACCAGCACGATCTCGGCGCCGGCGTCGCTGAGCGCGCGCACCAGCAGCGGAAACTCCGCGTCGTAGCAGATGGCGATGGCGATTTTTCCGAGCGAGGTCTCGAACACGTTCAGCCCCTCACCCGCCGAGATGCGCCAGTCGTCGCGCTCGAAGCGGGTCATGATGCGCTTTTCCTGCGCGCCGATTTTTCCCGAGGGCGCGAACAGGCGCGCGGTGTTGCGGAAGGAGCCGTCGGCCTGGCGCACAGGCGCGCTCGCCGCGCAGATATAGAGCTGGTGCTGGGTCGCGAGATTGCGGTGCAGATCCTGCGCCGCCGGCAGGAAATCCTGCATCGCCTCGATCGAGCGTTTGAGGTCGCGCGCGGTCTCCGCGCCGGCAAGGCTCGCCAGCTCCATCGCACCATATTCCGGGAACACGATGAGCCGCGCGCCGCGGCCCGCCGCGTCGCTCACCCAGCGGGTAATCTTGATCTCGTAATCGGCAAAGGCGCGGAAACGGTCGATGGGGTACTGCGCGGCGGCGACCGTGAACGCCATCAGAGCGCCTTGAGCCAGAACTGCATCGGCTTGTCGCTCGGCCTGTCGTCGCCGATGTCGGTCCAGGAGAAATGCGCCATCAGACCGTCCATCTTGCAGTAGCCGTGCTTCTTCCAGAACTCATCGAGCGGCTGATAATCCTTCGGGCGCGCCGGATGATGCGCGGGCCGCACCACGCCGCAGAAGGTTGCGAATTTGTAGCCCCTCGCCCGCGCATATTTCTCGCGCTCCTCGAAGAACAGATGCCCGATGCCCTGCCCGCGATATTGCGGCAGCAACACCGATTCGCCGCAATAGAAAATCTCGTCGAGATCGTAGCCCGCCTTCACGAATGGTGCCTGCAGCGGGCCGTGATGGGTCGCGAGCGCGGAGCCCGTGGCGCAGCCGACGACCTCGCCGTTGTCGCGGGCGGTGACGATCACGGCATCCTTGCCCTTGGCGAACAGGCGCAGATAGCCCTGCTCGTAATCCGGCGTGCCGTCGTAGAGATAAGGCCAGTCGCGGAAGACCGCGATGCGCAGCCGCGCCAGATCGTCGAGGGCGGCATGCATGGCAGGGCCGGTGAGCGGGGCGACACACAGCGTCATGGCCGGCAGATATGACGCGGCGGGATAGCGCCGACAACTCATGCCGGCGCATGTCAGGGCGGGCGGCGGCGCAGACGTCGAGACGCAAAACGGGCCGGCGCTGGGCCGGCCCGCCAGGATGCAAAAACCTTATTTCTTTCCGGGCGGGTTTTCAGGCCGCGCACCCGGAGGAGTCTCCGGACGGGCTCCCGGGGGATTTTCCGGCCGCGCTCCCGGAGGATTCTCCGGACGGGCGCCGGGCGGGTTTTCGGGACGGGCGCCCGGGGGATTTTCCGGCCGTGCGCCGGGCGGATTTTCGGGACGCGCGCCGGGCGGATTTTCCGGGCGCGGCGCTTGCTGGGCATATAACTGCTGACTGCCCGCGAACATGAGCAGCCCCAGCGCCGCAGCAAAGAGAACTTTCTTCTTCATCTCATTGCTCCTGGTTGTACCGGTCCTTCCACCTGCGACCCTTCTAGCAGATCGGGTGAGGTCCCGTCTGCCAGATACGGTCACAAAGCGCACAGGTGTTACGGCGATCACCGGAAGGTGATGACGGCCGGCGCGCGCCCGGAGCCGCGATCAGGCTGCCGCCGCGCCGGCCCGCACCAGGGCGACACCCGGGGTTTCCAGCACCATGGTGCGCATCTGGATATCCGGGAAATTGCGGCGCTTGTTCTCGCCGCTGCGATAGGCGTGTTCACGCACCAGCGCCGCGGCGCGGGTCGATTGCCGCGCCAGGATCGCCTCGAGAATGCGCGCATGATCGGCATGCGCGCCCTCAAGCTGGCGGCGGGTGAGCTCGGGACGCACCACGTTGAACATGGTGTCGCGTGGCGAGGCGAGCGGCACCAGATTGACCTGCCGGTAGGCAGACCAGAGCGGGCGCATGCCGCAGGCGCGCACCAGCGTGTGGTGGAAATCGAGATTCATCTGGCACCAGTCGCGGCGCTGCTCCGCCTCGAAACTGCCGCCGCGCAGCACGATGTCGGCGCGGCCGATACAGCCTTCCAGTTGCGCGCGATGCTCGGCATGCAATCCGCGCTCGGCAACAACGCGTGCCGCGATCGCCTCGATCTCGCCGCGCACCTCGATCGCCTCCACCACCTCGTCGAGCGAAAAGCTCTTCACCCGGAAGCCCCGGCGGGGCAGCCGCACCAGCAGTCCGTCCTGCTCCAGCACCGCCATGGCGAGCCGCGCCGGGGTGCGCGAGACGCCGAGCAGTTCGGCGACCTTCACCTCGGCGAGCTTCTCCTCGACCGGGAAGGTGCCGCGCAGGACGAGGTCGCGCAGCGTCTCGGTGGCACGCTCCAGCTGAGTGTCGGCCCCGTCGGCATCCAGAAATTGCATGCCGTTTTCCACTTTTTCTGGCTCATAACGGCTAATTCGTTTGACTCCGTTTGAATTTTGCATGCAAAGTCTCTTTGAAAGTAAAACTGCATACAGGATCATAGCCATGCTCGAGGCGCCGCGCCACCCGGCCCTTCCGACATCCTTTCCCCGCTATGAGGCGCCGCCCCTGATCGGCCACCGCAAGCCGCGCTGCCCGCCCTATGTCGAGGTGTCGAGCGTCGAGCAGCTCATGCCCTATCTCGATGTCGTGGCGCGGCGACCCTATAACCAGGGTCTGCATGCCTGCTGGGACCTGAAACGCGGCGAGCGCATCCAGCTGCGCGTCGACAACTGGCACGACCCGCTGGTGATCGAGGCCTGCAAGCGCATCCTCGAAAAATACGGCTGCTCCTACGAAATCCTGCATGTCGAGAAGGGGCCGGTGCCGCAATGGAACGGCGCCGACGAAGTCGACTACTACCTCTACCGCACGAAGGAGCTCGCGGAGTGGATGGACCTCTGGGACGTGATGTCGAAGGAGGGCAAGTTCGACAAGCTGCTCTGGGGCTATGGCGGGCCGGTGCTGGTCGACACCCACATGAAAATCCAGCGCATGCCGTTCATCACGCCGGAGATCCTCGCCTCGCCGGCTTTCCTGATGCCTTACGAATTATTGGAAGCGATCGACCTGTGGACCTGGAAGCGCGTGCGCAGCGCCAAGCGTGTGCGCATCACCGATCCGGAAGGCACCGACATCGAATACACCAACCACGACGGCTATTACGACCGCAATCGCGAATTCTACAACGCCGACCTCGTGCACGACACCTGGACCGGCAATGAAGGCTTCGGCCGCACCTATCTGCCCGGCCACGTGATGGGGCGGCCGTGGATCTTCCTGCCCGGCAAGGAAGACGGCAACGGCGTCATCGCCGGCACCACCAATCATATCGCGCCGGTCGACTGGACGCAGCTCGTCGTCGAGAACAGCAGGATCGTCGAGATCAACGCCGGCGGCGAATTCGGCGAACGCCTGCGCAAGCTGAAAGCGGAGACCGATCACCTCTCCTATCCGGGCTTTCCCGGCAAGGGCCTGTTCTACTGGTGGGAGGCCTCGATCGGCACCAACCCGCACATCCATCGACCGCGCAAAGGATTCCCTTCGGGCTGGATCAACTGCCTGTACGAGCGCGTACGCTCCGGCGTCATTCACATCGGCTTTGGCACCATCATCTCCAGCATGAACGAACGCCGCGCCGCGAAAGCCGGACTGCCGGTCGGGCACTGGCATCTGCATCTGTATTTCCCGACGGTGCGGCTCGAACGCGACGGCGACAACGAGACGCTGATCGAGGACGGCCGCCTGCTCGCGCTCGACGATCCCGAGATTCGCCGCATGGCGGAGAAGCATGGCGGCGCCGACCTGTGGCTGCAGGAAAGCTGGATACCCGCGGTGCCCGGCCTCAACGTCAAAGGCGACTACTGGGATCACTACGCGAAAGACCCGCTGAAATGGGTCCGCTCCGAACTCGATATTTGCCAGAACTGGCATCACCTGTTCATGCCGATGGTCGGCGGCGATCCGACCGCCTGCCATGACACATATGGAGTCTGGGGCGGCGGCGCCGGCGCGCATGCCGTCGCGGCCGGCAAGAACCCGACGGCTGCGGCGCCGCATGTGCATGCCGCCGACGGCGGCTGTTGCCACGGTCATTAACTTTTTTCAGCGACAAAGGCGTCCGGCAGAAGGCGCCAAAAAGAACCAAGAAACGCAAACCGCTACGAGGAAATGCCGGAGGGACCCGTCATGTCATGGGCAGGAAAATATTGGGCATATCTGCGCGCCGCCGCGCTCGCTTCGCTTGCAGCAGCATTCGTGTCCTTTGCGGGAGCGCAGAGCTCGGCCGTCGGCGCCTATCCCGACCGTCCGATCAAGGTGGTGGTGCCCTTCCCCGCCGGCGGCGGCGGCGACATTCTTGCCCGCACCGTGTTGACCAAGATCGCCGAACAGCAGGGCTGGACCATCGTGATCGAGAACCGGCCCGGCGCCGGCGGCAATATCGGCGTCGAGTCGGTCGCACGCGCCGAGCCCGACGGCTACACCCTCGCCTACGGCACCAACGGCACGCATGCGATCAACCAGACGCTCTATGCAAAGCCGGGCTTCGACGCGGTGAAGGATTTCGCGCCGGTCGGCCGCTTCACCCAGATCGGACTGGTGCTGGCGGTGCATCCTTCCGTGCCAGCGAAAACGCTGCCTGAACTCGTGGCCTATCTGAAAGCCAATCCCGGCAAGGTGAATTATGCGACGGCCGGCAACGGCACCACTTCGCATCTGGCCGGCGCGCTGTTCAAGAGCACGACCGGGGCCGACTTCGTGATTGTGCCCTATCGCGGCGGCGGACCGGCGATGACCGATTTCCTCGCCGGCACGGTGCATATGATGATCGAAGTCATGCCCAGCGCCTTGCCGCAGGTGCAGGGCGGCAAGCTGCGCGGGCTTGGCGTGACGACTGCAAACCGCTGGCCGCTGGCGAAAGACATTCCGACGATGAGCGAAGGCGGCATGAAGGATTTCGTGATCACCGCCTGGGACGGCCTGTTCGCGCCGGCCGGCACACCCAAGCCGGTCGTCGACACGCTCAACGACGCCGTGCGCAAGGCGCTGGCCGATCCGCAGATTCAGGAGGCCCTGCTCAAGCGCGGCGCGGAAGTCGCCCCGGGATCGCCGGAGGACTTCCAGCAATTCCTCAAGCTGGAAGTCACACGCTGGGGCAAACTGGTGAAGGAGTCCGGCGCGAAGGTCGATTGATGCCTCACGTCGTCATCGCACTTCGCTGGCGATGACGACGACAGAGTTCGCGGTACGAAGAACGGGTCGGCAGGCGCCGCAGGGGTGATCCCCCGCTGCCGATCATCCCCGGCTGGGAAATCCTCCGGATTCCCGGCGGCGACATCGGGGGCGTGTGGCCGGTCCGGCGGCTTCTACAGAGGAGCCGCGTACATATTCTCCCGCGCTACCTTTGACGATGCGCCTCCATCCCCCGATCAGGCACCGCTGCCTGCCCAGGCCGGTCAGCGGGAACTTTTCACCTGATTTCTCATTGCCTTAGGAAGCTTGTGCAAACGGGCTCCGTCACCCCCATATGTCGTTCCATGAGCCGGGCATTTGTCAAAGAAGCGGAAGACAGCGATACCTTCGACGATATCGGGGATCGCCCGATTTCGCCCTATCCCAACGACGTCACCCCCGAAGGCCTTGTCCTGATCGAGGAGGCCTTGGAGCGCGCACGCCACGAGCATGCTCAGGCGCAGGCGAAGAATGACCGCCGCGCCCTTGCGGAAGCGGCCCGCGACCTGCGGTACTGGACCGCCCGCCGCGCCAGCGCCCAGGTGATCCCGCCGCCGGTCGACAAGACGCATGTGCATTTCGGCTCGACCGTGACGCTGCTGCGCGAGGACGGCCGCAAACAGACCTTCCGCATCGTCGGTGAGGACGAGGCCGATATCGCCAAGGGCAAGCTTTCGCATGCGGCGCCGCTGGCCCGCGCGCTGTTCGGCAAGAAAATCGGCGAGACGGCGGCGGTCGGCACCAACGAGGTCGAGATCGTCGACATCGCGTGATTTCCCGCGGCAATTCACCTTCATGACAGGCAAAACCGGACCATCATTGCCGCTGGCGCAGCAAATGATGTAAGCGGACGGCGTTACCTCGCGCGCGACCGGCAATGGCGGGTCGCGCGCCAAATCATGAATTGACGCCGCCATGACCAAGACCTCCCGCGCCGCCCGCGCGCATACGCCGCTGATCGTCGCCCTCGTCGTTCTCATGCTGGCCGGGCTGCCGCTCGCCGCCTGGCTCGACATGCGCGACCTCTCCGACCGGATCCTGGCGCGGCAATCGGACGAGATCAGCCGCGTCATCAACGACATGCGCAACTTCTACGCCAACGACGTGGTGGGCCGCGTCATGGCGCAGCACGAGGCGTTGCCGACGCATAATTACAAGGAAGTGAAAGGCGGCATTCCGATCCCGGCGACCCTGTCGATCGAGCTCGGCAACCTGATCTCCAAGCGCAACGACGCGGTGCGCTACCGCTTCGTGTCGGATTATCCCTTTCCCTCGCGCGGCAAGCACGACCTCGATGATTTCGAGATGTACGCGCTGTCCTCGCTGCGGCGCGATCCGGCAACGCCGGTCGTCGATGTCGGCGGCTCGATCTTCGACCGGCAAATCCGGCTGGCCAGCGCCGTGACCATGGGACAGGCCTGCGTCAACTGCCACAACAGCCACGCCGAATCGCCGAAGAAGGACTGGAAGGTCGGCGACGTGCGCGGCATCCAGGAGATCACCATTCACCAGCCGATCGCGGCCAACATCTTCGCGTTCAAATATCTGCTCGCCTATTTCGTCGCAGTGGCGCTGGTCGGCATCACCTTCATCGTGTTGCAGCGGCGGCAGGCGGCCGCGGTCGCCGGCGCCAACCGCGAATTGACCGAGGCCAACGACTTCCTCGCCTCGATCTCGATGAAGATCGCGAAATACATCTCGCCGCAGATCTACAAGAGCATCTTTTCCGGCCAGCGCGATGTCGCGATCGCGACCGAGCGCAAGAAGCTGACTATCTTCTTCTCCGACATCAAGGATTTCACCGCCACCACCGAGCGCCTGCAGCCGGAGGACCTCACGGCGCTGCTGAACGAGTACTTCACCGAGATGAGCGCGATCGCGCTCAAGCACGGCGCAACGGTCGATAAATTCATCGGCGACGCCATGCTCCTCTTCTTCGGCGATCCCGAAACCAAGGGGCCGGCGGGCGACGCGCGCGCGTGCCTGGAAATGGCGGTGGAGATGCAGGCGCGGCTTGCCGAACTCAACGTCGAATGGCGGCGGCGCGGGGTGGAGAAGCCGTTCCAGGCGCGCATGGGCATCAATACCGGCTTCTGCAATGTCGGCAATTTCGGCAGCGAGGACCGCATGGACTACACCATCATCGGCGCCGAGGCGAACCTCGCCGCGCGGCTGCAGTCCATCGCCGAGCCGAATGGCATCGTGATGAGCTACGAGACCTACGCGCTGGTACGCGATGTCGTGCGCGCGCATCCGCTGCCGCCGATCACCATGAAAGGCATCAGCCGCGAGGTCGTGCCCTATGCCGTGGACGGCCTCGTGCACGACATGAAGCAGCGCCCGCGCATCATCAGCGAGCAGGGACAGGGCGTCGAACTTTTCATCGATCTCGACGTTATGGACGCTGAAACAGCGCAGCGGACCCGGCATCTGCTGTCGGAAGCGCTCCAGGCTCTCGACCAGAAGACCAAGGCCTGACGCTTGAACCCTCCGCCGGCAAGGTGCAGAGAGATGGGATCTGCAAGGGCCATGTGATGAACGCAAAACTGCGACACTTGCGGAACGCGATCCGGCGGTGGCGCCGGGATAACCCGATTTTTGCGCTTCTGGCCGTCAACCTCGGCGCCGGCCTTCTCGTCGCCGCCATTGCCGTCGGCGGCCTGCTGCTGCTCGACACGCACGGCCTGCGCAGCCTGATCCTGCGCGACCAAGCCCCCTTTGCGGCGCTGCTGCTGCTGTCCTTCGGCTTTGCCATCACCTTCGGCAGCCTGCTCATGGGCAGTGCGATCATGCGGCTGCCGCGCGAGACGCCGCAGGCGCCGCGGGACCGCGGTGACGGCGGCCAGCCGTTGCCGGCGACCCTGCGCGCCGACTAGCGTGGCGCGCAGCTCGCGGCGAAGACGTCGCGTGCCTGCGCGAAGGCCTGGGTGTTGAGGCGGCCGTCCTCGATTTCGTCGAGCATTTTCAGCGCCAGATCGCGGCACGCCGTGCGGTCGGCGACGACCGAGGCCCTGCGCGGCGCCGGGCCGCAGCTCTGCACGACGCCGCTATAGGCATGCCGGTAGTCGGCACTGGTCTCGTCGCCCGCATCCAGCATGGCGATGAGCGCGAGCGCACCCTGGCGGCAGGGTCCCGCGCCGCTGCGCGGACCGGATTGCGCGAAAGCGGGAGTGGCGGACGCCACAGCGGCCGCAAACCCCAGCCAGATCAGAGACCGTTTCATATCGCTGCCCCACAGCAATAGCCGTTCCCCAGCTTGGTCGCAGGGGCATCTTGACAGGTTCAGACCTGCCAGGGCAGCCGACCGAAAGGCGTAGGCTGTTAACTACGAAGCGGCCTTGATCCTCGCGCGCACCGGCTCGACCGTCAGGAAGGTTCGCTCCAGTTGATCCAGCACCCTCATGGTGGGCAGGCATTGCGCCACGCTGGCATTCGGCTCGCGGCCCTCGCGGATCGCGGAGATGAACTCACGATCCTCCAGTTCGACGCCGTTCATCGAGACCGCGACCTTCGAGAGATCGACCGGCTTGTCGTAGCCGTCGAACAGATCGTCGTAACGGGCAATGTAGGTGCCGTTGTCGCAGATATAGCGGTAGAAGGAGCCGAGCGGGCCGTTGTTGTTGAACGACAGCGACAGCGTGAAGATCGCCCCTGACGGCGCGCGCAACTGGATCGCCATGTCCATGGCAATGCCGAGTTCGGGATGGATGGGACCCTGGATCGCCTGCATCTGCGAGGGATATTCGCCGGTCTGGTACAGGAACAGATCGACCGCGTGGCAGGCGTGATGCCACAACAGATGGTCCGTCCAGCTGCGCGGCTGGCCCAGAGCGTTGAGATTGGTGCGGCGGAAGAAATAGGTCTGCGCCGCGAATTGCTGGATCTTCAGCTCGCCGGCCGTGATGCGATTGTGCACCCATTGATGGCTGGGATTGAAGCGGCGCACATGCCCGGCCATGGCGACCAGGCCCGTCTTCTTCTGCAACGCCACCAGCCGCTCGGCATCGGCGTATTTGTCGGCCATCGGGATTTCGACGAGCACGTGCTTGCCGGCTTTCAGGCATTGTTCGGCCTGCGCCGCGTGAATCGGCGTCGGCGTGGTCAGGATCGCCGCATCCACGCCAGGACGCGCCAGACCCTCGGCGAGGTCGAGCGTCCAATGCGGCACGTTCCATTTTTTCGCAACCTCGGCCGTCGTTTCTGCAACACCGCCGACCAGCGACACAACCTCAACGTCATCGATCTTCGAGAGCGCCTCCAGATGCTTGTTGCCGAAGGCGCCTTCGCCGGCGAGGCAGACTTTTATACGTGCCATTGGTTACGTCCTTGTTCGGTCCTGCGCGCGCAGCCTACGCCGCCCGGCGCTGCACGAGTGGATGGTGCTCGAGCACGAGCGTCGCGCCCGCGGTGTTGGAGATCGGAACGTGATAGTTGCTGGAAATCCTGGCCACTTCGCCGGCCATGGTGCCGCGCATGGCGATCCAGTTGAGGAATTCCACGCCCTGCGCGCCGGCATATTCGACGAGCTGCGGGATCGTGTAGCGCGCGAGCGCCTCCGGCTCGTTGACGATCTTCTCCATGCACATCAGGTCGAAGTCCTTGTTGATGAATCCGGCGCGCGTGCCGTCGAGCTGATGCGACAGCCCGCCGGTGCCCAGCACGACGACCTTGATGTCCTTCTTGTAGGATTCGATGGCGCGGCCGATCGCCCGCCCCAGCTTGAGGCAGCGCGCCGGCGACGGCAGCGGGTGCTGCACCGTGTTGATGGAAATCGGAATGCTCTTCACCGGCCATTTTCCGTCGCACGGCCATAGCAGCCCCATCGGGACCACGAATCCGTGATCGACCGCCATTTCCTGGCACGTCGTGATGTCGAATTCGTCGGCGACGAGCGATTCGATCAGATGCCAGGACAGATCCGGGTCGCCGGGAAAGGAACTGAGCACAGGCAATCCCCAGCCCTCGTCCTCGTTGCGATAAGACTCGGCGGCGCCGACCGCGAAGGTCGGCATCTTGTCGAGGAAGAAGTTGAGTCCGTGGTCGTTGTAGATATTGACGACCACGTCCGGCTTGACCCTTGCCAGCCAGTCGCGGGCGGGCACGTAACCGTCGAAAAACGGTTTCCAGTAAGGTTCATTCTGCCGTTTTTCGGCGATGGCCTTGCCGATGGCCGGAATGTGTGAAGTGGCGATGGCGCCGACGATCGTGGCCATGACGTTATCTCCCTGCCGCTGCAAGTTTTGCCTTGAATTCCTCGACCGTCATACCGGTCTGCTGCGCGCCGATGTCCTGCACGTTGAGACCGAGAATGCCGGCGAATTTCGCGAGGTAATAGACATTGCCGCCAGCGGCGAGGAGCTTGAGAACGTTGCGCGAGCGGACCGCTTCGCGCTGCTCGGCATTCAGACCGAATTTCTTGCAGTAAGCCTCTTCGTTCTCGACAAAGGCGTCGCGGTTCGCCTTGCTGTTGAACGAGTAGCACATCTTGTTGAGGGCATAGCCCTTCTGCGCCTGCTCACCGTCGAAAATCACGGTGCCCGGGATGTCGTGATGCTGCATCCGGCGATCCTCCCAATAGAACCGGTTGCAACCAATTTGTCAGACGAGTCCGGGAGCGACTTTGATCTGGGTCAAGCGCGCACAAGCCAAGATCGACCGGATCCGATCGCCGGCCGCTTCAAGCAAGCCGTTGGGCAGGGGCCGCGGCCCACCTATCGATCCGCCAGCGCCAGCCTGGCACCCAGTGCGGCGAAGGCCGCTGCAAATGTGCGGCGCAGCCAGGTCATCACGCGCGGGCGCGTGATCACCCGATCGCGCACTGATGCCGCCAGCAGCGCATAGACCGCGAACACGGCAAACGTCATCAGCATGAACACGGCGCTGAGGACCAGCATATTGAGCAGCGGGGCCGGATCGTCTGCCGCGATGAATTGCGGCAGGAAGGCGAGGAAGAAGATCGACAGCTTGGGATTGAGGATATTGATGAGAATGCCGGTGACGATCACCTCGCGCGCCGAACGTGCGTCGACCTTCGCGTCCACTCTCAGCGCGCCACGCTCGCGCAGGCTCAGCCAGGCCATGTAAAGCAGGTACGCAACGCCGAGATATTTGACGGTCTGAAAGAGCAGCGCGCTGGCATGCAGGATCGCGGCGAGGCCAAGTAACGCCGCCGCGATATGCGGGACAATCCCGAGGGTCGACGCGAAGGCCGCGAGCACCCCGGCGCGTCCGCCGCGGGCGAGCGCCGCAGCGAGCGTATAGAGCACGCCGGTGCCGGGAGACGCGACCACGATCAGCGAGGTCAGCAGGAATTCGGGGCTCATCATCTCGCGCTCCTGAGTGCAAAATTGGCAGTCGGCACCGAATAGACATGCAAGCGACGCAGCGCGTCCACCCGATTCATGATGCCTGGTCGAACATCCGCTCGCCAAGCTGATCGACGATCTGGCGTGCCTTTTGATGCGTGAACTCGACCGCGTCGTCGAAGGAGGCCAGCCGGTCGGCGCGAATGAAGCGATGCTGCTTGCGCTCGCCGTCGATTTCCTTCTCGATGATCCCCGCGGTCTGGTACTGGCCGGCGCTCTCGAACGGCGCCGCGCGGATGACGAAGCCCTTGTATTCGACCGGTTCGCCCGGCTTGTCTGCAGAGCCGTTGGGCGACGGACGCGGCCCGAAGCCGAACAAGGATTTGAGAAAGGACATGATATCAGTCTGCCCGCATGCTCGGAGACAATATAGCACGAACCCCGGACAGGCGAAGTCGCCAGGGCAAGACGACCTCAGGCGTCTTCCGGTGGAATCGGCCGCGGCCTGCCGTCCTTGTCGATGGCGACGAAGGTGAAGGTGGCGTCGGTGACCTTCTCCTGGTCGTGCGTCTCGAAGCGGCGGGCCCAGGCCTCGACATGGATCTTCATCGAGGTGCGGCCGACGCTCTCGACCTCGGTATAGACCTCCAGCACATCGCCCACCCGCACCGGCCGGATGAACTTCATGGCGTCGACCGCGATGGTCACCACACGGCCGCGCGCCCGCTCCACCCCGGCGATGCCGCCGGCCTGGTCCATGCGCGAGAGCACCCAGCCGCCGAAAATATCGCCATTGGCGTTGGTGTCCGCCGGCATGGCGCTGATGCGCACGGTGAGATTGCCGCGCGGGGCGCCGTTGGTGGTGTGCTCGGCCATGCTCAAAATCCGCCTTTCTCCTGCCGTCATGCGTGTATGCAATGACGGCGGTTACGTTCCAAGCCTCATTTTTTGAAGACCAGATCATTGGGGAGCGCGCACACGACTCCCATCACCGGAAGGACCTGACCATGCAGCTCTCGAAGTTCTTGCGCCTGTCGCCGTCCGCTTTCGCCTGTGGGCTTGCGTGTCTGGCATTCGCCATCCTGCCCGCGCAGGCGCAGCCGCGCGATGTCGCAGGCTCGCGCGACTATCCCGGCATCGGCCGCTTCGCCGGCAGCGTCATTACCGGCTACGGCGTCAAGGATTTCGACGCCGTGCGGCTGCAGGCAGCGCCGTTCAAGGACGGCAAGCCGACCGACGCCCGCCGGCTGGAAGGCCGCGCCACCCGCATCGCCTATCGCACCGGACGCGGCCCCTCGATCCTGGAAGTCTCGCGCAACTTCGAGAACCAGCTGGCCAAGGCCGGCTTCGAGACGCTGATCGCCTGCGACACCGACCAGTGCGGCGGCATTCCCTTCGTCGAGAATGTCGACGCATTGCCGATCCCGCTGATGTGGGTCGACGGCTTCGACTACCGCTATTACGCCGGCCGCAAGAGCGAAGGCGGGCGCGAGACTTATGCCGCCGTCCTGGTCTCCAGGAACAACGACGACATCACCGCGCAGCTGACCATGACCGTCGTCGGCGCGCTGGAGAACAAGATGGTCGACGCCGCCGCGATGGCGAAAGGCCTCGGCGAGAAGGGTCATGTCGCGCTCTATGGCATCTATTTCGACACCGACAAGGCGGTGCTGAAGCCGGAAAGCCGCCCGACGCTGGAGGAGATCGCGAAGCTCCTCGCCGCGCAGCCGCGGCTCAACGTGTTCATCGTCGGGCATACCGACAACCAGGGCGCCTTCGACTACAACATGAACCTGTCGCGCCAGCGCGCGGAGGCGGTGGCGGCGGCTTTGGTGCAGCATTACAGGATCGACAAGGCGCGGCTGCGCAGTGCGGGGGTGGGCTATCTCGCGCCGGTCGGCTCGAATGCGACGGAGGACGGGCGTGCGCTGAACCGGCGGGTGGAACTGGTCAGCCCGTGAGACGGCGACACGGCACAGCGCCAATCAACTCCCCCCGATCAATATGCCCGCCGCCAGCACCAGCGCGCCGCCGAGGACGACCTGGAAGGCCGCGCGCAGGAACGGCGTTTCCATGTAGCGATTCTGGATATAGGCGATCGCCCACAATTCGAAGAAGACGACGATGACCGCGATGATTGTGGCGGTCCAGAAATCCGGGATGAGATAGGGCAAAGCGTGGCCGAGGCCGCCGGCCGCGGTCATCAGCCCCGAGGCGAGCCCGCGCTTGACCGGCGAGCCGCGGCCGGAAATCACGCCGTCGTCATGCGCGGCCTCGGTGAAGCCCATGGAGATGCCGGCGCCGACCGAAGCGGCAAGCCCGACCAGAAATGTCGTCCAGGTGTCCTGCGTGGCGAAGGCGGTGGCGAAGATCGGCGCCAGCGTCGACACCGAGCCGTCCATCAGCCCGGCGAGGCCCGGCTGCACCCACGTCAAAACGAATTGCCGGTGGGCCTTGGCGTCCTCGTCGCCGCGCGCACCCTCGGTGAGCGTGTCGCTCGCGATTTCTTCCGCGCGGTTCTCGTGCTTGCGCTCGGCGGCGGCCAGATCCCCCAGCAGCTTGCGGGTGCCGGCGTCCGAACTCGCCTGCGCGGCGCGGACATAGAAATTCGCCGCGTCCTCCTCCATGCGCGCGGCCTCGGCGCGGATGCGCTCGAGCCCGAGATTCTGCACCAGCCACACCGGACGGCGCGAATAAAAGCCCGCGACATGCTCGCGGCGGATCAGCGGGATCACTTTTCCGAAGCGCCGCTCGTAGGTCTCGATCAGCAGCCGGCGATGCCCGTCCTCCTCCGCCGCCATGGCGTCGAACATTTCGGCAGTCGCCGGATAATCGTGGCGCAGCTGCTCGGCATAGCTCGCATAGATGCGCGCGTCGTCCTCTTCCGAGGAGATGGCGAGCGCCAGCACCTCGGCTTCCGAGAGATCGCTGAAACGGCGGCGTGCGGCGAACCCGGAGAACATCAGCGTGTGCTCAAGTCAGGTCGAGGCAAAACAGTGCAGCGAACTCTGTCTGCTCCCCTCCCCCTTGTGGGGAGGGGTTGGGGGTGGGGGTCGCTGTGACAGAAGAACTTCATTGCCTCTCTCAACACCCCCCCTCCCTGACCCTCCCCCACGCGCAAGTCGGATGTTTCCGACTTGCGCCACTTGATAGTGGCCGAACGCGGGAACACCCGCGTTCGGCTGGGGAGGGAATAGTCAGAACCCACATCACCGCAACTGCTCGGCGAAATAATGCAGCGTGCGGCGATAGACTTCCGAGCGGTTCCACTCGCGCATCACCTCGAAATTCTTCGTGCCCATGTCGAAGGGCGCGCCCGGCTGCCAGCCATTCACCTTGAGGAGATTGGCGGTGGAGGCGAGCACGTCCGGCACCGAGCGGCGCAGATCGACATGGCCGTTGCCGTCGAAATCGACGCCGTACTTGATGTAGGACGAGGGCAGGAACTGCGTCTGCCCGATCTCGCCGGCATAGGCGCCGAGCATCTCCTTCAGCGGCAGGTCGCCGCGCTGCACGATCTGCAGCGCCGCCAGGAGTTCGCGCTGGAACAGCTCGGTGCGGCGGCAATCATGCGCCAGCGTCGCCAGCGTGCGGATCACCGGCAGCTTGCCCATGTCGGCGCCGTTGTCGGTCTCCATGGTCCAGATCGCGACGATCAGCTCCTTCGGCACGCCGAAGCGCTGCTCGACGCGCTGGAGCAAAGCGGCGTTCTTCTGCATCAGCGCCTTCGCGCGCTTGATGCGGGCGGGGCCGACGCGCGTCGCCGCATATTCCTCAAAGGTCTTGCGGAAGGTGCCGCGCTGGCGGCGGTCGAAGGCCATGACCGCGGGATCGTGGGTGACGCCACCCAGCGCGGTCGCGATCACCTCGCGCGAGACGCCGGCGGCCGCGGCTTCGCGGGAGAATTCGGCGATGAAGGCGTTGAAATCGCCGCCGCATTTGGCGGCGGAAGCGGGGCTTGTGAGCGGGAGAGCGGCAAATGACAGGGCGAACAGGAGGGCAATGGGCTTTTTGAACATGCGGGGCCTCGCAATGATGTCTCGCCTTATGACATGTGAATTGTGGCGGGAGAAGTGATGCTCTTTTCACCCTCCCCCTTGTGGGGAGGGTGGCGAGCGCGAAGCGCGAGCCGGGTGGGGGTCGTGCAGAGAATCTCGGAAGGGACCCGCCCCGCCCGCTTGCGTTTCGCTTCAGCGGGACCCTCTCCACAAGGGGGTAAGACATGCGCCATCGCCCGTATTCTTTGAGGCGCCGGGTTCGCCTTCATTCCTCCCCGCTTTCGCGGGGACAAGCTTTCCCCTCTCTTCAAAAAGAGAGGGGGACGGCGCGCCGGGCGGCGCAACCTTCCTTCAAGTGTGCGATCCTTGCGGACCGCCGCGCCAGCCGGCGCACCGTCAGCGGCGTTTTCACTGCGACGGCGGGCCGCGCTTCGGCGGGTGGCGATCCGACCAGGGATCGCACGCCGCGGTCAGCCAGCTCCTGGCAGAGGCCCTTTAGTAGCCACGGGCGGAGCCCCGCCGTCGCCCGAGTGC
>Ga0073934_10006169_pt1 | contig 17714 bp, 11 predicted proteins | sample LarsenN4metaG_FD_76834 | JGI IMG/M metagenome (GOLD analysis project Ga0073934, IMG submission 76834) | Hot spring sediment bacterial and archeal communities from British Columbia, Canada, to study Microbial Dark Matter (Phase II) - Larsen... ... | reverse complement strand
GCGCGGCGGCGGCCGGCGAGAGCGGCAATTTCAACGCGGCGCTCGACCTGGCGATCTCCGCTCCCGGCCGCATCTTCATTCGCGGCCAGGGACTCGAGGCCGAGCTGGAAGGCGACATCGTTCTGCGGGGCACGATCGCCTCGCCCGCGACCGGAGGCGCCTTCCGCCTGCGGCGCGGCAGCATGTCGGTGCTGGCGCAACGCTTCGACATAACGAGCGCGACGCTCACCTTCGCTGGCGATGTCGACCCCGCCCTTGACATCGTCAGCCGCACGCGAGCTGCCGACATTACAGCGATCTTCAGGGTGACGGGCACCGCCTCGGCGCCCGAGTTCCACATCTCCTCCGAGCCGCCGATGGCCGAAGACGAGATTCTCTCGCGCCTTCTGTTCGACAAGGCGTCGGCCGATCTCACCGCCGGCGAGGCTCTGGCGCTGGCGCAGGCAGCCAGCCAGCTCGCCGGCTTCTCGACCGGGTCGGATTTTCTCGACACGCTCCGCCGCAAGACCGGCCTCGACCGGCTCACCGTGTCGACCGACGCCGCGGGCAACCCGGTGGTCGACGCCGGCCGTTATGTCACCGACCGGGCCTATCTCGGCATCCGCCAGGGCGCGGACGCGGATTCGACGCGCGCCACGGTCGACATCGACATCACCCGCGAACTGAAAGCGCATGGCGAGATCGGCACCGACGGCCGGTCGAAATTCGGCGTGACGGTGGAGCGCGAGTACTGAAAGCGCCGCCGGCGCGCCGGTGCGGCGGTCAGTGAAAGTTCCGTCCCTTCGGCATCGCCCGCGCGTGGTTCTCCGTTTCGACGATGAGCGCGGGCGAGGTGCCTTCGAGCAGCGCCCTCCGGATTGTCTTCTTCGGTATCTCGATCGGCGGACGCTTCACCTCGTCGGCGCGCGACAGCGGTTCGACCGCTGCATTGTCGGCGGAGAGCGCCGCAAGCAGCGGCGTTCGATCCTCGAGCCTGTCGGAGATCACGTGGATGACGCCGCTCTCGCTCTGCATCCTGCCGGCGACCGCGATGAGCCGCGCGCCGAGCACGACCGGCCGGAAGCGCTCGAAGGTGCGCGGCCACACGATGATATTGGCGATTCCGGTTTCGTCCTCGACGGTCATGAAGATGACCCCGCTCGCCGTTCCCGGCCGCTGGCGCACCAGCACCAGCCCCGACACGGTGACGTATTTGCCGTCGGGAAGCTCGGTGAGGCGGCGGTTTTCGACCACGCCCTCTGCCGCGAGGCGCCCGCGCAGAAAGCTCACCGGATGCGCCTTCAGCGACAGGCCGAGATGGCGGTAGTCGTTGACCACATGCTCGCCGGGCGGCATCGGCGGCAGATCCACGTCCGGCTCGCGGCGGATGTCGCCGAGCGACGCCCGGTCGAACAAGGGCAGCCGGTCTTTCCGCCCGCCCCCGCCGAGCCCCTGCGCCGCCCATAGCGCCGCGCGCCGGTCGAGCCCGATGGAGCGGAACGCGTCGGCCTCCGCCAGCCGCTCGATGGCTGCGCGCGTGAGGCCGGATCGGAGCCACAGGTCGCGCACCGAATCATAGCCCCGCCGCCGTGCAACCATGAGCTTCAGCGCATCGTCTTGCGAGAAGCCGCCGATCTGCCGGAAGCCGAGCCGCACCGCGTGGGTGGTGCGGATGTCGCCGCGCATGGTTTCGTGCGCCGGATGAAGCTTCGCCGCCGGCGCGGCTGAGCCTCCCTCTTCGGCCGGCATCTCCTCCAGCACCGTGTCCCAGTCGGAAAGATTGACGTCCGGCGGCAGCACCGTGACACCGTGCTCGCGCGCATCGCGCACGATCTGGGCCGGTGCGTAGAAGCCCATCGGCTGCGAATTGAGGAGCGCCGCGCAGAAGACATCCGGATAGTGGCACTTGATCCAGGCCGAGGCGTAGACGAGGAGCGCAAAGCTCGCCGCATGGCTTTCCGGAAAGCCGTATTCGCCGAATCCCTCGATCTGCCGGAAGCAGCGTTCGGCGAATTCCTGCCGGTAGCCCCGCCGCGTCATGCCGTCGATGAACCGGTCGCGGAATAACTGGATCGTGCCGGAGCGGCGGAAGGTCGCCATGGCGCGCCGCAGCTTGTCCGCCTCGCCGGGCGGAAAACCGGCCGCGACGATCGCGATCTTCATCGCCTGCTCCTGGAAGAGCGGCACGCCGAGCGTGCGGCCGAGCACTTTCTCCAGCTCGTCCGGCGGGCCGAATTCGGGCGACGGCGAGGGATAGAAGACCGGATCGATCCCCTGCCGGCGCCTGAGATAGGGATGCACCATGTCGCCCTGGATCGGCCCGGGGCGCACGATCGCCACCTCGATGACGAGATCGTAGAAGGAGCGCGGCCTGAGCCGCGGCAGCATCGACATTTGCGCGCGGCTCTCGATCTGGAACACGCCGAGCGTATCGGCCCGGCAGATCATGTCGTAGACGGCCGGCTCCTCCTTCGGGATTGTCGCCAGCGTGTAGCGTTGGCCGTAATTGCGCGCGATGAATTCGAAGCTCTTGCGGATGGCGCTCAGCATGCCGAGGGCGAGCACATCCACCTTCAGCATGTTGAGCGCGTCGAGATCGTCCTTGTCCCATTCGACATGGGTGCGGTCCTCCATCGCCGCGTTCATGACAGGAATGTATTCGTCGAGCCGGTCTTTCGTGATGACGAAGCCGCCGACATGCTGCGACAGGTGACGGGGAAAGCCGATCAGTTCGCGCGCGTGGTGGATCGCCATGCGCATGGTATGCTCTTCCGGGTCGAGGCCGATGCGGCGCGCATCCGCCTTGGCGACGCCCTCGTTCGACCAGCCCCAGACCGAGCCCGCCAGCGCGCCGATTGTGTCCTCGCTGAGACCGAACGCCTTGCCCACCTCGCGGATGGCCGAGCGCGTGCGGTAGGTGATGACGGTGGCAGCGATTCCGGCCCGGTGGCGGCCGTACTTCTCGTAGACATACTGCATCGCCTCCTCGCGCCGCTCGTGCTCGAAATCGACGTCGATGTCGGGCGGCTCGCCGCGTTCCGGCGAAATGAAGCGCTCGAAGAGAAGATCGACGATGCTCGGATCCACGTCGGTGATGCCGAGGCAGTAGCAGACGGCGGAGTTGGCCGCCGACCCGCGCCCCTGGCAGAGAATGCCGCGCCCGCGCGCGAAGCGGACGATATCGTGAACGGTGAGGAAATAGGGCGCGTATTGAAGCTGCGCGATGAGCTTCAGTTCGTGCGCGATCGCCGCGCGGATCTTTTCCGGCACGCCGTCGGGATAGCGCCAGCGCGCGCCCGCCTCCGTCAGCCGTTCGAGCGCCTCCTGCGGGCTTGCCGCATCGCCCGTCGGCTCGTCGGGATACTGGTACCTGAGTTCGTCGAGCGAAAAATCGAGGCGTTCCAGAACCGCCACGCTCTCCGCCACCGCCGCGGGGCAATCTCGGAAAAGCCGCAGCATGTCCCCACAAGACTTCAGATGCCGCTCGGCATTGGCGGCCAGCCGCTTGCCGGCCGCGGCAAGCGTCACATGCTCACGGATGCAGGTGACGATGTCCTGCAGCATCCGCCGGTCGGGATGATGGTAGAGCACGTCGTTGGTGGCCATGAGCTGCACGTCGGTACCGCACGCAAGCTCCATGAGCCGCGCCAGCCGCCGCCGGTCGCCCGGCCCGTAAAGCATCGAAGCGAGAAGCCGCACTGCATCGGGAAAAGCGGCGCGGAGTTCCGCGAGTGTATCGGCAAGCGCCGCATCGAAGCGCGGGCCGGGCATGACGCCGAGCATCATGCCAGCGCCCCAGCCGAGAAGGTCGGCGCGCGTGAGATGGCACTCGCCCTTGGGCGCGCGGCGGTTGCCTTCGGTGAGCAGCCGGCAGAGCCGCCCATAGGCAGCGCGGTTCGTCGGCCAGGCGAATATGTCCGGCGTACCGTCGGTGAAGGCGAGACGGCAACCGACCGCGTAGCGCAAGCCTTCCTGCTTCGCCGCGATATGCCCCCGCACGACGCCGGCGAGCGTGTTGCGATCCGCAATCCCGATGGCGGCGAGGCCGAGATGCCTTGCCTGCCTCACCAGTTCCTCCGGATGCGACCCGCCCCGGAGGAAGGAGAAATTGGTGGTAACGCAGAGTTCCGCGAAGGCACTCATGGGACTCGCCCCCACCCGCCGCGCTCCGTGCCGGCGCCACGACCATGCTGGTGCCACTTCTTGCCGACCCCGGCCGGACGGTTCGCGTTAACGTCACGGTGGATCGCGGCCTGCTCGAGCAGATCGACGAGGCAGCGGAAGCGCGCGGCCTCACCCGCTCCGCCTTTCTCGCCCAGGCGGCGCGCGAGAAGATCGCGGGCTGAAGGAGCGCTCATCCGAACACCCCGTGCATGAACCAGCGCGGTGCGGCGGTTTCGCGCCCGTAGAGCCCCTCACGGAAGAGCCAGAAGCGGTGGCCGCTTTCGTCCTCGACGCGGAAATAGTCGCGCGTCGGCTGATCTTCCTCGCCGCCCCGCCACCATTCCGGCGCGATCCGTTCCGGTCCCTCCGCCCGTGCCACGAGATAAAGCACGCGCCGCCACCGGAAGCGGACCGGCGGCCCGTCCGGCACTTCCGCCATCGCCTCCACCGGTTCCGGCCGCGCGAAAAGCCGAAGCGGACGGTCGATCGGCTCGTCCGCGGGCAGCGCTTCCCAGACAGGAGCATGCGCCGCCGGCGCAATGGCGACGCTGCGTTCCGGCCAATGGCTGTCGACAGGCTCCGGCCGTCCGACCGCCGAGCGGGGAAGCCGCGCGCCGATCCGGTCGATGAGCCGGTCGAGATCGGCCGCGCCCGACGCACCGCCAGTCATGTCGGTCTGCGAGGGTTCGATCCGCTCGGTGACGAACGCCGAGAGCCGGATCACGTCGAAGCCGAAGCCGGCATCGATCTCGTCCTGGCTGCCGGCGAATTTCTCGCGGAAGAGTTCGCCGACGAGGCGGGGCGTGCGCACCGGCCGGCTGGTGGAGAGCGCAATCCGCTTCACCGCACCGTCGACGCGGAAAAGTGCCAGTTCCAGTTCGCGCGCCCCCTCGCCCCGCTCCTCCAGCGACGCCCCGAGCCGCGCGGCGAGCGCTGCAAGCGCCTGCGCAATATCGTCCCGGTGCATGACCGGTTCCGCGAACCGCCGTTCGGCGATGAACGCCGGCGGCGGGCGGCGCGGGCCGATCGCCTCTTCCACCCGGCCCAACGCCTGATCGAGCCTGAGGATGAGCCTGCTGCCGAAGCGGGCCGCCAGCGGCGCGCGCGGCGCTTCCAGGATCTGGCCGATACGCTTCAGCCCCACCCGATCCATCGCCGCGACCGTCTCGAAGGGAAGCCGGAGCGCCGCCACCGGCAGTTCCGCGAGCATCTTCGCCTGTTCGCCCGCCGGCACCACCTGCGGCCCGCCGTAACGGGCAGCGGCGGACGCCGCACCCGGCGTATCCGCGATGGCGGCACGGGCGGCGAATCCCTGCAGAGCGAGACGGGCGACGATATCGGCGGCTAGCGCCGCCTCGCCGCCGAAAAGATGCGCCACGCCGGTAATGTCGAGCATCAGCCCGTCGTCGCCGTCGAGCGCCACGAGCGGCGTATAGCGGTCGGCCCAGTCGGCGATGTCGGCAAGAAGCGCCGCATCCGCGGCAGGGTCTTCCTCGATGCTGACGAGCGCCGGAATCATCGCCCGCGCCTCGGCAAGCGGCTGCCCGCGCCTCAGTCCGATCTGCTGCGCATGCGCATCGAGCGCCGTGAGCCGCAGCGCGCTCTTCTCCCTGGCGACGATCGCGACGGGCGCGTGCGGTTCAGCCGGTGCGCCCGAGCGCCACGACCGTCCGCCATCCCGCCGCGCGATCCGGTCGGTCGGCAGATACGGCAGATGGAGCGACAGGAAGCGCCGCGGGAGCGCGGGCCGGTTCGCGGAAAATGCGCTCTGCATGATGCCACTCCACATCGATCGTTCCGGTCGGACCGAGCCGGTTGCGCTCCAGCCGGAGCCGCCAGGCGGGAAGGCCGATGCCGAAGGAGAAATCCATGTCCCTTGCCGGGCGCGGCGCGGCTTCGAAGCGTGTGAAGGACGCGCCCGGTTCCGCCGCGCCGCCCGGGCGCAGAAGCAGGCCCGTGACGCCGCTGTCGCGGGCCCGCAGCGCCAATCTGCGGCTGGCAGTAAGATCGAGAATGGAAGGGTTGCCGTGAATCTCGGCGACGACTGCGGCAAGGCCGGCGCAGCGCAGCCCCTCTTCGAAAACCCAGAGCGCCTCGCCGGGCTTCCCGACACGCACCGTGATGAGCCGGCCGGGGTCGAGACCGAAGCGTGCAAGACCGGGACCGTAGGGAACGCCTGCCTCGCGCGCCGCGCCCGCCTCGCTCACCCAGAGAATCGGACGCCGGTCGGCGCGCGCGAGAAAAGCGGCGAGCGCGGCGGCGAAGCCGTACGCCGCACCGGCTGCGCGCGTCTCGACGCTGCGGATCTCATGCAGCGCGCCGAGCATGAGCCCGCCGCCGAGCAGGCGGTCGAGCGTAGGAAGGCCGAGGGAAAGCAGACGGGAACCTCGAACGGGAGACCGCGAGGCTGAGGAGCCCCCGCGATCTCCCTCCGGGGCACTTGCCGGCAGGAGGACAGGCCGGGGCCGCCCTTCCAAGAGGGCGATCCGCCGGCGAAGCGCCGGGAGGCGCTCCCCTGACCTCTGAGCCTTTCCGCCCAAGGTTTTCCTGCCTTTTCGAGCATTATGTTCCTGATTTGTTCTTATTGATTCCGGAGAATAGGAAAAGAGTCAAGGCACCTTGCGATAAGGCTCAGGCTCCCCTCGGTACCAGCGGCCGCACCCGCTCCAGCCATGCCACGAAGCGCGGGTCGTCTTCCTTCGCCTCGCCGACGAAATAGAAGCCGGGCGCCGGACAGCTCGCACCCATCTCGGAAAGGAGCGGCCTCAGCGACAGTTCGGGCGCCAGCGCGTGCGACGGATTTCCTCCGACCATCACGGCAAACGCCGTCACACCGAGAAGCCCGTCGGTGGGAAACTGATCGAGGAACACCTTCAGCACGCCGGAGAACGTTGCCTTGAACGTCGGGCTGCCGACGACCAGCACCTTCGCGGCCCGCACCGTCTCCACGGCCCTGGCTACGCCGGCATCCTCGAAACCGAGAAGTCCGGGACCGAGCGTTGCGACATCGATCACTGAGTCGGGCTCCCGGCCGACGAGTTTGCGCGCCACCATCGCCGTCGCTTCAAGGGTGCGCGACTTCGGTTTCGGATTGCCGACCACCGCCACAACGCTCATGCTTCTATCGTCCCCTTCGTCTCCGCGCGTGAAAACGCGTTCCTGTATGCTTCGCGAAGCAGATTCTTCTGCACCTTGCCCATCGTGTTCCGCGGCAGCTCGCGGACCGTGAATATCGCCTTCGGATGCTTGAAGCGCGCAAGCGCGCGATCGAGCGCGGCGCGGATCGATTTCTCGTCGACCGGCACTCCGTCCACCGTCGCCAGCACCGCAACCGCGCCCTCGCCGAAATCGGGATGCGGCACGCCGATGACCGCCGATTCGATGACGCCGTCGATACCGTCGAGTACCGATTCGATCTCCTTCGGATAGATGTTGAATCCGCCCGAGATGATGAGATTCTTCGCGCGCCCGACGATGGACAGGCGTCCGTCCGGCGCCAGGACGCCAAGATCGCCCGTGATGAAATAGCCGTCGTCGGTGAAGTCGTCCGCCTTCCGCTCGGGCATCCTCCAGTAGCCCTTGAAGACGTTCGGCCCCCTGACCTCGATTGTGCCGGGCTGGCCGGTCGCAAGACGTCCTTCCCTGTCGCGCACGCGCACCGAGATACCGGGCAGCGCGAAACCGACCGTCCCCGCCAGCCGTTGGCCGTGAAGCGGATTGGACGCGATCATGCCTGCCTCGCTCATGCCGTAGCGCTCCAGGATGGCGTGCCCCGTGCGTTCCTGAAAGGCGCGATGCGTCGCAGCGGTCAGCGGCGCTGATCCGCTGATGAACAGACGCATGCGCGCACACTCCGCTGCGCCGAAATCGGGCTCTGCGAGCAAGCGCGTATAGAAGGTCGGCACGCCCATCATCACCGTCGCCCGCGCGAGCGCCGCACGTACCGCCGTCACATCGAACTTCGGGAGAAACAGAATCGCGGACGCACCGAGCATCGCCGTGTGGAGAGCCACGAACAGGCCGTGGATGTGAAAGATCGGAAGCGCGTGGAGGAGAACGTCGTCCTCGCGCCATCCCCAATAATCGTGGAGGGTCAGCGCGTTCGACGCGAGATTGCCGTGGGTGAGCATTGCGCCCTTGGAGCGCCCCGTCGTGCCGGAGGTGTAGAGGATCGCGGCGAGATCGTCCGCCGCGCGGGGCGCGGAGGGAGAATCCGCATCGACGCCCGCGACGGCCCTCAACGTGCCGCCGCCATTGGCCTCGAGGGTCAGCGTCCGCGCGCCGGCGGCGCGCGCCGCCCCGGCGTGCGCCCCGGCGTCCTCGGGTCTGCACACGAACGCCGCGGGGGCCGCGTCGGACAGGAAATATCCCACCTCGGCCGGCGTGTACGCGGTGTTGAGCGGTACGGCCACGGCACCGGAGCGCAGACACGCGAGATATAGCGCCACCGCATGCGGGGATTTGTCGACCTGCGTGACGACGCGCTCGCCGGGGGACACACCCGCTTGCCGCAAGGCCTCGGCATAACCGGCCGAGAGTGCGTCGATTTCGCCATAGGTCCAGACACGATCGGCGGCAACGAGACACGGCCGCTCGGGGCGTCGTGCGAACCGGGCCCGCAGCAGTGCGTGAAAGTTACCGTCCATGTTCTCCCGAAGCTGTTCTTTCCCGTCATCACAATCCGGGCCTTCGGTAGCCGAATTGCCTTGCGCGCGCCAGCGTTCCGGCTAGGCTCGCCCCAAGCGGACGAGGAGGGCGATCCATGATTTCCGTCGCTGTTGCGGGCGCGTCGCGGCGCCTTCTCCCGGTTTTCGTGGTGACGCTGCTGGCCGGCCTTCTCGCCGGCTGCGGCATCAACGCCATTCCGACCTACGAGGAGCAGGCCAGGGCCGCATGGAGCGAGGTGCTTAACCAGTACCGGCGCCGTGCCGACCTCATTCCCAATCTGGTGGAAACGGTGAAGGGCTACGCGGCGCAGGAACGCGCGGTGCTCGAATCCGTCACCGAGGCGCGCGCCCGGGCGACGCAGATGACGATTCCCGCCGACATCCTCACCGACCCCGCTGCCTTCCAGAAGTTCCAGGAGGCTCAGGGCCAGCTCGGTGCGGCGCTCTCCCGCCTGATCGCGATCGCCGAGAATTACCCGGACCTCAAGTCGAACCAGAATTTCCTGACGCTGCAGGCGCAGCTTGAGGGTACGGAAAACCGGATCGCCGTGGCGCGGCGCGACTACATCGAGGCGGTGCGTCTCTACAACACCGAGTTGCGCACCATTCCCGGCCGCTGGTGGGCGTCGCTCCTTTATCCCGACGCCAGACCGATGGCGAATTTCACCGTGCCCGAGGAAGAAACGCGAACGCCGGAGGTCAAGTTCAACTGACCGCTATCATGCGATTTCTGTTCGCTCGCGCCGTCGCGGTCGCCGTCGCGCTTCTGATCGGTGCCGGCGCGGCGCTCGCCGCGACGCTGACTTTTCCCGCGCTGACGGGCCGCATCGTCGATGAAGCTAAGCTGCTTTCTCCTGCCCAGCGCGCCGATATCGAGGCCAGGCTTGCCGCGCTCGAAGCAAGAACAACCGTTCAGTTCGTCGTCGTCACTCTCAATTCGCTGCAGGGCGCCGACATCGCCGACTACGGCTACCGGCTCGGACGGCACTGGGGGATCGGCCAGAAGGACAAGGACAACGGCGTGCTCCTCATCGTCGCGCCGAACGAGCGCGCGGTGCGTATCGAGGTCGGCTGCGGCCTGGAAGGCGACCTCACCGACGCTGTGGCGCATCTCATCATCGAGAATGCGATCCTGCCGCGCTTCCGCGCTGGCGACATGCCGGGCGGCATCGAACGCGGCGTCGACGACATCGTCCAGGTCCTCTCCGGCGACGCCGAAGCGTTCAAGGCCCGCGCGGCGCAGCGCCCCGACGAGGGCGCGTGGATTGCCGTGATCCACGTCCTCTTCATGGCCTTCGTCGTCTTCCTGATCGCCACATCCTTCTTCCGCCGGCCAGCCTGGTGGGTCGGCCCATGGGGCACGTCTGGCGGCTCGGGTGCCTCGTCCGGCTCGCGCTCGTCCGGCGGCTTCTCCGGCGGCGGCGGATCGTTCGGCGGCGGCGGCGCCTCGGGACGCTGGTAGAACATGAAAACGCTGCCCGTCGACGCCAACGACCGCGCCCGCATCCGCGCCGCCATCGCGCGCGCCGAGGCGCGCACCTCTGGCGAGATCTATGTCGTCGTGGCGCGCGTGAGCGGCGACTACCGGTACGTCCCGTTGATCTGGGCACTGCTGGCGGCGCTCTTCGTTCCACTTCCCCTGATTGCATTCACGCAGCTCTCCGCCGGTGCGATCTACCTGGCCGAGCTCGTGCTTTTCGTCGTGCTTGCCGTGGTCCTGTCGCTTCCCGGCGTCTGGCCGCGCATCGTCCCCGGGCCGATCTTTCGCGATCAGGCCCACGCACGGGCAATCGAACAGTTCCTCGCCCACGGGCTGAGCGCCACCGAGGGGCGCACGGGCGTTCTCATTTTCGTATCGATGATAGAGCGTTACGCGGAGATCGTTGCCGATTCCGCCGTCGACTCGAAGGTTGCCCCGGGCGTCTGGAACGAACTGATTGCCCGGCTGACCGCCGATATCTCGGCAGGCAGGCTAGCGGAGGGCCTGATTGGCGCGGTCGAGCGGGCTGGTGCGATTCTGGAGGAATATTTCCCGATACAACCGGGAGATCGCAACGAACTCCCCAACGACATAGTATTCTTGTGATCGGAAGAAGGCGGATGCCCGGGAAGGCGCTCCCCGTGGGAGCGCGATGGGGAGGCTGGTGACCAGCCAGGCACGAGCCAGGGAAGGCAGGATCGCGGCGGCGATCCGGCTGCTCGAGAAGCAGCGATCCACCGGTCTTGCCCGGCAACTCGCTGCGCTTCTGTTCGCGCGCGTCAATGCCGACGATATCGCAGCCTTCGCGCCCGAGGACCTGGCGAGCCTGATCCGCTTCGCTGCAGACGCCCTCTTGGAGCACCGGCCGGGCAGCGTCGTGATCGACATGGCCGCCTTGCCGAAGGAACAGAAACGCCGCGGCGGCTCCACGATCGCGGTCGTCACCGACGACGCGCCGTTCCTGCTCGATTCAATCCTGGCCGAGCTTCACGATCGCGGGCTCGACGTTCTGATGGTCGCGCACCCGATCCTCGACGTCACGCGCGACAACGGCGGCCGCCCCACAGCGGTGGAGCCGCGGGACGCGAAGTCGGCATCGCGCGCCGTCAGCCTGATACAGATCGAGGTCGCCCAGTCGTTCTCGGCGCGCCAACAGGAGGAGCTCCGCGCCGGCATCGCCGCCGTGCTGGCCGACGTGCGCGCCGCCGTCGGCGGCTGGCGCGACATGCTCGCCCGTGTGGAGGAGGCGATCGCGGCCTATGAGGCGCATCCCCCGCCGCTCGATCCCGACGAGATCGCGGAGGCCGTCGCCTTCCTGCGCTGGCTCACGGCCGACGATTTCGTCTTCCTCGGCATCCGCCAGTACGATCTCGTGTCGGGCGGCAAGGAGCTTCGCCGGCACGCGGCGTCGGGTCTCGGCATCCTCTCCGATCCGGAGCGGAGCGTGTTCGGCCGCGGCGGCAAGCCGCTAACCGTGACGCCGGCCATCCGGGAATTCCTCGCCGGTCCGGAACTCCTCCTCATCGGCAAGACGAACGTTAGGTCGCGCGTGCATCGCCGCGTGTATATGGACTATGTCGGCGTGAAGCTCTTCGGCCGCGACGGCCGGCTGAGCGGCGAATTGCGGATCGTCGGTCTGTTTACCTCGACCGCCTATACGCGTTCGGTGCGCACCATCCCCTATGTGCGGCGAAAGGTCGAACGCGTCGTCGCCCGCGCCGGCTACCCGCCCGACAGCCATTCGGGCAAGGCGCTCCTGAACATCATCGAGACCTACCCGCGCGACGAGCTCTTCCAGATCGACGAGGCGCTCCTGTCGCGCTTCGCGGCGGATATTCTCGCGCTCGACGAACGGCCGCGCGTCCGCGTGCTGGTCCGGCGCGACAAATACGACCGCTACGTCTCGGCGCTCGTCTACGTTCCGCGCGACCGCTACACGACGACTGTGCGCATCGCCATCGGCGACTGCCTGGCGCGCAGGTTCAGCGGTCACGTGTCGGCCTTCTACCCGGCTTTCCCGGAGGGAATGCTGACGCGCGTCCATTTCATCGTCGGACGCGACGAGAATCCCGTGCCCGACATTCCGCGAGAGGAACTGGAAGCAGCGGTCGAAGCGATCGTGCGCACATGGGCGGATGCGCTGCGGCAGGAGCTGGAAAACAGCCGCACAGGGGAAGAGGCGCAGCGCCTGTTCGCGGCCTATGGCCGCGCCTTCCCGGAAGCCTATCGCAACGACTTCACGCCCGCTGCTGCGCTTCACGACATCGACGCGCTGGAAGCCCTGCGCGATGCACGGACCGTTGCCGTCGAGGTCTATCGGCGTCCCGGTGCGCAGCCGAGCGGGCTCAGCTTGAAGATCGCCCACCTGGCGAACCCGATCGACCTGTCGATCCGCGTTCCGATGCTGGAGAATTTCGGGTTCCGCGTCATCGACGAGCGCACCTATCGCGTCGACCTGTCCGATGCCCGACCGCCGGCCTTCGTCCACGACATGGCGTTGGAGACGGCGACCGGACAGCCGGTGGACCTCGAAACGCTCGGTCCGCAGCTTCGTGAAGCGTTCCTGGCCGTATGGTCCGGTCGCGCCGAGAGCGACGGATACAATGCCCTGGTCGTGAATGCGGCGCTCGGCTGGCCGGAGACGGTGCTCCTCAGAACCGTTTCCCGCTATCTGCGGCAGGCCGGCATTCCCTATTCCGAACCCTACATGGCGGCGACTCTCAACAAGCAGGCAGACATCGCCGCCATCCTTGTCCAGCGCTTCGCTGCGCTGTTTGAGCCGCCGGCGGGCAGGCCCGACCGCGCCGACACTCTCGCCGCCGTGCTCGAGGGCGCGCTTGCAGGCGTCGACAGCCTCGACGAAGACCGCATCCTGCGCCGCTTTGCCAATGTGATCGATGCCACGGTGCGGACCAATTACTTCAGCTCCTTCGACAGCACCGCCGCGAATCCGGTGCTGACGCTGAAGCTCGACTCGAGCAGGCTCGACGAGCTGCCGAAGCCGGTTCCCTTTCGCGAGATCGTTGTCTACTCGCCGCGCGTCGAGGGAGTCCACCTGCGCTTCGGGCCGATCGCGCGCGGCGGCATACGCTGGTCGGACCGTCCCGAGGACTACCGCACCGAGGTCCTCGGTCTCGTCAAGGCGCAGCAGGTGAAGAACGCGGTCATCGTGCCGGTTGGCGCCAAGGGCGGTTTCGTCCCGAAACGGCTGCCGCCCGGTCCGCGCGAAGCGGTTCTCGCGGAGGGCGCGGCGGCCTACGAGATCTTCGTCGCAAGCCTCCTCGACATCACCGACAACATCGAGGGCGACCGCATCGTGCCGCCCGCGAATGTGGTACGCCGCGACGGCGACGATCCCTATCTTGTGGTCGCCGCCGACAAGGGCACCGCGACATTCTCCGACATCGCCAACGCCGTGTCGCAGAAGCGCGGCTTCTGGCTCGACGACGCTTTCGCTTCCGGCGGCTCGGCCGGCTACGACCACAAGGCGATGGGCATCACCGCCCGTGGCGCCTGGGAGGCGGTGAAGCGGCATTTCCGCGAGATGGATGTCGACATCCGGACGGCGCCGTTCACCGTTGTCGGCGTCGGCGACATGTCGGGCGATGTATTCGGCAACGCGATGCTTCTGTCGCCGGGAATCCGGCTCGTCGCCGCCTTCGACCACCGCGACATCTTCCTCGATCCCGATCCCGACCCGCGCGCCGCCCTCAAGGAACGGCGGCGCCTTTTCCGGCTTCCCCGTTCGAGCTGGCAGGACTACGACCGCGCCAGGATTTCCGCCGGCGGCGGCGTCTTTTCTCGCAGCGACAAGGCAATCCCGGTATCGCGGGAGGTCAAGGCGCTCCTCGGCGTCGAGGCCGACCGCCTGGCCCCCGCCGACCTGATCCGCAGGATTCTCGCCGCGCCCGTCGATCTCCTCTGGTTCGGTGGCATTGGAACCTATGTGCGCGCCTCGTCGGAAACGAACGCCGACGTCGGCGACCGCGCCAACGACGCTCTGCGCGTCGCAGCGACGGAGCTTCGCGCGAAGGTGGTCGGCGAGGGCGCAAACCTCGCCATGACGCAACGCGCGCGCGTCGAATATTGTCTCGCCGGCGGCCGCTGCAATTCCGACGCCATCGACAACTCCGCCGGCGTCAACACCTCCGACGTGGAGGTCAACGTCAAGATCGCCTTCGGTACGGCCATGCGCGCCGGCAGGCTCGAGCGGCAGGAACGCAACCGCCAGCTTGCCGCAATGACCGACGAGGTGGCCGCCCTCGTCCTCAGCAACAACTACCTCCAGACCCTGGCGATCTCGCTGGCCGTGGCGCGCGGCGTCGAGGATCTCCCGTTCCAGCAGCGCCTCATGCAGGCGCTTGAGGCCGCCGGCCGGCTCGACCGCCGCGTCGAGGCGCTGCCCGACGACCTCGTCCTTGCCGAGCGCCAGGCCGAAGGCAAGCCTCTTACGCGCCCCGAAATCGGCGTGCTGCTTGCACATGCCAAGCTCGCGCTCCACGACGAACTGGTTGCCGGCGACGTTCCCGACGATCCGGCGATCGCCGTGGAGCTCTTCCGCTATTTTCCGGCAGCGATGCACAAGCCCTGGCGGCGTGAAATCGCGAATCATCCGCTGAGGCGCGAGATTGTCGCCACTGTCGTCGCCAACGCGATGATCAACCGTGGCGGGCCCACATTCGTGACCCGTATCGCGGATCGGAGCGGCCGGACCTCGTCCGAGATCGCCCGGGCTTTCTTCGTGGTCCGGGAGGCCTTCCGGGTCGAGGAGCTGTGCGCGGAAATCGACGCGCTCGACGCGCGCATTCCCGGAGCGGCGCAGATCGGGCTCTATCTTGCGACTGAAGAACTCCTCCTTTCCCGGACCCTTTGGTTTCTGCGCAACGGCACTCTCGGCGGCGATCTCCGTCCCGTCATCGCGACCTACGCCAGGGCGGTGAATGCAGTGGAAAGGATCGTCTCCTCCGGCCTTCCCGAGGCGCTGGCAGCGGATCTCGCCGCGGCGGCCCGCACGTCGGTGGCGGCCGGAATTCCCGAGGCCGTCGCACTTCGGGTGGCTTCCCTCCCCGTTGTTGCCGACGCCGCCGACATCCACCTCGTTGCCGAACGGGCGGGGACGAAGATCGCCCGCGCGGCAGCCGCCTACTTCGCGGCCGGGGAACACTTCCGGATTGCGAGGATACAGAGTGCCGTCCGGCGCGTTCCCGTCGCCGACTACTACGACGGACTGGCGCTGGACCGTGCGCTGCAACGGCTTTCCGAGGCGCATCGGGCGATTGCCGCGCAAGCGCTTCTGGAAGGCGGAGGCCATGCCCAGCCTTTCGCGAAATGGCTCCAGGCCCGGCGGCCGGCCATCGAGCGCGCCCTCGCGCGTGTCGCACAGATCGCCGAGGGGGAGGAGCTGAGCGTCTCGCGCGTTGTCGTTGCGGCGAATCTCCTTGCCGAACTTGCCAGGGAGTGACATGCGCGACGGTTCTGAAACCAAGCCCGTCGTCACCAAAGCCGGCATCGTCGGCTGGATGCTCTTCGATCCCGCAGCCCAGCCCTACTACACGCTGATCACGACATTCGTTTTCGCGCCGTTCTTCGCCAACCGCATTGCCGCCAATCCGGTGGCCGGCCAGGCGGCGTGGGGCTATGCCGCCGGCACGGCCGGTATCGTCATCGCCCTGCTTGCACCCGCAATGGGCGCCATCGCCGACGCAAGCGGCGGGCGCAAGAACTGGATTGCCTTCTTCTCCGCGTTCCTGGTCGTGGGCGCCGCCATGCTGTGGTTCGCGGTGCCGGGAGCCGCCGGTGCTATGTTTTTTGCGCTTGCCGGCTTCATCCTGGCTTCGGTCGGCGTCGAGTTTGCGACCGTTTTCACCAATGCGATGATGCCCGATCTCGTCGACAGGCGCCGGCTGGGACGCCTGTCGGGCATCGCCTGGGCGGCGGGATATGTCGGCGGGCTTCTCTCTCTGATCGTCGTGCTCGGATTGCTCGCGGCCGACCCCGCCACCGGCCGGACGCTGCTCGGCATCGCGCCGCTTTTCGGTCTCGATCCGGCGACGCACGCCGGCGACCGCGCGAGCGGACCTTTCACGGCTCTCTGGTATCTCGCGCTGGTTTGGCCGCTGTTCCTTTTCACGCCGGACCGTCCGCGCGCGAAACCGCTGGGCCAGGCCGTGCGCACCGGCCTGTCGGCTCTGGCCGGGACCGTGCGCGGCATCCGTGCCCACCGCAACACGCTGCGTTTTCTTGTCGCGCACATGGTCTACGCCGACGGGCTTGTGGCGCTGTTTGCATTCAGCGGAATCTACGCCGCCTCGGTTTTCGGCTGGACGACGATCGAGCTCGGCCTGCTCGGCATTCTGCTGACGATCACCGGCGCGATCGGCGGCGTCATCGGCGGCCTTCTCGACGACCGCTTCGGGTCCAAGGCCGTAGTGGGCACCGCGCTGATACTCCTCATCGTTTCGAGCTGCGCCATCCTGTCGATCGATCGTTCGACCGTCTTTTTCGTATTCGATGTGGCCCCGTCCGTGCCGGGCGACGGCATTTTCGCCTCCGGCGGGGAGCGCCTGTTTCTCGCGCTGGCCGCCCTGATCGGCATTGCCGCCGGACCGCTCCAGGCTTCGAGCCGCGTCATCATCGTGCACGTTGCGCCCAGGGAACGTATCACGGAATACTTCGGTCTCTTCGCGCTGTCCGGAAAGCTGACCAGCTTCATGGGTCCATTGGCGGTCGGCCTCGTGACGACGCTTTTTGCGAGCCAGCGCATTGGAATCGCGGTGATTCTAGTGTTCTTTGCGATCGGCGGACTATTTCTCGCCGGCGTGCGCGTTGACCGAAAATTGCCACATTAACGGGTCATTAACCAACCCGGTTGTATTGGAAGCGTGCTGTCTGTCGCGCGGAAAGACAGCCCACCGGTTTCACCCGGCGGATGCGGCACAGATTTGGCCGGTTTTTTTGACTTCGCCCCAGCCATTTGGCGGATTTTTTGGGCGCTTATTCGGTTAGTTCTACTTAAGCTTGTTTCGGTTAGGTACATGACCGCGAAAGCGCCGGCATTTTCCGGCGCTTCTTTTTTGGTTCAATGCCGGAAGTGCCGGGCGCCGGCAAAGACCATCGCCATTCCGGCCGCGTCCGCCGCTGCGATCACCTCCGCATCGCGAACCGACCCCCCCGGCTGGATGACGGCCGTCGCGCCCGCTTTCGCCGCTTCCAGCAAACCGTCCGCGAACGGAAAGAACGCATCCGAGGCGACCGCCGATCCTGCCGCGAGCGATTGCGAAAGCCCCGCCGCAATTGCGGCTTGCGCCGCCTTCCGCGCGCCGGCGATGGCCGCGTCCACGCGGCTCATCTGTCCCGCCCCGATACCCACCGTTGCGCCGTCTTTGGCGTAGACGATCGCATTCGACTTCACATGCTTGGCGACG